>Ga0193951_1000001_pt1 | contig 129743 bp, 93 predicted proteins | sample BB_2_MG_FD_140370 | JGI IMG/M metagenome (GOLD analysis project Ga0193951, IMG submission 140370) | Microbial mat bacterial communities from the Broadkill River, Lewes, Delaware, United States - BB_2_MG | ecosystem: Environmental > Aquatic > Freshwater > River > Microbial mats | place: USA...
CAAAGCTTTTTTGAAATCTTTTTCCATAGCCGCTTGGTCTCCTGGTAAAAATGCACCAGACGGATTGTAAACTAAGTCGAGACGTAAATCACTTCCTGGCATGCCGTAACCAACCGCATTTAATTCTTGTAAGGCTTTTATTGATTTATCAAAAACACCATCGCCTCGCTGTTTATCTGTTTTTCCACGCGTCCAATGTGGCATAGAACTCACCACATGCACATTGTGTTTTTTGAAAAATTCTGGTAAGTCGTAATATTTTTTATTCGCTCTAATAATGGTTAGGTTAGAACGTACAATGAAATCTTTAATTCCGGCTTTGGCAGCTTCTTCAACAAACCATCTAAAATCTGGATTCATCTCTGGTGCGCCTCCTGTTAAATCCAAAGTATGTGCACCTGTGTTTTTAATAACCTCTAGACATTGTCTCATGGTGTCTCTGGTCATTATTTCTTTTCGGTCTGGACCAGCATCTACGTGGCAATGGTCGCAAACTTGGTTGCACATGTAGCCAACATTAATTTGTAGAATTTCGAGCTTTTTTGCTTTTAAGGGAAATTGACTCGTTTCAGAAATCTTAGCTTTAAACGTTGGTAATTCTCCATTCTGAAAAATACCATTAGAGAGAATTTCTAATTGCTTGTTGCTTTGTGCTAAATCGCTTCCTTGCTTTTTTAGGGATTTTGTTGCTGTCGCCATTAATCTATTTCGGGTTTTGTATGCTTGCTAATTAATCAAGTACTAGTTTTTCCCTTTTGGGGAAATTAAAGGGGGCTTTTTTTATCCATCTAGTTTATTAACCTTGTTCATCATTTGTACACCATGAACCAAGGTTGCTCCGCTTTTTATGGCCGCGCCAACATGGATCGCTTCCATCATTTCTTCTTTAGTGACACCTCTTTGAAGGGAATCTTTTGTGTACGCATCAATACAATATGGACATTGTTCTGTATGCGCTACAGCTAAAGCGATTAGTGATTTTTCACGAGCGGTTAAAGCACCTTCTTCAAATACTTTTCCGTAATAGTCAAAGAATTTGTTTCCAAGTTCTTCACTCCATTCTGTGATTTTTCCAAATTTGCGTAAATCCGCAGCGTCGTAATATGGTTTAGACATGTGTTTGTATTTTGATTAAAAAAATCAATATACTCTATTCTGTCGAAGTTAAATCTTAAAGATTACAGAATTTTAAAGAAAGACTGTGAATTTAATATTCGGTTTTATCCACTTTTTTAGTCCATTCTTGAAATGGCTCTAAAGCTACTTCTCTGGCTAATTGCTCAAAAGGTATACTTCTTTCCTCGTATGGCAGTGGGATTTCTTTGTAAATAAATTCGTCATCAAAGCCAATATTAGCTGCATCTACTTGGTTACTTCCATAGTAAACTTTATCTGGTCGTGCCCAATAGATTGCACCTAAGCACATTGGGCAAGGTTCGCAAGAGGTGTAAATTTCGCAACCCTCTAATTGAAAAGAATCCAAGTTTTTACATGCATCTCTAATGGCTGTAACTTCAGCATGTGCCGTAGGATCATTAGTCGACGTCACTTTGTTATTTCCTCGTCCTACAATTTTTCCATCTTTTACAACGACGCAACCAAATGGGCCACCTTCATTATTGTTCATGCCTTTAAGTGCTGCATTTACAGCTTCTTTCATGAATTTTTCTTTATCTGTCATATGTTATTAAAGTCTATTATTTTATTTAGAAGTATCAAATGGCTTTTTAAGTGCCAATGGCGAATATAAAAATCAAATAAATTTAAAACGAATAGCCAATGGCAAAATTTAATACAGAATCATCAATTCTAAAATCCCATCGGTCTCCTTCCTCTAAAGTAGGGTCGTGAAATGGTGCTGCTAAATCGAAACGAATCACAAATCCTTGCACATCAATTCTAAGCCCTACACCAGTTCCCATTCCTAATTCATTAATAAAATTAGAGGTGAATTTATCTTCTCCGTTAAAACTTGGATTGGTTTTAGAATTCCAAACATTTCCTGCATCGGCAAATATAGCTCCTTTAAAGAAAGAAAAAATAGGAAAACGGTACTCTGCATTGGCCTCTAACCGAATGTTTCCGGTTTGATCAAAGAATGTACCGTCGCTATCGGTATAATCATCTGAATTATAGGTTCCGGGACCTAGTGAGCGGATGCTAAATGCTCTTACACTATATGGTCCGCCTGAAAAATATTGTTTCACATATGGAATCACTTCCGAATTGCCATAAGGCATACCATAACCAGCAAATAAACGGGTGGCTAATGTTTGCGATTTGTTTTTTCCGAAATTGAGATGGAATCTAAAATCCATATCAGCCTTGGCATATTGTGCGTATTGTAATCCTAAGAAGGTTTTTGGCTCATCAGAGCCTTGATCTTTACTGAGCATACTAATGGAGTTTCCGGCCACATCTATAGTTGTGTTGAGATAAAATTGATTAGAATCGTTGTTATCTACCATTTCATTATAAGTAAATGAAAACGTTAAGCCAGAAATAAATTGCTGATCGAAACTGAGCTCCAAATACGGGTTGTCGTCTAAAATGGCTTCAAATTCTGTACTGGTTTTTAGAAGTTGTGTGTAATTCACCGAAATTGGATTAAATTCGTAGGTAATATAGCGGTTAGCATTCCATGTATAGCCAAATAAAGCACTTCCAGATAATAGGGTGTATAACTTACTTCGACTCAAATAATCGACGCTAAGACTAGTTTTTGTTTTGGGTATAGAGTATTCAAAGAAGTCTTCATTAAAAGTGTAAGGAAAGATAACTCTAGGGAAAATAAGTTCACTTTTTAGACCTAATTCCAAACTGCTGAGTCCGGCATTATCACCACTTCCAAATTGGGTTTCGTAACCAACATTTCCGCTAATATTAAGTGTTTCTCCTCCTTTAAAAAGATTCCGGTTACTATAGGTTAAAGCGAGGTTTGGACCTGTAAAATTATTAGATTTTGTAACTGCTTGTAATTCGGCACGAACTGCACGTTTTGTTAAGGGAGACAAGTATATATTGGCTTCTAAAACGCCTAAGCTATCCGTTAAAAGCGAATCTAATTCTTTATATTGAATATTAACATATTTGTAAGCTCCGATAGAGGATAAGCGCCTTGCTGTGTTTTTTGAAGCAAGAGGATCGTAAATGTCGTTTTCATTTACAGTGATGTATTTGTTGAGATACTTTGGTTTAATAAAAAGGGTATCTTGGTAATAGTTTTTTTCTTTGAAACGTTCTACCGACGTGTGTGTAGAATCTTGTAAATCGTAATTAGGAAAAACATTAATGCGACGTACTTGGTAAGGAACAGTAGCTTTTTGAGGGACTTCGGCTTTTAATTTTAAGAATAAATTGAACCGTTTATTATCGTACTGATTAGTGTCGGCTTCAAATGTGAAAAATTCGGAATTAAAATTATAATACCCCTTCTTTTTTAATACCCCATCTATGCGTTGACGCTCTAACTTCATATGTGAGAGATCAAAATTTGAGCCTATTTTAAATGGGGATTTTTTTATTTCTTTTGCAACTTCTTCATAGATTGGTGAAGGCATGGAATCTAATTGATAGCTCGCCATTTTGTAGGGTTGTGCTACATTGATATTGTAATTTACAGATGTTTTTGTGTCGTCTTCAACGATGGTTGAACTTGTTGAGCTGTAAAAGAAGCCTTTATTTTCTAAACGGTTTCTTAAGATTTCTTCAACTTCAAAGGGTTCTATATCTGATTGATAAATTGGTTTTTCACCGATTTTTTTATTTAACCATCGATTTATAAATCCGGGATTTTCTTTTTGCGATTTGTAATAATAATATAAGCCTAAGTACATGCCTAAGAACTTTGAATTTGGTTCTGGTCGTAAAACGGTTTCTAATTCCGTTTTTAAACCCTTACTATCTTCAACTGTAGAATCTGCTTCAATTTCAATTTTAGCACCTGTATATAATTTTTCGTCTTCAGGAATATATTTTGTAATACTGCAAGAGAGTACCAATAACCCGAAGCTTAAGAGAGCGATACTATGTTTTAAAAATCGTTTCAAATTCAATGTTGTTTTTGTTCTATACTTTGGTCTGTGTTAGCTGCTTTAGCCTGTTGTTTTTCTTCAGCTTCTTTTTGTTCTTTTTTGTTCTTTTTAGATCGTAAAATAGCATCCCAAAGTTCACTGAATTGGTTAAATTCTTGTGTAAAGATTAATCCAATACCGCTAACGATGGTTTGGCCATCAATCACATTTTCAAATTCACTTTTTCTAAAGCCCTTTAATCTGTACCTGCCATCTTCAGTAATGGTGTACTCTAAACTAACATTACCAATAATTGGTGTTTCTTCTCCTGTGCTACTGCTGCCTTGTACGTCCACTTCGCTACCAACGCTCACAGTTAGTCTATCGTTAAATAATTTTTTCTGAGCAGCAATATCCAACTGTGTGCGATCTGTTGGTGCATCTCCTTGATAATCGGTGTAGCTATTAAGTCCAAAATCGAGTTCTATCCCAGAATTGCCTAATAATTTATCTGAAAATGAATTTAGTTGGTCAGAGATAGCATCGTTTAAATTATCTCTGGCAATGGTAGCGAAACCACCAGAACTACCATCACTACCGGAATCTGGATAAAATCGATTAAGCACTAGTAGTGAAAATACTTGACGATTAAGCTCGCCTTCTTGCTGGTTAACTTGTTGCACTCTACTATAAACTTGTCCACCAATCGCACCCTGTTCTTCTTCAGGCATATCTAAACCGAAGGCTATTTTGGGTTGTAGTAATTCGCCATCAATATTAAGATAGACATTAAATGGTAAGACTTGTCTAAATTTGCTTTGAACGGACGGATCAGAACCTGAGATTTGCGAGGCCATTAATCCTGAAGCTGAGGTTTCAAGATTATAAATGGCGCGTACATCGAGTTGGGCATCAAGGGGATCTCCAGACCAGGTAATACGACTTCCTGAAGCCATTAAAAATTTCCTGTTTACTAAATTGTATAAATTCAGTTCGTAATGACCATCTAATATTTCGTAAGAGCCGGTAAGTGTAATACGACCGTTTGGAGTCATTGTAAAAAGAAGTTCACCTTCACCAGATACTTTAAAATTGTCCCCAGTTTCTTCGTCTAAAACCACTGTAACGGCTGCATTTTTACCAATATTAATTTGAGAAGTAACATCGAAGCCTTTTATTGTGGCTGTTTCTTCTTCCGTTTGGGTTAGAATGGCATCAGGATTTTCACGATTTACAAAAGTGACAACACCATCGCGTTCTTCAATGCTTGCTACTGATGCTGGCATGACGTAAGTGAAATCGGTATCAGAACCTATAGTAAGTTTGGCATCTAATTTAGGGATTTGTAAATCGCCAGTAAGTTTAGCGTTTGCATTGAAAGTGGCTTTGCCATAAAAATCCTCATTATCTTCTTTAGTGGCATTTAAAATTTGAAAGTTTGAAGCTTTTACATTGAGGTCAAAAGTTGGATTTACAAAACGTTTTGTGCCCACTTTTCCAGAGAGTACCAAGGCATTATTGTGTACATCTCTAATGGTAAAATTCGTCATGGATAAGCCAGTATTGTTGATATTCAATTTTTCATCAGCCATACTAAATTCAGAGTTGAGTTTGGCGATATTAAATGTGGCATCCTTGAAGTTTAAAAAACCATTGTACAATGGGTCTGCAGTGGTTGTTCCGGTAACCTTAAAATTACCAGTAAAATAACCTTTTCCTTCTTTAACTTCACCCAGTGAAAGCGTATTGAGTGCTTTCATCTTAAATGTGTTAATATCTAAATCGAGATCGAGGTTTGCAGATGTGCTAGTTACGGTATAATCTCCCACGAGATCAAAATCGATATCACCACCTTTTAAACCCGCATTAAAAGCGTAATTATCCGTTTCTATCGAATTTCCGTTAAGACTAAATGTGCCTAAATCGGTATCTAATAATTCAAATTCTTCAATATTAACATTGGCTAGAACTCCAGTGTTTCCAAAAGGGTTTTCTAAGATAAAATCTCCATTTAATTTGCCGTTTGCGAGTTCAGAGGTTGGACTTAAGTAATTAAAAACTTCATGGATATCAAAATTTTCAAAGGTTATGGCGATATGTTGATTTTCAATGTGTTCTAACTGATCTGTTATAGTGATGGACTGACTGTTTTTTGTGATTTTAAAAGCGTTAAATTCTAAATGCTTATCAGTAATAATCATTTCATTCTCTTGAGGAATGGTCCATGTTTCTTTATTTAAAATTAAATTTTCAGGATTTACAGTAAATACTAAACGTTCACGGTTTCCTGTAATTTTTGTGTTAACGTTCAGTAATTGTTCATCGTCATGAAAACCTAAAAAATCTAAAGCTAATTCATGATCTGATTGTTTTCCTCTAATAATGGTTTTAGGTATGTCTAAAGGACCAGCATTAATGTTTTTAAAACCAAGATTAAAATTGAAATTATCTTTATCAGTATCCATAGATAGGGCAAGGCTGTCTATAGTATTACCGCTATAATTGAAGTGCGGAGCTGTGATGTTTGCCGTTAGTAAACGGTCTCTTTCTTTAAAATCTATGGCCACATCAATAGTGTCTAAATCTTGTATATTGACTAAAAACACATCGTTGAGTAATGGAGATTCGGAAATTCTCCCCTTAAGTTTTAGGTTAACGAAATCTGTTATGGTATCAGACACGGCCTCATCTCGGTAAAAATAGCTTAATACATGCCGTTTTATAGCTTTACTAAAGGTTTGCGGGTTGGTGTTAGATTCCAAATTTAAATTAACCATTTTATTAATTAATGACACAGACGTCGTGTCGTTTGCTACAAATGCGGAAGCATCAATTTTGCCCATTAAATAACTATAGTTATCGTACACCACCACACCATTATCTATTAAAGCATTAGCATTGTAGCGGTCTCCATTGCCCTTAAATTCTGCGTTGATGTGCATGGCTGTTTTAACATTTCTGCTCATCAAACCTAAAGCTTGTAAATTGGCACCTATAATGTCCATTTCTAATTTTGCTTCAGGTTGTATAGAGTCTAACACCACAAAGGCATTAAGCGTTGCATTGAGATTATTGTCCTTATATTGAGAGTTGATGGTGCCATTGCCGTTTTTAACATTACCATTGATATTTAGATCCTTAATAGCGTAATTGTTTAGTTGAAATTCTGAGATTTCAGTTTCTAAATCAGCATTTAAAGTGTTTAAGGTACTTCCGTTTCCTTGTGATTTTAGGGTGAGACTTAGGGTGCCAAGCTGTGGGTTATTTAAAAGTTCATCTAGTTTATAATTCTCAATGGCAACGTCGGCATTAAAAGCGATGTCATTTGTATTTTGATATGTGCCATCTACTGTGGCTACACCTTGTGTGGTGGTTAACTTTGCTGTAGTTGAAATAGCCTTGGGTGTACCTTCTATTTGAGCGGTAAACCGAATATCTTTAGGTAAATGGAGATCCAAATCTACTTCGTTAAAAAATTGAATTAAATCAGTACGTTTTGTGACTGCTAAAAAGTATGGAATGTTAAATTGTAATATTTCGGTGTTGGTTACATTTTGAAGGGTTCCTTGGGTGGTGATTTTAGTGTCATCTCCCCAATTTAATTTCGCGTTAGTTAAGTTAATAGCGGCTAAAGTACCTGAGGCGTTAATGTTGCCTTTAAGTAATTTTTTGCTTAAAGTGTTGAGGTAGGTGTTATTTTTTAAATCGGGTTGAAACTTAAATAGTTCCGATAATGAAAGCTGAAATGATGGAAGATTTAGAGTAACCTCAGTCGTTTCAGGAGATTTTATAAAAGTTGAAAGAGATTGGTAATCTAAATGGACATAACCAGAAATTGCATTTTTATTGAGTTGGAAGTCTAAATCATTCAAGCGCATACGCTCGTCTGTGGCATTAAAATTAACTGCCAATTGATTAAGGTATAAGCCTGAAAATTCCTTAAAACTAAGTTGCTCTAAATTTAAAGCTGCACTTTTATTTTGTAGTGCAATGGCTTTAGCTTGAAGCGTAAAATTTGAAAGTGCAATGGCATTTGGATTGAAGACTTCTTTTTGAGCTTCGGCCTCTCCAACAGCATAATTAATTTGATTGTTTTCAAAATCAATTTCCGCGACATTAAGCTTTAGTGGCGGCCATTCAAAACCAGAAGTATTGGTTTCTGATGTAGTGGTGACGCCTTTGGTTTTCTGTGTGAGACCATTAATTTTTGCCTCAGTATTTAAGGTCACTTCAGAATTTTTAAGCGTGATTCTATCGAGATTAAATTCACTATTAACTAAGTTAATTAGAGGTGATGTCGCTTCAAATTCTGAAATGGAAACGTCCGCAATTAAGCGATTTGGCTGAGATTCGTAATACGCTACTACGTTGTTTAAGGCAATATTTTTAACGGATAATTGTGGTGATGGAGTGTTTGATGTGGTAGTGTCAACCGCAACAGGTTTTTGAATAAATTTAACATCGGCATCCTTAAGTTCAATGGCAGAAGCGTCAAAAATCATAGCTTCAAGATTGGTGGTTTTCATATCAGCATTAAAGTGGCCAATTTTAAATCTAGAATCAATTCCTGTGACAGCATCGTTATAAACGACATCAAAATTATTAAAATTTAGCTGACCTAAAACTAGGTTTAATGGAGTAGAGGTGGTGTCTTTTTCAACTTTGGTGGTGTCTGAAGCCGCAAATGCATCAATTAAAAATTGAAAATTAAAACCTTCAATACTATCTTTTCTAATGATATTGGCACGCAATCCGTCCCAATCTAAAGCGTCAACTCCTATACCATTTCCGCTAATAATTTTAAAAAGTGGAAGATTTGCTTCGAGTGATTTAGAATAAATTAGTGTGTCTCTTTTTTTGTCTTCTAGGTACAACCCTTCAAGTTGTAAGTCACCGTCAAAGGTGATAAAGAGTTTTTCTATAGCTACTTTGGTTCCTGTTTTGTCAGAAACATAATTTATAGCTTTATCTACAATGATGCTTTGGCCCCAAGGACTACGAACAAAAAGTACGACCAACAATAAAAACAGTAAAATACCGAGCAGAGTACGTAAGGTTCTGCGTAACCAACGAAATTTTCGCTTTTTAGGGTTTGGGGATACTGTGTTTTTGGTCATCTTAAATTCTCAAAGATATACGTGTAAAAGTATTAAAATGATCTTTATTACTAATAATATTAACGCTCTCGAGTTATTTTCATTAAATATAGGAAGTAAATTGAAAGGTGAATTTGATACGACAAAAAAAGCCGAACTAATTGTCCGGCATTTATGTGATAAGTTAAATTTTAGAAAATCTACGCGACTTGTTGTTTTAGTGCAGTGTTGGATTTTGATACACCGGAAAAAATAGGTTTAAGAAAGCGTGCTAATTGATCAAACTCTATTAAAAAGGCATCATGACCATGTACCGATTTAATTTCGTGAATATGCACGTTGTCTTTGACACTTTTTAAGTCGACATAGGTATTCCAATTTTCATCAGCTTTAAAAAATAAATCCGAATTAATTGTAATGATATGAATGTCGCTCTCAATTTTTGAAGCCACATCTAAAAAGTTTGTTCGGTCTCTTGTGATATCTATCGTTCTTAGAATATGGTTCATCAGTTTGTATGCACTTACCTGAAAGCGATTTTCAAGTGTCTTACCATGATAGCTCAACCAAGATTCTATATTAAACACATTGTTTGCTGTTTTGCTGCGTTCAAATTTTTGGGTCAATGATTCAGGTGTACGATACAAGGTCATGGCATGCATTCTTGCATCGACTAAGGGTTGCGACGAGTTGTTTAGTATAGCATCTTGAATATGGCAATTGGCAATTACCCAATCGGTCGATTTCCAATCTGTTGCAATAGGTATAACATGTTGAATTAGTTGCGGTTGTAGTGCTGCTAATTCCCAAGCAATGCCACCTCCAACGGAGCCACCTACAACGGCAAATAATTGTTCAATTTCTAATTGAGCAATAGCTAATACCAATAAATTTGCCACATCTCTAGCGGTAAAATCCTTATAGTTTTCTATAAGTTGTTTGTGGTCGTTATCATAGCCGTTTCCTAAAATGTTAAAGGCTAAGATGGTATACGTGTTAGTGTCAATACATTTTTTTTCTCCAATAATATCATTCCACCAGCCTTGTTCACCAACTACATTTGAGTTTCCAGTGAGGGCGTGGTTTATTAAAACGATAGGAGCGGAATGCAAAGGTCTGCCAAAAGTTTGGTAAGACAATTTTGGGCTAATTGTCTTACCATTTTCGGTTGTGAAATTATGTATTGAGATATACTGTAAGTCTATCATAACAATATGTTTATATAGCTGTATATTCTTTTTCTACGGAAATTTTTAAAGGAGTTGTCTGCTGTAAATTATCTTTTACAGGACAGCGATCTTCAACAATCTGAAGCCATTTGATTAAAACTTCAATACTGGCATCAGTCTCAGGAATAAGGTTGAGAATGATGCTTTTAAAACCTGCACGTTCTTTGGTAGCAGTGCCTAAAAACCGATCTGGATTTAATTCGCCTGAAACCTCAATTTTTAAACGTTTTATTGTGAAACCTAATTCTTTTGCTACTAAGTGTCCAATAACATTAGCGCATCCGGCGAAACCTGCTAAAATATATTCTACAGGATTAGCACCTTCATCTGTACCTCCTAAAGTATCTGGTTCATCTATAACTAATGAGAATTGTCTGGTTTTTGCTATAAATTGAGTAGTAGAAGTACTATCTCCTACTACTGAGAATTTTATATCACTCATTTTTTATCTGTTTAGTGTTGAAAACAAGAAAACAGATGCCTTTACGGATGAAAGACATCCATTTTACATTACAATTTAAATTTAATTTTGAAGTGCTTTTTTCTGATTGACTACAGCAAAAGCTTCTTTTAAATCAGCTTTTAAGTCTTCAATATTTTCAATACCTACAGACAAACGAATTAAGTCTTTGGTGACTCCGGTAGTTTCTTGCGCATCATCACTTAACTGCTGGTGCGTTGTACTTGCGGGATGAATGATTAGAGATTTTGTGTCTCCAATATTTGCTAATAGAGAGAATAATTTGGTAGTGTCTGCTATGGTTTTTGCGGCTTCATAACCACCATCTGTACCAAAAGTTACGACGCCACTTTGCCCTTCAGGTAAATACTTTTTGGCCAAGCTGTGGTAAGCGCTACTTTCAAGTCCTGGGTAATTTACCCATTTTACTTCGGGTTGTGCTTCTAGCCATTTGGCGAGTTCAAGGGCATTATCGCTATGTTTCTTTATACGGAGTTCTAAAGTTTCTAAACCTTGAATTATTTGAAATGCGTTAAAAGGGCTTAAGGCACCACCATAATCTCGTAAGCCTTCTACTCTAATTTTAGCGATAAATGCAGCAGCTCCTATGGCTTCACTATATACCAACCCGTGGTAACCTGCAGATGGTTCTGTAAATTCTGGGAATTTTCCATTGGTCCAGTCAAATGTTCCGGCATCAATAATAATGCCTCCGAGTGACGTTCCATTTCCAGAAATGTATTTTGTTAAAGAGTGAATAACAATGTTAGCGCCATACTGTATTGGGTTTAATAAATAAGGTGTTGCAACGGTGTTATCTACAATTAATGGTACTTTATGTGCTTTAGCTCCAGTAGAAATAGCTTCAAGATCTAAAACATCTAATTTCGGATTTCCTAAGGATTCAACAAAAAAAGCTCTTGTGTTTTCTTGTGCTGCTTGTTCAAATTCTCCAGGATTTGAAGCGTCTACGAAGGTTGTTTTAATGCCATGTCTTGGTAAAGTCACACTCAGTAAATTATATGTGCCACCGTATAAGCTACTCGATGCTACAATATGATCGCCTGCTCTTAATAGTGTAAGGAGTGTGGTGGCAATTGCAGATGTTCCTGAGGCTGTTGCTACAGCTGCTATACCGCCTTCTAATATTGCTAATCGCTGCTCTAAAATATCGTTTGTTGGGTTGTTTAAACGCGTATAAATATAACCTGGAACCGAAAGATTAAACCGTCCTGCGGCATCATCCGAGTCATTAAATACGTATGATGAAGTTTGGTAAATAGGAACAGCTCTTGTACCTGAAGTTTGACTAACGTCGTGTCCTGCATGCAACGCTTGTGTTGCGAATTTTTGTGTACTCATTTTTCTAAGTTTTTGAGTTAATAAAAGATTAAACCAAAAGCCAAATAAGCCTCGTTAGAAGCGAACTTAATAGAAAAATATTATAAAGAAAATGCTAATTACAGATGGGTAATTAGTCTTGAGTTATCTATCCAATTAGTCGATTAATGAATCAAATAATTAAGTAGAATTTAGCACCTTCTTAGTAAATCTAAGGGTTGCTAAGGCTTCATTGGGTCATTCCCTCCACCTTTCTTGATAACATTTCAGTAAGTGTTTGAACTTTGTGAGCACAAATATTGCAATACAAAAATTACAAATCCAAATGATTTCTTGATTTTGTGAGTTTTTTATGAATTTCGTAGAATTATGAACTTTTCTTTGCTAAATACTTAATTTGTATGATTTCGCTAACAGGTTTGTTTTCAATTTTACTTTCTAGCCACGAAATAATATCGAGGTATAAAAAGGCGCGTCGTTCGTACGGATGGTCTTCAAAAGTTTTTAAAGTTTGATGTAATTCTCTAAAGGCATTTTTAAGATCGTGAGGGTAAATATCTTGGAGGCCTCTAATAAATTTTATCATTTCTTTTTGTACTTCATGTAGGTCATTCATCTTAATTAAAAACTTATACGTACTTCGTAAAAGGGTTTCTAAATGATAGTCTAAACCAGCTTCATAATGCGCTACAAGATTTAATACGCGTGAAAAACAGAGTAAATCTTCGCGCATAGAAAGGGTTTTGTTCGAGATAATTTTATCTAAATACTTTATACACGCTTTGTTGTTTCCGGCACCAAAATGTAAACTGGCAAATTTGTAATAGAAAATCATTTTATGGTGTGGGTCTATTCTGTCATTAAAAGGAATTAAGGCCTTTTCAATTTTTGGAATTAAACCTAAACCTTCTTCAAAACTGCCGTCAATAAAGTGCTGATTAATACTATGGAAGTTGGTATATAAGAAAACTAAAGACGCAACATTTTCATCTTGTGGAAAACTAGAATCTTGAACAGTAGCTTCAAATTCAGAAAACTTTTCAAGGAATTTTGGTTTGTTGCCAATAAAAAATAAAGCTTCCAAAAGGTAATTGTTGCCTTTTAAAAAAAAGACAGGGTTGAGGTTAATCATGCTTGGGTTTTGATAAAATAAATCCACCCATTTTGATGCGTATTTGTAGCAATTCAAAAAATCTTGTAATAGAAAGCTCTGCCAAAGGTTGGTTTTGTAAAACCATAATTTTTCACGAAACCCTAATTTTTCTAGCTTAAATTTAGGAAGTTGTTTGTTGAAATACTCGGTTATCATTTGGGCTTCTTCCTTATTTCTTACATAGCCCGTTTTTAAAATGGTACTATACAATTGAAGTGATAAATTAGAAAGTTTACTAGCTATAACATTAAGGGAGCTTAATTCCTTAGCTTGTACCGCAAGCTCGTCTGCACGTGTGCTAATACTGCGGGTAATGTATTGAGATTCTATTACTTTTTCGAGTTCAACGATTTCAAAAGCTGAATTTTTTTCTTCGTTTACAATCGCTAGTTCTTTTGCCTTGTCTAAAATTTTTAAGCTTTGTTTGTAAAGACCTTTATGGTATAAAATGGAAGCAAAATCTAATTGTTCTCTAATTTGTAAACGCACATTTTGATGTGAAGGGTTGAGTTTTAAGCTGATTAAAATTTGTTTGTATAGGTGTGCTTTAATGTTTGCTAATTGCTGTTTTTTTACGATGCCACTTTTGATGATGGTAGATTCGTTATAGGTTTTGGCTTTGTCTAAAAGGTTGAAAAGCTTTAAAAATTTAGAATCAGAATTTACACCAAGTCTCCCTACGTAAAGCTTAAATTGTCGTTTTTCAGACTTTGTAAGTGACTTTACGAGTGAAAATAAATTATCTTTTTGGTCTTTAGTTATCAATTGAAAATAGATTTATTATACTGTTAATCAGTAATTTAAAATGCATTTTGTCTATTGAACATCGTAAAGTTACATTTTTATCAAAGTTCATAGCAATTTCAAAACATATATTCGTTAGACAATACTATAAATATATTTTGATATATGTCAAATAACAATATACAAATCTTTGATACAACACTTCGCGATGGTGAACAGGTTCCGGGTTGTAAGCTCAACTCAGAACAAAAAGTTGTAATTGCGGAGCAATTAGATTTACTTGGAGTTGATGTTATTGAGGCTGGATTTCCAGTGTCTAGTCCAGGTGATTTTGAATCTGTAAACGCTATTTCTAAAATCGTTAAAAATGCTACGGTTTGCGGTTTAACTCGGGCTGTAGAAAATGATATAAAAGTGGCTGCGGAATCTTTGCGATATGCGAAAAGGCCTAGAATTCATACCGGAATTGGAACTTCGGATTCACATATATTACATAAGTTTAAGTCTAATAGAGATGCTATTATTGAGCGTGCTTTTGATGCTGTAAAATATGCTAAATCCTTTGTTGAGGATGTGGAGTTTTATGCAGAAGATGCAGGTCGTACTGAAAATGAATACTTGGTGAGAGTATGTGAGGCGGCAATTAAGGCTGGTGCAACGGTACTAAATATTCCGGATACCACAGGCTATTGTTTGCCTAGTGAGTATGGTGCTAAGATAAAGTATTTAAAAGAAAATGTAAAAGGTATTGAAAAGGCTATTTTGTCTTGTCATTGCCATAACGATTTAGGTTTGGCTACGGCAAATTCTATTGAGGGAGTTATTAATGGTGCACGCCAGATAGAATGTACGATTAATGGAATTGGTGAACGTGCTGGTAATACGGCTTTAGAGGAGGTTGTTATGGTGTTAAAGCAACACCCTTATTTAAATTTAGACACCAATGTAAACACCTCTATGTTATATGGCATGAGTCAATTGGTTAGCGATAGTATGGGTATTTATACACAGCCCAATAAAGCGATTGTTGGTTCTAATGCTTTTGCGCATAGTTCTGGGATTCACCAAGATGGCGTGATTAAAAATAGAGAAACTTACGAAATAATTAATCCTGTTGATGTTGGAGTAACTGAATCTGCTATTGTTTTAACGGCAAGAAGTGGCAGAGCGGCTTTGGCATATAGAGCAAAAAATGTAGGTTACGAACTTACCAAGCTACAATTAGATGATGTGTATGCAAATTTTTTACGCTTTGCAGACCGAAAGAAGGAAATAAATGATAGTGATATTCATCAAATCATTGAAACTAGTAAGGTGTATCAACAAATAATTTCAGCATAGATGGGTAAAACATTATTTGATAAAGTTTGGGATTCACATGTGGTCAGTACAATAGAGAATGGGCCGCAAATTCTTTACATCGACAAACATTTAATACATGAGGTTACGAGTCCACAGGCTTTTAATGAATTAGAAGATCGTGGAATTCCTGTTTTTAGGCCGAACCAAATTATTGCTACAGCAGATCATAATACTCCAACAATGCATCAAGATCAGCCGGTACGAGATGCTTTATCTAGAAAACAACTAGAGCAATTATCAGAAAACTGCAAAAAGAATAATATAACACTATACCAATTAGGGCATAAATTTAATGGAATTGTGCATGTAATGGCTCCAGAGTTAGGTGTGACGCAACCAGGCTTAACCATGGTCTGCGGTGATAGTCATACGTCAACACATGGTGCGTTCGGAGCCATTGCTTTTGGTATTGGTACCAGTCAGGTTGCGCAGGTTTTTGCGAGTCAATGCTTGTTGCTAACCAAGCCCAAAAGTCTTAGAGTCACCGTAAATGGGAAATTGAAAAAAGGAGTTCTTCCTAAAGATGTCATTCTGTATATCATTTCAAAATTAGGAACCAATTCTGGTACAGGCTATTTCTGTGAGTATGCAGGAAATGTTTTTGAAGAAATGAGCATGGAAGGTCGTATGACCGTTTGTAATATGAGCATAGAAATGGGAGCACGAGGAGGTATGATAGCGCCTGATGAGACTACTTTTGAATATGTAAAAGGAAGACAATTTGCACCAAAAGATAAAGATTTTGATAAGAAAGTGGCTTATTGGAAAACTCTGCCAACCGATGGTGATGCCATATTTGATAAAGAATACAGTTTTGATGCCGAAGATATAGAGCCTATGATCACCTACGGCACAAATCCAGGTATGGGTATTAAGATTTCTGAAACAATTCCGGTAGATGAAAACCCCTCGTTTAAAAAATCTTTAGCCTATATGGATTTTGAAGCTGGAGAAAGTCTAATTAATAAACCTATTAATTTTGTGTTTATTGGGAGTTGTACAAATTCTAGAATTGAAGATTTTAGAGTGGCAGCGGATTATATTAAAGGGAAGCGAAAAGCTGATAATGTTACGGCTTGGTTAGTGCCAGGTAGTAAGCAAGTAGAGTCTCAAATTATAGAAGAAGGCTTAAAATCTATTTTTGATGATGCAGGGTTTGAATTGCGTCAGCCAGGATGTTCAGCATGTTTAGCTATGAATGACGATAAGATCCCCCAAGGTGAATATTGTGTGTCTACTTCAAATCGTAATTTTGAAGGACGTCAAGGGCAAGGCTCTAGAACCATTTTGGCAAGTCCGCTTGTGGCAGCGGCAACCGCTGTAGAAGGTAAAATTATAGATATTTCAAAACAATTAAATTAGATATGATCCTGCAAGGTTTCAAAACCCTTGTAGGTATTTAAAATGAACTAAAAGAAGCTATCCACTTTCGTGGGCATTACTATGGAAAATTTTACAACATTACAATCGAAAGGCATTCCGTTAAATATTGAGAATGTAGATACTGATCAAATTATACCAGCACGTTTTTTAAAAGCAACGGATAGAAAAGGATTTGGCGACAATGTTTTTAGGGATTGGCGATATCACAAGGACGGTACAGTTAACACAGATTTTGTGTTAAATGATTCACGGTATTCCGGAAGTATTTTAGTTGCTGGTGATAATTTTGGTTGCGGTTCTAGTAGAGAGCATGCAGCTTGGGCTATTACAGGCTATGGTTTTAAAGTCGTGGTTTCAAGTTTTTTTGCAGACATATTTAAAGGAAATGCTCTTAATAATGGATTGTTACCTGTGCAGGTATCGGCCGACTTTTTAAGTGACTTAATGCAAGCTATTGTGTCCAATCCAGAGACGGAATTAGTAGTTGATCTCGAAAACCAAAACATTTTAGTGAAAGATTTGGGCTTAAGCGAAATTTTTGACATTGATCCTTACAAAAAAACGTGTATGATTAATGGTTATGATGATATCGACTACCTCATAAATAACAAAGCACAAATAGAGGCTTTTGAAGCTCAAAAAATATACTAATTAACAAACGTAAAAGTTCCGTATAGATTCGGAAATCATAATTTTTTTTCAATGAAATTAAACATAGCAGTTTTACCAGGTGATGGTATTGGTCCAGAAGTCACAAATCAAGCTATAAAAGCTTTGAAAGCGATTGCTTCAGAATTTAATCACAATTTTAAATTTACAACTGCAGATGTTGGTGCTGTTGCTATAGATAGGCATAATAATGCGTTGCCAGATGCGACATTAGACTTGTGTAAAAATACAGATGCAATTCTTTTTGGAGCGATTGGAGATCCTAAATATGACAATAATCCTGCGGCAAAAGTAAGGCCAGAGCAAGGTCTGCTTAAACTGCGTAAGGAGTTGGGGTTGTACGCTAATATAAGACCTGTTAAAGCTTATACGAGCTTGTTGGAGAAATCTCCTTTAAAAAAACATATCATTCAAGGTACAGATATTTCTATTTATAGAGAATTAACAGGTGGTATTTATTTTGGCGAAAAGCAATTATCTGAAGATGGAAATGTAGCCTCAGATTTATGTCGTTATTCACGTGAAGAAATAGAGCGTATAGCGCACTTGGCCTTTGTTGCAGCAGAGCACAGAAATCATAAAGTTACTCTAGTAGATAAGGCAAATGTTTTAGAAACCTCCAGGCTTTGGAGAACGGTGGTAAAAGAAGTTGCTCAACAATATCCAGGGGTTACACTCGACTTTTTGTTCGTAGACAATGCAGCGATGCAAATGATATTAAACCCAAAACAGTTTGATGTGATCTTAACCGAAAACATGTTTGGAGATATTATTAGTGATGAAGCTAGTGTTATCGGAGGTTCTATAGGATTGTTAGCTTCAGCTTCTGTAGGAGATAAATATGCGATGTTTGAGCCTATTCATGGTTCTTATCCGCAAGCCGCAGATAAAGGTATTGCTAATCCTATTGCGTCTATTTTATCTGCTGCTATGTTGTTGAGTCATTTTGATTTACATAATGAAGCCGAATTAATTAGGTTAGCTGTAGAAAAATCATTAAAATTAAACATTACAACGCCAGATATAAATTCGGTGGTAAATACGGTGACAACCTCTAATGTGGGTGATTTTATTGAAGATTTTATCTACAATCCAAAAGATACTAATCTCAATTTTAAGAATATCCATTTAGGGCAGTCTACTATAATATAATTTTAAGATAATGCCTACACAACCAAAATTAACAAGATTTAATCAGAATGTGCTCTCTAAGTATCAGATATACAATAGTATATTCATGACTTTGCCTTTTAGTGCGATCACAAAAACAGGAGCGCTTTTGCCTTTATTTCATGAAACTTGTCAAAAAGGATTTGAAAATAAAGATACTCCTACAGCAATTGTAGATTCATTTTTTAAGAAATATCAGGCCAGAAGGTCCTCGGAGAGTCAGGTGAATTTGTTATTTCGATTTATTCAATATATCGAAAGACAAGTTGTATTATTCGATGCTATTGAAGATGCTGCTTTCCCAGTGGTGAACAATATGGATGGTATCGGTACATTACGAAGTCTGAAAGAAACCGTCTCTGCAAATAATAAGTTAGATACGCTTAGAAAATATTTAGAAGAATTTAAAGTTAGAATTGTGTTAACCGCACATCCTACGCAATTTTATCCAGGTTCAGTGCTAGGTATTATTACTGATTTAACGGAAGCGATTCGCGAGAATGATTTATTAAAAATTAATGACCTTTTAGCGCAATTAGGAAAAACACCATTTTTTAAACACAAGAAACCAACACCTTTTGATGAGGCTGTGAGTCTTATATGGTATTTAGAAAATGTGTTTTATAAATCTTTTGGTAGTATATATGATTATATTCAGCAGAACATATTTGATGGAGAACCTATTGATAACGATATTATTAATATAGGTTTTTGGCCTGGAGGAGATAGAGACGGAAATCCTTTTGTAACTCCAGAAATTACATTAAAAGTTGCGGGTCGTTTAAGGCTTTCAATTATTAAAAACTATTATAGAAATGTAAGACAGTTAAAAAGAAAGTTAACATTTCAAGGAGTTGAGGATCGTATGATTAATTTGGAACGTGAATTATATAGTATCATAACTAATGAGCCATCCGATTTAACTTTAGCATATTTTGTTTCAGAATTAAAAGCTGTAAAGCAAACTATAATTGACGAGCATGAGTCTTTATATGTCGATGAAATTAATAGCTTAATTAATAAAACGCATTTATTTGGGTTTCACTTTGCAAATTTAGATATTAGACAAGATAGTCGCAAACATGCTCAGTTTTTCAATGATATGGTGAATGCATTGATAGAAAGTGGTAGTGATGTTTTTCCTGAAAATTATCACGATTTGTCAGAAAATGAGCAAATTAAGATTCTCTCTAAAGTAAAAGGATCTGTTGATTTGTCTTTAATTAAGGATGAAGAAACATTAAAAGCTTTAGAGACGATAAAGGCGATAAAAACAATTCAAGAAACAAATGGAGAGCAGGCAGCTAACCGCTATATTATAAGTAATAATCAATCTACATTACATGTCATGCAGTTGTTTGCTATGCTTAAATTAGTGGCGTTTCAAGATGATTTAACTGTAGATATCGGCCCGTTATTCGAAACGATTACAGATTTAGAAAATGCACCGCAAGTAATGGAGGAGTTGTATGCAAATCCTGATTATGCGAAACATTTAAAATCTAGAGGAAATAAACAAACCATTATGCTTGGTTTTAGTGATGGGACTAAAGATGGTGGTTATCTAATGGCAAATTGGGCTATTTATCAAGCTAAGGAAAACTTAACTAGAGTGTCCAGAGCGCATGGAATTAAAGTCATTTTCTTTGATGGCCGTGGTGGACCACCAGCGCGAGGTGGAGGAAAAACCCATAACTTTTATGCTTCTCTAGGTCCTACTATAGAAGATGAAGAAGTGCAATTAACGATTCAAGGTCAGACCATAAGTTCTAATTTCGGTACTTTAGAGTCTTCTCAATATAACTTAGAACAATTAATTAGTTCTGGTATTGGGAATAGTTTAAGTGATGTAGATTTAAAAATGCAGCCCGAAAACAGAGAGGTTATGACGGATTTGGCAAAACGTAGTTACGAAGCGTATGCGGCTTTTAAAGCACATCCTAAATTTATCTCTTATTTAGAACATATGAGTACACTTAAGTATTATGCGAAAACAAATATTGGAAGTCGACCGTCTAAAAGAGGTAAATCGGAAGGATTAGTTTTTGAAGATTTAAGAGCCATTCCTTTTGTAGGTTCTTGGAGTCAATTAAAACAAAATGTACCTGGTTTTTTTGGAGTGGGTACGGCATTAAAGCATTATGAAGACATCGGAGAATTTGATAAGGCACAGCATTTGTTTAAAACGTCGAGTTTCTTTAAGACTTTAATTGAAAACAGTATGATGTCTTTATCAAAATCATTTTTTGATTTAACACGTTATATGTCTGAAGATGAAGAATACGGTGAATTTTGGAACCTGATTTATGAGGAGTACAAAACTTCTAAACGTCTAATTTTAAAGCTTACGGGTTATAAGGAATTAATGGAGGAAGAGCCTTCGGGTAAAGCTTCGATAGCTGTTAGAGAATCTATTGTGTTGCCTTTATTAACAATTCAACAGTATGCTTTAAAAAAGATTCAAGAGCTTGAAAAAGCAGAAGTGCGCGATGAAGCACAGATTAAGATTTTTGAAAAAATGGTAACCAGATCATTATTTGGTAATATTAATGCGAGTCGTAATTCGGCATAAAAAGTATTAGTTTTAAAAATTAAAAATCCTCAGAAGTAGCTTTTCTTCTAAGGATTTTTTTTACTGAATATTTAGATGTTATAAGTGATAAAGAAACCCTCGAAGGTTAGTTTTCGAGGGTTTCTACTCTAACAACTAAATTAATTATCAATTTAAACTTAAATGAAAGAATTTAATTATCTTTCTCTTTTTCCTGGGTAAGCAATTTCACCATGTTCAGAAAGATCAAGTCCTACGAGTTCTTCTTCTTCGCTTACTCTTAGGCCCATTGTGGATTTTAAGATTTTTAAAACAATAAAAGATAAAACAACAGCCCAAACACCATAAGATAAAGCTCCTGTAGCTTGTGCTCCTAGTTGGCTAAATCCACCTCCGTTAAATAATCCAATTCCTGTATCTCCGTCAATACCCCAAAGACCAATTACAATTGTTCCCCATACTCCTGCAACGCCGTGTACAGATGCGGCTCCGATAGCGTCATCAATCTTTAATTTTTTCTCAATAAACTCAATTGAGAATACAACAATGATACCACCAATAAGACCGGCTAAAAGAGCTCCTCCTGCAGACATGTTTCCACAACCAGCAGTAATACTTACTAAGCCAGCTAAAGCTCCGTTTAAAGTTTGTGGTAGATTTGGTTTTCCGTACCAGATCCAGGTGGTAATTAGAGCGCCAAGACCTCCAGCTGCAGCAGCTAAATTTGTAACTAATACGACGTTTGAAGCGGCAACAGCATCGTCACCTCCCCAGGCAAGTTGAGAACCTCCGTTGAATCCGAACCATCCTAACCAAAGGACAAAAACACCTAAAGTTGCTAAAATTTGGTTGTGACCTGGAATAGGCATTACTTTTCCGTCTATAAATTTTCCGATACGAGGGCCAACCATATAAGCGGCTACTAAAGCTGCCCATCCACCGACAGAGTGCACTATTGAAGATCCTGCAAAGTCAATAAAACCAAGTTCAGTTAACCATCCAGACCCTTGCCATTGCCATCCACCAGCAATAGGGTAAATTAAAGCGGTCATTATAATTGAGAAAATAGCATAGGTGGAGTATTTAGTTCTTCCTGCGATGGCTCCAGATACGATAGTGGCAGCTGTTGCAGCAAACATGGTTTGGAATAGTAAGTCAGCTCCCTCACCTTGCATTAGGCCACTCCAGAAAAACCATCCGTTAGAAGTATCACCATACATTAAAGAGTATCCTATAAACCAATAGGTTAGAGAGCCTACGCAGATGTCGAGTAGGTTTTTCATTGCGATGTTAGCTGCGTTTTTAGAACGTGTCATGCCGGTTTCAACAAGTGTAAATCCAGCTTGCATAAAGAAAACGAGGATCGCGGATAAGAGCATCCAAAGCATTCCCATATCACCATTTACGGCTGCAACGGCTGCTTCAATTTCAGTAGGTTCTGCTGCACCTTTTATTGCAGCTAGAGTTGGGAGTATAGTTAAAAAATTAGGTATCATATATAAAAGTATTAGTTAGTATTGTGGTTTAGAACGTGTAGATTGCAGCTAAAGTAAAAGCCTCTAAACTACTTGAGTCTTCACCATCAGCATCAAAGTATGCAGCGTCATTATTGCTCCAAGAATCTAATCTCACTTCTGGTTTAATAATTAAGTTACTGTCTACTACGTAGCTTCCTGTTACTGTAAGGCCAATAACGCTAGGTAAATCATCTCCTTCTTCTGCGTGGAATCCGTAATATTCTCCTCTTAATCCGAGTGCAAATTCTTCAGATATTGTGTATTGTGGGTATAGAGCTGCTCCATAAAATCCATTTTCAAAATCATCACTAAGTACTGCACCGTCGTCATCGTAGTAATAAGAAGATGTTTGGTAAGCGGCATTAATTCCTAAGAAGAAATCATCAGCAAGATCAAAACCACCTGTGTAATCAATTTCAAATCCTAAGCCAGCGTTGGCTCCACTGTCGTAATATAAGTTGAGGTACTGACCTTTATAACCGAGTTGTGCTCCAAAAGAATATTCGCCAGTTGTAGAGGTGTCATTGGTGTCCCAAGGATTCATAACAGCTAACATTAAGCTAAAATCGTCAGATATAGCAAAATCTGCCTTTAATCCCATGTGAGAGAATGGTCCACTAGAGAACAAGTAAGATGTGCTATAGTTAAAGTTTGCTGCTGGAGCTATAACTTCATAGCCCAAAAAGGTATTAAAACGCCCCATGGTTAAAGTGGTAGTTTCGGATACATTCCAATATACATAGGCTTGTTTAACTATACCATCCACAATGTCATTGCTAAATGTTGCGCTTCCACCTCTAGGTCCTGTTACTAAATCGAGTACAGCTCCAACTTTACCGCTTTCATAGCTAGCGATTAGGTTACCCATGCCTAAGGCAAATCCTGTTTGGTCAGCGAAAGCGGTTCCAAAAGATTGACCGGAATCATCAGAAGCGGAGAAGTAGGTTTGGTAGTAGGCGTCAACACTGCCGCTAATAGTAAAAGATTTGGTTTCTTCGGTTTCTTCTTCTTGGGCAGTTAAGCCAAATGCGATAAAGAACATTGAAAGCGTAAGTAATTTTTTCATAATAACGTATTTAATGATAGTTAGTTTTGCTCAAATCTATATATTCTTTATTTATACCCTATAGAATTATGGGTACAAAATGAAATTTTTATGAATATTTAATTTTATGCCCTATAAAATTTAGGGTTAAAATTAAATATTGTAATTTTTTTATTATATCGATAATTGGAATTTTCAAAAATTTATAAAAATCAAACAAAATGTGATTAAAATTTAATAATTGGTTTTTGTTTTGAGTGTTTTGTTGTTAAAAAGATGTTTTTGTTGATTAATTCGCATTATCTATTCTTTAATAAAACACGTTATTATTGCAATATTTTCATTGAAAAAGCACTTAACTATCGATATGGGAAAAGTGTTTTGTGTATTTTTTTAATCAATTTTTTGAATATATATTAGAGGAGTAATAAGGTGTAAAAACCTTGAAATTTTTTTAAAATATGTTTAAAAAGCAAGGGCTCTATTTACCAGAATTTGAACACGAAAATTGTGGTGCAGGATTCATATGTAATCTAAAGGGAGAAAAGACAAATCAAATTATACATGATGCATTAGAAATTCTAGTAAAATTAGAGCATCGTGGTGGTGTAAGTGCTGATGGGAAAACAGGAGATGGAGCGGGTTTGTTAATTGATATTCCACATGCTTATTTTAAACGTGTTTGTGGCTTTAAAATTCCTGTTAGAGGAAAGTATGCTGTAGGTATGGTATTCTTGCCAAAAAACAGAAATCAGTACCGCTTTTGTAGGGATACTTTTGAGAAAGAAATCATTGCTCAAGGGCTTACAGTTATTGGGTGGAGAGAGGTCCCTGTAGACTCTACACAACTTGGAGAAATAGCATTGGCATCAGAGCCCAATATAGAGCAACTTTTTGTTGGAAAATCTAATGAGGTTTCTGAGGCTGATTTTAAAGCAAAACTCTACGCTGCACGAAAAATCACTGAACACATTGTGCGTCAATCTAAAATGTCACAAAGTTCTTATTTCTACGTATCTAGTTTGTCTATGAATACATTGATATATAAAGGTATAATTATGCCTGAAGATATTGGTGCATATTATAAAGATTTACAAGAAAATGATTTGGTAACACGCTTAGCTTTGGTGCACCAACGTTTTTCTACAAACACAATGCCGACTTGGGAATTGGCACAACCATTTCGTTTTATGTGTCAGAATGGAGAAATTAATACCCTTCGTGGTAACGTGAGTAGAATGCGAGTGCGAGAAGAAATTATGAAAAGTGATGTTTTCGGTCCGCAAATCGATAAATTATTCCCAATAATATTACCTGGAAAATCAGATTCGGCATCTATGGATATGGTGGTAGAATTATTAACACATACAGGGCGTTCACTACCAGAAGTAATGATGATGATGATACCTGAAGCGTGGGAAAAGCATGCAACGATGTCTCCTGAACGAAAAGCCTTTTACGATTATAATGCTTGTATTATGGAGCCTTGGGATGGACCAGCTTCTGTACCATTTACAGATGGTAATTATATAGGTGCGCTTTTAGATAGAAACGGTTTAAGACCTTCTCGATATACGGTAACAAGAAGTGGTAAATTAATTATGTCGTCAGAAATTGGAGTCGTGGATATTGCTCCAGAAGATGTTGAAAGTCACGGTCGTTTAGAGCCTGGGAAAATGTTTCTAGTAGACATGAATCAAGGACGTATTATTAATGACAAAGAAATAAAAAGTAAAATTGTAAAAGAACGACCTTATCAAGAATGGTTAGATAAAACGCGATTACATTTAAAAGATATTCCTTATACAGGCGAAACTTGTCCGATTGAAACGCTAGATATGAAAACAAGGCAGCGTTTGTTTAACTATACTTTCGAAGATATTCAGGAAGTTATTACTCCTATGGCACAAAAGGCAAAAGAGGCTTTGGGCTCTATGGGTATTGATACTCCTTTGGCTGTTTTATCAAACAAACCGCAGCTTATCTCAAACTATTTTAAACAGTTATTTGCTCAGGTAACCAACCCTCCGTTGGATGGTATTAGAGAAGAAATCGTAACTGATATTAGTTTGTCTTTAGGAAAAGATAGAAATATTTTTAGCATTACAGAGCGTCAATGTCGAAAGTTAAAAATTCAGAATCCAGTAATTTCAAATGATGATTTAGCAAAAATTCGAAACATTCAAGTGGAGGGCTTTAAAGCTGAAACAGTTGAAATGTTATATGATAAAGATAGAGGTCTTAATGGTTTAGAAGATGCTTTAGATGGTATTATTACACAAATAGAAAAGGCTTTAAATAGAAAAACAAATATTATAATTCTTTCAGACCGCGGAGTGAGTAAAGAAAAGGCTCCAATACCACCATTATTAGCATGTTCTTATGTCAGTCATCAAATGAATCGTTTACGTAAGCGTTCGTATTTCGATATTATTATTGAATCTGCAGAACCTCGAGAACCTCATCATTTCGCGACCTTATTTGGTTATGGCGCATCTGCTGTAAACCCGTATATGGTTAACGAAATTATTAGAATACAAGTTAAAGAAGGTTTTATTACTGATATGGATGAGCAGAAGGCGGTAGATAATTTTAATAAAGCAATTGGTAAAGGAATTCTTAAGGTAATGAACAAAATCGGAATTTCAACATTGCGTTCTTATAGGGGCTCTCAAATTTTTGAAATTGTAGGTTTTAATTCTCAATTCGTTGAAAAGTATTTTCCGTATACAGCGTCTAGAATTGAAGGTATTGGACTCTATGAGGTTGAAAAAGAAATTGATAAACGTTACAAATATGCGTATCCAGATACTGAAGTCGATAAGCGCTTAGGATTAAATATAGGTGGTGATTACCGTTGGAGACGTAATGGTGAAAAGCACTTGTTTAACCCTACAACGGTTGCAAAATTACAACAAGCCGTTAGGTTAAGTGATCAGGCTAGTTATGATGTGTATGCAAAAACGATAAATGAGCAATCTAAAAATTTAATGACCATTCGTGGGCTATTTGAATTTAATAATATCGATCCAATTCCTATTGAAGAGGTGGAGCCATGGACAGAAATTGTAAAACGTTTTAAAACAGGAGCGATGTCTTATGGATCTATTTCTCGTGAAGCTCATGAAAATTTAGCCATCGCAATGAATCGAATTGGAGGTAAATCTAATTCTGGAGAAGGAGGAGAAGATCGCAGACGTTTTCAGCCAGATGTAAATGGAGATAGCAGAAACTCTGCAATTAAGCAAGTCGCTTCTGGTCGTTTTGGAGTCACCTCGCATTATTTGACGAATGCTAAAGAAATTCAAATTAAAATGGCTCAAGGAGCTAAACCTGGAGAAGGTGGTCAGTTACCAGGCGAGAAAGTTTTACCATGGATTGCTTCGGCTCGTAATTCTACGCCTTTTGTGGGATTAATTTCGCCACCACCACATCACGATATTTATTCTATTGAAGATTTAGCACAATTAATTTATGATTTAAAAAATGCAAATCGCGAAGCAAGGATTAATGTGAAACTAGTATCAGAAGTTGGTGTGGGTACCATCGCAGCTGGTGTTGCAAAAGCAAAAGCAGATGTAGTTCTTATTTCGGGTTACGATGGAGGTACTGGAGCTTCTCCTTTAACATCTTTAAAACACGCAGGTTTACCATGGGAACTCGGATTAGCAGAAGCGCAACAAACTTTAGTACTTAATAATTTAAGAAGTAGAATCGTTGTAGAATGTGATGGCCAATTAAAAACTGGTCGTGATGTTGCTATTGCAGCATTATTAGGAGCTGAAGAGTTTGGTTTTGCAACTGCACCTTTAGTAGCTTCAGGTTGTATTATGATGCGTAAATGTCACTTAAATACATGTCCTGTTGGTATTGCAACCCAAGATAAGGAGTTGCGTAAAAACTTTAAAGGCACACCAGAGCACGTTATTAATTTCTTCTATTATATCGCAGAAGAATTAAGAGGTATTATGGCAGAATTAGGGTTTAGGTCTATGGCAGAAATGGTTGGGCAAACGCATAAAATTAATGCCAATAAAGCCATCAAACACTATAAAGCTAAAGGCTTAGATTTATCGTCAATTTTACATAGACCAGAAGTCTATAATCAGATGACGGTTAAGAATACGGAGAAGCAAGAACACAATTTAGATAATGTTTTAGATTTCAGAATTTTGAAAGATTCGCATCGTGCTTTATACCGAAAAGAGCAGATGACATTATCATACCCAATCAATAATATCAACCGAACTGTTGGTGCAATTGTAAGTAATGAAATTTCAAAAATATATGGTCATTTAGGATTACCTGAAGATACCTTAAATATCAATTTTGAAGGTTCAGCGGGACAAAGTTTCGGAGCTTTTGGAGCACACGGATTAACCTTCAACCTTCAAGGAAATACCAATGATTATTTAGGTAAAGGATTATCTGGAGCCAAATTAATTGTAAAGAAACCCGATAAGGCAAATTTCAAAGCAGAAGACAACATCATTATTGGTAATGTGTGTTTGTTCGGTGCAGTAGAAGGTGAGGCTTATATTAACGGAATAGCAGGTGAACGTTTTGCAGTAAGAAATTCTGGTGCAACTGCAGTTGTAGAAGGCGTAGGAGATCACTGTTGTGAGTACATGACTGGTGGAAAAGTAGTAGTTCTTGGTAGAACAGGACGAAATTTTGCAGCAGGAATGAGTGGAGGAATTGCTTATGTGTACGATCCAGAAAACAAGTTTAAAAATGGTTTGTGTAATACCGAAACTATAGTGTTTGAAAAGATTCTGAAGAAAGATGCAAACGATTTAAAATCGATTATTGAGGAGCACGTAAAATACACAAACAGTGATTTAGGAAAATCTCTATTATCAGATTGGGAAACAAGCTTGAAGAATTTTGTACGTGTGATGCCTACGGAATACAAACGTGCATTGAAACGTTTAGAGACAGAAGAGCAAATGGTTGAAGAATTGGAAATAGCATAGTATTACGCTGTCTTGAAGAGTTAAAGATTAAGAATTTAAATTTAGAAAGTTAGGAAGAGATTCCTGCTTTCGCAGGAATAAAATGGGAAAAGTAACAGGTTTTAAAGAGTTCGAAAGAAAAGATGAGTCATACAAGCCCGTAAAGGATCGTGTAAAGCATTACAAGGAATTTACGGTGCCTTTGAATGATAAAGACATGACCGAACAAGGGTCGCGTTGTATGGATTGTGGAATTCCATTTTGTCATAGTGGTTGTCCACTTGGTAATCTAATTCCAGATTTTAACCATATGGTGCACCAAGGCGAATGGCAAAAAGCCTCTTGGATTTTACATTCTACAAATAATTTTCCTGAATTTACGGGTCGTTTATGTCCTGCTCCATGTGAACAAGCATGTGTATTAGGTATTATTGAAGATCCAGTTTCTATAGAAAATATCGAAAAAAATATTGTGGAACGTGCTTTTAAAGAAGGATGGATAAAGCCACAACCACCAAAAGTAAGAACAGGAAAAACGATTGCCATCGTTGGTTCTGGTCCTGCAGGATTAGCAGCTGCACAACAATTAAATAGAGCTGGTCACACCGTAACTGTTTTTGAACGTGATGATGCTATTGGAGGTTTATTACGCTATGGAATCCCAAATTTTAAAATGGAAAAAGGCGTCATCGATCGTCGTTTAGCGATTCTTGAAGCTGAAGGTATTGTATTTAAAACTAATGTTAATGTTGGTGTAAATTATGATGTTGAAGAATTGAAAAAGTTTGATGCTGTAGTACTCTGTGGAGGAGCGACTGAAAGACGAAGTTTACCAACACCAGGAATTGATGCAGATGGAGTAGTGCAAGCTATGGACTTTTTAACGCAGCAAACGAAAGTTGTTTTCGGACAGAAAATAAAAGATCAGGTTTTAGCAACTGGTAAAAATGTGATTGTAATTGGAGGTGGAGATACAGGATCCGATTGTATTGGTACATCGAATCGTCAAGGTGCAAAATCGGTAGTGAATTTTGAAATTATGCCAAAGCCACCAGGACATCGTTCGCCAGCAACACCTTGGCCATATTGGCCATTACAGTTAAAGACTTCAACATCTCACAAAGAAGGTGTAGAGCGTAACTGGTTAATCAACACTAAAGAGTTTGTCACTAATGCTAAAGGAAAATTAACAGCCTTAAAAACGGTAAATGTAGAATGGGAAATGATTCCAGGCGAGCGTCCAAAACTTATTGAAATTGCTGGTACTGAAAAAACTTGGAAATGCGATTTAGCATTATTGGCACTTGGTTTTACTGGTCCAGAATCAACACTTGCGGAAAAACTCGGTATAAAACGAGACGCACGTTCTAATTATAAAGCGGAATACGGTAAGTATCAAACTAATATTCCAAATGTATTTACAGCAGGAGATATGCGAAGAGGACAATCTCTAATTGTTTGGGCAATTTCTGAAGGTAGAGAAGCTGCCAGACAAGTTGATATTTACCTAATGGGAAAATCAGATTTGGCTACTAAAAATGAAGAAGGTGATTTGGTAGGACTATAATTTAGAAACTTGTTTATATTTGAAAAGCATCTGATAACAGATGCTTTTTTGTATTTACACCCCTAAAGTCCCCTCAAGGGGATAATAGATTAAAGTATATTTTTAGGATTGTCCCCTTGAGGGGACTTTAGGGGTGTTTTTTATTTTGGAAACTTAGCCTTAATATCATCCAAACACAAATTATGAATACTTCCAATGTGTGAATGTTCTTTACCTAAATCGGGTTGATACGTTCCGTCTTGTACTTGGCTTCCAATTTTTTGATAAGCTTCTCTAAAACTCATGCCGTCAACAACCAAATTGTTAATGCTATCTACTGTAAATAAGTATTGATATTTCTCATCGTTGAGGTCAATATCTTTGACTATGATTTGTTGAATGGAATAATTAAAGATGTCTAAAATATCTTTTACATCTTCAAACGCGTTGATGATGTTTTCTTTCAATAATTGAAAATCTCTGTGGTAACCACTTGGTAAATTATTCGTGATTAATAACATTTCAGAATGTAAAGCCTGAATTTTATTACACTTACCTCTAATCAATTCAAACACATCAGGATTCTTTTTGTGTGGCATAATGCTACTTCCTGTAGTTAATTCATCAGGAAACGTAATAAATCCAAAATTCTGACTCATATATAAGCAAATATCCATGGCAAAACGTGCCATAGTGTTACACAAACCACCTAATGCACTTGCAATGGCACGTTCACTTTTTCCTCTGCTCAATTGTGCAGCAACCACATTATATTTTAAAGTTGAAAAGCCTAATTCTTTAGTCGTAATAGCTCTATCAATAGGAAAAGAACTTCCATAACCAGCAGCCGAACCTAAAACATTTTGGTCTGTAATTTTTGAAACCGCATTTAATACATAAACATCATCAATTAGTAATTCTGCATAAGCAGAAAACCACAATCCAAAAGAGGATGGCATGGCAACTTGCAAATGTGTGTAACCAGGTAAAACTTTGGTTTTATGCGCTTCTGCAAGACCTAAAAGTGTATCGAAAAACGTCTTCGTTTTATCGTTAATGATTTGCAAATTCTCTTTGTAGTATAACTGAAGTGCGACTAAAACTTGGTCGTTTCTAGAACGTGCGGTGTGGATTTTTTTTCCGACGTCGCCTAGAGTTTTTGTTAGCTCGTGCTCAATTTTAGAGTGTACATCTTCAAAGGTGTCTTCAATTACAAATGTGCCAGCTTCTATAGATTCATTTAAAATCTTTAATCCTGATTTCAATTGTACCAATTCCTCAGAAGTTATAATTCCGATGGATTCTAACATTATGGCATGCGCTAAAGAGGCTTGTACATCGTATTTTGCGATATGCATGTCAATTTCTCTGTCGTTACCAACGGTAAATAATTCTATTTTTTTATCTATTGAAAATCCTTTGTCCCAAAGTTTCATCTTGTTCCTGCGAAAGCAGGAATCTCTGCTTTCTTTTTTTAGTTAAACTTATTTCTTTTGTCATTCCTGCCTTTCGTCTATCGCTCAAGATAAACTTCGGCAGGAATCTATTCTTAAATTAGACCTGCTAGGTCTAGTTAAACTTATTTCTTTTTTTTACTCAGACCTGCTAGGTTTGAAAAACCTGCTAGGTCTTTAGGCGCTACAAAACCTTCTCCAACAACTTAATATACAAATCAACACCTTCTTCAATTTCAGCTAAATAAATAAACTCATCTGCTGTGTGCGAACGCGTGCTGTCTCCTGGTCCTAATTTTAAGGACTGACAAGTTAAAACAGATTGGTCAGAAAGGGTTGGCGAACCGTAAGTTTCTCTTCCTAATTCAATTCCGGCTTTCACTAGCTCATGATTACTAGAAATTGAGGACGAATTTAATCTTAAGCTTCGTGCTGTTATGCTTGTACATGGCGATTTCTGAGTTAAAATATCAGCAATTTGTTGATTTGTATATTTATCATTCACACGCACATCAACAACTAAATCCACTTCTGCCGGAACAGCATTGTGTTGTTTGCCTGCATTAATTTGTGTAACGGTCATTTTTACATCGCCTAAAACTGGCGATTTTCTTTCAAATTTATACTCTTGAAACCATTTTAAAACATCAATAGTGTTATAAATTGAGTTGTCATTGTTTGGATGTGCAGCATGACTTGCCGTTCCTTTTACTTTAGCATCAAAAACGACTAAACCTTTTTCAGCAATCGCTAAATTCATTAAAGTTGGTTCGCCAACAATAGCAACATCTATTTTAGGGATAATGCTTAACATACTATTCAGTCCGTTTGGCCCACTGTTTTCTTCTTCTGCAGATGCGACAATAACTAAATTGTAGTTGAGGTCTTTCTTATCGTAAAAATACGTGAAGGTTGCGATTAAAGATACCAAACATCCACCTGCATCATTACTGCCTAAGCCGTATAATTTTCCATCTTCTTCTATAGCTTTAAATGGGTCTTTAGTGTAGCCAGAATTTGGTTTTACGGTGTCGTGATGCGAGTTTAATAATAAGGTAGGCTTACTCTCGTCAAAATATTTGTTTGTCGACCAAATGTTGTGATTATTCCTTTTAAATGGCAAATTGTGTGTTTCAAACCAATTTTCTATGAGCAAAGCTGTGTTGTCTTCTTCCGTAGAAAAGGACTGTGTTTCTATAAGTTGCTTTAGTAAAGCAATGGCTTCTGTTGTTAGTTTTTCAATCATTTTGTAATGGTTGTATGTTTATTGTTGGTATTGAAAAGCATATCTGATTTTCCGATACAAACTTTTTGAACGTTTTTATTTATAGCATGAAAACAGTTATCTAATTTCGGTAGCATGCCTTCGAATATAATATTGTTGTCTTTTAATGTTTTGTAGCTTTCTGTGTTTATGTTTTCAATGACAGAGTCGTCATTTTCTACATCTTCAAGCACACCATTTTTTTCGAAACAATAATATAATTCTGTGTTGAAAATTGATGATAATCCAATAGCTAATTCTGAAGCAATAGTGTCTGCATTCGTGTTAAGCAATTGTCCGTTTGTATCGTGAGTTATCGCACAAAATACAGGTGTAATTGTGTTATTTAGTAATACCTCTAAAGCGTCTGTATTTACTTTTTTTACATCGCCTACTAAACCGTAATCAATGGTTTTTATTGGGCGTTTTTCTGAAACAATAGTATTGCCGTCTGCACCAGAAAATCCAATAGCATTACAATTATTGGCTTGCAATTGCGCAACAACATTTTTATTGATTTTACCTGCATAAACCATAGTGATAATATCTAGAGTTTCTGCGTCTGTGATACGTCTGCCTTCAATCATTTTTACAGGAATATGCATCTGTTTGGCTAATTTGGTGGCTAACTTTCCGCCTCCATGAACCAAAACTTTTGGGCCAGGAATGGTTGCAAAATCTTTAAGAAATGCAGCTAGTGCTTCTTCATTATCGATGATATTTCCACCTATTTTTATAACTTTTATTGTTTTCATCTTGTGCTCGCGAAAGCGAGTATCTTTTAGTTGAAGACCTGCTAGGTTTTTGAAACCTGCTAGGTCTTAATCATTTATTTATAAATCCTCCAAAATTTGCTTCAACACAACTTGCGCAGCATAAGTTCTATTATTAGCTTGTTTAATAACTACAGATTGTTCGCTGTCTAAAACCGCATCTTCAACTATTACATTTCGTCTTACAGGTAAGCAATGCATAAACTTTGCATGACCCAATTTGTCTTTTGTGAGCATCCAATTTTCATCTTGACTTAATACTTTTCCGTAATCATTATAGCTACTCCAGTTTTTTACGTAAACGAAATCGGCATCTTTTAAGGCTTCTTCCTGGTTGTAATTGATTGGTGTGTCTTTAGTGATGGCTTCATTTAATTCGTAACCTTCGGGATGTGTTATGGTTAAATCCACTTCCATGTCTTGCGTCATTTCTACAAACGAATTTGCAACCGCTTGTGGCAACGCTTTAGGATGTGGTGCCCAAGATAATACCACTTTAGGTTTTACTTTTTCTGTCAATTCCGTGATGGTAATGGCATCTGCTAAGGCTTGTAAGGGATGTGCTGTTGCGCTTTCCATGTTTACAATTGGTACTGTTGCATATTTTTTAAAGTTTTTTAGAATGTATTCCGATTCATCTTTAGCTTTATCTTGTAATGTTGGAAATGCACGTACTGCAATAATATCTGCATATTGAGAAATCACTTGAGCAGCTTCTTTAATATGTTCAGATTTATCCATGTTCATAATGGTGCCATCTTCAAATTCTAGATTCCAAGCGTCGTTGATGTTTAAAATCATGACTTCCATACCTAAGTTTTTTGCGGCTTTTTCGGTACTTAATCGCGTTCTTAAACTCGAATTAAAAAATATCATCACTAAGGTTTTATGTTTTCCTAAATCTTGAAATTCGAAGGGATTCATTTTTAATAGAATGGCATCCTTAATCGTTTCAGATAGGTTGGGAATATCTTTTATTTTGGTGTAATTTTTCATGTTCACTTCCCACGAAAGTGGGAATCTCTTTTAATTAAACTTAATTTAAACCTACAAGGTTTTTAAAACCTCGCAGGTTGCTTCAAAAAACAAATCAATATGCTTTTTTTGAATCGTTAATGGTGGAAGAATTCTTAATAAATTAGGATTCTTTGCGCTTCCTGTAAAAATATGATGGTCAAAAATTAATTTTTTCCGTAAGTCTGAAATTGGAAAATCGAACTCTAAACCTAGCATTAATCCTCGTCCTTTAATAGATTTTAAATTTGGTAAAGACTTTGCTTTTTCTTGAAAATACTCTGAAATGGTTTTAGCATTTTCCATGAGCTTTTCTTCTTCCAAAACTTCTAAAACGGAAAGTGTAGCAGTACAAGCTAAATGATTACCTCCAAACGTAGTACCTAATAAGCCAAAAGACGCTTTAATGGAAGGATGAATCAAAATACCTCCAACCGGAAATCCATTTCCCATGCCTTTGGCAATTGAAATAATATCTGGTGTAATGTTGTGTTTTTGGTAGGCAAAAAAGTCGCCAGTTCTTCCAAATCCTGATTGTACTTCGTCTGCAATAAATGCTGTATTGTATTGTTTGCAAAGGGTTTCTAGTCTTTGGTAAAATTCGGTAGTGCTCTGGTCTAAACCACCAACACCTTGGATAAATTCAACGATAACAGCACAAGTTTGGTTTTGTTTTAAGATAGTTTCAACAGTATCTAAATCACCTAGTTCAATAAAATCAACTTCTTGTTGTGCGTTTATTGGTGCAACAATTTTAGGATTATCAGTTGCAGCAACAGCAGCAGAAGTTCTACCATGAAACGAATTTTTAAATGCTAATACTTTCTTTTTGCCATTATGGAATGAGGCTAATTTTAAGGCATTTTCGTTGGCTTCTGCACCAGAATTGCATAAAAATAATTGGTAGTCCTTACAGCCAGAAAGTGTTTTTAATTTATCTGCTAATTCTACTTGCATCGGATTTTGAATCGCGTTGCTATAAAATCCTAAAGTTGACACTTGTTTTGAAATAGCATTCACGTATTTTGGGTGTGAATGTCCAATTGATATTACAGCGTGTCCACCATATAAATCTAAATATTCAACGTTTTTGTCGTCGTAAACGTAGATGTCTTTTGCGCTTACAGGTGTAATGTCGAATAATGGGTAAACATTAAATAAACTCATATTTGTTCTTTTTTAATGTTATTAATTTTATTAAACGAAGCCACCATTCCTTGGATTAAAGACGAACTCAATCCTTTGTGTTCCATTTCGTTTAAGCCTTCAATGGTACATCCTTTTGGTGTGGTTACTCTATCAATTTCTTCTTCAGGATGATTGCCGTTAGTAATTAATAAACTGGCTGCACCTTCACTTGTGTACATGGCTAATTCTTGAGCTTCTTTAGCATCAAAACCTAACTGAATTGCGGCTTGCGTCGTTGCACGTATCAGTCGCATCCAAAAGGCAATTCCGCTAGCACAAACTACAGTTGCAGCTTGCATTTGCGATTCAGGAATAGCCAAAGTATGTCCTAATCTATTAAAAATAGCTTCTGCGATCTTTAGACGTTTTGCACCTTGTTCATTGCTGCACATGCAAGTCATTGATTTGCCAACTGCGATTGCAGTGTTTGGCATTGCTCTAATGATAAATTGATCAGACCCAACGATTTCTTCAATTTTAGGAATTAAAAAGCCAGTAATTGTACTAATTAGTACGTGGTTTTCTGTTAGTAATGGCTTTATGTCATTTAAAATTCGCTCAAAATGTCTTGGTTGAATGGCAAAAATTATAATATCAGAGTTTTTAACTGCTTCGGCATTATCCGTAGTTAAATGCACATTTTTATAACCCTCTAAATCTTGTATTTCGTTCAAGTTCCGTTTGGTTAAGTAGAGTGTGGTTATAGCGTTGTTAGTGATGAGTCCTTTTGCGATGGACTTTCCTAAGTTTCCTGTTCCTATGATTGCTATTTTCATCTTTAGTGACCGCGAAAGCGGTTATCTTTTTAAATTAAACTTTTTTGTTTTAGACCTGCTAGGTTTTAAAAACCTGCAAGGTCATCATGTTTATTAAAAATAATTCGCCTTTAATTGTAATCCTTCCGTTTCTTCAAATCCAAACATGAGATTCATGTTATGAATAGCTTGTCCTGATGCACCTTTTAATAAATTATCTACAACACTTGTTACTAATAATTTGTCTTCATGTTTATGTAAATGAAGGATGCATTTATTAGTATTTACAACTTGTTTTAAATGAATATCTTCATCTGAAACATAGGTGAACGCTGCATCTTTATAAAAGTCGTTATACAAGGTTTTTGCTTCTTCAATCGTACCTTTATATTTGGTGTAAAGCGTTGCAAAAATGCCTCTTGAAAAATTACCACGATTAGGCATAAAGTTGATGTCTGAATTAAAATCGGATTGCAACTGATTTACTGTCTGGTTAATTTCCCCTAAATGCTGATGTGTAAAAGCTTTATAATGCGAAAAGTTATTGTCTCTCCAAGTAAAATGTGTGGTTTTAGATAACGATGTTCCTGCTCCTGTTGCTCCAGTTACTGCATTAATATGAACATCGTTGTTCAATAGTTCTGCTTTTGCTAATGGCAATAATGCAAGTTGTATTGCAGTAGCAAAACAACCAGGATTTGCAATATAGTTTGCTTGTTTTATAGCATCTTTATTTAATTCTGGTAAGCCATAAACAAATTCTTTTCCTTCAAAATTTTTATCTGCCACTAATCTAAAATCGTTACTTAAATCGATGATTTTAGTGTGGTCTGAAAATGTATTTTTTTCTAAAAAAGCAATGGAATTCCCATGACCCAAACACAAGAAAAGTAAATCTACTTCTGAATTAATGTCACTAGAAAATTCTAATTCCGTAGAACCTATTAAGTCTTGATGTACTTTGTATATTTTGTTGCCTGCATTAGATGTGCTAAATACAAAATTGAGGTTTGTTTTAGGATGGTTTAGTAATAATCTAATTAACTCTCCAGCTGTATAACCTGCTCCTCCAATGATTCCTATTTCTAATTTTTTCATCTCAGTGACCGTGAAAACGGTTATCTTTTATTTGATTACACTTTGTTCAGACCTGCTAGGTTTTAAAAACCTGTTAGGTCTTGTCTAATTATTTACTTGCTGATAAATTTTATTCTGGTTACCAACTATTTTAATAAATCCTTTAGCTTCGTCTGCTGTCCAACCTTTATTTTCTTCACCATAACTTCCAAATTTGGCACTCATTAAATCGTGTTTAGATGAAATTCCATTTAAATCGAAATGATAAGGTTTTAAGGTTACAAAAACATCACCTGTAACTTTGCTCTGGCTACTTTGTAAAAAAGCTTCCATATCTCGCATTACTGGGTCTAAATATTGGCCTTCGTGCAAATGCATTCCGTAGAAATTAGACATATAATCTTTATGTTGTAATTGCCATTTGGTCAACGTGTGTTTTTCTAAAAGATGATGTGCTTTTATAATGATTAAAGCCGCTGCTGCTTCAAAACCAACTCTTCCTTTTATACCAACAATAGTATCTCCAACATGAATATCTCTTCCGATGGCATAAGCAGATGCTAAATTATTTAGCACTTCAATATTTACTTCAGGATTATTTTTTACGCCATTTAATGCTACTAATTCACCTTTAGAAAAGGTAAGTACTACTTTTTCGGGTTCCGAATGTTTTAGTTGAGACGGGAAAGCAGATTCAGGTAACGGTTTTTCAGAAGTTAAGGTTTCAGAACCTCCAACGCTTGTTCCCCAAAGTCCTTTGTTTACGGAATATTTAGCTTTTTCCCAAGACATATCAATTCCGTTTTCTTTTAAGTAATCGATTTCTTGTTGTCTGCTTAAACTTCCATCTCTAATGGGTGTTATAATTTTGATGTTTGGTGCTAAGGTTTGAAAAATCATATCGAAACGTACTTGGTCATTTCCGGCTCCTGTGCTTCCGTGTGCAATATATTCTGCATCAATACTTTTTGCATATTCTATAATTTCGATGGCTTGGATAACACGTTCCGCACTAACGGATAGAGGATAGGTGTTATTTTTAAGTACATTTCCAAAAATTAAATACTTAATCACTTTATCATAATACGAAGCAATGGCATCAATATTTTTGTACGTTGATACACCCATTTTGTATGCATTTGCTTCAATGATTTTTATTTCGTCATCAGAAAAACCACCTGTATTTACACTTACTGCATGGACGTCGTAACCTGCTTTGCTTAAACTTACTGCGCAATAGGATGTGTCTAATCCACCACTATATGCTATAACTAATTTCTTACTCATCTTTTTTGTCTTTTTTTAGGAACATAGTTTGTTTTAGATTTTTCAACCTTGTCCATACTTTTTTATCGTAATTGTGTTTTTTTGGTTTTGTTTCTTCTGTTTTTTTAGGGTCGTAGAGCATACCTGTACAAAGGCACATTTTTTGTTCTGTCCTTGTTAAAACGTCGAAATTTTTACAGGTTTGGCAACCTTTCCAGAAGGATTGGTCGTCTGTTAGTTCTGAAAACGTAACAGGTTTGTAGCCTAGTTCGCTATTCATTTTCATAACGGCTAAGCCTGTTGTAATACTAAAAACTTTAGCATTTGGAAATTTTGTTCTAGAATGCTCAAAAATGACTTTTTTAATCTTTTTTGCAAGTCCTATGTTTCTGAAATCTGGATGAACAATGAGGCCAGAATTGGCTACAAATTTTCCATGGCTCCATGCTTCGATATAACAGAATCCCGCAAACTTATCGTTCTCAAGAGCAATTACTGCGTTACCATTTTCCATTTTGGTAATGATGTATTCTGGTTTACGCTTAGCAATACCTGTACCTCTGACTTGAGCGGCATCTGCAATAGTATTGCATATCGTTTCTGCGTATATGCTATGTGATTTATCAGCAATGACAATTTTCATTGTTATTGAGTTTTAAATTATAAATTTTTAATTTTTTTTGAGTGAAGAACTAGACACACCTTAGTTCCTAATATGAATTGTACCCTTACGGGCGGCGACTAAAAATACGGCGTACAGCAACCAACCTAGTATTAGGTTTCGCTATAATTAAAAAGGGGAATAAATGTGGTAAAGTGTTCAAGGTGATAAAATAATAAAATTGATTAACTAAATGGGTTTAAGGTAAATCCATTAGCGACGTCGCTTGTTCAATAACAAGCGTGTGGGTCTTTCAATTCTATTTTTTTGACTTAACATGGTGTAAATTTAGAATTAAAATTTAATTAAAGCTCAATTATCACTCATTTTTTGAAAATTTTATGAAATTCATAATTCTATCAAATTAAACTGTAAATCTTTCATTGATAGAGGGCTTCTTCCGTTTTTACTAAAGGATATAATCTGTACTAACAAAGTTTGAAGCTCTAGAATCTAAGAGCTCTTTTAAAATTGTATTGTTATAATCGTTGTCTTTTGAAGCGACGAATGTTCTAATTGAAAACGAACGTAAAGCATCGTGAACACTTAAGGTTCCTACGGCTGAATCTTTTCGTCCTGTAAATGGATAAACGTCTGGGCCACGTTGACAAGAACTATTTAAATTCACACGGCAAACTAAATTCACTAATGCATCTATTAATGGAGCCAATGTGTTTATATCTTTTCCAAACAGACTTACTTGCTGTCCGTAATTTGATTCTGCCATATCATCTAGAGGTTCTTCAATATTTGAAAATGATATTACAGGAATTACAGGTCCAAATTGCTCTTCTTGAAAAACTCTCATATCTTTAGTGACAGGATATAATACGGCTGGAAAAATATAATTTTCTGTTGTTTCCCCTCCTTTAGCATTTATCACTTTTGCTCCTTTTTCAGTAGCGTCGTCTATTAAATCTTGAATATAAGCAGGTTTATCTGGTTCTGGTAATGGAGTTAATTTTGCTCCTTCTTCCCATGGGTTTCCAAACTTGAGTGCATCGACTTTAGCGGAAAATCGTTTATTGAATTCTTCTATAATGTCTTCATGAACATATAAGACTTTTAAAGCTGTACAACGTTGACCGTTAAATGAAGTGGTTCCTGCAATACATTCATCTATGGCTAAATCTAAATCCGCATCTGGCAAAACTATTGCCGGATTTTTAGCTTCAAGACCTAGAACTAAGCGTAGCCTATTGCTTTTAGGATGTTGGGTTTGTAAGGCATTGGCAGATTTACTATTTCCAATTAACGCTAAAACATCTATTTTTCCGGTTTGCATAATTGGAGCTGCAACGGTTCTTCCTCTTCCGTAAATAATGTTCACAACACCTTTTGGAAAACTATCTCTAAACGCTTCTAACAATGGTGAAATTAATAACACACCATGTTTTGCAGGCTTAAAAATAACCGTGTTTCCCATGATTAATGCCGGAATTAGAAGTGCAAACGTCTCATTTAAAGGGTAATTATAAGGCCCTAAACATAAAACAACTCCTAACGGTCCTCTTCTAATATGTGCATTTACTCCAGAGCTTTTAACAAATTTGGCGCTATCACGATCCATTTGAGTATAATCTTCAATGGTATCGTAAATGTATTCTACGGTTCTGTCAAACTCTTTTTCAGAGTCAGCCAGGTTTTTGCCAATTTCCCACATGAGTAGTTTTACAATTTCCTCACGCTTCGTCTTCATTTGCACTACGAATTTTTCCATGCAGGCAATTCTATCGACAACCTTCATTGTAGGCCATAAACCTTGGCCTTTGTCGTATGCGGAAACAGCAGCATCTAATGCTTTTATCGCTTCTTTTTTTCCTAAAGTAGGAATCGTTCCAAGAAGTGTTGGATGATAGTCTTCGGTAGAAGAAATTGTAGAATATACTTTAGAGGTTTCACCTCTCCAAGGAATCAGTGCACCATCTACTAAATAGGTGTTTTGGTCGACTAATTTTTTAATTTGAAACTGTTCTGGAATATCTACAAATGCTGAGGTCATACTAACTTTTTTAAGTATTAATTGATAGTAATAAATATACAAAAAAGTGACTCAACTCTTGGTTAAGTCTAAGTTAAGCTATACTAAAAATTGAAATAAATCAGGTTTATCATTAAGGTAATCTCCAAAGAAATTATGACGTTTCATTTTGGCTATTAAAGGTTCTAAATCTTCAGGGTATTTTAATTGTAATCCTACGACAGCAACATCATTTTCTCGGTTGACTTTTTTTGTATATTCAAAATGCGTAATATCATCTGTTGGGCCTAAAATATCGACTACAAAATCACGTAAAGCTCCAGCACGTTGTGGAAACTTAACAATAAAATAGTGTTTTAAATTGGCATAGAGTAGGGCGCGTTCTTTTATTTCGGCCATTCTCGTAATATCATTATTACTTCCACTAATAACACATACTACATTTTTCCCTTTTATTTCTTCTGAAAACTGATCTAAGGCACAAAGGCTTAAGGCGCCAGCGGGTTCAACAACGATAGCATCTTTATTATAGAGATCCAAAATAGTTTGGCAAATTTTGCCCTCATCCACGGTAACAACACGATGCAACGTTTCCTTACAAATGGCAAAGTTTAAATCACCAACGCGTTTAACAGCGGCTCCATCTACAAAGTTATCTATGGTTTCTAATTGAGTGTTTTTATTAGCTCTTATGGAGGTCAGCATGGCTGGTGCACCTTTTGGCTCTACACTAATGATTTTTGTTTGAGGAGATAGAATTTTAAAAACAGAGGATAATCCAGCAGCTAAGCCACCACCACCAACAGGAACAAAAACATAATGAATAGGATGTGCTTTTGCTTGATCTATAATTTCTAAACCAACGGTTGCCTGACCTTCAATTACTTTTTCGTCATTAAAAGGGTGCACAAACGTTTTGTTGAGCTCTTCGCTCTGCTGCATGGCGGCATAGTAAGCATCATCAAAAGTATCACCAACTAATACAACATCGACATAGTCTTCACCAAACATTTTAACCTGCTCAATCTTTTGATTAGGTGTAGGTGAAGGCATAAAAATAGTGCCTTTTATTTTTAATAATTTACACGAAATAGCCACACCTTGAGCATGATTTCCTGCGCTTGCACACACAATTTCATTTTCAATTTGAGTGGCATCTAAAGAAGAAATTTTATTATATGCACCTCTAATTTTATAAGATCGAACTTGTTGTAAATCTTCTCTTTTAAAGTAAATATTAGCTTCAAAATCTTTAGAATATCGGTCATTTTTAATCAAAGGAGTTACTGAAGCTATACCTCTTAGTTTTTCGGTAGCAGCCTCAATCGACTTTAGTGTTGGTCTGTATGTGGTTTTGGTTTCTTCCATGTGTATCTCCCAAGAAAGTGGGAATCTTTTTATTCTTAAAAAGACCTGTCAGGTTTTTAAAACCTGACAGGTTTGTACTATTTATGCTAAAACTGAATCGGCCTCTTTTACGTCTTCAGATTTAATTACTTTCATAGCTGTCATTGCCGCACGTAAACGTTGGCCAACAGCTTCGATAGGATGATTTCTAATCGCATCGTTAACGGCTATTAATTCTACGTTATCAACTCCTGTTGTTTTTGAAAATGATTTTCCTATGATATCAGTATCAACAGTTTTCATAAAATCAGTTAATAATGGTTTACAAGCATGATCAAATAAATAACAACCATATTCTGCAGTGTCAGAAATGACCCGATTCATTTCGAATAATTTCTTTCTAGCGATGGTATTGGCGATTAATGGTAATTCGTGTAACGATTCGTAGTATGCAGATTCTTCAACAATACCTGCACTTACCATTGTTTCGAATGCTAATTCTACACCAGATTTCACAAAAGCGACTAAAAGAACTCCATGGTCAAAATACTCTTGTTCTGTAATATGATCAGAAGTGAGAGGTGTTTTTTCAAATGCAGTTTCTCCAGTTTCAGCTCTCCATTTTAAAAGGTTAACATCGTCATTGGCCCAATCTTCCATCATGGTTTTAGAGAAATGACCCGAAATAATATCGTCCATATGCTTTTCAAAAAGTGGACGCATAATGCCTTTTAACTCTTCCGATAATTCGAAAGCTTTAATTTTTGCAGGATTTGACAAACGATCCATCATGTTGGTAATTCCACCATGTTTTAGTGCTTCGGTAATGGTTTCCCAACCAAATTGAATTAATTTTGCAGCATAACCAGGTTCAATACCTTCTTCAACCATTTTGTCGAAAGATAGAATGGCTCCTGTTTGAAGTAAACCACAAAGTATGGTTTGTTCTCCCATTAAGTCACTTTTTACTTCCGCAATAAAAGATGATTCTAAAACTCCAGCACGATGACCTCCAGTTGCAGCGGCATAAGCTTTTGCTTGCGCCCAACCTTTGCCTTCAGGATCATTTTCTGGGTGAACAGCTGTTAATGTTGGTACACCAAATCCTCTTTTGTATTCTTCTCTTACTTCAGTTCCAGGACATTTTGGGGCTACCATTATTACAGTGATATCTTCACGAATTTTGGTGCCTTCTTCAACAATGTTAAATCCATGAGAATAGCTTAAGGTTGCTCCTTTTTTCATTAAAGGCATCACCGCTTTCACCACATTGGTATGTTGTTTGTCTGGAGTTAAGTTTAAAACTAAATCTGCAGTTGGAATCAATTCTTCATAGGTCCCAACGTTAAAATCGTTAGACGTTGCGTTCTTGTACGAATCACGTTTTTGATCAATGGCAGCTTGTCTTAAGGCGTACGAAATATCCAATCCTGAATCGCGCATATTTAAACCTTGGTTTAGGCCTTGTGCACCACAACCAACGATTACGATTTTCTTTCCTTTTAATGCGTTGACGCCATCTTCAAATTCTGAAGCGTCCATAAAACGACATTTTCCTAATTGCTCTAATTGTTCTCTTAATGGTAATGTGTTGAAATAATTTGACATTGTTTTTTGTTTTTGAGAAAATAGAAGAAAGATAAAAGCGTAATGAGATGTCCTTTAATCTTTAATTTTCTTTAGTCTATTCTCTTATTTCTTTTTAAATTTAATGTTGCAACGCTTTAAGCATTGTTGATATTTTCATTTCGTCTTTAGTTACAGCAATACGTCCTGAACGTGTAAATTGCATGATTCCAAAAACAGTTAATTCTCTATGTAATAAATCGATTTCTTCTTTTCGTCCTGATTTTTCTATAACGAAGAATTCACGATTAACAGTAACGATTCTGGCATTACTTTCTTTAATGATATTCTGAATTTGACGTTCATCAAATAATAAATTAGATCGCATTTTGAAGATGCCAGCTTCTTGATAAATAATTTCTTCTTCAGTATGATAAAATGCTTTTATCACTTCGACTTGCTTTTCAATCTGACCTTGAATCTTTTTCATTTGAGATTCGGTAATGTTAACCACAATGGTGAATCTTGAAACATGATCAATTTCTGAAGGAGACGTATTTAAACTCTCAATATTTATATGTCTTCTTTGGAATATTGCCGAAATTCTATTCAACAATCCAATATTATTTTCCGTATATATAGAAACGGTAAATTGTTTGTTTTCTGTACTCATTTTTTTATATGTCTATTCTTTGCCTCCTCGAGCGCAGTCGAGAGGTGGATGAGGTCTCGACTGCGCTCGACCAGACATAAAATTTATTACTCTAATCTTATATCCGAGACACTTGCTCCAGTTGGAATCATAGGAAACACATTATCTTCTTTCTCTACTCTAACTTCTAAGAAATATGGACCTTCACAGTCGATCATTTCTTTTATAGCCGTTTTTAAATCTTTTCTTTCGCTTATTTTTTGTGCTTCAATATGATAGCCTTTTGCTATAGCTACAAAATCAGGGTTTACCATTTCTGTAGATGCATAGCGCTTATCGAAAAATAACTGTTGCCATTGACGAACCATGCCTAAGAATTCGTTATTCAAGACTACAATTTTTACAGGTACTTTTTGTTGAAAAATAGTTCCTAATTCTTGAATATTCATTTGATAGCCACCATCACCAGCAATCATTACCACCTCACGATCTGGTGCTGCCATTTTTGCTCCAATGGCTGCAGGTAAAGCAAAGCCCATGGTTCCTAGTCCACCAGAAGTAATATTACTTTTGGTTTTGTTGAATTCGGCATAACGGCAAGCTATCATTTGGTGTTGACCAACATCACTTACAATAGCGGCTTCTCCTTTAGTTTGAAGGTTGATTTCATTCAACACTTCACCCATGGTTAAACCTTCTTTTGTAGGATGCAAATCATTTTTTATGACTTTTTCGAATTCTATAGCGTATAAATCTTTAAATTTTTGATGCCAGTCGCTATGAGAATTTTCATTCAACAATGGTAGTAATTGTTTTAAACTGGTTTTGGCATTTCCTAATACTGCAACATCGGTTTGAACATTTTTATCCACTTCGGCTGGGTCAATTTCAAAATGAACTATTTTAGCCTGCTTTGCATAGGTTGCTAAATCACCAGTTACACGGTCATCGAAACGCATGCCAATCGCAATTAAAACATCACATTCATTAGTGAGAACATTTGGCGCATAATTGCCGTGCATACCAACCATACCTACATTTAGTGGATGTGAAGTTGGAATGGCGGAAGCCCCTAAAATGGTCCAAGCAGAAGGTATGCCGGTTTTTTCAATAACGGCTTTAAACTCTTCTTCTGCTTTTCCTAAAATAACACCTTGTCCCCATACGATTAATGGCTTTTTAGCATTATTAATAAGTACTGCTGCAGCTTTTAATGAATTTTCATCGGTCTCTGGAACAGGATTATAACTCCTAACTCCTTTACATTTTTCGTATTTAAAATCAAATTCTTCAAATTGAGCATCTTTTGTAATATCAATTAATACAGGTCCTGGTCGTCCACTTTTTGCGATGTAAAATGCTTTGGCAAAAGCCTCAGGAATTTGGGATGCTTCGGTGACTTGAATGTTCCATTTTGTTACAGGAGTAGAAATACCTACAATGTCAGTTTCTTGAAAGGCATCACTTCCTAATAAATGAGATCCTACTTGGCCTGTAATACAAACCAAAGGAGTAGAGTCTATTTGTGCATCTGCAATACCAGTAATTAAATTGGTTGCTCCTGGTCCAGAAGTTGCCATGGCAACACCAACTTTTCCAGAAATACGCGCATAGCCTTGGGCAGCATGTGCAGCACCTTGCTCATGACGCGATAAGACATGATGAATTTTATCTTGATACTTATATAGTTCATCATATACAGGCATGATGGCGCCACCAGGATAGCCGTAAAGGATATCAACACCTTCGGCTAATAAACATTTTATAACCGCTTCACTACCTGAAATACGTTCTGTAGTTTCTGCAGTTTGTGATTCGTTTTTTACTGTTTTTGTTTCCATATATTTAATGGATTAATAATTTTTAAAAGAGATGAGAAAATAGAGACTAGAAAATAGACTTCTTACTCTTGCTCTTTTGTTTACTTTTTACCTCTCGCTTCGCTTGAGGTTCGTTTTTGATATTTCTTATCTCAGTTTCTTGCTTTTTGATTTTGAGATTCCTGCCTTCGCAGGAATTTAGAATTCATCAGTCACACATCCTTTTGATGCCGATGACACGGTTTTAGCGTATTTATATAAAACACCACGTTCAAATTTTAATTCTGGTGCTTTCCATTTTTGGCGCCTTCTTTGAAGTTCTACCTCTGAGACTTCTAATGAAATCGAATTGGTTTCAGCATCTATCGTAATAATGTCGCCATCTTTAACGACGGCAATGGTGCCACCTTCTTGTGCTTCGGGTGTAATATGTCCGACGACAAAACCATGTGTTCCTCCAGAAAACCGTCCATCGGTGATTAAAGCGACATCTTTACCTAATCCGGCTCCCATAATAGCAGCCGTTGGTTTTAGCATTTCTGGCATTCCTGGTCCTCCTTTTGGACCTTCATACCTAATGACGACGACATCTCCTTTTTCAACTTTACCATCTCTTATACCGTCGTTTGCTGCATATTCTCCTTCAAAAACTTTGGCTTTCCCTCGGAAACACAAGCCTTCTTTTCCTGTAATCTTAGCGACACTTCCTTCGGTGGCTAAATTGCCATAGAGCATTCTTAAGTGGCCTGAAATTTTTATGGGTTCTTCAATAGGTTTGATAACATCTTGACCTTCCTTTAAATCATCAACACCTAATAAATTCTCTGCAATTGTTTTTCCTGTTACGGTTAAACAATCTCCATGAATGAGTTCTTTTTTAAGAAGGTATTTTAATACTGCAGGAATACCACCGACAGCATGCACATCTTCCATTAAATATTTTCCACTTGGTTTTAAGTCAGCCAAAAAAGGTGTGTTATCACTAATATCTTGAAAATCTTTTAATGTGAAATCTATTTGTGCTGCTCTAGCAATGGCTAAAAAGTGCAATACGGCATTGGTAGAACCTCCTAAAATGGTGACTAGTCTAACCGCATTTTCTAGCGATTTTCTAGTAATTATATCCGAAGGTTTAATATCTTTTTCTAATAATAATCGTAACGCTTCACCAGCTTTAACGGATTCTTGTTTTTTTGCGTCACTCAACGCAGGGTTTGACGAGTTGAATGGTAATGTCATTCCTAAGGCTTCAATAGCAGACGCCATAGTGTTTGCGGTGTACATACCACCACAAGCTCCTGCACCAGGACATGCTTTTTCTACTATACTTTGATACTCGCTTTCTTGCATGGTACCAGCAACTTTACTGCCCCAAGCTTCAAAGGCTGAAACGACATCTAACTTTTTTCCGTTATGACAACCAGAATCTATGGTGCCTCCATAAACTAAAATTGAAGGTCTGTTTAAACGAATCATTGCCATTAAAGCGCCAGGCATATTCTTATCACAACCAACAACAGTAGCTAAGCCATCGTAACTCATGGCTTGTACTACGGTTTCCATAGAATCTGCAATGATATCGCGAGAAGGTAGTGAGTAGCGCATTCCTGGTGTTCCCATAGAAATGCCATCACTCACACCAATAGTGTTAAAAATTAATCCGACGACGTCTTCGTTTTTTGTACCTTCTTTAACCAATTTAGCTAAGTCATTGAGGTGCATATTACAAGGGTTGCCTTCATAACCTGTACTTGCAATACCAACGATAGGTTTATAAAAATCTTCTTTTGTCAATCCAATAGCGTGCAACATCGCTTGGGCTGCTGGCTGTGTTGGGTCTTGCGTAACGGTTTTACTGTATTTATTTAATTCGCTCATATTATATTGGTTTGCAACATGGGTTTGCAGAAACTAAATTACTAGATATGCAATGTTTTAGTAGTTTTGTTCTTTTAGAACATCTAAAGTCAATACTTGTGGATGTTTGTTAATGTGTTGTTTTTTAGCTATTTAGCTTTGGGTAATTATGATGTTCAAGTCTCTTAATTTTTTATATAATTAATGATCTAAACTTTTTAATCTGAATTTCGATAGATCTCAATATACATTGGGTATGATTTTTTTATAATAAGTAGAGTCACTTTGGATGAAATTCTTAATTTTAAAGCATTTTCCTGAAAATTTGTATATTCTTTACTGCATGAAAAAATCCTTATTTTTTTTACTTTTTCTATTTGTTTTTTCTTCAGATTGTTACAGTCAATTTGCTCCTAGTATTCATAACTATACTTTGGCTGAATACAAGGCAGGTAACCAAAATTGGGACATCTCTAGAGCCAATAATGGTAAAGTCTATGTTGCTAATAATAGTGGTTTATTGGAATATGACGCATTGGTTTGGAAGTTTTATCAGCTACCAAATAAAACGATAGTGAGGTCCGTATTAGCTGTAGACGACATAGTGTATACGGGTTCTTACGAAGAATTTGGATATTGGAAACGTGACGAGTTTGGAGTTTTACAATACCATTCTTTGAGTGAAAAGATACCTAACTTAATTTCACCCAATGAGGAAATATGGGAAATTGTAAGTTTTAATGGTAAAATTATTTTTAGATCATTTTTGAATATATATATCTATGATTTTAAGAATGTTATTCAGTTAAGACCAAGTTCTGTTATAATTTCTTGCAGTGTTGTTGACGATGATTTATTTGTAAGCACCTTAAATCAAGGTGTGTTTTTATTAAAAGAGAAAAGCTTGGAGCCTTATTATTTTAGTGAGCGTCTCTTAGATACTAAAATTGTTTCTATTACTAAATATGATAGTAAACTTTTACTAATGACCTCATTAAAGGGAAGCTATTTACTGGATAAAGAGACGTTAGTGCCAACAAATTTTGAAATTAATGAGCAAATACAGCGTCATCAATTAAACGAGTTTTCCGTTTTAGAGAATGGAGATATGGTTTTTGGTACCATTAAGGATGGTGTGTTTTTAACAGATAGTGATGGTAATTCAAAGATTCATATCAGTAAAGAAAATGGATTATTAAATAATACAGTTTTAAGTCAGTCTATAGATTATACAGGTAATTTATGGTTAGGATTAGATAATGGTATTGCCAACATAGAGCTGAATAGCAATAATTACTTCTTTAATGATGTGTCTGGTAAATTGGGTTCTGTTTATGATGTTGTTAATTATAAAGATGTCATTTATGTTGGGACCAATACAGGTTTATTTTGGTTAGATGATAATGAAAAACTGCAATTTATTGAAGGGTCTCAAGGTCAAGTTTGGGATTTGGAAATTATTGAAGATCAGTTGTTTTGTGGTCATAATGAAGGAACCTTTATTGTTGATAAAGATAGATTTACCAACATTTCAACCTATACAGGTGGTTATACTATAAAAAAGGTGCCTGAAAGAGAGCATACGTATATTCAGGGTACTTATTCGGGTTTAGTGAAATTTGAAAAAATAGCTGATGCGTGGCAAGTGAAACATCTAGGTAAAACTACTGTTCCTTCTCGCTTTTTGGTATTTGAAAGTCCAAGAACAGCTTGGGTAGCTCATGCTACTAAAGGGGTTTACAAAGTGGTCTTCGATAATAATTACGATACCATAACAAGTGTAAAAAACTATCATAATAAAGGTATTGGGTCTGATTTTAATATTCGTGTTTATAATATTAAGAACGATATAAGTTTTAAATCTAACGAAGGTTGGCATAAATATGAACCAATTTTAGATTCTATTGTGCCTTATAAGTTACTCAATGATTTATTGGGTAAGAATAGCTATATTATATCAGAAGATGATACAGCGATGTTTGCCCTAAAAAACAAAGCTGGATTTATTGAATTTAAATCCTTTGATTCTACACGTAATGATTTTTATCTCAATGATATATTTCTAAAAAACAGGTATATAGTTGGGTATGAAAATATTTCTAAAATTAACGATTCTATCTATGCTTTAAATCTCGATAACGGATTTATGATGATTAATAATACGTCAATTCCAAAAACGAAATTATACCAACCTTCTATAGAGCGTGTTTCAGTAAGTGGAGATTCTATTAGTGTTAAGCCTCTTAGGGATGATGTGGTCGGATTTAAATATAAGGAAAGTGTTACAGTAGATTTGTCTTCACCTCAATCTTTAAACCATTTTTTTGAATATGCAATAGTAGAAGGTGGAGATGTGGATGAACATGCTATATGGTATGAAATGGAGGGTAACAAAGTGGAATTCACTAATCTATTAGATGGCGATTATACGATGTCTTTTAGGACGAGTGACAATGCTGGTAATGTTTCAACAATACAATCGTTGAGTGTAGATGTATATCCGCCATGGTATAGGGATACCTTAGGGTATGTATTGTATTTTCTTATAGCTATCCTGATCGTTGTTGTATTTTATACACTTCATAATAAGAAAATTGCTAAGGAGCAACGTATCATCAAAATAAAATACCAACGAGAACAGCAGAAGTTATTACGTGAAAAAACGCTGGAAAATGAAAAACGAATTGTTCAACTTAAAAACGAATCCTTACAAAATGAGATTAAACTAAAGAGTAAGCAGCTAGCTAATAATGCCATGGCTTTGGTAAAAAAGAATGAAACACTTCAAGATATAAAGAAAGATCTAATGATGAATAAGGATGGCTTTAATAATTATTACTCTTATAAAAAGTTGGTTAAAAAGTTAGATAATTCAATTGTATTAAAAGATGAGTGGGAGGTTTTTGAGAATAATTTTAGTCAGGTTCACGATGAGTTTTTCGAAGCTTTAAAACAAAAACATCGTAAGCTTACTCCAAAAGATTTAAAGATTTGTGCTTACATCAAAATGAATTTATCTTCAAAAGAGATTGCACCACTTATGAATATTTCAGTAAGAGGAGTTGAAACGCACCGATACCGTCTAAAAAAGAAATTAAATTTAGAAAATGATATTTCTTTGGTTGATTATTTATTAAATATTAAAAATTAAGAGTGTATTCTTATTCTATTCCTACTTTTGACTACGTCATTACTACGTCACTTTGTTAATTCTCTTTCTACTACAACGTTTTTTTTATAGCTTTAGAGTACGTCAAATCGGGTTTTATTAACACTTATTAACCTTTTATGATGCGTATGGTGTATTTAAAATGTAAATAGATGTTAATGGAGTTTGATATTTGATTTTAATTTAGTCTTCTAAATAAACTAACTCTATTTATTAAATATTAATCAATCTATATGAAAACAAAAATTAGTCTATTGTTGATGTTGTTTGTTTCGATCTGTTCTTTTGCTCAGCAGATTGAAATTAATGGAATTGTAACAAGCGAAAGTGACGGAATGCCCTTACCAGGAGCCAGTGTCATAGTAAAAGGAACGAGCAAAGGGACCACTACAGATTTTGATGGTCGGTTTATGATTTCTGCAAAAGTTGGAGAAGAGCTTGAGTTCAGCTATATCGGTTTTGTACCTCAGGTAATTATCGTATCTGGTAAGACAGAAATAAACGTTACCCTTAAAGATGACGTCGCTTCGCTAAGTGAAGTGGTTGTAGTTGGTTATGGTACTCAAAAAAAGGCCGATTTAACTGGTGCAATCTCTACGGTGAAGTCTAATGACATTGCCAAGACACCTAGTGCCAACGTTATGCAATCTATCCAAGGTAAGGTGGCTGGTGTACAAGTTGTAAGTAGCGGTTCACCAGGTGGCTCACCTACAGTTAGAATTAGGGGTGTAAATTCTTATAAAGGAGGAGCAACTCCTTTATATGTTGTTGATGGTATGTTTTATGATACCATTGAATTCTTAGATAGCAATCAAATTGAAACCATTTCTGTTTTAAAGGATGCGTCTTCAATTTCTATTTTTGGTCAAGCAGGTGTTAATGGTGTTATTATCATTGAAACAAAAAATGGTAGAACAGAACAAAAGCCAGTATTCACTTATAATGGCTATTCTGGTTATCAAAATGCACAAAATGTTGTAAAAATGGCAAATGCAGAGCAATTTGTTACCATGGCTTATGAGTCTAATTCTCAACCAGATATTGATTTTGTTAATAACGCGATGCAACGTTTTGGACGTAGTAGAGTTAATCCTAATGTACCTGATGTTAATACGGATTGGTATAAAGAGATTTTACGTGTAGCACCAATTACAAGTCATGGTATAGGAGTTACAGGTGGTACAGAAAGAACCACTTATAGTGTTAATGCAAACTATTTTTCGCAAGAAGGTATTTTAGATATGAAAAACGAGTATGAGCGTTTTAATATTCAATCTAACATAGCAATTGATCTATCGGATAGATTAAAAATAGGAACGAATGCTATTTTTAGTAATGCCACCCAGTACAATCCAGAGAATGGTGCATGGTTTCAAGCTTATTTTGCGGTACCAATCTTACCTGTTTATGATTATTCAAATACACAGGCAACATTTACGCCGTTTTCTGATGCTACATTATTAGGTTATAGAGGATCGCAGAATCCATTTCCAACAATGACTTATAATAATAATCAGCTTAAAATCAGAAAGGTTTTAACAAGTATGTTTTTAGAGTATGATGTCGTTCCCGATAAATTAAAGTTTAAAACATCTTACAGTCATGATTATTCTACAATTTCAGAGCGTAACGTAAGATCTCCATATTACATCTCAGGGCAATCGCAAAGAGAGGTGTCTAATATTAGACGTGCAGAGTTAAAATACTCAAAACAAATTTGGGATAACACATTAACCTATTCTGACTCTTTTGGTGACCATAATCTAACTGTAATGGCAGGTTCTTCTTATAGAGATTATCAAGATAATGCTTTTGAAGCGACAGGTAATGATATTCAGGGTATTGGACTAGAAAGTTCTTGGTATTTAAATTTTGCAGACCCTACATCATTTAGTGATCAAGTTAAGGAAATAGGAGATCGTCAATATTCAATAGCGTATTTTGGAAGATTAGAATATAGTTTTAAAAATAAGTATTTATTAAATGCAACTATAAGACACGAAGGTGATGGTAGGTTTCCAAGAGAATTATGGGTAACAACACCAGCTGTAGGTTTAGGTTGGGTCATTTCTGAAGAAGATTTTATGCCAAGCAACGATGTACTTAGTTTCTTAAAAATACGTGCAGGTTGGGGACAATTAGCTAATGGATTTCTTGGTGGAAGTGCAGGTACCAGAACGGTATCTCAAGTTACTACCGATATTGGCGATGTGCCTACCAACGGTATCCTTACAACCAATACGTTTCGTAATTTAAAGCGAGAGATTTTAGAAGAAACGAATTTTGGTATCAGTTCTCGTTTATTTAATGATAAATTAAGCTTAGAAGTAGATTACTATATCCGTGATACAAAAGATCTAGTATTACCTAAAGATACCCCTATTACTGCTGAAGTAGTTGACGCCAATATCGGGGAAATGAGAAATCAAGGTTTAGAAATTGCAGCGAACTGGAACCAACGTATCAATGATAACTGGAGTTTCTCTGTAGGAGGAAATATAGCAACACTTAAAAATGAAGTGACTAGGATCGATAGTGAACAAGGTTATTTTGATACAGGTAGCGCAGAATTTCGTCAGAGACTTATTGTTGGCGAACCTGTAAATGCATTTTACGGATGGGAAATAGAAGGTGTATATCAGAATCCAGACCAAGTGGCAGCAGATCCTACAGCGCAATATGAAGCTAATGAAAATAATAATTCCCTAATTCCTGGAGATTTTATTTATAAAGACCAAAATAATGATGGTAAGATCGATGACCAAGATAGAGTGGTTTTAGGATCGTATTTACCAACATTCTCTTATGGCGGAAATATTAATGTATCCTACAAAAATTTTGATTTGTCAGTTGCCGTTTCAGGGCAAACAGGAAATAAGATTTTAAATCGTAAAAGAGGAGAGGTTATTTTTACAAATGATACTAATATCGATGCAGACTTTGCGGTTAATAGATGGCATGGTGAGGGGACTACAAATTCATATCCATCATCAGAAGGAAGACGTAAAGCTTGGAATCAGAAAATGAGTAGCTTTTTTGTAGAAGATGGTGCGTACTTTAGAGTTCAAAATATTCAATTGGCATATACGATACCAGCGAAAGCACTTGGTGAAAATATGCCCGAAGTAAGATTTACATGTACAGCAGAGCGTCCAATAACCGTATTTAGTTATAACGGATTTAATCCTGAAGTTAGTAATGGAGTAGATCGTCAGACCTATCCTGTGCCTGCCGTATATACTTTTGGTGTAAATATTAAAATTTAAAAAAAAAGCTAATTATGAAAAATATAAATCAAGTAATAAAACAGCTAGCTTTAATGTTAGCCCTCTGTATGGTTGTATTTTCTTGTACAGATAAATTAGAAGAGAATGATGGTCAATTAGCAGCAGACGATCTCGATTTTACAAATTCTGAAGATATGGTGTTACCACTAATAGGTGGGTATTCTGCAGTATATTCTAGAGGATGGGAAGACCCTTTACTTATCGGAGTAAGAGGAGATGATGTTAATGCAGGTGGTTTGGGAGATCAGCCACAATTTGCAGATACAGATCTTTTTATCTATGACAACGGATTTTGGATGTATAACCAAATTTGGGAAAATTTCTACGGAGATATTGTGAGGATTATAAGTTCTCGCGAAACCATTCAAACTTATAAAGATTTCGCAGTAGAAGAGGAAGATTTAGATAGAGCGGATCAGTACATGGCAGAGTGTAAAGTATTGAGTGGTTTTACACATTTTCAGATGTCTAGATTATGGGGAGACATATTTATTATTGAATCTTCAAATATTTCTGCGGAGTTAGAAAATGGCGTAAAAACGAAGGCAGAAGTCATGCAGTATATCTCAGATCTAATGGATGAAGCCATTCCATTCTTGCCAGATGCAAGACCAAATGAAAGAGAAGACGTTTCTGGTGGTGTTACAAAATACACGGCTTTAGCGATAAAGGCTTTAGCTAATTTAGAATTAGAGAATTATCAAGAAGTTGCTAATGTTACTGGCGAAATAATTAATTCAGGTAAATTTAATCTTTATCCAGATTACTATCAATTATTTAAAAAGCCAGGAGAACGTAGCAATGAAAACTTGTTTGAGTTACAGTTTTCAGATTATGGTACAGAATCTGGTGCTGCTAATAATCACTTATATGCGCCATTTGGACCATCTAGCTGGGTGCCAGCTGTAGAAGGTGCATCTGCAGGTTGGGGCTTTTACGAGCCTAGCTTAAAGTTTATTAAGTTTATGTTAGATAGAGGTGAAACCACGCGTTTATCAACAAGTGTAAATTTTACACCTAGAGGTATCGATGAAATTACTTCAGATCCTGAATATGCAACCTTACCTAGTTTTGTGACCAATGTCTCTGAAGATGGTGATGTTTTTAATGATTACTCTAGAGCAATATTTAGTAGTGGTAAACATTATTTGCCATCTACGCAATTAACACCAGGAAGAACAGATTATGGTTCTGGTAAAAACTTTATTGTTATTAGATATGCCGAAATTTTATTAATGTATGCAGAAGCTTTAACACAAGGGGCAAATGGTACAGCTGGTACAGCGGATCAGGCAGTGAATGAAGTACGAGCAAGAGTAGGAATGCCTGCGCTTTCAAATGTAACTCTAGATGATGTTATGGATGAGAAATTTGCGGAGCTTGCTATGGAATGGGGAGTACGCTATTTCGATATGATTAGATTGAACAAATACGACGAGTTAAGTTACGAAGGACGCACGTTTACTGCTGAAGACGAGCTTTTACCATATCCACAAGCACAATTGGATTTATTACCTCTTGAATAACCACTAAAAACATTAGAAAATGAAAAATATTAATAAATATATAGTAGCAATTGCAGCAATGCTGATGTTGGCATCTTGTTATGATGGCATAGATCCAATTACAGAAGTAGATCCAGGGTCAGATGCAGGAGCGCCTGTTGTAACAATTACATATCCTACTGAAGGCACTGTAATAACAGGTTTAGAATTAGTTGTTCCAATTGATATTAAATTTAAAGTGGAAGATGACATTGAAGTAGCTTCAATTGACGTCAGTTTAGATGGTGTACAATTAGCAACATACGATACTTTTTTAGATTACAGAATTGTTAATGAAGAGTATACTTATGACAGTCTTTCTAGTGGAGATCATGTATTAACGGTAACCGGAACTGATTTAGCGGGTAATTCTACAACGTCAACCGTAAACTTCTCTAAAGCTCCACCTTATGAGGCTTTATTTGCAGGTGAAGTATTCTATATGCCTTTCGATGGCACTTATACAGAATTATTGTCTATTACCGACGCATCAGAAGTTGGTACTCCTCAATTTGCAGGTACTGCTTTTGCAGGTACAAACGCATTTAAAGCTACCGATAATTCTTATTTAACCTTTCCAATTGATGGTATGTTTGATAGTAATATGAGTGGTGCATTTTGGTATAAAGTTAATGGTGATCCAGATAGATCAGGAATCTTAACAATTGGAAATGATGTTCCTGAAAATAGACAACAAGGTTTGAGACTATTTAGAGAAGGTAGTGGTACCGAACAAAGAATTAAGTTAAACATTGGTACAGGAGATGGTGAAAGTTGGAATGATGGTGGTGTTATTGATGTTACCGAAGATGAATGGGTACATGTGGCATTTACTGTGTCTCCTATAGAAACGGTGATTTACCTTAATGGTTTACCTGTAAACACTGCAGCACCTGCCGGACCTATTGATTGGACAGGTTGTACTGATATTACAATCGGATCTGGTGGTGAAACCTTCAGTTATTGGGGTCATGAGTCAGATAGCAGTATAATGGACGAATTACGTTTGTTTGAAACAACTTTATCGCAAGTTGAGATTCAGAATATGATTAACGTCACAAATCCTTACGAGCCTACTTACGATGGTGAAACTTTTTACATGCCTTTTAATGGTGCATACACCGAGTTTGTAAGTTTAAATGACCCTGCTATTGTTGGGGATACAGGATTCTATGGTGAAGGTTATGAGGGTTCTAATGCGTTTATGGGTGGAGAAGATTCATATCTAACATTTCCTATAGATGGTTTATTTGGTGATGAAGAATTTAGTACTACATTTTGGTATAAAGTGGATGGTACACCTGATAGAGCTGGAATATTAGTAGTAGGAAATGATACTCCAGAAAATAGAAATCAAGGTTTTAGATTGTTTAGAGAGGGTAATGCTACTGAGCAACGTATTAAAGCGAATGTTGGTGTTGGCGATGGTGAAAGCTGGAATGACGGTGGTGTCATTGATGTCACTGCAGGAGAATGGGTTCATATTGCTCTAACAGTATCAGCTACTGAAAGTAAAATTTATTTTAATGGAGTTGAACAATTGTCTTCAGACTTATCATCTAGTGTAGACTGGACGGGTTGCTCAGAGATAACTATTGGTGCAGGTGGTGAAACATTTAGTTATTGGAATCATTTGTCTGATTTAAGTGGAATCGATGAGCTAAGATTATATAACAAAGCACTCTCACAAGCAGAAATAGAAGCTATGCAGTAAAACTGATAATTCAATTGAGTTAGTCTAATAATTTTTTAATTATCACTTATTGATTTTAGCGGCATTTTTAATTCCTAAAATGCCGCTAAATTTTACTTTAATTTTTGAATGATGAATTTGTCTAAATCGTTAGTTTTTGGTTGCTTGTTAAGCCTTGTTTTTGGATGTAAAACCAATGATAAAAAGGATGAAAATGCTCTTGAAAATGCTAAACTCACAGCTGTTGATTCTATTTCTGAGTCAATTAATTCAAGTTTACTAGACACTGTTCAAAAGCAAACCATCAACTATTTTTGGGAAGGTGCAGAACCTAATTCTGGTCTAGCTAGAGAACGATTGCACATGGATGATGTATATCCTACGTCTCCAAAACATACGGTGACTACAGGTGGAAGCGGTTTTGGAGTCATGGCAATTTTAGTGGGTATAGAAAGAGGCTTTATTACTAAGGAGGCTGCTTTAGATAGATACCTAAGAATTGTAGATTTCCTTGAACATGCAGATCGTTTTCATGGAGCATGGCCACATTGGTTAAATGGAGAAACAGGTAAAGTTATACCCTTCGGAAAGAAAGATAATGGTGGCGATTTGGTAGAAACAGCGTTTTTAATTCAAGGCCTATTAACCGTTGCAGAGTATTTTGATGGTCATAATGAAAAAGAAAAGCAATTAGTTTCTAAAATAGATAAACTTTGGAGAGGTATAGAATGGGATTGGTATACCAAAGGTGAAGACGTTCTGTATTGGCATTGGTCGCCTAGCTACGGTTGGGACATGAATTTTCCTGTTAGTGGCTATAACGAATGTCTTATTATGTATGTCTTGGCTGCAGCGTCTCCAACGCATCCTATAACGAAGTCAGTTTACGAAAAAGGTTGGGCAAAAGATGGAGCTATTGTTTCAGATAAAAGTTTTTACGATCTACCAGTAGTACTGAATTATGAGCATAATAATTTTTTAACCGGACCCCTATTTTGGGCACATTATTCTTATTTGGGGCTTAATCCAAAAGGCTTATCAGATCAATATGCAAAGTATTGGAAGCTGACGCAAAATCAGGCCAAAATTCATTATAAGTATGCCGTAGATAATCCAAAGAATTTTAAAGGTTATGGAGATAGTCTTTGGGGATTTACATCGAGTTACTCGGTTAAAGGCTATTACGGTCATAGTCCCGAAAACGACATTGGTGTTGTTTCACCAACGGCTGCGTTATCATCTTTTCCATACACTCCAAAAGAAAGTATGAAAGTTTTAGAAAACATTTATAAAAACCATGATAGCTTGGTAGGAAAATATGGGCCTTATGATGCGGTTAGTTTTGAACATAATTGGTATACGCCACGATATTTGGCTATCGATCAAGGGCCAATTCCTGTTATGATAGAAAACTTTAGAACGGGTTTATTGTGGAATTTATTTATGAAGAATAAAGACGTACAAACGGGTTTAGATACCTTAGGGTTTACGTTTAAAAAGAATTAAAACATGAAAATAGTTAGAATAATAGTTGTATTGATACTATGTTTCAGTTGTGGGTCAGATGATGGACCTGGTTACCAAGAACCTTATGATCCAAGCGATGACGATCCGGTAATCCCGTTAACGGATACTGAATTGATGGATCTCACACAAGAAACAACCTTTAAGTACTTTTGGGATTATGCGGATGCTAATTCTGGTGCCGCAAGAGAACGTTACCACCCAAATGATCCTTCAAACAGTCAGAATGTGGTTACAACAGGAGGAAGTGGATTTGGTCTGATGGCCATATTAGTAGGAATTGAACGTGGCTATATTTCAAGAGTAGAAGGATTTAATAGATTAAGTCAAATTGTAGACTTCTTTGAAAATGCTGATCGTTTTCATGGAGTTTGGCCACATTGGATAAACGGTACGAATGGCAGTGTTATTCCGTTTAGTGACCAAGATAATGGAGGTGATTTAGTTGAAACCGCATTTTTAGCTCAAGGTTTAATTTGTGTGAAAGAATATTTTAAAAATGGTTCTGAAGATGAGGTCGCATTAGCAACTCAGGCAGATGAATTATGGAAAGGCATTGAGTGGAACTGGTACACACAGAATCAAAATGCATTGTATTGGCACTGGAGTCCAAATAATGGCTTCTCAATCAATTTAGAACTCAAAGGGTATAATGAAACGCTAATTGCGTTCATCTTGGGTGCAGCTTCGCCGGACTTCCCTATTCCGGCAGAAGTGTACCATCAAGGTTGGGCGAATAATGGTAACATCGTATCAGGCGAAAGTCAGTATGGCATGCCGCTTATATTAGATCACGCAGGTTCAGGAACCGGTCCTTTATTTTGGGCACATTACTCGTTTTTAGGCTTAAATCCAACCAACCTCTCTGATCAATATGCTAACTATTGGGATTTAAACGTCAATCATACCAATATCAATTATGAGTATTGCGTTGATAATCCCAATAATTTTAGAGACTATGGTGAAGATTGTTGGGGCTTAACGGCGAGTTACAGTCGAAATTCTGATGGAAGCACAGGTTATTCAGCACACAGTCCGGATAATGATTTAGGTGTTGTTTCTCCAACGGCGGCCATTAGTTCTATTCCATATACACCAGAGAAGTCATTAGAGGCCATGCATTATTTCTATAGTAAAAAAGATATTTTATTAGGTCCTGCAGGTTTTTACGATGCTTTTAGTCCACAATACAACGACTGGGTTAGTGAACAATACTTAGCTATTGATCAGGGACCAGAAATTATAATGATTGAAAACTACAGATCAGGACTATTATGGAATCTATTTATGCAGAATGAAGATGTTCAAAATGGACTGGATATTCTAGACTTTAACTATTAAACTATGAAATTACAGAATATGAAAAACCAACTGTTAACCATAATTATTAGTGTAGTAATCTTTAGTTCATGTGCTGTAAAAGCCCAGCAAACTAAATCGTCTAAAGCATTGTTTTCTTATGAACATCATATTGTAAGTGAAGATACACTCAATTATAGAATGCTTTTACCTAAAAAATTTGATAAGTCTAAGCAATACCCATTAGTTCTTATGCTGCATGGAGCAGGCGAACGAGGCGATGACAATAACAAACAATTGGCTCATGGAAGTAAGTTGTTTTTAAACGAAACCGTAAGAGATACGTTTCCGGCTATAGTGATTTTTCCACAATGTCCTAAAAACGATTATTGGTCTAAACTTGAAGCAGACCGCTCAACCAAACCAATAACGTTTAACTATAAATATAAAGATGCTCCAACCACAGCTATGACTTTAGTTATGGATCTAATGGATGATATGGTAGCTCAACCTTATGTAAAAACAGATCAGGTATACGTTATGGGATTATCGATGGGTGGCATGGGAACGTTTGAGATTATCTACCGTAAACCCAAAATATTTGCGGCAGCCATTCCAATATGTGGTGGTGGTGATCCAGAATCTGTAACGGCTTATGCTCAAACTATTCCTTTATGGATATTACATGGAGCAAAAGATGATGTAGTAGATCCTAAACTATCCTTAAATATGGCATCCGCAATTATAAGTGCAGGTGGTTTTCCAAAATTAACTTTATACGATTTTGCAAATCACAACAGTTGGGATCCAGCTTTTGCAGAACCAGAATTACTAACATGGCTTTTTTCTAAAATAAAATAACACAATGACAAAACAATTTTCCCTTAAACTAATAACATTTTCTATTCTAGCGTTTACGTTAACAAGTTGCGATTCAAATTCAACAGCAACTACCACTAAAACAGCTTCTGAATATAACAATCCATATGAAACTCAAGTAGATTCCATTTTAGGTCTTATGACTTTGGATGAAAAAATTGGGCAGCTTAACCTTCCTGTGTCTGGAGATATTACCACAGGATTAGGTACCAGTTCTAATGTCGGCAAAAAAATTCAGGACGGTTTAGTTGGAGGAATGTTCAATATAAAATCGGTTGAGAAAATTAGAGCAGTTCAACGCATCGCTGTAGAAGAAAGTCGCTTAAAAATTCCATTACTTTTTGGGATGGATGTAATTCACGGTTACGAAACCACCTTTCCTATTCCATTAGGTTTATCCGCTACATGGGACATGGATCTTATTGAAAAAACAGCACGTATGGCAGCAATCGAAGCTAGTGCCGATGGTATAAACTGGACCTTTTCCCCAATGGTAGATATTTCTCGCGATCCTCGTTGGGGACGCGTATCTGAAGGGAATGGTGAAGATCCTTATTTAGGAAGTCGAATCGCAGAGGCTATGGTGAGAGGGTATCAACAAGATGATCTAAGTGAGAATAATACTTTAATGGCTTGTGTAAAACACTTTGCGTTGTACGGAGCTTCAGAAGCTGGTCGTGATTACAACACGGTAGATATGAGTAAAATTAGAATGTATAATGAATATTTAGAACCATACAAAGCTGCAATAGATGCAGGTGTAGGTTCTGTTATGGCATCTTTTAATGAAATTGATGGAGTACCAGCAACAGGAAACAAATGGTTGTTAACAGATTTATTACGAGAAGATTGGGGCTTTAACGGTTTTGTCGTAACCGATTATACTGGTATCTACGAAATGATGGCGCATGGTGTAGGCAACGAAGAAGAAGTTGTAGCTCAGGCTTTAAATGCTGGTATCGATATGGATATGGCAGGTGATTCTCCTGCGGCATCAGCGGCTTTTGTAAAATCGCTGAAAGGTGCTTTAGATAAAGGTATGGTTAATATTGAGGACATAGATATTGCTGTAAAACGTATGTTAACAGCTAAATATGAGCTTGGATTGTTTGATGATCCTTATAAATATTTAGATAGTGATAGAGCAAAAAATGAAGTATTTACAGATGAAAATAGAGCCTTTGCTAGAAAAGTGGGAGCAGAGTCAACAGTCTTACTTAAAAATGAAAATAATCTTTTGCCATTAAAAAAAGAGGGTACTATTGCCTTAATCGGACCTCTAGGAAATAATGCTGTAAATATGGCTGGTACCTGGAGTGTAGCAACTAGACAAGAAAAATCGAATCCATTTTTAGCAGGATTAAAAACGGTGGTCGGTGATAAAGCCAATGTACTTTATGCTAAAGGAAGTAACCTCGATTACGATTTAGAACTCGAGCAAAGAGCAACCATGTTCGGTAAAACTATTCCAAGAGATAGCAGAACAGACCAACAATTATTAGATGAAGCCTTAAGTATTGCTAACAAGTCAGATGTCATCATTGCTGCCATTGGCGAATCTGCTGAATTTAGTGGAGAGAGTAGTAGTAGAACTGAAATCGGTATTCCGCAAGTTCAAAAAGATTTATTAAATGCTCTACTTAAAACAGGAAAACCAGTAGTGTTGGTATTATTTACAGGGCGACCTTTAGAATTAGTCGAAGAAAACGAAAATGTACCAGCCATTCTTAATGTGTGGTTCCCAGGTAGTGAAGCTGGTTTAGCCATTTCAGATGTATTATTTGGTGCTGTAAATCCTTCAGGAAAATTAACAGCAACATTCCCAAGAAGTGTGGGGCAAATTCCAATTTTCTACAATCATAAAAATACAGGACGACCTTTAATGAATGAAGAAGGGAAGTTTGAAAAATTCCGTAGTAATTATATCGATGAGCGTAACGAACCATTGTATCCTTTCGGTTATGGCTTAAGCTATACAACATTTGACTATTCAAATTTAAACTTGAATACAACTACAATCGGAATGGATGGCTCTGTTGAGGTTTCTGTTGAAGTGACGAATTCTGGTGATTACGACGGGAAGGAAGTCGTGCAACTTTACATTAGAGATGTTGTGGGTTCTGTGACGCGACCTTTAAAGGAATTAAAAGGCTTTCAGAAAGTGGACATTAAAAAAGGAGAGACAAAAACGGTGACATTCAACATATCGGTTGATGATTTAAAATTTTATAATTCAGATTTAGATTTTGTGGCAGAACCAGGAAAATTCCACGTGTTCGTTGGTACAGATTCTACAACCAAGATGATGGCGGAATTTGAATTGACAAAATAAAAGTATTATGAAGTTAAGATTTCTATACATAATTTTACTTGGTGCTTTTAGTACTGGTTTTTCTCAAAACTATGAGGCTAAAGTCGATTCATTAATGAATCTCATGACGCTTCAAGAAAAAATAGGCCAAACAGTAATGTATAGTGGTCATTGGGATCAAACAGGTCCTGTCGTTGGGTCAGATAACGGTAAATACATTCGAGAAGGCAACATGGGAGCCATGCTCAATGCCATGTCTGTAAAAGGCACGCGCGATTTACAAAACATCGCAGTAAAAGAAAGCCGTTTAGGTATTCCGTTATTATTTGGATATGATGTTATTCATGGTCATCGTACTATTTTCCCCATCAATTTAGGTCTATCGGCAAGTTGGGACTTAACTATGGTTGAAGAAAGTTCGCGTATTGCAGCTGAAGAAGCCTCTGCCGAAGGTATTCACTGGACGTTTGCACCTATGATTGATGTATCTAGAGAACCACGTTGGGGACGAATTTCAGAAGGTGCAGGTGAAGATGTCTTTCTTAATAACGAAATAGGAAAGGCTTATGTGCGTGGCTTTCAAGGAGACGATTTATCGCAACCCAATACCATTTTAGCATGTGCTAAACATTACGTGGCTTATGGAGCGGCACAAGCCGGCCGTGATTATCACACGACCAATATGGGTGAAGGTGAATTGCGAAACGTGTATTTGCCACCTTTTAAAGCCGCTGTTGATGCTGGAGTAGAAACCTTTATGTCGGCTTTTAATGAACTGAATGGTGTGCCAACCTCTGGAAATAAATTCACTTTAAGAGATATTCTTCGAGACGAGTGGAAATTTGATGGTTTTGTGGTTTCGGATTATACCTCTATTAATGAAATGATTCAACACGGATTTGCTAAAGATAGCATCGATGCAGCTAGAATAGGTATGAATGCTGGAGTCGATATGGATATGGTAGGTCATGTGTATCGATTACATCTTAAAAAATTAGTTGAAGAGGGTAAGGTTCCTGAAGCTTATATTAATGAGGCGTGTAAGAGAATTTTATTGGTAAAATATAAGTTAGGATTGTTTGATGACCCTTACCGTTACATCGATGAAGACCGTGAGGCTAATACAGCGTATAAACCTGAGTTTTTAGCGAAAGCCAGAGAGATTGCTGCGGCTTCTTCAGTGTTATTGCAAAATAAGAATAACGCCTTACCGATTTCAAAAAATACTAAAAAGATTGCCTTTATTGGGCCTTTAGTAAAAGATGAAGCCGATATTATTGGAAATTGGGCTGCAAAAGGAGAACGTGGTGGAAAAGCGGTAAGTGTATTTGAAGGTATTTCAGAATATTTAAAATCGAATCAAATTTTATATGCAAAAGGCTGTGAGATTTTAAATGATGACGAATCAGGTTTTGAAGACGCTATTTCAGTATCAAAACAAGCTGATGAAATTGTTTTAGTCATGGGTGAAGACCATCACATGAGTGGTGAAGCCGCATCGAGAACCAATTTAAAAATTCCAGGAATTCAACCAAGATTAATTCAAAAAATACGAGAAGCGAATCCTAATAAGAAAATTACTTTGGTATTAATGAATGGTCGTCCTCTTAATCTTTCTGATGAGGTAAATTTAGTTGATGCCATTTTAGAAATTTGGTTTCCTGGAACTATGGGAGGTTCTGCAACAGCAGATTTACTTTTTGGTACGGTTAATCCTTCAGGGAAACTCACCGTAACGTTCCCAAGAAATGTGGGACAGGTGCCCATTTATTACAACATGAAAAGCACAGGACGGCCAATTCCTGAAAGCAATCCAAAAGAAGACTATAAAAGTAATTATATCGATGTGCCAAATACTCCTTTGTTTGCTTTTGGACATGGATTGAGTTATACAAAGTTTGCGTATTCAGATTTAAAATTGTCTTCAGAAGCATTGACATTTTCAAATACCATTGAAGCGAGTGTAACGATTTCAAACACTGGCGATGCTGATGGTCATGAAATAGCACAACTCTACATTCATGATAAAGTAGGAAGCGTCACAAGACCAGTTAAAGAACTGAAAGGCTTTCAAAAAGTATTTCTTAAAAAAGGAGAAACTAAAACGGTCACCTTTACTATTTCAGTAGAAGACCTAAAATTTTACAATAGTGACATGATTTACGGTGTAGAACCTGGTGAATTTGAAATTGCCATTGCTCCAAGTTCTGATTTTAAATTTAAGCACACTTTTAACCTAAACGATTAATAGCAAGTAGTTATGCCACATATGATTTGTAAGATTCATTCCCTTTTCTTGATATTGTGTGTGGCTTATTCGTATATAGGTTTCTCACAAACTAAAACTATAAACTCTGGTTGGCAATTCTCAGAAGATAAAACAACCTGGCAAACGGTAAATATTCCACATACTTGGAATCAAGATGATGCCTTTGATGATGAATCTGGATACCGAAGAGGTTTAGGATATTATCAAAAGCACGTTTTTTTTAGTGCAGCGTCTAAAGAGAATATTCATTATTTAAAATTTAATGCTGTAAACCAAGAAACCATGGTTTATATTAATGGTAAGGAAGTCGGAAACCACAAAGGAGGCTATACGGCTTTCAACTTTAATATTTCAGAATTTATAAAGTATGACGCCTATAATTTAATTGAAGTCAGCGTTGATAATTCTCATAATGTAGACATTCCACCTTTAGATGCTGACTTCACCTTTTACGGTGGCATTTATCGTGATGTGGAATTAATAAGTTTACCAAAGCAGCATTTTAGCTTAGAGGATTTTGCTTCTGATGGTTTTTATGTGAATTATCCACATGTTTCTAAAGAAAAAGCGCGTATAGAAATTAAAACACTTCTTAAAAATACAGCATTAAATAAAGTAAAAACAGCATTAGAGCTTGTTCTTACCGATGCGGATGGTAACGTGGTGGAAACCCATACAGAAACTTTACAACTTAAACCACAATCAGTTGATGAATTTAAGTTGCAACTACCTGAAATTAAGCATCCAAAATTATGGTCGCCAGATGACCCATATTTGTATAAATTACAACTCATTCTAAAAGATAAAACAGGAGCAGTTTTAGATGCTAAAACGACTAATATCGGATTCCGTTGGGTCTCTGTGGATGCTAAAAATGGTTTTTATTTAAATGGTGAGCCGATAAAGTTAATAGGAGTCAATCGTCATCAAGATTACGAGGGTTATGGTAATGCAGTGCCTATGGCGTTTCAGAAAAAAGATATACAACTGATTAAAGATATGGGGTCTAATGTTATCCGTTTCGCACATTATCCGCATGCGCGAGAATTGTACAAAATGTGCGATGAACTTGGTATATTAGTCTGGACAGAAATTCCTGTTGTCAATAAAGTAACTAATTCTGAAGCTTTTTTTGAAACCTCAATAAAGATGCAAAAAGAGCATCTTAAGCAATATTATAATTATCCATCTGTGGTGATGTTTGGCTATATGAATGAGATTTTTTTACGCTTGGCATTCGATAAGAAAGAGTCTGATACCGAAAAAGAAGAACGAAAAAAGTATACTTATCAACTTGCAAAACAGTTAGAAGATTTAACCAGAAAAGAAGCTCCAAACCATATTACTGTAATGGCACTTCATTTTAACGAACTATATAATGAAACCAAAATAGCAGATTTATCGATGCTTGTGGGTTGGAATCTTTATTTTGGTTGGTATCATGATACCATTGAAGATTTAGGTGTGTTTTTAGACAATCAGCATCAACGCTATCCAGATCGTGCTATTATGATTTCTGAATATGGGCCTGGAGCCGATGTTCGTATTTCAACGACACAACCTTTGCGATATGATTATTCTCAAGAGTATCAATTGTTATTACATTCAGGGTATTACAATCAAGTTATAGAGCGCGATTATGTAACCGGAATGACAGCTTGGAATTTTGCCGATTTTGGTTCTGAATTTCGAGGTGAAACGATTCCGCATGTTAACCAAAAAGGATTAGTACAATACAATCGCCAACCAAAAGAAGTCTATTATTGGTATAAATCTGTTTTAAAGGAGACGCCTTTTGTTCATATTGCAACGTATCAGCAAGAACTCACGTTATTAGAAGATCATACACAGGAAGTGATCGTGTTTTCAAATCAGAAGTTAGGGAAGATTTATGTCAATGATAAATTTATTCAAAATATAAGCTTTGAAACTGGTATTGCTAAAGTCCCATTGCCTTTTGAAAATGGAACTAATGTTATTAAGGTTACAACAGGAAATAGTCAAGATGAAACTGAGGTTGAGGTTTCTGTACTTAAAAATCTAAAAACAAATCCATTGGATGTTATAGCTATTAATTTAGGGACGCATATTAACTTTAAAGATGCCATTTCTGGGATTACATATTTACATGATAGACCATATTCCGAAAATCTTTTTGGCTATGATACCAGTTCTGGAAAATGCGAGAAAAAGCTAATTCCAAATAATATTAAAAATTCAAATTTAGAAGCCATTTATCAAACCATATTAGTGGATTGTAATACTTATAAGGTCGATTTAGCAGAAGGGAACTATAAGGTGACTCTCTACTTTGTAGAATCAGATTTAAAAAGTAATACCGACCTTATTTATAATTTAACCAATTCTAAAAAGCAACCTGAAGATTCCGAAGAACAGAGGGTTTTTAATATACAGTTCAATGGAAAAACGGTTATAAGTGCGTTTAATATGGCCAAAACATATCCGGATAAATATGGTATTGTGCAATCTGCAGAAGTAAATATTTTAAAGGATGAAGGATTAACCATTACGCTTCATCCTATAAAAGGAAAAACAGCGATGAGTGGTATTTTAATTGAAAAACGAGATTAAATGAAAAAGATAGTAACTGTACTATTTGTGCTTATTTCATGTGGGCTTTGGGCTCAAAATAAGGCAACTTATACCTATGCAATAAAAGGGAAGGATACCCTAAGGTTAGATGTGTATACGCCTAAAAACATAAAAAAAACAGATACACTTCCTGTATTACTTTGGATGCATGGTGGTGGATTCTCAATCGGCAGGAGAGATTATAAAGATGATAAGGAACTGGTGGAATATGCTGCCAAAGAGCAAAATTATATTGGAATTTCCATTTCGTACCGGTTACTAAGAAAGGGGACAACAACCGGATTTGGGTGCGATTGCTCAAGAGATGAAAAAATTGAAACATTTAAACAAGCATCTTTAGATTACTTAGATGCTGCAAAATATATAGTTGACCATGCTAAAGAGCTTCAAATCGATGTTACAAAGATAATAGCAGGAGGCAGCAGTGCAGGAGCTGAAGGAGCTTTAAATGCTGTTTTTATGAGAGATTATGTTGTGAAGAACCCTAAGGCTTATAGCAATGTAAAATTTGCAGGCATGTTTTCGTGTGCAGGTGCAGTTGTTGATGCCAGTTATATAACAACGGAAAATGCTGTGCCTTCAGTATTATATCATGGTACAAAAGATCAGTTGGTGCCTTTTGATACTGCTTCACACCATTATTGCGAGCCGACAAGACCAGGTTATATTATACTCGATGGTTCTAATGCTATTGCTGAAAAATTAGCCGATTTTGAAACCTCATACTATTTTAATGTTGTAAAAGAAGCACGACATGAAATCTCTAGAATTCCATATGAGGAATTAGATAAAATTTTCAACTTTTTTGAACGAACTGTAATTAATGAAGAGGTAGTTCAAACCAAAATAATTAAAACTACTGAGTAATGAGGAATTTCGTTGTATTCGTTTTTAGTCTTTTAATGATTCAGTCATGTAAAGAAGACTCTAAAAAAACTGAGGTGTTAAAGCCATCAAAGCGACCAAATATCGTTTATATTATGGCAGACGACCATGCAGAGCAAGCGATCAGTGCTTATGGTCATCCAATTAGTCAATTGGCACCAACCCCAAATATTGATCGTATTGCAACGGAAGGCGCATTGTTTAAAAATAACTTTTGTACCAATTCTATTTGTGGGCCAAGTCGTGCTGTAGTTCTAACAGGTAAATTTAGCCATGTTAACGGTTTTAGAATGAATGGGAATAAGTTTGATGGCAGTCAACAAACCTTTCCGAAATTATTACAAAAAGCTGGCTATAGTACTGCAGTTATCGGAAAATGGCATTTAGACGGTTTGCCAGAAGGGTTTGATTATTGGAAAATTTTAACCGATCAAGGGAATTATTACAATCCAGATTTTATTACAGTTAATGCGTCAACTAAGAGGGCAGATACCACAAGAGTACAAGGGTATGCCACAGATATTATTACGCAAGATGGTATTGCATATTTAAATTCAGTGAAGGATAGCAATCGGCCTTTTATGCTAATGCTGCAGCACAAAGCACCACATCGAAACTGGATGCCAGCTTTAAGACATGCCAACAAGTTTGACGATGTGGAATTCCCGTTGCCAGACACTTATTTTTCAGACCATGAAGGGTCTTTAGCCTCTCAAAAACAGCTTCAAACGATTTATCAAGACATGTATGAAGGTCACGATTTAAAACTTACAACATCTAAAGGGACTTCAGAATTGGCGTGGAATCCATGGAAGTCCGATTTTGAGCGTATGACAGCAGAACAGCGCAAGGCTTGGGATAGTGCCTATCAAGAAAAAAACGATGCTTTTCATAATGCTAATTTATCGGGTAAGGATTTGGCTAAATACAAAGGACAACGCTATCTGCAAGATTACCTGGCTACAATAGCCTCAATGGATGAAGGTATTGGTGAGGTGTTAGACTATTTAGAAGATCATGGTTTAGCTGAAAATACCATTGTGGTCTATACGACAGATCAAGGGTTTTATTTGGGTGAAAAAGGCTGGTTTGATAAACGTTATATGTACGAAGAATCACTAGCCATGCCATTAGTAGTTAAATATCCTGGAGTTATAGAACCAGGAACTGTGATAGAAGATTTAACTCAAAATCTCGATTTTGCTGAAACCTTCTTAGACTATGCAAATGCCGAAATACCTGAGGATATGCAAGGTAAATCGCTCCGTCCATTATTAGAAAAGACCTTTAATGGAGATGATTTTAGAGATGCCGTATATTACCATTATTACGATTATCCAGCATTTCATATGGTGAAAAAACATTACGGTATAAGAACAAAACGCTATAAGTTAATCCATTTTTATGATGATATAGATACTTGGGAATTATATGATTTAGAAGCAGATCCTAAGGAAATTACAAATCAAATAGAGAATCCGGATTATGACACTATTGAAGCTGAATTAAGAACACGACTAAAAGCACTTCAGGAAGAATACAATGTTAAAGCCGAAGAATTTAAACGAGCACCTGAAGCACAAGTAGAACGCGCTTATAAACAATTTGAAAGATTGCGAGGTAAAACCGGTACATCTTACGATCCAAAAACAGATAAAGACACTAATTTATAACCTATGAAAAACATACTTTCTTTAGTCATTATAGCATCACTTTTTTCTTGTAAAAATGAAACGACGACATCGGAGAACCTGACCGCGTCAGATAAGCATAAAGCTGAGATAACAAAAGGCTATGACTCCTATATAAACCCTCTAGATATAGATTATACCTATATGGTTTATAATTCTAGTCAGAATAAATCGTACAGATCTGGTGCGGATCCTGCGGTTATAGAATTTAAAGGGGAATACTATATGTTTGTGACGCGATCTTTTGGGTACTGGCATTCTACGGATTTGGTAAATTGGAATTTTATTAAACCACAACAATGGTTTTTTGAAGGTAGCAATGCGCCAACAGCATTTAACTATAAAGATTCATTAGTGTATTTTGCTGGTGATCCTGCAGGCTATGGAAGTATTTTGTACACAGATGATCCAAAAAGTGGAAAATGGACACCAACGGCTTCTATATCTACTAATATTCAAGATTCAGAATTATTCATTGATGACGATGGAGAAACGTATCTATATTGGGGCTCTTCTAATTTGCATCCACTTCGTGTAAAAAAGTTGGATAAGGATGATCGTTTTTTAGAAACAGGAGTTAAAAAAGAACTGATTAATCTCGTTGAAGAAGAACATGGATGGGAGCGCTTTGGTGAAAATAATTTCCACCCAACCTTAAAAGAAGGCTATATGGAAGGGGCTTCCATGACCAAACACAACGGAAAATACTATTTACAATATGCCGCACCTGGTACGCAATTTAATGTGTATGCCGATGGAGTTTATGTTGGTGAAACACCTCTTGGACCGTTTACATATATGAAAAATAACCCGATGAGTTTTAAGCCTGGTGGATTTACCAATGGAGCTGGCCATGGGATAACTGTAAAACAAACCAATGGTCAATATTGGCATGTGGCTACAATGGCATTGGCGTCTAATGCACAATGGGAACGTCGTTTGTGTATGTTTCCAACCTATTTTGACGATGATGGTTTAATGTACACTAATACGGCTTATGGAGATTATCCGCGTTTTGGTTCTCATCATCCTACAAAAGCAGGTCATCATAATGGATGGATGTTGTTGTCGTATAAAGGTGAGGTTAAAGTCTCTTCTTCATTAAAGCAAATTATGAAGTTTACGTCTAATGATGACGCTGTGGAAATTACAGAATTGCCAACAGAGACGGATACCGAAGGAAATATTGTATCTAAAGTATTAACCGACGAAAACCCTAAAACCTTTTGGGTTGCCGAGGCTAATGATGATAAACAATGGTTAACTATCGAAATGCAAAATGCTGGAAATATTCAGGCGTTTCAATTGAATTTTCATGACCATGAATCTGCTATCTACACACGTGTTGAAGGTTTAAAACATCAATTTACCATTGACGTTTCAGAAGACGGTGAAAATTGGGAAACTGTAGTCGATAGAAGTCAAAGTGAAAAGGATACACCAAATGCTTACATCGTATTAGACGAAGCTGTTCAGGCAAAATTTGTACGTTATAATAATATAAAAGTACCAGGTGCAAACTTTGCCATGTCTGAGTTTAGAGTATTTGGACTAGGACTTGGTGAAAAACCATCAAATGTTGAGGGATTCAAAGTAAACAGGGCTGAAGATCGTAGAGATGCATCCTTTACTTGGGATAAAGTTGAAGGAGCTCAAGGATATAATATACGTTGGGGAATTGCAGAGGACAAGTTATATCAATCATGGCAAGTTTATGATACTAACGAGCACTTTATGCGTTGTTTAGATCGCGATACGCCATATTATTTTACTATAGAAGCGTTTAGTGAAAATGGCATTTCGGAACCAAGTGAAATCATTTTTGTTAAGTAGTTATGAAGCACTTTCTCGTTTTAATCATAGCCTTATGGTGCTTTGTCTCTCAAGCACAAGAACTGAAGATTATGAGCTATAATATTAAGCTCGATTATCCTAAAGAAGGAGTTAATAGCTGGACGAACAGAAAACCATTTTTTATAAAACAACTTAAGTTTTATGAACCTGATGTTATGGGAGTTCAAGAAGCCATGCCAAACCAAATGAAGGATATGGATAGTCTTTTAGTAGATTATAGTTATGTTGGAGTGGGGCGTGATGATGGGAAAGATTCAGGTGAATATTCAGCACTATTTTATAAAACAGATAAATTCAATATTCTAAAATCAGGAACCTTTTGGTTATCTGAAACACCAGAAAAAGTATCCATGGGTTGGGATGCGGTTTGTAATAGAGTTTGTACTTATGCCTTGTTTGAAGATAAAAATACGGGTAAGCTATTTTGGGTGTTTAACACTCATTTTGATCATGTGGGTATCGTCGCTAGAAAAAATAGTGCTGAGCTCATTGTACATAAAATAAAAAGCTTAAATAGCGAGCATTATCCTGTTGTTTTAACGGGTGATCTTAATATGGATCCAGAACATCCTAGTATAAAATACATTAAAACGATATTAAAGGATGCTAAAGATATTGCAGAACTTTCGTTTGGTCCAGAAGGTACTTTTAATGGGTTTCAATTTAATAAACCAGTAACCAGACGGATAGATTACGCTTTTGTGAGTAAAAATATAGATGTCCTTAAATACGCAGCATTAAGTGATAATTGGAATTTACATTATCCCTCTGACCACTTGCCGATTTTAGTTACATTGCGCTTGTAAATAATTAAATAAACTAAGACTCTAACTATTAATAAATAAATTTAAAAAATGAAAAAAGGTGCTTTCTTATTATTAATTGCAGCAGTTTCCGCTTTAGGAGGCCTGCTTTTTGGATATGACACAGGCGTAATTAATGGTGCGCAATTTTACCTTACAGAATATTTTGACTTAAGTGATGCTTTAAAGGGATGGGTTGTTGGTAGTGCACTTTTAGGCTGTTTTGTCGGTGCAATTATTGCCGGGCCATTGAGTATTAAAATAGGTAGAAAATGGTCATTAATAATTTCTGCAATTTTCTTTACAGTATCAGCTTACGGATCGGGTTTACCAGAATTGTTTCCGCAAACGGTTAGTATGTTGGTTGTTTTTAGGATTATTGGCGGCTTAGGAATTGGAGTAGCTTCTATGAATGCACCTATGTATATTGCTGAAATTGCACCTTCAAATATTAGAGGTCGTATGGTAACTTATTACCAATTGGCTATTGTAATTGGCTTTTTTGTGGTGTTTTTAGCAACTTATTTTATAGGGAATGATTTAAGTGTAGAAGAAAACATAGAGTTTGGATGGAGACGCATGTTTTGGTCAGAATTGATACCAAGTACTTTATTTTTAATCCTATTGTTTATTGTTCCTAAAAGTCCGAGATGGTTAGCTTTAAAAGGCAAAGATGCCGATGCTTTATCTGTTTTGCAGAAAATTAATGGTAATGATGCTGCAGAAAAGGAGATGTTAAATATTAAAGAATCATTATATGAAACTAATGATGGTGTTAAAGTTAGCTATTTTTCTAAGGCGATATTGGTCATCATAGCGATTGGTACAGTACTGTCCATGCTACAACAATTTACAGGAATTAATGCTGTATTATATTATGGTGCTGATATTTTTGAAAAAGCACTTGGTTTCGGAAAAGAAGATGTACTTGCACAACAAATACTGTTAGCCTTTGTGAATTTGGTATTTACTTTTGTAGCCATGTTTACCGTTGATAAATTTGGTAGAAAACCATTACTTTATATTGGGTCTGCAGGAATGATTATTGGTTTCTTACTTTTAGGTATTACACTTCAGCAAGAAAATGTGGGTGTATTATCACTAATAGGAGTCTTGCTTTTTATTGCTTCATTTGCCTTATCTATGGGACCAGTTGTTTGGGTTTTATTATCAGAAATGTTTCCTAATAAAATACGAAGTGTGGCGATGTCTGTAGCTGTAGCTGCGCAATGGGCTGCGAATTATATTGTGTCGCAATCGTTCCCAGTAGTTATGGGTAGTGAAACAAATAATAGTGCGCCATGGAATGGCTCTTTACCATATTACATTTTCATCGTTTTTATTTTGGTGATTGTTTATGTGACCTATAAATTTATACCAGAAACTAAAGGTAAGTCTCTTGAAGAGATAGAAGAATTTTGGAAGTAATTGTAAATAAACAATTATATAAAAAGCCGATTCCTAGGAATCGGCTTTTTTTGTATTAACGTGTAACCCAAAAAAAATATGTTTTTATTTCAGTTCTGGAATCACTAAAAATGGAATGATAGTATGAAATCCAATTTTCTGTATAACGGGCTCGTTTAAGAAATTCTCAATAAAGCTGTGTTTATAGTTTATCATAGTGAGGATATTAATATCACATTCCTTTATAAAGTCTTTAATAATTTGCTCTTTGGTCCCAAAATTTGGTTTCCAGTCCACACAACTCGGATAATCTTCAAGATAAGCTTTTAGCATGGCTAGATTATAATTTTGTTTTTCTGAAAGATTATCTTTTTCATTAATATGTAAAACTCTAATTTTAGAATCATGCAATTTGGTAATTTGCATTAATGGTTCTAATTCATCATCATAAAATCTATTAAAATCAGTAGGAAATGCTATTTGTTTGGGTGGTACAAAATCATAACCGCTTGGTATTACTAATATGGGGCAAAGTCTAATTTTGTTTATGATATTAACGGTATTACTTCCAAAAATAAATTCTATTGCACCAGTTGCGCCTTTGGTACCCATTACGACTAAATTTACTTTGAGTGTTTTAATCGTTTCCTCAATAGTATGAATCAATGGTTCTTTGCTAAACACAGTTTCAAATTTGTGTTCAGGGTTTATAGCATCAGCTTCAACCTTATCTTTAATATTAGTAAGCTCACGTTTTGCCTCTTCTTTAGAGTTATCAATATATGTTGATGTGATATAAGTCCTAGACGTTTGGTTTTTAAAAGACCAGGCGTGTAATAAATAAAATGTACAAGCTTCGTTAGCAAACAACTTTAAGGTGTAATTTATGGCAGTCCATGAATTATCTGAAAAATCTGTTGGAAGTAAAATGTGATGTCTCATAATGTCAGTATCAACTTATATAACAAAAGTAGTTTACGTCAATTTCAATTAAAATGATTTATATCACCTTTGAGGTATCACCATAAAAGGAATTTTAGGTTGAAATCCGATACTTTTTATGACAGGTTCTTTGATGATATTTTCAATAAAACTATGCTTGTAATTAATCATTACAAGAATATTAATATCGAGGTCTTCTGTAAAAATTTGAATGGCTTTTGCTTTTTTATCATCTTTAGAAATCCAATGGAAAGTTGGGTTGTAATTTTCTAAAGCCATTTTTAGCAATGTTAAATTCTTCTTTTGTAACTCTGAGATGGTATCTTCATCATTAATATGAAGCACTCTAATAATAGAATGATTGAGCTCTGCTAATTGTATTAAAGATTCTAATTCGTTATTGTAAGCACGATTATAATCCGTAGGAAAAGCAATTTGCTCTGGTACTACATAGTCATATGCGTCTGGAATAACTAAAATTGGACATTGAGTAACCTGTTTAATAACGTTGACAGTGTTGCTTCCAAAAAGTAATTCTGTAGCTTTAGTTTCACCTTTAGTACCCATTATTAAAAGGTCTATTTTTACTTTCTCTATTACAGCTTCTATAGAGCTATTTAGATCATTAGTGCTTAGGATTACTTCAAATGCATGGTTACTATTAGTGGAGTGTTTTTCAATTCTAGCCTTTAAATCTGTTAAATCTTTTCTCGCTTTGTCTGCTAAAACGCGTATTAACTTATTAGACATGCTAGACATTAAAGAGACTTTCATTCTAGACGAGTGTAATAAGTGAAATGTACACTGCTCTTTTTCGAATAATTTAATAGCATATAAGGCCGCACTAAAGGCGTTCTCTGAAAAATCGGTGGGTAAAAGGATGTGTTTTGGCATGAGTCGTATGTGGTATAATAGTTAGTTTCTATGACTATAATGTTTTCATTTCAAATGGTGTTTTTAAAGCTGAAAACCGATTGTATTCATCCAAGTCTATAATGTTATACTTCTGAAATAGATATGTAAAACATTGGTTAACATTTTGTTGTGTTGAAATTGTAATATAAAATTAGAAATTAAATAAATTTTAAACTATGATAAAAATCAGTGTTATTATCAACTCTAGTAAGTATAGTGTGTCCTTGTAATGTTAAAAATGAATGATTTTAAGAAGAATGATATTCTCTTATTTGGTTTGCTTATGATATGTAGATAGAAAAAATAGATCTGTTATTCTATAGATGCAATTTTATAGAAGTCTAATGTCTGAAGTAAATAGGTTTAAAGCGTATAGGTGTTGATATTGCCATCTTCATTATATCCTATAGCATTGATATTAGACATATGTTCAATGTTTTTTCTATACTCTTTAGGAGTAACATTCATCTTTTTCTTAAAGATTCTGTTGAAATTAGAAATGTTATTAAAACCACATTCATAGCATATTTCTCTAATCGTTTTATTTGTTTCCTGAAGTAATCTTATCGTTTGGGTGATTCTAAACTCAATAACAAATTGCGTAAAGTTTTTGTTAGTTCGCTTTTTAAAGAAATGGCTAAAAGCCGAGTCGCTCATATTATTAATTTGCGCAATTTTAGATAAACTCAAACTATCACTTTGGTAGTTAGCTATAATATAATCATAGGTTTTATGTATTTTTTGATTTTTTGTAAATTCAAAACTAGAACTAAAACTCGCTCCTGCAATAAAACTATAATCTCTACTTATTGCCAAGTCATTGAGAATAGATAAAAACTTTATGGTGGCATCAAAACCACTTAGATCTATTAAATCATGAAGTTTAATTATTAAATCTCTTTTGGTCTCCCCTTCAAAAGATAAGCCTCTAAACGAATTCTCTAATAATTTTTTTATAGGTCTTAATGAGTTTGTGGTAAGGATGCTATTGTCTAGTAAATTTTTATCAAATTGAATGGTGATAACACTAGCTTTAGATTTGTTGTTATCGGTTCTTTCCCATTTATGATACAAATTAGGACCTAATAATACTAAGTCTGTTTGTTGAAACTCATTTACAGAATCTCCAATAATCCGCCTTCCAGTACAATTCATTACCAAGTTCAGTTCAAACTCAGGATGTAAATGTATAGGGTAATCAAAAACCGCATTCTTATGATTCTGAATTACAAAAATATTCTCATCTCGTAAGGGCGTAATCTCTGAATAAATTTTCATTTTACTTATTTCTCAACAGGAAAGGGTTAATATTGGCAATTTAATGATTATTTAATATAAAAATAGAAAATTCATAAAAGTATCATGTTTCAATTGTAAAGTGCAATTTTGAATCATATACAAAAACTAATTTTACTACATCGTTAAAGTAAGGTTAAGTATTAATAACGTTTCTCTATAAATTTTGGCGTTTTTTACTTTAATATAATGAAAGCTTAAGACTTTAACGATGCCAATTTAATTAAACTAATTCAATAATCTAAATAATGAAAAAACAGAAAAAACGAGTAAATTCTCGGTATAGTGTATTATTGTTTTTCTTGTTAAGTACCATGTTTGCCTTACATGCTCAAGGATCTGGTAAGGACATATCAGGAAAAGTCGTAGATGAATCTGGAATGCCACTTCCTGGTGCTAATATTGTAGTAAAAGACAGTAATATAGGAACTATTACGGATTTTGATGGCCTCTTTCAATTAAACGTCCCTGAAGGTACACAAATGGTTCAAGTATCTATGGTAGGTTTTAAAACTATAGAGGTGTTATTAGACGGTAAAACACAATTTAATATTGTATTGCCTGAAGATGTTAGCCAATTATCTGAAGTGGTCCTCATAGGTTATGGAGGCGCTAGAAAAAAAGAAGATTTAACAGGTTCTGTGGGTGTTTTAAGTAGTAAGGATTTTGAAGATCAGCCGGTAACAAGAGTAGAGCAAGCATTGAGTGGTCGTTCTGCTGGTGTTCAAGTTAAAACAAATTCTGGTGCGCCTGGAGGAAATTTATCTATTCGTATTCGTGGTGCCAATTCTATTACCGGAAATAATCAACCTTTAATTGTTATTGATGGTGTTATCGGAGCTAATTTTCAATTGGTAAACCCTAATGATATTGAATCGATACAGGTGTTAAAAGATGCTTCATCCACAGCGATTTATGGTTCTCGAGGTGCTAATGGTGTTGTCATTGTATCTACAAAATCTGGAAGAAATAAAAAGCCAGTGATCAGTTTTAACACCTTTCAAAGTATTTCTACACTTCCTAATAAAATTGACTATCTCAATGCGGCAGAATTTGCAGAATTGTATAATTCATATGATAGAGATTTAAATTTTGTGCCAGGTGTTTATGTACCTCCATTTTCAGGTGAAGATATAGAGCGGTATGAGAATGAAGGTGGCACTGACTGGCAAGATGAATTATTTAGAGAGGCTATTTCTAAAAGTTACCAATTATCTGTTGGTGGCGGAGGAGAAAAGGTTAACTATTATATTTCTGGAGAGTATTTAGATCAAGAAGGTATTGTCGTAAATTCTAGTTTTCAGAGATATAATTTAAGGTCAAAGGTAGAGGTAGCGCTAATGGATAAATTAGACCTTACCTTAAATATGGGATGGAGTAAATTAAAAGGCAAAAATAATGAAGATGTTGGCCATCAATTAGGAGCTATAGGCCGTTTGCCACAATGGGTCGCTATTGAGCCCGTGTGGGAAGATTACGGTGTGCTTTATAATAATACACCTCAGTATGGAGCGGTATCTGGTAATCCGGTTGGTTTACAATATGCTAATTTGAGTCAAAATGAAACGTCTATATTTCAGCCAAGTTTTAATTTATCATATGAAATATTAGAAGGGCTATCAGCAAAATTATTTGGCTCTTACGAAGGCACTAAAACTACAGTCTACAATTTAGAAAACAATCATATTTTAGATGCAGGTCCTGAGGTGATTTCTAGAGCTTCTATAAATAATATTGATAGAGAAAGAGGGCAGGTAAACTTTATAGTAGATTATACTAAGGAATTTGGTGATCATAATATCCAGGCAACAGCAATCTATGAGTCTGGTAATTATATTGAAAAAGGAAATTTTAATGGAGCTAATGGTCTTAATGACGTCAGTTTAGGTTGGAATAGTTTATCATTAAGTGAATCGCAAACATCGTCTTCTTACTATTATGATGAGTATTACAATTCATTAGCGTTAAGAGTTAATTATGGGTATTTAGATCGTTATTTGTTTACGGCAACTGTTCGTAGAGATGGTGTGTCTAAATTTCATGGAGATAATAGGTTTAGTACTTTTCCTTCATTAGCATTTGCTTGGAATGCAGGTAAAGAAGCATTTGTTCAAGATCTAGACGTTTTTAGTAGTTTAAAATTTCGTGCGAGTTGGGGAGATTCTGGTAGTCATGCTATTGGTTCTTATGCCACACTTCCTTATTTTATTCAGAATGGAGAAAGTAACTATCATCCAAATGGTCCAGGCACCGGAACTTACGTTGGTTTAGGGGTTGGAGCACCTGGTAATGAGAATTTAAAATGGGAAACCACAACGCAATACGATTTAGGTATTGAGATGGGGTTTTTTAATAACCGTATAAGTTTAGAGGCCGACTATTACAATAAAGATACCAATGATTTGTTGGTAAATACGTTACTTCCAGAATATTTAGGAGGGGAAACGGTTTTAAAAAACGTAGGGTCTATTAATAATAAAGGTTTTGAGTTTACGGTAAACGCTAACCCTATTCGCAATGATTTCTTTACATGGGATGTTTCAGCAAATATATCGGTAAACAGAAATGAAGTAGTGGATTTAGGTGGTGATGAGTTAGTATTGTCTTCAGCGCTATATGGCGATTCAGCTACGCCAATTACAGCGATACAATTAGGTCAGCCCTTAGGTTCGTTTTACGGATATAATTTTCAAGGTGTATGGAAATCTTCAGAAGCAGCAGAAGCAGCTACCTTTGGAAACGTACCTGGAGATGCTAGATATGAAGATATTAATAATGACGGAGACATAGATTCGGAAGATTTAAGTGTTATAGGAAATGCTCAACCAGATTTTATCTTCGGATTTAGTAATGCCATGAAGTTTGGTAATCTCGATTTTAGCTTCGTATTAACCGGGCAAAAAGGTGGTGAAACGTTTAATGGTGTCTATCAAAAATCTGTAGGATTGTATGGGCAAAGTAGAGCTTTTACAAGTCCAGAATGGTACAACAGATGGAGACCTGGACATGAAAATACCGATGTGCCTGCTTTTAGTTCTACTTCGCAAAGTTATCCAAATAGCAGCCGATGGTTAGAGGATGCGAGTTATTTAAGAATTCAGAACATCACATTAGCGTATAATTTGAAAAAGGAATTTATCTCAGATTTAGGTCTTTCTGAATTTCAAGTGTATATCAATGCAGAAAATGTGCATACTTGGACAAACTACTCAGGTTATAATCCAGATATATCTAGTGCAGGCCGTTCTACAGGTGGTGGGTCTGGGACTGATGTAGATCAAAATATTGATACAGGTGCATACCCTATTCCGAGAACGTTTACACTTGGACTTAAAGTTAAATTTTAATTAGAAATAAGATAGTATTATGAAAATTAATCTAAAATATACAGGTTTAATATTGGCGCTATGTATGCTCGTTAATTGTGCTAATGATTTAGAAGAGCAACCTAGAGGAAAAGTAAATGACCCAGAAACCATATACAAACAATATGCAAATTTAGAGGCCACAGTAATGGCTATGTATGCTGGTATACGCGGAGATGCCAATTGGTCTAGAGGTTTTGCAACCTCATCTTACATGGCAACGATGTTTGGGGCAGATGATCTAACTACTCAAATTGGTGGAAATAAAGGGAATTTTCGTGAATTTGATTCTTTTAATACATCTGCAAATAATGGTGCTATGATGAATCTTTGGCGTGGCTGTTATAACGCAATTCTCAATGCTAACGAAGTTATAGAATACTCTTATTTAACCGTTGGTGACGAAGCAGAAATTAATAATTTAGTCGGACAGGCACATTTTGTAAGAGCTTTTAGCTATTTCTATTTGGTGAGAAGTTGGGGACGTATTCCATTATATACGTCTGCATCTACAGTAGCTACAGAAATCGGTTTATCTGAAGTCGATGAGGTTTATGATGTAATGATTTCCGATTTGTTATTAGCTGAAAATTTACTGCCCACAACACAAAATCTTGTTGGGTTGCCTTCAGAAGGAGCTGCAAAAGCCTTGTTGTCAGAAGTGTATTTAACCCAAGCAGGTTGGCCATTACATATTGAAAGTAGTTATGCTTTAGCGGCACAGAAAGCAAAAGAGGTCATTGATAATAAGGGCATTTATGGTTATGATTTATTATCGAGTTTTGATACCCTTTGGTTAAGAGCATATGATAACAGCTCAGAGTCTATATTTTCATTACAGTATGATAATGCAGATGGAGCTACCGCTTTTCATATCAGCGGAAAGGCATCTATGCCAGAAGCGGAAGAGAACGGCTGGGATGATTTCTTTGTGGAATTAAATTTCTTTAATGAATTTCCGGAAGGTCCGCGTAAAGACGCCACATTTAGAACCAATTTTTTAACCTCAGATGGTACAACGGTTCATTATACCAACAGCGCAACAAAACACCCTTATTACGCAAAATTTAGAGATGGAGCAGTGGATGAATCTAATCCATCTACAGCAACATTCTTTAACAGTGCGTCTTATATGTTATTTAGATATGCTGAGGTATTGCTTATTTATGCCGAAGCACAAGCTAGAGCAGATGGTTCCCCTAATGCTGCAGCTTACAATGCCTTAAATCAAGTTAGAGTAAGAGCTGGTTTATCTTCATTGGCGGGTTTAAGTGCAGACGAATTTATAGATGCAGTGATTGATGAAAAAGGATGGGAGTTGGCAGGCGAAGGACAACGTTGGTACGATTTAATTAGAACAGAAAAAGTAGCGGAAGTTGCAACTAACAGAAGTTCAGAAGAACAAGTAGGGATAATAGGAAGCACAGAGCCAGATAATTATTATGCGCCTATTCCTGATTCAGAAATATTGTTAAACCCAAATTTAGGTAATTAATAAACTTATAAAAAATAGCACGTGTTAGAAATTAAAAGACATCCCAAGAACCCAATTATAATTCCTGGAGAACAAAATATTAGAAAGGTAGTAACGTTTAATCCAGGTGCCATCTTTAATAATGGTAAGTTTTACTTATACGATAGAGCAGCAGAAACCTTAAGTCCATTTAGAACATCTATTGGAATATTAGAAAGTGAAAATGGTGTAGATTTTAAACCTGTTCAAGACGAGCCTGTATTTACTTCAGAACAATTAGGTTTTGAAGAAGGTAGCGTTCAAGATCCAAGAGTGGTTAAAATAGAGGATAAATTCTATATGAATTATGCCTTTCAGCCTTATGGTTTTGATTGCCATCCCACGGGATTAGGTGTACCTTTCTACGACGTTTCAGGATATCCGAAATGGAAAGAAGAAGCATACCCAATGATTACGCGGTCAGGAATTGCTGTTTCGGATGATGGCATTACGTTTAAGCAACTTTGCTATACCTCTCCTAAAGAAATTGACGATAGAGATCATATCTTGTTTCCAGAAAAAATAGATGGTAAATACGCACTATTGCGAAGACCTATTGAATTTGTAGGTGAAGAATACGGTACAGATAGACCTGGTATATGGCTGTCATTCTCAGATGATTTAACGGAATGGTCAGAACCTGTTTTAATAGCACGCTCAGAAGAAAAGTGGGAAGGCAAAAAAATTGGTGCAGCAGCAAATCCGATTAAGACAGATCAAGGATGGTTGGTGATGTATCATGGAGTCGATACGGGTTCTGTATACAAAGTGGGTGCATTTTTATTAGATTTAGAAGATCCTACGCAAATGATAGCGCGCACCAAAAACTATATTATGGAGCCAGAAGAGTATTACGAAAAAGTCGGTTTGGTTATTCCTAATGTCGTATTTCCAACGAGTTTGGTAGAGAAGGATGGTCTATTATACATCTACTATGGTGTCTGTGATACCAGTATATGTTTGGCTACAGTTGAAACAAAGCAATTGGTAAATCATATTTTAGATCCAAATTCATAATTAAAATAGTGTAAGCTAATGGTAAGCAAAATAAAAGGAGAGTTTCAGTATTTTAAATCCATGCCACATGGTATGCGTGTTTTATTAATCACTAACATGATATATTCTATGGTATTGCCTATTATAGAAGTATTTGTAAGTGCATATATAATGCGTAGCGAAAGCAATCCAAGTTTAGTGCTAAAGTACCAATTAGCAGTATTTACAGGGATTCCTATTACGTTCGTTGTTAATGGTTATTTACTCAATCATATTAAAGTAGCTCATTTGTATAGTGTGGGAATGTTGCTCAGTGGCGTTTCTATGTTTATTATGATGTTTTTAGAAAATCTGAATTTAACAGCTATTGTGGTTTCTGGGTTTTTAATGGGATTGTCTTATGGTTTTTTCTGGGCAAATCGCGATTTCCTTGCTTTGGCCACCACAAACGATGACAATAGAAATTATTATTATGGCTTAGAAACCTTTTTCTATACCATATCAGCGATTATCATTCCTGCTTTTGTTGGTCTGTTATTTTTCTATACAGATGAATTTAATTGGTTTGGTGGTGGTCAAATTATAAGCTATCGGTTATTAACCGTTTTAGTATTTGCGTTAACCATAACATCAACCGTTATTATTCATCGTGGAAAGTTTGAGAAGCCTAAACTAAAAAAGTTTATTTATTTCAAATTCGATCAATTATGGAATAAACTATTAGTGCTATCTGCTCTAAAAGGTTTAGCACAAGGATATTTGGTTACGGTTCCTGCCATATTAATTTTAAAATTGGTAGGAGATGAAGAAATTCTTTCCACGGTAGTAAGTATTAGTGGAGTTATCGCTGCAATTACATTGTATTTGCTAGGGAGATTCACTAAACCTAATCACAGAATTTACATTTTTGCCATTGCTTATATCATCTTCTTTATAGGAGCTTTTACACATGCTTATTTATTTTCAGCATTAGGTGTAATCATTTTTATTTTAAGCAAAGTACTTTATCAGCCTTTACACGATATTTCATACTTCCCTATACAATTAAGAGTTATAGATATCTTAACTGTTAAGGAAGGTAAAAGTGAATTTTCATACATTCTTAATCACGAATTCGGATTGTATTTTGGACGTGTAATCGGTATAGGACTATTTCTATTGTTAGCCGGTTATATCTCAGATACGGTTGCACTTCGGTATTCTCTAATCATCATAGGAATTGTTCAGTTATTGTCAATTCCACTTGCAAAACATATAATAAACAAGTCTAAATAAATAATCTTATGAGTTTTAACAATTCTAAACAAATAGTCATGTTCGTCATTGCGTTTACAACGTTGTTTTTTACAGCGTGCGACAGTGATGATGACGGTAGAAGGTACGATCCAGGCGCTAATGATGTTCCTGGAAGCAGTTCAACAGCACCATTAAACGAAACCTTTGAGGTTGGTAAACCATCGAGTGTTGAAGAAAAAGTGTATATCCATTATTTACCTTGGTTTAGTGAAGGTGAGGATGGTAATCATTGGTCTGACGGAACTAAAAACGAGCCATTAATAGGATATTATAGTTCGCAATCTTGGGCAACCCATTTATATCATATCTTATTGTCTTCGGCTGTAGGTATAGATGGAGCCATCATTAATGTAAGAACAGCCTATGATCAAGATTCATTTGAAAGTTTTATAGAGTCTATAAAACGTATTGATGATATTTATCCAGATTTTAAGTATGATATAGCGGTTAGCTACGATGACCAAGATGCCACTCCGGCTTCAGCTATTGCAGCGTTTACAGATTTAAGAGATAATATTATTCCTAATACTACGCATTATTTATATAAAGATGGAGAGCCTGTTATTTTTATTTGGAATTATGATGGATTTCTAACTTCACAAGATTATCGAGATGTGGCGAATTTAATTTTTACGGACAACACACCAATTTTACTAAAAAACGAATTGGATTTAGGTGCTGTTCCTGGAGATTTTGTAATGAATTCCATTTACCCATGGGTACAAGGTTGGGCGGACGATGGCTCTAATTGGGGAGAAGGTTATATGAATTGGTTCTACAATACTCAAATAGATTTTAAACTCAATAATAAGGTTGAATTTGTAACTGGTGCCGTTTGGCCTGGATTTGATGATAGAAGTGCCTCTTGGGGACAAGGTCGTTGGATAGATCGTAGAAACGGTGAAACCTACAATGATACTTGGGCACTTATCAACGATACGCATCCTGGTGAAGTGGACTGGGTGATTCTAGAAACATGGAATGATTTTAACGAAGGTTCAGAGTTAGAACCAACATCAGGTTCTGGTAATTACCAATATATGGACTTAACATCAGAGCATATTGCGACCTATAAAGGTGTTCCGACCTTAATTGATACTGAAAAATGGATGTATGGTGCTCCAATTAGAATTTATGAGGCTGCGAAATTAATTGAAGATGGTGACAGAGATTATGATACCTATTACCCTGTTTTAGAAACAGCGATTGAACACTATTTAAAGACCAATGGTCAAGCCGCTTATAATTTAGCGGAAGACATTATAGCAGGTGCGTAATATTAACGTTATGATACAGAAAACGATAATTGGTTTAGTTGTGATCTTGGTGCTGTTGAGTTGTTCTAATAAATCAAAAGCAAAACAAGGAGATATTGTAGAAGAAGTCTCCACAAAAGCACAAAGTACAGAGGTTATTGTCCATTATATGGGCTGGTACTCTGATGAAGAGGCACAAGGAAAAAAACTGAGGCATTGGGAGCATGGCTATGCTAATACTCCCATTATTGGGCAGTATAATTCTCAAAGTACAGCGACTTTAGTTTACCATGCATTATTGGCTTGGTCTGCAGGTATCGACGCTATTGCTGTAAATGTTAAGGATCAGTATGATCATAAAACGGCAACGGCTTTATTTGATGTTATAGATGAGTTAGATAGTATATCTCAAGGAAGTTTTGATCTTAAGTATCTTATGAGTTATGATGATCAAGGGTTTGATTTAGAAGTTCCTTTAGATACCACCTTGGTTAAAATGAACGATTTTAAAGATCACCTCATGGTTAGAGAAAATTATCTGTATCATAATAATCATCCATTGTTTTTTTCATTTGATTATCCTAAAAAATTCTTAACAGCTAAGAGTTTTAGGACGGTAGTTGATTCAGTCTTTCAAACTGATAAACCTTATCTTATTTGGAATACTTTCGGAGAAGGAGAAGACGTTGAATCCTTCGTAGATGCATTTTATCCTTGGGTGCAACCAGGAGGAGAATGGGATGCTCAGGGTATGAATTGGGGAGAGAGTTACTTAGAGTACTTCTATAAACAGGTTAATGATTTTGAAACACCTTACGACTTTGTAATTGGAGGTGTTTGGCCAGGATTTGATGATCGCAATAATACATCTTGGGGAGGCAATCGACTTATCAGTAGGCAAAATGGAAATGTATACGATAGTACTTGGAGTTTTGTACATCATTACAACGGAAGATTGCCAATGAAATATGTGGTACTAGAAACGTGGAACGATTGGAATGAAGGTACAGAAATAGAACCTAGTGTAGAACATGGGTATAAGTATTTAGTGCAGACGATTAAAAATGTAAACGAATTAAAAGGATCTGCAATTCCAGAAAATCAATCTCAATTTGAAAAGGTAAAAGAAATTCACGATGCTATTCAGATTAATCAAGATACCATATCTGAAGTCATTAAAACATCGATTCAAAATTTTATTCTTCAAACGAAGACCAAATTATAAATAGAATATATAGGTTTTTAACTTGTTAAAAGTGATTGCTTTAGGGGTTTTATTCTAAAGCAGTAAGGGGATCTATGCTAAAAATTAAATAACAGTAATTCAATAATCTATTAATTTAAAACGTAATTTATCATGAAACAAATCTATTTTTTCTATGCATTTTTAGTATTAGCATGTTATACGGCATCGGCTCAATTTGACGATGGAGGTATTAATTATGAAGTAGTGAGTAATATCACTTTAACTGCTCAAGTGGGTAGTAATAACGAGCTTACAGGAGACATCGTGATTCCTGAAACCGTAACAGATGGTACCAACACCTATACGGTTGTAGCTGTAAAAGGATGGGCATTTTCACAGGGCGAAGGCGCAACCTCTTCAATCTCTAGTATTAGCCTGCCAGACACTGTTACTAGTATTGCAAATGATGCTTTTGCTAATAACACCTTATTAACCACTGCAGATTTAGGGGAAGGGGTAACTAATATTGGTACTGGTGCTTTTTACAAAGCAGGTTTGACAAGTATCACAATTCCAGATTCTGTAACTAATATAGATAATGTTGCATTTTTTGCTAATACCAGTTTATTAACTATCTCTTTCGGAAATGGTTTAACTTCTATTGGTAGTCAGAGTTTTGCTTATTGTAATCCGCTAACAAGTGTATCGATTTCAGCGGCAACACCACCTACGGTAAATGTAAATACCTTTGAAGGTTTAGGATTATCATCAATTAATTTATTTGTGCCTAGTGACAATGTCTCTACCTATTCTAGCACAACTGTCTGGGAAGATTTTATTGTTCAGGTGTTAAATATTAATGATTTTGATATGGAGGTTGCTATAAAGGTGTATCCAAATCCTGTGGTAGAAACGGTTAAAATTAATTTGCCAAGCAGTATTAGTTTAAAGCAGGTTGAGGTCTACAATGTAAACGGGCAGTCGGTATTGTTAAGCAATTCAAACAGTATTAATGTTAGTCATTTGGCAAAAGGTCAGTACTTTATGAGTGTGGAGACCAATAAGGGTAAAGCAGTTAAATCGTTAATTAAATTGTAATGAATACATCCCTTTAAAGATTGAAAAATAAGCATTAACAATTATACTTAGTCTAAAAACCAAAAAACCCGATTCAGATGAATCGGGTTTTTGATGGTGGTGCCTCCAGTTTTAGAACCCTATTAATTTATTAAATTTCAATACTCCCTAAAAACCTAATTAGACCCTTTAAAGTTAATGCTTTTAAGGGTTTTTGTCAATTAGTTTTCATTCAGCTAAATTAATAAAAATTAACTTAAATTAAAAATTTTCGAAATTATATCGGGATTTTATTAGTTTTGAACAATAAAACTAAATAATGCAAATACGTTTTTTTACCCGTTATAATAACAATAATAAACTAGATACTATTTACGTAAGAATTTATCAAGGAAAGGATTTTGATTTAACAGTTAAAACAGGAATTGTCGTTTCAAAAAATGAATTTTCATTACCTAAGCAAAAAATGAAAGATAAGGCAAAAACTAAAAACCGTCTTTTGATTAATAATAAACTAGACGCACTTAAATCTCATTTAAGAAATTGCTATAACGAAACGGTCATGGAGGATAATCATTTTTCTAAAGACTGGCTTAAAATTAGGGTGCATGCTTTTTTTAATTATATACCATCATCTGAAAATTTTAAAAAATATTTCGTGGATTGGGCAAAACATTACAACAAGCATGAAGCAATCAATAAGGATACTGGTCTGCCTTTAGCTAAAGGTACATTGAAAAAATATAACACTAGTTTAAATTGCTTGATTGCATTTGAAGTTCACATTAAAAAGAAATTATTGTTAAACGGTATTACTTATGAATTTTATAAAAGCTTTACAAATTATTGTCTCGAAGAAAAAAAATATACAAGAAACACTACTGGAGCACATATAAAAACCGTCAAACTATGGTTAGGTGAAGCTAATAAAAGAGGTTTCTGCAACGTGGATTTTAGTGATTTTAAATCAATGACTAATGAAACCATGGATGTTTACTTAACCACTCATGAACTCGATAAAATTTATCAGCACGATTTTTCTGACAATCCTAGACTAGCTAATGTTAGAGACTTATTAATAATTGGTTGTTATACGGCATTGAGAGTGTCGGATTTTATGCGTTTAAAAATTACTGATATAGCTAATAATACCATTGAAATTAGCACAAAGAAAACGGAAAAAACAGTTTTAATACCATTACATAAATACATCAAAGAAATAATTAAACGGAATGACGGTAGTTTACCAAGGTCTATTTCAGATCAAAAATTTAATAAATATGTAAAAGAGGTTTGTGAGGAAGCTGGAATTGATGAAATAGTAGAAGGCGAAAAGTTTGATAATACTACTAAACGAAAATCTCACGGTTTTTTCCCTAAACATGAGTTAATTACTTCACATACTTGCAGGAGGTCGTTCGTCTCTAACCTTTATGGTAAAATTGATAATACTACAATTATGGCTGTCACTGGGCATAAATCAGAAAAAGAGTTTTTTAAATATTTAAAAACTACACCTAAAGAGCATATAAAAAAATTGAATGAATATTGGGGTAATCAAGATTCTAAAAAAATAGAGAATGAATAATATCACTAAATATAGAGGGGTTTTAGAATGGAATTATTTAGAGAACATCAATAAAGAAACCATTGAGTACTTATCTGAAAATAATGTAATTATTGATATTACCAAAAATTATGAGCCAGATGATGATGCTTACGAAGAGGAACTCGGTGTTAATAGTTTAAATTTTGATTGTTTTTTAATATTTGATTATAAAGAGTACACTATCAATGAAGTAATCTTAGATGATATTTACTTTATAATTGAAAACAATATCAAGCGGTTTTCTTATGAAATTATTAGAAAGAAAAAGTCAGAGATTTCTTTTAAATTAATGAGTTTATTGGACAGTCAGTCTAAAAAAGATTTTTTAAATGAAGCCCTCAAAAAGTTATTTGAAGACTACTCGAGCGATTTAGATTTCGAAGACAATAAGATATTTAGGAAAGGGGATATATGGAAGTCGCTTTTTAAACTAAATATTTATGATGATTTAAATGGTGGGACAATTAAATATTATTTGCAATCTAAAGCCACAAAAACAATTAACTATTATAGTCAAGACTCTAACTACGTTAGAGATCAGACACTTTTTTGTAAAAAACATCCGTTCAATATTCAATTCACAAAATATTATCGTTTTAATAAGTTACATGATTTTATTTTAGATGAAATAAGTGAGATAGATAGGATTATAAAACTGGATAAACAAGCATATACTAGTATAAAAAAATCCGCTTCAACCAATTTAGATAAACAAGTGTTAATTATAGATTGTTTAAGGAAAATTAGATATGAAAAGCAATTTACTGAAGAAAAAATACCAAATTATTTTTTATACTTAGTAGGTGGTAGTAAAATTAGTAATTATGAAGAGCGACTCAATTTGTTTAAGGAAATTATATTCCTAAAGGATTTTATCTATAATTCTTTTAACGCATCTGATTTAGCGAGAAAAATTAGTGATATTACTGGAAGTGATTTTGATAAATTAAGGAAGAAATCTGCATATATAACAAAACCGAAAAATAACAAAAAGTTTACTCCAGAGCAAAAGGTCGATTTTAAAAACTATCCGTCCGAAACAGTTGATATACTTGAGACTATTAAAACTATTGGGTAAGTGTTGGGTATGGCCAACCCAATTAAAAAAAGTTAATCAAGATAAGTTTGCCTTATAAAACAATTATAAGGTTATGACAAAACAAATTCTACAAATTGAAACATGCAGTAAAGAAGATTTCAAAAATGAAATATTAATAGGTGTAAAAGAAATTTTTCTAAGTGACTTGAAAAATAAAGAGGTTGAAGAAGATAGGCTACTGACAAGGGAGGAAACGGCAGAAATGCTCTCAGTTTCTTTGGTTACGCTATGGAAATGGACGAAAACCGACATTATACCTGCTTTTCGTATTGGTTCTAAGGTCAGATATAAAAAATCTCAGATTCTTACTGCTTTAGAAAAAATGAATCAATTTCAATAAAAAAAACACACAACCTAAGTCAATGTTGTGTGTTTGATGTGTTTCTCGTTAAAATAACCCACTCTTAATAGGCACACTTAAATATACATCATTTTACTTAAAAAAATGATGAAATGAAAAAAATAAACAGCATAAGTCACATTAAGACTGAAAATTCTAAAAACATAAAAGAACTTCTTGTCGAATCGGAAATAGAGCCGTTTACTCAAATGGGAGTACCTCCAACCGTTTTAAGCATTGATAATATAGCATTTGGCTCACTTGGTAATTTTTCTTGTTTAAGTGGAAAATCTAAGAGCAGGAAAACATTCTTTTTATCACTTCTAATTGCAGCTGCTTTAGACACTGAAGATAGATTCCAGAGAATAAAAACTGAAATACCCAACACTACAATTCTTCATTTTGATACAGAGCAGGCAAAACACCATACTCAAAATGTTTCTGAACGCATCCATAGTTTATTAGAAAAAACGAATAAAATTGAGAATTACAAATGTTATTGCCTTAGACCGCATAACCCACAAACAAGAATAGATATAATTGAAGAGGCTATTTATAATACTCCAAATTTAAAACTAGTTGTGATTGATGGTATTGCGGATTTAATTGTTGGATATAATAATGAGGAGGAGGCTTCAAAAATAATGAGTAAATTTTTAAAATGGACATTTGAAATGAACATTCATATTATTACTATAATTCATCAAAATAAAGGAGATAATCACGCAAAAGGTCACTTAGGTTCTTTTATTTATCAAAAAGCCGAAACCATTTTATCAGTTGAAAAAGATGGAGGAGTTTCCAAGGTAGAAACATCTTATAGTAGAGGAGTAGAGATTCCTCCAATGAGTTTTAGTATTGATGAAAATTTACTACCCTTTCTTGTGGATTACATTCCTGGTAGTTCTGTAAGTGGTATAAAAAAGACAGATCCATTCACTATGGATAAAGACACTCATCAAAATTTATTAAGAGATGTATTCAAAGAGGAAGAAGAGCTTATGAGAAAAGATTTTTTAGATAGTATAAAATTTGTTTTGGGCTCTTATAGTATGCATAATGGAGATTCTAAGTGTAAGGAATTTTTAAACTATTATAAAAATTTAGATTTTTTAACTCAAACTGAAAAATTAGGGCCTTATAAGAAGAATTTTATATAGGTCGGTTGGTTGTTCAGATGTATATAGATTCAGACTAACCAACCGACCTTAGAAAAGAAATGAAAAGCGGAGGGTGTGTTATCGTTAACACACTAACCAACCAAGTAACCTATGTAGTTTTTTTTAAAATAAATAGAATATTAGAATGACAATAGATAAAGCCATAAACAGAATAAAATGGAGAATTGAAAACGGAGGTTGGAAATCTAATGAAACTGATGTTTCAGCTTTTAATAGAATTGTAGATTTCGTACTAGAAAAGAAAGAAACCCAATTACAGGTTAATACCTTATTTACAAAGGTCTTTATAATGCTATGGATAAATAATCTTGAAAAATTTGATACAGAATTAACGGATGAAATCGTATTGAAAGAATTATATAAACGCATTGATAAGCCTATGGAATACCATATAAACCTACTGTGTACGAAAGCAAATGATTTAGAGCAAATGAAGCTTTTCAGAAACTTAAATATCGAGTTAAGACATGAGCAATTAATATCTAAATCAAACAGAACTAAAGATATTAATAAGCTTTTATTAGCAATTGGGAATATTGATAATAGGAAAAGACTTTTTGGAAGTTATTGGGATTATAAAGAAGTTGAAAAAGGGCTATATAAAAATGTTTTTGATTTTTTAAGCTTTTATCATCATAAATAAGAAATCTAACATATAAAATATATTACATTTGTGTATTCTTTCCTATTAAACCAACCATAATTTTTTAAGAGCTTTTATGTATAATCATTAAAGTATAAAAAATTATGAAAAATTTAGTAACATCAAATCATTTTAAAGAACCTGGATTAAACGGTTTTTTTGGATGGTTAAAACGGACGGTAAACAATGTCCTTAATGCAGTATCTGAAGTCTCACACAATCCTTTTTTCGCTTTTAACGTAATAAGAGATGCGTTTGACGGTGGTGGGTTTAATATTGGAAATTCAAATCCGGGTCAATTTAATCCGGGTCAATTTAATACAGGATTGGTTTGGAGAAATAGTGGGAGCGAACAATTAAGTGATCTAAATAGTCAAGAGGTAGAGCTTAAAGAAGCGGAGGAAGCATTGCTTGATATCTGGGTAGAATCAAGATTTAAACCGCTTTTTCTTTCTTATTTTACACAAATGAAACAATTTAGTATAACACCGCCTAAGCTTAATGAGTTCAAAATATTTTACAACAATGCTTATGAATTTATAGGATATATTAATTGGTCAATTAATAATGTTGTTTCTCACAATTCTCATTTATTTTTAAGCAACAATGTAATTACTGCGAGAAATAGATTTTTATCTATCCAAATGGAATTATTAGAAGCTGATATTAAAGGGTATATTGAGTCTTCTAATCTTAATTTTAACGTTAAAGAAACCCCTTTTAATCTTTACACAAATAAATATCAAACGTTAGATTTTGTTGTAGAAGAATATGTTTTTATTCAAAAAAAAGAATTAATTGGTAATTCCGTAGTAGAAACTGGTACAAATATTTCTATTACTGATGAAGAGGAAATCACTTATACCCCTCCTGTTATAAATGAATCTCCAGATGTAAAACCACAATCACAAGAAAAAGGAATGAAAAATGGAACTAAAGCTCTTTTAGGTATTAGTATTGGTGTCTTTTTAAGTCGGTTATTCAAGTAAAAACATAAAAATCGTAAATAAAAAACCGTAAATGTGTGTCACGGTTTTATTTACGGTTTTTACATTAATTTATTTGGTATCTATATACAGTTTACCGCAAGTTGAGATTAAAAAAATCAACTCCGATCAATTGCGATAAAAAGAAAATTTATAATTATAACACCTAGTAAAACCGCAAGTATAATTCTCTCCTTTTTGTTAAATGGTCGTTTCATATGTTAAGTTTGAATACTTGTCTAAATCCTTACCAGTTTTAAAGGTTGTAATATCTGTAATTGTATTGTGCTCTGAATTGTAGTGACGTTTATCCATGTAAAAACCGAAAAACCGTAAATAAAAAACCGCAAATGTGTATTACGGTTTTATTTACGGTTTTTACATTAATTTATTTTTAAGTAATCTTAAGAAACTTATCTAAACCACTCAATTCTTCAATTATACTCATAGATTTAAGTAGCCTAATAATAGAATCAGACGCTCCTGTTATACTTGTATCTGATGGCATCCAGTTTTTTGAATGATTAATAATATTTAAGGCCTCAATTAAATCAGCTTTTATTATCCCTAAATCTTCGTAATCATCAACGGGTATTTTAATATGTCTATCATTTGTATCACCATGGATAGTGTTAAAAAGGTTTTTATTAACCGTTTTACCAATTGGTTCGACGCTTAATGTAGTTGAATTGTTTTTTTCTTTGTTTTGAGTTTCCATAATCTTAGAATTAATAGTTAAAAATTTACAGTTTTCGATAATTATATCGGGAATATGGAAATAAAAAAACCCTTAATCACTTGTTTTTAAGCGTGTTAAGGGTTTTTGATGGTGGTGCCTCCAGGAATCGAACCAGGGACACAAGGATTTTCAGTCCTTTGCTCTACCAACTGAGCTAAGGCACCAGTTGCTTGATTAAGCGGATGCAAATATAAAAGCATTTTTATTATTAGCAAAAAGAATTTGATAAAATTTGATTTTATAAATTTGCAATCTAATATTTTATTATGAATCTTATTGTAGATGTGGGGAATACGTATGTGAAATTTGCAGTTTTTAATGACGCAGATTTAATATACAAATTGAGTTTTAAGCTTAATGCGTTTAAAAAACAGTATAAATCTCTTAAAAAAGACTTTCCAAAGCTTAAAAAAGCAATTATTTCTTCTGTAGGTCACTTAACGATTGAGCAAATAGAAGTAATAAAAGCAGATTTAAATGTTATAGAACTAACGTCAGCTTTAAAATTTCCTTTTAAGAATGCATATCAAACACCAAAAACGTTGGGAGTAGATAGAATTGCATTGGTCTGTGCGTCGGTTAATCAATATTCTAATAAAAATGTTTTAATAATAGATGCTGGTACCTGTATTACTTACGATTTTGTAACTGTAGAGAACCATTATCTCGGAGGTGCTATTTCACCTGGACTGAGATTACGATACTTAAGCTTAAATAATTTAACAGCAAATCTTCCGTTATTAGAAATTAAGCAGCCTAAGAAGTTGATTGGTGACTCTACGGAATCATCAATTCATTCTGGTGTGGTATATGGTGTAATTAAAGAAATTGATGGTGTAATCGATCAATATCAAGGAGATTACTCAGATTTAACAGTTATTTTAACAGGTGGAGATAGCAATTTTTTGTCAAACCAATTAAAAAATACCATATTTGCGAAATCAAATTTTCTTTTGGACGGTTTGAATTTCATTCTAGAATATAATTCAAAATAATGATAAAACGATTCATTGTAATATGTATTACAATTATAGGTTCTGCAGCTTTTGCACAACAAGGTACAGGTTCCCCATATTCTTTTTATGGTATTGGAAGTCTTAAGTTTAAAGGTACTGTAGAAAACCGAAGTATGGGAGGAATTGGTGTTTACTTAGATAGTATACACGTTAATTTAAAAAATCCGGCTTCTTATGCTGGGAACCCTCTTAATGGCACTTATTTTAATGGAGAAAGCAGACCTGTAAAGTTTACAGTGGCTGGTACCATGTCTAATACCACATTAAAAAGCAACACAGCAGAAGGAGAGGCCAATACTGCAATATTCGATTATTTAGCCATATCTGTGCCTGTAGGTAAATTAGGATTTGGGTTTGGACTTTTACCATTTACTTCCGTAGGTTATAAATTAGATGACATCAATGACGATGGCGTTATCGTAAATCGTTTTAGTGGAGAAGGTGGTTTAAACAGAGTTTTTGCTGGTGTAGGTTACCAGATTACAGAAAAACTAAGTATTGGTGTTGACTTTAACTATAACTTCGGAAATATACAGAATAATGCACTTGAAGTTGAATACACGCCCGAAGGTGATGTTGTGCAATATCAAACGGATGAGTATAACAGATCGGACTTAAGTGGGTTAAATCTTAATTTTGGTGTAAACTACAAAACTATGGTTACAGATAAATTAGAATTGTCTGCAACAACAACCTATGCGCCTGGAAGCAAACTAAATTCCAAAAACGAAAGAACCTTCTCTACGGTTACTGTAGATGGGACGACTTTAGAGACCACAGCAACATCGAGTACTATTGATGCTAACCTTGAAGCTCAGAATCTTAAAAAAACAAAATTAACCCTACCAGGAACCTTGTCTTTAGGACTAGGAATTGGTCAGCCAAAGTCATGGTTTGTGGGTGCAGAATACACCTACCAGAATGCAAGTGATTTTTCTAATCCCGTATTTTCAAACGATATTTCAACGTTTGAAAATTCATCGCAAATAGCCGTTGGTGGTTTTTATATTCCAGATTATAATGCCTTTTCAGGATATTATAAGCGTGTGGTATATAGAGCAGGATTGAACTTTGCAAATACAGGTTTAGTTATAAAAGATGAATCTATAAAAGAGTTTGGCATATCTTTTGGTCTAGGTTTACCAGTTGGGCGCCGAAACCTCTTCTCTAATGCCAATGTTGGAATAGAATTTGGAAAACGTGGAACAACGAATCAAAACTTAATCCAAGAGAATTTTATAAATTTCAATGTAAGTTTATCTTTGAACTCGAGATGGTTTGAACAAAGAAAGTATAACTAACAAAATTAAATAACGATGAAGACGAAAATTACCATACTATTTTTAGCACTATTTGCGAGTGCTAATATAGGGTTCGCACAGCAAGATGAAGAGTGTATGAACAACCTATCAATTTTTGATAGTTATGTAAAAAGTAAAAAATATGACGATGCTTATGAGCCATGGAAAATAGTAAGAGAAAAGTGTCCTAAATTTAATAGAGCCATTTATGTGCATGGAGAAAAAATCCTAAATCATAAAATTGAAACTACTGCTGGAGATGAAAAAGTAGCACACATTAAAGATTTAATGCTTTTGCACGATCAAAGTAGAGAGCACTTTGCATCTAAATATGATCTTGGTGAAGTTTTAGCAGATAAAGCTAACTTAGCATATAAGTATAGAGAAGATTTAGGGTTTTCTGATGAGCAATTATATAATATGTTTGACGATGCCGCTAAGAAAGATTCTAAAAACTTTACGAGCGCAAAAGGTTTATACACATACTTTTCTTTAATTGTAGATTTATATGATGCAGAAAAGAAAACCGCTCAACAAATGTTTGATAAGTATGATGATGTTATCGAATTGATTGAGGCAATAGAAAAAAGTCATACCGAGAAACTTAATAAGTTAGTAGAAAAAGAAGAAGGTGGTGCTACTTTAAATAAGACAGAATTAAAATACAAAAAGTATCACGAAAGTAGTTTAGAGGCTTTTGATAAAGTAAAGTCTAGTATGGACCAAAAAGTTGGAGAAAGAGCAACTTGTGAAGTCTTAATTCCTTTATATCAAAAAGATTTTGAAGAGAATAAAAACAATGGTGAGTGGTTACAACGTGCCATGAATAGAATGTACGCTAAGGGATGTAAAGATGATCCTTTATTTATCCAATTAGTACAGCAGAAAAATAGTATCGAACCTAGTGCAGATACAGCATTTTACTTATATTTATTAACTAATGAACAAAAGTATTTTGATCAGACAGTTCAGTTAGAAACAGATCCTTTAAAAAAGGCAAAGCTGTATAAAAAATTAGCACAAGAACTTAAAGCTAAAGGAAGTTATAGCAAAGCTAGAAAGTATTACAACGAAGCTTTAAAATTAAATCCTTCAGATGGTTCACCACATTTATCTATTGCTGCGATGTATGCTAAAAGCGCAAATAACTGTGGAGATACTAACTTTAACAAAAGAGCTGTATTTTGGTTAGCGGCTTTAGAAGCAGAAAAAGCGGGTAGAGTAGATGGTCGTTTAAGAAAAGCAGCAGCTCAAACGGCTGCTAGTTATAGAGCTAGTGCTCCTTCTAAAACAGAGATTTTTAACTGTACTTGTGCAGGTGAAGTAATTAAAATTGGATGTTGGATTGGACGTTCAGTAACTGTACCAAAGAATTAATTGAATATAAATAATTCACATATCATCAAAAACTTAGTCACAGCAATCGTTGTGACTTTGTTTTTTTCGTGTAGCAATGACTTTAGTGAGGTTCAAAAAGTTGGTGTACTACAAAATCAACCTATTGGTGAAGCTGAACATATAGATCTAAAATACACAGTGTTTAAGGAAGATACAGTTCGGTTAGTTGCCAATCTATTAAGTCCAAAAATGTTAGATTATTCTAACAGACAGTTTGCATTTAATGAGTTTCCTAATGGTATAGAACTTAAACTATACGACGACAATAACAATAAAACGACAATAACCTCTAATTACGCTATCGTTTATTCTGATACCGATATTATTGATTTAAGAGGCGATGTAAAAATTGCAACATACCAAAAAGACACCCTATTTACGGAGCAATTGTACTACAACCAAAAGTTAGAATGGTTGTTTACAAATGAGCCATGGTTGTTTAAACGTTTAGGTAGCCCTTCTCATGGAGTCGGTTTTGATTCTGATAAAGAATTTAAAAACTTTCAGTTGTTAGAAATGGGAGGTGAAATAGAACTCGATAATTAAGTATCTTTGTCTCAATAATTTTAGTATTTAACAGAGCATTTAAGCATTTTAAATAATAGTGGTATTATACCACTATATGACTAATGCATTGTCTGTGACAAATTAAAAACAATCAATTAACACATGAAAATACAAAAGATTTTTCATTACGCTTATATTATTTTTGCAGTGCTTTTTATTTCAGATGCCATCACTAAATGGTCCGATAACAGAAATGGGGCATATATGTCGTTGGTATTTGCGGCTCTGGCTACTTTTATGTTTTTCTTTAGAAAACGTTTCAGTAAAAAGTTTGAAGACCGTAATAATAAGTAACCTATGACTTTTGATGTAGTCATAATTATTAGTACACTTTTATTGTCCGCTTTTTTCTCTGGTATGGAGATCGCTTATGTGTCTTCCAATAAAATTCATATAGAATTAGAGAAAAAACAAGGAGATTTTTTAGGAAAAATTTTAGGTAAACTTACAGCTAAACCTTCAAAATATATCGCAACCATGCTTATCGGAAACAATATAGCATTGGTTATCTATGGTTTTAAAATGGGGGACCTTCTTATAGGTTGGTTTCAAAGCCTTTTGCCTTCCGATAGTGCCGCTTTAACCTATCTTTTTGTCGACTTACAATTATTAACACAGACTGTCATTTCAACTTTAGTAATATTGATTACGGCAGAGTTTTTACCAAAAGTGTTTTTTCAGATTTATGCGAATACTTTATTAAAGGTTTTGGCATTTCCGACTTACATTTTTTATGTGCTATTTTCTTGGGTTTCCGACTTTATCATATGGATTTCAGATGCAGTCTTAAAACATATATTTAGAGCAAAAGGAGAAGATGTTGTTTTAGCAATGACAAAAGTAGAGCTCGGTAACTACATTACGGAACAAATGGAGTCGGTTGAAAACCATGAAGATGTTGATAGTGAGATTCAGATATTTCAGAATGCTTTAGAGTTTTCGGAAGTAAAAGCGCGCGAAGTTATGGTGCCACGTACCGAAATTACAGCAGTTGAAATTTCAGATTCCATCGAAAATTTAAGGCAACTTTTTATTGAAACAGGCCGAACAAAAATTATCGTATACAAAGATAGTATTGATGATATTTTAGGCTATGTTCACGCATTTGAATTGTTTAAAAAACCACAATCCATAAAGTCTATTATTATACGTGTAGCCTTTGTGCCAGAAACCATTCTTATTAAAGATGTACTGAGTATTCTAACTAAAAAACGGCGAAGTATGGCTGTAGTTATTGATGAGTATGGAGGCACATCTGGTATAATGACCGTTGAAGATATTGTTGAAGAATTATTTGGAGAAATTGAAGATGAACATGATGTTGTCGCCATGATAGAAGAGCAGATTGATGATAGAACCTATAAGTTTTCTGCTAGATTAGAGGTTGATTACATCAATGAAACCTATAAATTAAACCTTCCTGAAAGTGAAAATTATGAAACCTTAGGTGGATTAATTGTGCATGCCACTGAAGGCATCCCTCAAGAGCATGATGATGTGCAAATTGAAAACTTTAAATTCACAATAACAGAAGTGTCCACTACTAAAATTGACGAGGTGTTTTTAAAGGTTTTAGAAGTCGATTAACGATTTTTACCACAGCATAAAAGGGGCGAACTCTAGGTTCGTTATAGTTTGTTTTAGTCAACTAACTTAAGTGCATACCATATTAATTTTAAATTATATTTATAACCTTTATAAAAACTACACTTCTGCTTTTATTATTTATTAGAATATGCTATTTTCGCAGACTTATTTACACCAAATTAAAGACATTACAAAAAGACTATGGCAGTTTTAAATAAAATTAGACAGCGTTCACTAGTATTAATATTAGTTATTGCATTAGCGTTATTTTCATTCGTAATTGGAGATTTATTCAAAAATTCTGATGCGCTAACAGGAGAATCACAAGATGTCGTTGCGACTATCAATGGTACAGATATTAGTCGTACAGAGTTTCAACAAAAAGTAAAAAACTACCAAGATAGAGCAGGTGGAAGACAAACGTCTACACAATCTATGAATGCAATTTACAACCAAGAAGTGCGTAAAATTGTTTTACAATCTGAGTTTGAAGAACTAGGGTTGTCTGTAGAAAAAGATGAAATGAGGGATTTATTGAAGACAAGCTTTTCTTCTTATCCAGAATTTCAGGATGCAAATGGAAACTTTGATGTTAATCGTTTAAATGCATTTATCGCTAATTTAAAAGATTTAAATGGTGACACTGCTCCTTTAGGGAACTTCTTAGTAAACTATGAAAGTTGGACAAACAATGAGCAGACGATTGCAACAAATGCAATACAGCAAACGTATTATAATTTGGTAAAAGCAGGTCTTGGTACAACAGTGTATGAAGCAGAGGAAGACTATTACGGAGATGCTAAAACAGTAGACATTAAATATGTTCAAGTACCTTACACTACTATTTCAGACAGTTTAGTTGAGGTGTCTAAAAGTGAAATCACTGCTTATATGAAAAAGCATGAGGACACATATAAAACAGAGGCTACAAGAGAAGTGGTTTATGTAGAATTTAAAGAAGCGGCTTCAAAAGCTGATGAAGATAAAATTAAAGCCGATTTATTAGCTTTAAAAGCGGATAGAACAGAATATAACGAAAACAGTAAGAATACAGAAACTATTCCTGGTTTCGATTCAGCTACTGATCTTGAAGAGTTCGTAAATTCAAATTCAGATATCAAATATAACGATGCTTATTTAAGAGCTGGTCAGTTACCTGCCGTAGCTAAAGATACGTTAATGAATTTACCAGTTGGAGGTTATTACGGACCTTATAAAGATGGTGAGTACTATAAATTGTCTAAAATTGTAGACACAAAGCAATTGCCAGATTCTGTAAAAGTACGTCATATATTAGTGCCTTTTGTTGGAGGACAAAGAGCAGATGCTTCTGTAACAAAGACACCTGCACAAGCTAAAGCAACAGCAGATAGTATATATGCGGAAATTAAAGGTGGTACTAAATTTTTAGATTTATTAGAATTATCATCAGATAAAGTTAGTAACGAAAAAGATGGTGAAATTGAATTTGACTATTTAGCAGGAATGGCACCAGAATTTAAAGCGTATGCTTTTGACAATAAAGAAGGTGACATCGATGTGGTACAAACATCTTTTGGATATCATATTATTGAAATATTAGAGCAAAAGAGTTTTAATAAAGCAATTAAAGTAGCAACAATTGCGAGTAAAATTGAACCTTCAGATCAAACGCTTCAAGATGTGTTTAATGTGATGTCTAAATTCGAAATTGCGGCAAAAGATGGTGACTTTAATACGTTGGCTAAAGAACGAGATTTAACTGTTAAGCCAATTACATTTAAAGCATTAGATGAAAATATTCCAGGACTTGGAAGTCAAAGAGAAGTGGTACGTTGGGCTTTTGATGAAGAGACTGAAGCTGGTGACTACAAAAACTTTGCAATATCTAATTTTGGCTTTATTGTAGCTAAAGTGGTAGAGGTAAGAGAAGCAGGATTAATGAGTACTGAAGATGCTTCAATAACAGCTTTACCAGAAATTAGAAAAGAGAAGAAAGCAGAATTAATTCGTGAAAAAATTACAGCAACTACGGTGACTGATATTGCTAAGAATCAAGGACAGAGTCCTAAAACAGCAGCTGCGCTTACTATAAAGAACACCACATTATCTGGTGCAGGTGTTGAGCCTAAAGTAGTTGGTGCTGCATTTGGATTAGCAGAAGGTGAAACTTCTAAGCCAATTGATGGTGAAAAAGGAGTGTACGTTGTTGAAGTGACTAAGATTAACGAACCTACTAAGTTAGATAACTACGGAGCTATTGCAAACAGATTAAGTGCTGAGCGAAGAAGTACAGTTCAAACTAAAGTATATTCTGCTTTAGAAAATGCTGCAGAAATAGAAGATAATAGAGCTAAAACGGTTTACTAAAACCATAGCATCATTAGAACAATAAAAAAGGCTTTACAAAAATGTGAAGCCTTTTTCTATTTACAAAACTAAATCTTTATAGGGAAGCACTGTATTAAGACCTCTGTTCTTGAAGTAAGCTGTAGGATCGTTTTTAGATGTTACCAAAATAAAATCTCCTCCCCAAGCACCTAAGCTTTTTATTTCACCATTAAAATCTGAGAATAACCTATCTTTAATAGGTTTTTGATCTGTAAGATGTGCTATAATATGCTCATGGGTATTAAGTAATATTTCAAATTCTGACAAAGAATTACATACGATCATTTGATCTGTAATTGCATTAATCTTAGTAACAGTGCTGGTATCAATTTTATTTAAGGCTTTGTAAGAAGATATACCATCCCTACTATTTTGTTTTTGATTGAGGTATACAAAATATAGAGAATTTCTAAATTCGGGTTTAAAATCTACAGCGTTTACTAAAGGATTTGTAGCTTTAGATTGTAGTTGAAATGTAATAGCAGTTGAGTGTTGCGCACAAGCAATATCATAACCACTACCACCAAAGGTGCGCGCCAAAAGGGCATATGGATTTACATTGGCCCAAAGCGCTATGTTATTAATTAGGGTAGAAGAGGTGCCCAATCCCCAAAGTCTATTAAAATCTTGATGGGTTGTAATAAGGTAACCTTGATTACCTATTAAAAATTCTGAATTTAGCTCTTGAGCAGCATGCAATATTTGTATTAAACGTTCTTTTACAGAGAGGTTTACTATTCGATTAGGTTGGTAAGATTTAATGGAGTCTAAAGAAATCATACACTCAAACCATACTGCGTGAAGTTCGTTATAGCTCTTCCATTGAATAACATCCGAATCGTAAGCTTTAATAACCAAACTTTGACCATAAGATGAAGGTATGGCTAGAGCTTTTGCTCCATCTAAAACAGCATACTCCGCCGTAAGTAATAGTTTGCCGTTACTTCGATATGATTGCGTTGTTTCTTTCACTATTATTATTTAATCTATTCCACGCAGTTTTGATAAAGCTTCTACAACTGCACTATGGGTGACGATATTAGTTTTAAAATGTGTTACTAATGTCGTTTTTTCGGTTTCGGTGGCTTCAAACTGATTTAAGATGTTCATTAAGTGCATTTTCATATGACCTTCTTGAATTCCTGTAGTCGTTAAAGATTTTACAGCAGCAAAATTTTGAGCTAATCCTGCAACAGCAACAATTTGCATGAGATCTTTCGCGGTTGGTTGTTGCAATAAATCCATAGAAAACTTTACTAAAGGATGTAACCGCGTTAGACCACCAACCGTTCCTAAAGCCAACGGAATTTCAATCCAAAACTTAAATAGTCCGTCTTCAATAGAACAATGTGTTAAGCTTGTATATTTGCCATCTTTTGCAGCATAGGCATGTACTCCGGCTTCAATCGCTCTAAAGTCATTTCCAGTAGCTAATACTACAGCATCAATACCGTTCATAATTCCTTTATTATGCGTCACTGCTCTATAGGGTTCAACCTCTGCAATTCGAACGGCTTGTTCAAATTTTTGAGCAAACGTTTCTGGATTCGGAATGTCTTTACTTTTTAAATCCTCAATCTTACATGAAACTTCAGCACGTACTAAACACTGTGGTACATAATTAGAAAGAATGCTCATCACAATAGTTATGTTTTGCTCTTCAGAATTAAAGTGCTCAAACTGTAAGGCTTCAGTTTTAAACGTTGTTGCAAATTGTTCTAAACACGAGTTAATAAAATTAGCTCCCATCGCATCCAAAGTTTCAAACGTGGCGTGAAGTTGAAAATAATGAGGTAAATCTTCAGATTTATTGCGCAATTCAATATCTAAAATACCACCTCCACGACGTTCCATGTTTTTGGTGATAGATGCGGTGTCTTTAATAAGTTTTGGTTTTACAAACTCAAAGAATGTTTTTAGCTTCTCATATGCACCTTTGTAAATAAAATGAACCTGACCAATTTTTTCAGTGGATAACACTTTGGCTTTAAAACCTCCACGATCTAGCCAAAATTTAGCAGCTTTGCTTGCTGCAGCAATCACTGAGCTTTCCTCAATAGCCATCGGAATGGTATATGTGGTCTTGTTAATTAAAAAATTTGGCGCAACTCCTAAAGGTAAATAGTAGTTAGTAATAGTGTTTTCTATAAACTCATCATGTAACTTTTGAAGTTTATCGTCTGAGTTCCAATAGCCTTGAACAAGGGATCTTGCTTGGTCTTTGTCTGCGAAATAGGTGTTTAAAAGCCACTCAATTTTTTCAGATTTAGACAGCTTAGAAAAGCCAGAAATGGTGTTTGGCATGTTGATTTTTATTTTTAAAAAAACAAAGATACTAGGATTGGCATAAAATGTGTGCCTAATCGGTTGTAAATGCCGATTTACTGTTAATATTAGTTATTTTTTGCATAATTTTTAGTAAACTTGGGCTTGCTTTATTAAAACATAAAATTTATGAAATTAAGACAGATTTTACCTGTTTTTTGCTTTTTAATGACCTCTTTAGTTTTTTGTCAAGAAAAACAAATTACGCTTCAAGATATTTGGAGTGGGAAGTTTAGAACAGAAGGGATGCAGGCCTTACATTCAATGAAAAATGGGAAACAATATTCAGTTTTAAATTTCGATAGACAGAGCAGAACTTCTACGATAGATATTTACGATTATAAAACATTAGAAAAGGTAAAAACCTTAGTCTCTTCGGCTGATATCACTGAGATTCGAGGTTTTTTTGATTATACCTTTAACGAAGACGAGTCTAAAATAATTTTAACGACGAACTCGCAGCCAGTTTTTAGACGTTCCACATTAGGTGAATATTACATTTATGACGTGGCGACTAAAAACGTAACAAAAGTATCTGATCAGTTGGTACAAGAACCAACTTTATCTCCTGATGGTACTAAAGTGGCATATGGATTTGATAATAATTTATATGTTAAAGATTTAAAATCTGGAAACGTAGAGCAGATCACAACAGATGGTGAGAAAAATAAAATTATAAACGGAATTACGGATTGGGTTTACGAAGAAGAGTTTAGTTTTGTAAGAGCTTTTGATTGGAATGCCGATAGCAACCAAATTGCTTATATTAAGTTTGATGAGTCTGAAGTGCCAGAATTTTCAATGGATGTTTATGGTTCAGATTTATACCAAACACAACATGTTTTTAAATACCCAAAAGCTGGAGAGGCAAATTCTAAAGTATCTTTGCAATTGTACAATGTAGATGACAACAGCACTATAGAATTGAGCGAAGATAAACCAGGTGATTTTTATATTCCTAGATTACAATGGACAAATGATGCCAATATTTTAAGCGTTCAATTTATGAATCGTCATCAAAATGAGTTAGATCTTTTGCTATTTGATACTAAAGAAAAGACCATGACAAAGGTGTTAGCTGAGAAAGATAAGGCATATATAGATGTAACTTTTAATCTTACATTTTTAGAAGACAATAGTTTTATTTGGACGAGTGAAAAAGATGGTTATAATCATATTTACCACTATTCAAAAGACGGTAAACTTATTAATCAAGTAACCAAAGGAAATTGGGAGGTTACAAATTATTACGGATTTAATGATAAAACAAATACCATTTACTATCAGTCTACAGAAAATGGTTCTATCAATAGAGATGTGTATGCCATCAAATTAAATGGTAAAAATAAAAGCAGACTGACACAGAAAGACGGAACAAATAATGCGTCCTTTAGTGCCGACTTTACTTATTTTATTAACACGTTTTCAAGTGCAACTATTCCACAGGAATATACGTTACATCAAACAAAGACAGGTAAACTGGTTAAATCTATTAAAGATAACGATCGTTTGGCGCAACAACTTGAAGCTTATGAAATGTCTAAGAAGGAATTTAGTACTATTGCGGTAAATGGGAATGATTTAAATATGTGGACCATTAAGCCAGCCGATTTTGATCCTAATAAAGTGTATCCATTATTGATGTATCAATATTCTGGTCCTGGATCTCAGCAAGTCGCTAACCGTTGGAATGGAACTAATGATTATTGGTATCAAATGTTGGCACAACAGGGCTTTATCATTGTTTGTGTCGATGGGCGAGGTACTGGGTTTAAAGGTGCCGATTTTAAGAAAGTGACTCAAAATGAATTAGGTAAATATGAAGTTGAAGACCAAATTGAAGCTGCTAAACAATTAGGACAATTAGATTATATAGATGAATCTCGAATCGGAATTTGGGGATGGAGCTATGGTGGTTTTATGAGTAGTAACGCATTACTTAAGGGTAATGATGTTTTTAAAATGGCCATTGCAGTAGCACCTGTAACGAGTTGGAGATTTTACGATACCATTTATACGGAGCGTTACATGACTACACCTCAAGAAAACCCTAGCGGATATGATGAAAATTCACCAATAAACCATGTTGATAAGCTTAAAGGAGATTATTTATTAATTCATGGCACAGGAGATGATAATGTACATGTGCAAAATACTATGCGTATGGTAGAAGCACTAATTCAGGCAGATAAACAATTTGAATGGATGATATATCCAGATAAAAATCATGGTATCTATGGTGGTAATACGAGGCTTCACTTGTATAAAAAGATGACTAACTTTATTCATCGTACCTTGGGCGATAAGCTCTAAATATTATAGATTGAATATGTACTTAGGTACGACAAAACTAACTAATACTAACTAATTAAGATTATGTCAACAACAGCTAAACAAGCCCATCAGAAAGAACTTTTTGGGCATCCCGTAGGTTTATTTATTTTGTTTTTTACAGAAATGTGGGAACGTTTTTCCTATTATGGAATGCGAGGAATATTAGTGTTGTATATGGCAACGTCTGCAACAGCAATCGACCCTGGTTTGGGTTGGTCTAATAAAGATGCGATTTGGTTATATGGTTGGTATACAATGTTTGTATATGTAGCGTCTATTCCTGGTGGATGGATTGCCGATAAATTTTTAGGACAGAAGAAGACAGTTATGCTCGGTGGATTATTACTTTGTGTGGGTCATGGAGTTTTAGCAATTCCTCAAAGTTGGGCATTTTTTACCGGTTTACTTTTAATTGTACTCGGAGTTGGTGGTCTTAAACCAAACATCTCTACGATGGTAGGTGGTTTATATAAGGAAGGTGATATTAGACGCGATAGTGGATTTACTATCTTTTATATCGGTATTAATATCGGTGCTTTTTTAGCTAGTATTACTGTTGGTTTAGTGGCTTATTATTACGGATGGCATTATGGGTTTGGTTTAGCTGGTATTGGCATGCTAGTGGGTCAGGTTGTATTTATTTGGGGACAAAAATTCTTAAAAGGTGTTGGTGAATTTACAGGAGGTAGCCAAGCGACAGAAGCAGAGCGCTTAGCTTCAAAACGACCACTTAGCAAAATAGAGAAAGATAGAGTAGTGGTTTTACTAATTTCATTCTTAATAGTGGTAGTGTTTTGGGGAGCTTTTGAGCAAGCTGGTGGACTCATGAATCTATATACGGATGCGAAAGTCGATAGAACTATTGGATTAAGCTGGTTAGAGGAAATTCCTGCTGCAGTTTTTCAATCGTTAAATGCAGGTTATATTATCATATTCGGAACACTTATTGGTGGTTTCTGGATCTGGTGGAAGAAAAAAGGCAAAGAGTCATCATCATTATTTAAAATGGCCATTGGTACTATAATTATGGGGTTAGGTTATGTGTTTATGATGTTTGCTTCTCAAGAAGCGAGTGCCGAGACGTTTGGAAAAGCAGCAATGGTATGGATTTTCTTAGCATACTTATTTCATACCATTGGAGAACTTTGTACTTCACCTGTGTCGCTATCATTTATTACCAAATTAGCGCCATTAAAATATGCATCCATTATGATGGGAGTGTATTTTGCAGCTACAGGTTTCGGAAATAAATTGGCAGGTAGTATTGGAGAAGCATCGCAGTTGGAGTCTTTTACAGGTGAAATGGTGGTGAGCAAACAAGCTGTTTTACCGTTTATCTCAAAAGACACAATGAAGGTGAAAAACCAAGAAAAGAAGGTGGTTAAAATTTATGACTACCCTATTAATGAGGATAAAAACTTCAGTATAAGATCTACAGTGTATCCTGAAAATGGACAAGTGGTATTTAAAGAGTATAAAACTGGTAAGGATTTAAATGCGTTATTTACTTTATCTCAGGGAGAAGATTCTAATACCAGTCAATTATTAGAAGACTTGACAGAAAATAATGTTACCGCTTCTAATCCTTATCATGCAAAATTGGTATTTGAAAAGGATAAAGACAAAGCTCAAATTACAGAAAACAAAGGGGATGGTAAAGACTATGGAGTGTCTTTTGTTTTAGAAGAAGAGCAAAGTGAACAAGAATACGCCACTTTTATGTGGTTAACGATATTTACGGTTGCATTTGGGTTACTACTATTGTTATTCTTAAAGAAATTGAAGAAATTAACGCATGGTGCCGAAGATAACGAACACGAAATGTTAGAAACTGAAAACTTTGAGTTAGCTAACCCAGAACTGAACGATTAATATATAACCCTAACAAAGAATTCAAGCTTAAGAATTCACTCTAACTAAATTAACTTTTATGAATACAGACATCGAAAATCTATTTAAAGACAAAGTTCTTGGTCATCCAGCGGGACTTTTTGTCTTGTTTTTTACCGAAATGTGGGAACGTTTCTCATTCTATGGTATGCGTGTACTACTTGTAAATTTCCTTACCATGGCGGCTATTGGCTATAATCCAGGTTGGGAATGGTCAGTAGAAAATGCAGGTGCACTTTTCGGAACGTATGCGATGTTACTATATATTACACCAATAATAGGTGGTTGGTTAGCAGATAAATATACAGGCTATAGAGCAGCAGTTATTATTGGATCTTTAATTATGACGGCAGGTCATGCATCAATGGCTTTAGAAACGGAATTCTCATTATATTTTGGATTGTTTTTATTAGTTGTTGGTACAGGTTTCTTTAAGCCTACAATGACGTCGATCATTTCGGATATGTACAAAAAAAATCCAGAAAAGAAAGATGGAGCTTATACCATCTATTATATGGGTGTAAATGCTGGTGCCTTTTTTGGTATGATGCTTTGTGGCTATTTGGCTGAAAAAGTAGGATGGGCTTATGGATTTGGATTAGCAGGAATTTTTATGCTTCTAGGAACAATTCAGTTTTGGTTGGCAGGACCATTATTTGGGAAAATTGGAGCAAAGCCATCTGAGCAGCACGAAGTAGAATTACCGCAAAATATTAATGAAGAAAGTGTTGAAGTTACAGAAGAGATTCAAGAAGAACGTCCTAATCCTTTTACAACTTTAGATAAAGTATTAATAGTTATTTCATCGGTCATTGGTCTTGGTTATGCTATTAACGACCCAATGTCTAAAATTGCAGGTGTAGATATGTTCGCATTTTTACAAGTAGGCGATTTTGAAGGTCAATACACAGCCGTTTTATTTGCTCTAGCTTTATTTTTAGTACTTGTAATTGGAAGAATAATGCGTTATACAAGAGTCGTTAGAGATCGTATGATTGCCTTTATCATTTTTGCATTTTTTACAGTATTTTTCTGGATGTCTTTTGAGCAAGGAGCATCGTCTTTAGTGATTTTCGCCCGAGATAATGTGGACAGAATGTTAAGTGGTAGTGCTGCAACAATCTTTAATATTGTAAATACCTTACTTACGGTTATTCCTTTAATTATTATTTCTTATGTGCTATTTATCCTATGGAAGAAAACATTTAAGAAAATCCCAGGCTCTAATATTGTATTGGTGGTTTGTTTCTTATTAATGTGGGGCATTGTAGGTTGGATGTTAAATAGAGATTATAACACGGTAGCTTATGATGTGGAATACGCTGCGATTGAAAAACCAGATTTAGACGAAAATGGAAAACAGAAGGTCGATGAAGAAGGTAAAATGAAATTTATTTACATTCCGGTTTCAGAGAATACCAAAGCTGATCCAAGCCATAACGTAGTAACACGAACAACAAAAATAGCAGAACCTTTAACATTTACTATTGGTGATAAACTAAATATTACCCCTAAAAATAATGATGGATCTGAGTTTGGCTTCTTAGATGATGTGCGTCTAGAAATGACAAAACAAAAAGGAGTAGAGCTAAATAGAGATAACGGAGTTGTAGCTGCAACCATTACCAAAGTAAGGGATAAGGAAGTAGAGATTACGGTCTCTTGGTTTAGTATTTTAAATTCATTTTTTATTATTGTATTTGCATCATTCTTTTCTAAGTGGTGGGAAAGTAAATACAATCCGAGCGCAGCTACCAAATACGCATTAGGGTTATGTACCATGGGTCTAGGTTTTGGTTTGTTAGCTTTTGGAGCTTTTGGTCTAGTAGAAGGTGTTAAAGTGAGTATGGTTTGGCTTATTTTGGCCTACTTATTCCATACGCTTGGAGAGCTCTGCTTATCGCCTGTAGGCTTATCTTATGTAAGTAAATTGGTACCAGGCCGAATGATTGCCTTAATGTTTGGTATGTGGTATTTAGCCATTGCAATTGGTAATAAACTAGCCGCTGTTGTTGGTGGCCAGATTGAAAATATTACTAAAGAGTATAGCTTGTCTACATTCTTCTTAATATTTACCATTGTACCGGTTATTGCAGGATTAATAATATTCGTTTTAAATCCTGTGTTAAAAAAATTAATGCATGGTGTTCGTTAACAAAAACCGTTAAAAACATATAAAATGCTCCTGTTTAGGAGCATTTTTTGTAAGTTCGACTCACTATTTGCAACAAAACAAATATGATGAAAAAAATAATTTTAGGATTAATAGCTGTTTTTGCTTTATCATGGACAGCAATAGCACAAGAGATTAATTGGGTAACTTTAGAAGAGGCATTAGAGCTTCAAAAAAAAGAGCCTAAAAAAATTTTTATGGATGTATATACCAACTGGTGTGGTCCATGTAAAATGTTAGATAAAAATACTTTTCAGAATACAGATGTTGCCGCTTTTGTTAATGAACACTATTACGCGGTAAAGTTTAATGCCGAAGGTAATGACGAGGTGACGTATAAAGATCAAATATTTAAGAATCCAAATTACGACCCTTCTAAGTCTAATAGACGTAACAGTGCGCACGAATTTTCAAGATTCTTAAGAGTTCAAGCTTACCCAACTATGGTGTTTTTTGATGAAGAAGGAGGATTTATTTCTCCAATATCAGGATATTTAAAACCACAACAATTGGAATTGTATTTAAAGCTTTTTCAAAGTGATAAACATAAAGAAATGACTTCACAAGAGCAGTTTAATGAATATTACAAGTCGTTTAATCCAACGTTTAAGGAGTAATAATTCAATTCATTTTAAAATAAATGCTCCCTTTTCATTAGTTTGATGAAAAGGGATTTTTTTATATGCACAAGTTGCCTTCCAACGTTTTAAATAGGTTTTGTAATTACTCGCATCTGCGATAATGCGTTTTGGCTTTAAGCTGTCAATTACTCTATTGAGATTGAGTTTTGGAGAATTACGTAACAAGATAAAATGAGGCTGAATCGATACGTTTCTATAGACTGCTAAACTATCTATGGCTAAAATAATCTTATCGTTATATTGATAAACAGATTGTAGTGTATCTGGTTCTATATCGTCAATAAATTCACCTACTTTATAATTCTTAATAGCATAATCTGACGTGATTTTTGTATCCGCTATATTATGATAAACTGTTAACTTACGATGTTTTTTTAGACCAATTAAGGTATGGCGACTTTTGTTAAATATTACAAAAGCATCATGCTGTGTTTGAAGTCTATTATAAAAGAAAACTCCTTGAAGACCAATAATAGATAGTAAACATAATGTTGTCCACTTAAAACTTCGAAATTTATAAACCTGAATCGCAGTTATAATTATGAGATAAGCCATCACAACCTGAATTAATGTAAACGGAATATCTCTAAATAAGAAATCTTCAAACTGAGCAACCCACGCTATAAAATGGTTTAAACTATCGATGATAAAACTATAGATATTAACCACAAAGTCTGGTAAGATGTTTAGTAAGGCTAAAACAATTACAGCTATACCAATTCCTAAAATAAGACCTAAAAAGGGTATCACTACCAGGTTAGAAATAAAAAACAAACCAGGAAATTGATGAAAATAATACAAGCTTATTGGTGCAATACCTGCTTGTGCAGCTAAAGTAACGGTAAAAATTTCCCACGGCTTATTGATTATCCAATATTTGGGTCGCCAAATACTATAAATAATAGGTTGGATACTCACAATGCTTAAAACAGCTAAATAACTCATTTGAAAACCGACAGCAAATAACAATGTTGGTTCTAGTAATAAAATTATAAAGGCAGAGATCACCAAAGTATTATAAATATTAGTTCGGCGTTTAAGGTGCATGGCTATACTTACTACGCTAAACATGGTGACGGCTCTGGTAACAGAAGGAGATAATCCTGCAACAATAGCAAAACTCCACAATAAACAAACTAAAATTATTGGCCTTATAACATGACCATGCTTAAGGTAGAGAACTGGCCTGAAAAAGAAATTTAAAATCCATAGTATGATTCCAACATGAAGACCAGAAACTGCTAAGATGTGAATAGTACCAGAGTTAACATAATTATTGTAAACCGTCTTATCTATGGTTTGTCGTTGGCCAAGTAATAGGGCATTCATTATGCTAAGAGCGTCGTCTTTAAATCCGGCTTCAATCAATTTTGTATTAATCTTTGTACGTAGAGTATCTGCATAGCCGTAAATAGTAGATTTAGAATCTGAAAGTTGAAACACATTCTCAGTGTTTAAGTAGACCTGATGGTATACATTATTTAATTCTAAATATTTATTGTAGTTAAATTGATAGGGGTTTAACGGTTTTTGAATTGTTTTTAAAGTCGAAGAAATAAATAAAACATCATCAATTTTAAAATGTTGAGTTAAACTATCGCGTTTAATATTAATTAACAAACGACCTGTAGCATCTTTACCATTAATCGCTTTAATTTTAACAATGTATTTATTGTTATAATTATCAGATTTCAGGCGTTTTCTAATCTGAATAATAAATGTGTTCTCTTTTTCATCAGAATTAATGTTTGCATAGTGGTTGGGGCGTAGCGTTTCATTTTGAATGTTGTAAGCTATAATACCAATTCCGACCATGCATATACATGCTAAGATGCCAAAGAAAGGTTGTCGGTTTATTGTAAATTTAATATACCAATAGTACAAGCCAAGTAAGGTAACTAAACCAATGGTGACATATAAAATGACATAGAAATTTAGCTCTAAATAATGAGCGAAAAGAATACCTATAACCAAACAAATGGTCAGTTTTATAATAGTGAAATTTAGTAACTTCATGATAATGAGTTACTAATATAGGTAAAAATGAAATTATAATACGCGACGTGCTTGTACAAAAGAAAAGTACCAATACTTTTCAGCAATAGACGATATCATTACTCCCTTACTGCTCGAGGCATGGATAAACTCAACATTGCCGGTTCTAACATTAGTCACGATGCCTACATGATTTACGTTTCGACTGTTTTTATTCGTCGCAAAAAACACCAAATCACCTACATTTACTTCTTTGAGGTCTATCCAATCTCCTGTACTTTTAAGTCCAGATGTGGTTCTCGGTAAATTAATATTATGTTTTTTATAACTCGTATATATTAATCCAGAACAATCCATACCGCTTTTGGTTGTACCTCCGTATTTGTAGCGTGTGCCGCTAAAGGTTTTAGCATATTTTACAATACTTTTAGCTTCCACAGTGGGTTTAGTTGTTGTTTTAACTTTTACAGTATGTGTCTGTTTACTTTTACTTTTACTTGTAGTTGTTTTTTTTGACTTACAGCTAGCAATACATAGGGTTAATAGTAAGATTGGGAATAAGCGTTTCATTTTTTAATCATTTTATTAGGTCGCGGTTAATTAGACGGTTTAATAGCATTATAAATTAATTTTGCAGTATTCTCACTGGCACCACGGCCACCTAGAATTTTCTCCAATTCATAATAATCTAAAAAGAGTTTTTCGCGTTTGTTGGTCTCTAAAATAGCTATTAATTCTTTTCTAAGACGTGTTGTATTCAGGTCGCCTTGAATGAGTTCGGTTACCACTTCACGATCCATTATTAAATTCACTAAAGAAATATATTTTAAAGTGATAATGCGTTTTGCGATCTGGTAAGAAATCGCATTAGCTTTATAGCAAACAACTTGTGGAACTTTAAATAAAGCTGTTTCTAAAGTCGCTGTGCCAGAGGTCACTAAGGCAGCCGTAGAAATACTTAGTAAATCATAGGTTCTGTTAGAAATAAATTTAACATTGTCCTTCTTTATAAAACTTTTATAAAATTCAAAATCCTGACTAGGTGCTCCGGCAATAACAAATTGATAGTCGTTAAAGTCATCTACTAAACTGAGCATAACACCGAGCATTTTAGTGATTTCTTGTTTTCGACTACCAGGTAGTAATGCTATTATAGGTTGATCGCTGAGTTGAAATTCTTTTTTAAAGGCGTTATCATCAATTTGTGGTCTATCTGCTATGGCATCGATTAATGGATGGCCTACAAAGTTGACTTCATACCCGTATTTTTTATAAAAAGCTTTCTCAAATGGGAGAATACAATACATCGCATCGATATCTTGCTTTATTTTTTCAACTCTACCAGCTCTAGAAGCCCACACTTGTGGTGAAATATAGTAATGCGTTTTAAAATGCAGTGCTTTTGCCCATTTCGCTATCCTTAAATTAAAACCCGAATTATCAATAAAAATGATAACATCTGGTTGAAACTTACCGATATCAGATTTGCAAAATTTTATCTGACCTAAAACTTTTTTGAGATTTAGTATAACTTCAGCAAACCCCATAAATTGGCGTTCCTTATAATGCATCACTAATTCTCCACCAATGGCTTGCATAAGGTCTCCTCCCCAAAATCTAATTTCAGCGTGAGCATCTTGTTTATACAAGGCTTTCATAAGATTAGAGCCGTGCAAATCGCCTGAGGCTTCACCAGCAATGATATAGTATTTCATTTTTAATTCAAAAATTTAATAATCAGTGTTGCAATGAATAATATTACTATAGAAATTAATACTCCTTTCGCTCTATGGTCTTTATTTTTTTTCAAGAATAGAAAGAATGTTCCAATATTTAAAAGTGCACCAAGGCTAATTAATTTGGTAAAAAAACCTCCTGAAATAGATTTTTCAATAACGTCTCCCCAATCATCCGATTGACCAAAAATCTGAATTGCAAAAATAAATCCGAAAATGCTGGCTATAATGCCAACGACAAAACCGATTAAAAGTTCCTTTTTCATATAACGCTCTCTTAGTTAACAGTCTTTATTCATTATTTAATTCCCACGTATTAAGTTTTTGTATAGTATGGTGTGCTGTGAGGTCAAAGTGAACAGGTACAACTGAAACGTAACCGTGTTCTAAAGCCCACTCATCGGTATCTTCACCTTTGTCCATATTTACAAATTTACCACTGAGCCAATAGTATTCACGACCCATTGGATTGGTGCGTTTATCAAATTCTTCCTTCCAATTGGCACGTGCTTGTCGGCAAACTTTTATGCCTTTGATCGCATCTTTTTCCAAATTAGGAATGTTAACATTTAAAACAACACCTTCAGGTAATCCATTTTCTAACACTTGTCTAGTAATGGTTTCTACAAACGTTCTGCAGTGTTCAAAATTAGCGTTCCAATTGTAATCTAATAACGAAAATCCAATAGCAGGAATACTTTCAATACCAGCCTCTAGCGCGGCACTCATTGTGCCAGAGTAGATGACATTTATAGAAGAATTAGACCCATGGTTAATACCCGAAACGCAGATGTCTGGCCGTCTGTCTAATATTTCATTCACGGCTAGTTTAACGCAGTCCGCAGGTGTGCCAGAGCAACTATACTCCGGTTGGTTACCATCAATGGTTACTTTTTCCAAATGTAACGTAGAGTTGATGGTGATGGCGTGTCCCATGGCACTCTGTGGACTATCTGGTGCCACTACCACAACATCTCCAATGTTATGCATTACAGAAATTAATGTTCTTAATCCTGGAGCGGTGATACCATCATCATTGGTAACAAGAATTAAAGGGCGTTTAGACATTTGATAAAAAAGTTTAATGAGTTGTAAAAATACTAAAAAAGGTTTCGATTTATCAGTAAACGACGCTTTAACAAAAAAATAAGGTCTCTATTTTTTATGGCACGATTTTTTCTTCTATTTTAGTGAAAAATTGAGAACCTACTTAATTTATCATCCTTAAGAAATAGAAAATGAGTTTGCAGATAGTATTATCATCACGATAATGGTTTACAAACACATCTACCGAATTAAAAAATAATAAACAAAAAAGAGAATGAAAGGGAAATATAAATTTTTGCTACTCGCTTTGCTGATAGCATTCGCCTCATGTAGTTTTACAAGCAAGAAATTTGAAGATCCAGATAAGGATAAATTACTTATACAATTAATAACATATCTTTTGGATCAAGGTCACTTTGAACCAAAGGATATTAATGATGACTTTTCAGAAGATGTCTTTGAGAAATATTTGAATAACGTCGATCAGTTTAAACGATTTTTTTACGCCTCAGATATCGAGGAGTTTGAAGCTTATAAGCTTCAAATAGACGATCAGATTAAGGCTTACGATGTGTCGTTTTTTAACCTTACACATCAACGTTTGTTGCAACGTATTGCTGAGGCTAAGACAATGTATATTGAAATTTTAGAAAAACCATTTGATTTTTCTAAGAAAGAGGAATATCTAGCGGATTATGAGAACCTTACTTATGCTACCAACAAGCGTGAAATGAAGGAGCGTTGGAGACAGCAACTTAAGTTTTCTACCATTGCTAATTACGACGAAATTCTATCACAACAAGAAGCAGAAACGGATAGTGCAGACAAGACCATCAAAAAGAAGAAGTCTATAAAAGAAATTGAAGCCGAAGCAAGATTGGCGACTAAAGAATCCATTGATGTCCTCTACGATTATATTGAAGATAGAAGACGTAACGATTGGTTTTCCGTATATATTAATGCGATTGTAGAAGGTTTCGATCCTCATACATTCTATTTTGCACCAGAAGATAAGGAGCGTTTTGATAGAGATATTTCAGGGAAATTTGAAGGTATTGGTGCACGTTTACAAAAGAAGATTGATGGGATTATGGTTAACGAAATCATTAGTGGTGGACCAGCATGGAGAGCAGATGAATTAGAAGTTGGAGATCAAATCCTTAAGGTAAAGCAAGAAGATGAAGAAGAAGCGGTTAATGTTGTTGGTATGCGTCTAGATGATGCTATCAAATTTATTAAAGGTCCAAAAGGGACCGTGGTAACATTGACTTTAAAAAAAGTGGACGGTACAGTTAAAGATATTTCGATAACTAGGGATGTTGTAGAGTTAGAAGAAACATATGCCAAATCATCTATTGTAGAAAAAGAAGGAAAAACTTTTGGTATTATTAATTTGCCTAAGTTTTATATCAGTTTTGAAGATTATAACGAGCGTAATGCGGCTTCAGATATTAAACGAGAAATCTTAAGATTAAAAGCAGAAGGAGTTGAAGGATTAGTGATGGACTTAAGAAATAATGGTGGAGGGTCTTTACAAACCGTTGTGGACATTGCTGGTTTATTTATAGAAGATGGACCTGTGGTACAAGTGAAAACTACAGGTGAAGCAAAAGAAGTATTAAGTGACAAGGATAAGTCTATAGTATGGGACGGACCATTGGTTATCTTAGTTAATGAGTTGTCTGCTTCTGCATCCGAAATTTTAGCAGCGGCAATGCAAGATTATAAGCGTGGTATCGTCATAGGAAGTAAACAAACCTACGGAAAAGGTACTGTGCAAACGGTTATGGATCTTAACCGCATGGTGAAAAATAACACCAAAGGTGATATGGGAGCTTTAAAATTTACAACCCAAAAGTTTTATAGAATAAATGGTGGCTCAACACAGTTAGAAGGTGTAAAGAGTGATGTTGTTGTCCCAGACCGTTATAGCTATATTAATATTGGTGAAAAAGACCAAGATAACCCATTAGCATGGGATAAAATTGATGCTGCCGATTACGAAGTTTGGGGTAACTATTTTGATTATGATACCACAATTAGTAAAAGCAAAGCAAGAATGGCGGCTAATGAACAATTAAAGCTTATCGATGCTAATGCACAATGGGTAAAGAAAATAAGAGACCGTGAATCGTATTCATTAAACTATGATACTTATAAAAAGGAAATGGAGATTAATGAAGAAGAAGCGAAACGTTTTGCTAAACTTTCGGAATATCAAACAGACTTAACGTTTACATCTTTACCGTATGAGATGAAATTAATGGATAAAGATTCTGTGTTAAAGGAAAAACGAAACCGTTGGCACAAGGCCTTAGCAAAAGATGTATACGTAGAAGAAGCTATAAATGTGCTTCATGATTTAAAGATGACCTATGCTATTAAAAATAAAGTTGCTAATTCTGTGAAGAATTAAAGTTATAAATGAATCATAAAAATAATTCACTAACAATACTAGCGCTTCAAAAGTTTAAAAAGAACTTTTGGGGCGTTTTTAGTTTCGTTATTATTGCCTGTATTGGACTCATCTCTGTGTTCGCCTATGTTTTTGCGCCAGATGCTTCAAATAATGCCAATCAAATGCATTTGTCTATTCATTCAAAATCACCTGGTTTTGAAGTTCAAATGATTACGCTACCTTCAGATATTGATTCGGAAGAAGGTCTGTTTTCGACATTATTTTTCGGAAAAACCAATACAAATACTGAGATTCCTATTCAATCTTATAAGGCAAACGATACTACGCTGACGTATGTGGAATATGCATCAGGTGGCTTGCAAGGTCAAGAAAAGCAAATAGAGATATCTCGTTTTCCAAATTCAAATTACGAAGCTTATATAGATAATCGAAGTTTTGTTTTTGGTACAGATAAATATGGTAGAGATTATTTAAGCCGCGTTTTAATAGGTTCTCGAATTTCATTCTTTATTGGTTTTGTAGCTGTTTTTATTTCATTGATTGTTGGGCTTTTAATGGGAAGCTTAGCTGGGTACTATGGAGGTAAAGTAGACACCTTTATTATGTGGGTTATAAATGTTACTTGGTCTATTCCGACGTTGTTATTAGTGATTGCGATTACATTGGCACTTGGAAAAGGGTTTTGGCAGGTGTTTATAGCTGTAGGTTTAACCATGTGGGTAGAAGTAGCAAGAGTGGTTCGAGGACAAATAATCAGTGCCAAAGAAATGCAGTATGTCACAGCCGCAAGAGCTTTGGGGTATAATGATTATAGAATTATCACCAAACATATCTTACCCAATATTTTTGGACCACTAATCGTTATTTCTGCAGCTAATTTTGCAGCAGCCATATTAATAGAGAGTGGGTTAAGCTTTTTGGGTATTGGTGCACAACCTCCAATGGCAAGTTGGGGAGCGATGATAAAAGATCATTACAATTATATTATTTTGGGTAAACCGTATTTGGCTTTAATTCCAGGACTTTGTATAATGGTATTAGTAATGGCGTTTATGTTGGTTGGTAATGCCTTACGAGATGCTTTGGATGTGAAGATATAATGTTTTAAATAATTATAGTTTAGACCTTAGCTGCTCAATCTCTTCATTGGTTGCTTCAATAAAGTTGAGTACGTCATCTTTTCCAATACTTTTTGATGATGAGGTTACAAAATGAGGTGGTAATTCCTCCCAGAATTTAAGTAATTCTTGGCAATATTCCTCGACGTGACGCTCAATAGCCTGAGGTTTTAATTTATCAGCTTTTGTAAATATGATACCAAACGGAATTTCACCTTCGCCTAAATACTGCATAAATTCTAAATCAACAGGTTGAGGCTTGTGTCTAATATCTATAAGTACAAATGCAGAAACTAATTGTTGTCGTTGTTCAAAATAATTGGTAATAAATTTCTGGAATTTTTGCTTAGACGATTTTGAAACGCGTGCATAACCATAGCCGGGTAAATCTACTAAATACCAGTTTTTATTAATTAAGAAATGATTAATTAACTGGGTTTTCCCTGGTCGTCCAGAGGTTTTAGCTAAACTTTTGCGATCGGTAAGCATGTTGATTAATGACGACTTTCCTACATTACTTCTCCCTATAAAGGCGTACTCAGGTATGGCGTTCTTAGGGCATTTTGCCACATCAGAATTACTAACTATAAATTCGGCTGATTTTATTTTCATCTCTAGTTCCCACGACAATGGGAATCTTATTTTAATTAAACTTCAAGGTAATTTTCCACATGTTTATGTAAGCCATCTTAATATCTCAGACTTTTTAACAGCAACAGGGTCTCCTTTCTCTTGGAAAGGGATGGGTTTTAAAATCCTCGTTTCTCAAGCCATCCCATCAAAATCGTATTAAATTCATCAGGATGCTCCATCATAGCTGCGTGTCCACATTTATCAATCCAATACAGCTCAGAATCGGGTAGTAGTTCATGAAACTCTTCAGCAACGTCTGGTGGAGTAACTGTGTCATTTTTTCCCCAAATAATACAAGTTGGTGTAGTCATATTGGGTAAATCTTTAGCCATATTGTGTCTAATAGCACTTTTGGCAATGGCTAACGTTTTTATAAGTTTGTTGCGGTCGTTTACAGTTTCGTATACTTCATCAACAATTTCTTTGGTTGCTACCTCAGGATCGTAAAACACCTCTTGTGCTTTCTTTTTCATGACTTCGTAATCGCTACGTTTGGTATAACCACCTCCCATGGCGCTTTCGTAAAGTCCAGAGCTTCCGGTAATGATAAGCGCTTTAATTTTTTCTGGATATAATTTGGTATGGTATAATCCAATATGTCCACCTAGAGAATTTCCTAATAAAATAACTTCGTTTAGACCTTTAAATTCAATAAAATCCTTTAAGTAATTAGCAAAACTCTTTACGTTGGTTTTGAGCAAAGACATGGTGTAAATAGGGAGCTCTGGTATTATAACTTTGTAACCAATAGAGCTAAAGTGTTTAGTGACTCCGTCAAAATTACTAAGTCCGCCCATTAAGCCATGCAACACAATAATTGGTGTGCCTTCGCCTACTTCAATATATCTAAAATCCTTTTCTTTCTTTAAAAGGTGTGCCATGTGCAAGTCCGTGCTTATGTGTTAGAAACAAATATAACCAAATCCTTTAGAATATAAATAATATGGAAAAAATATCAATTTTTTTATTCAAGCTACAAAGGTAAGCTGTTGTTAACAATTCCCACTATGGAAATGGTTTCTTAAAAGTCGAATTTATTGGTGTTCAATTAAAATGAACCGATTTTAAACTAAAACTTATTAACAAATGTGGTAGAATGTGGTAAAAAGTGGTGATATTTTCAATATATTTGAATCTTAATCGTTAAAGTGGTAAACGAAACCTTTTGAATTCATTTATAGGAACATACGAATGTAAAGCTGATGCCAAAGGAAGGTTAATGATACCTGCTATGCTTAAAAAGCAGTTGTCATCGGCTTTACAAGATGGTTTTGTTTTAAAGCGTGCGGTGTTTCAACCGTGTTTGGAGCTCTATCCTATGTCTGAATGGACAAAAATGATGGATAAAATAAATAAACTTAACCGCTTTAAGAAAAAGAATAATGATTTCATTAGACGTTTCACTGCTGGTGTTAAGATTGTGGAGGTGGATAATGCAGGTCGCTTATTAATTCCTAAAGATTTAATTGGGTTTTCTGGTATTACCAAAGAAGTGGTTTTGGCTTCTGCTGTGAATATTCTTGAAATTTGGGATAAAGAGAAATACGAACAAGCTATTGATGATGCGGCTTCAGATTTTGCGAATTTGGCCGAAGAAGTAATGGGACAAGACGATGAAGAAAATGGATTATCATAATGCAGTATTGTTAAAAGAAACCGTCGATGGTTTGGCTATAAAGCCAGATGGTGTATATGTAGATGTCACTTTTGGTGGTGGAGGACATAGTAGGGAGATTTTGTCTCAGTTAGGATCGAACGGAAAATTATACGCTTTTGATCAGGATAAAGATGCGTTGGTGAATGCAATTGAAGATGATCGGTTTGTGTTAATTAATGAAAATTTCAGGTTTATAAAGCGGTTTTTAAGGTTTTATGGAGTCAAAGAAGTTGATGGAGTCTTGGCAGATTTTGGTGTATCATCTCATCAGTTCGATGTGGCGGAACGTGGTTTTTCAACACGCTTTGAAGCTGATTTAGATATGCGTATGAATCAAGATAGTAATCTTTCTGCTTTTGAAGTTGTTAATAATTATGATGAAGAGCAGCTAAGAGCGGTGTTGTTTCAGTATGGTGAATTGCGACAAGCGCCAGCTATGGCTAGAGTTATTGTGGCAGCTAGAAAGCAATCGGAAATTAAGACAAGCGAGCAATTAAAAAAGGTGTTAAAGCCATTTTTAAATCATCAGAAGGAGAATAAAGTTTTAGCTCAAATATATCAGGCGATTCGTATCGAAGTCAATCAGGAGATTGAGGTTTTAAAAGAGTTGTTACTTCAAACTCCAGAGATTTTAAAGAAGGATGGGCGTCTAAGTTTTATATCGTACCATTCCTTAGAAGATCGCTTGGTAAAACGCTTTATTAGAAATGGATTGTTTGAAGGGGAGCCTGAACGAGATGTGTTTGGCAATTTTGAAGTGCCGTTGAAAAAAGTGGGTAAATTAATTGTTCCAAGTAAAGAAGAGATTAAAGTTAACAATAGAGCGAGAAGCGCAAAACTGAGGATTGCTAAAAAAATATGAAAAAAAACATATACGGCATATTAAGGGGTAAGTTTCTAATCAGTGATGATTCGTTTAAAAATTGGCGTATCATCATTTTTATTTCATTTCTAGCAATCATAATGATAGCGAGTTCGCATAGTGCGGATCAAAAGGTGTACGAGATTGCTAATTTAACCAATGAAGTAAAGGAATTACGTTCAGCGTTTGTTGATAAAAGAGGGAAATTGATGCAGCTTAAAAAAGAATCGTTTGTAGAGGCTGAGGTAAAAGATAAAGGGATTGGGATTTCTCTAAATCCACCTACAAAAATAATTGTAAAATCGTCCAAGTCTGAAAAGTAAGAGGATTGTAGCATCGAATTAGAATTAAAAAGAATTACATATAAAATTACATCTCGATTGTTGAGACAAAACATAAAAGATAAGACCTAAAAGCTTTGGCAATAACAGAAAAAAACATATTAAACAGATTGTACTTCGTAGCAGGCTGCATGTTTGTGTTCGCCTTGGCAGTGGTGTTTAAGCTGGTGAGTATTCAGTTTGTTCAAGGAGAGAAATATAGAGCGTTAGCTGAGAAGAGTACTACGAGGGATTTTCCTATTCCTGCTAATCGTGGTAATGTATATTCGGCTGATGGAAGTTTGTTAGCGACGTCTATTCCTAAGTATGATATAAGGATTGATGCCATTCAGGCTAAAGATGCCACTTTTGAAAAGTATTTAGGAGCTTTAGCGGATTCTCTTCATGCGTACAAGGGGAAACCAACATCTTATTACAAGAATATAATCCGTAGAGCGCGCAAAAACAAAAACAGGTATTTTCTTTTAGCGCGTAATATTAGCTATTCAGATTATATCCGTATGCGCAATTTTCCGCTCTTAAATCTCGGGGCGATTAAAGGGGGTTTAATTGTGGAGCAAACAACAAGACGAGAGCACCCAATGGGTGGGATTGCGGAACGTACCATAGGGTATGAAAGAAAAGATGCTAATGGTAATTTTACAAGACCAGGTATTGATGGGGCTTTTGGTGTAAAATACCTGCAAGGAAAAGATGGTAAACGTCTGAAGCAAAAAATAGGTAACGGACAATGGAAACCTATTGCTGATTTCGATCAAATTGAGCCACAAGATGGGTATGATGTTTATACAACGATAGATGTTAATATTCAAGATATCGCGCATCATTCCTTGTTAAAGCAACTAGAAATATACGAAGCAGACCATGGTTGTGTGGTGGTCATGGATGTTAAAACGGGGGAGATTAAAGCGATTTCAAACCTTGGTAGAAATAAGAACGGCAAGTATTATGAGCGCTTAAATTATGCTGTTGGAGAGAGTCATGAGCCTGGTTCTACCTTTAAAGTTATGGCGTTAATGGCGGCTTTAGAGGATAAGGTGATTGATACATCTACTGTAGTCGATACCAAAAAAGGGCGTAAGTCTTTGTATGGTCGTGTTATTACAGATTCTGGAAATGGTTATGGAGAGATTTCTGCGGCACGCGCCTTAGAAGTATCTTCTAATATTGGTATGGCGACTATTATAGACGAGCATTACTCAAAACAGCCAGAAAAATTTTTAAATAGATTGAGTTCGTGGAGGCTAGATAAAACGTTGGGTGTCGCAATTATTGGAGAAGGAGTGCCAGACATCCCAAGACCAGGAGCTGTAAACTGGAGTAGAAATGCTTTGCCATCTATGGCTTATGGTTATAATCTTGAAATGACTCCATTGCAAACCTTAGCCTTTTACAATGCTATTGCAAATGATGGAGAGCTGATTAAACCACGTTTTTTAAAGTCAGTAAAGTCTTTTGATAAAGATATAGAGGTGTTTAAGAAAGAAGTGCTTGTTGAGAAAATATGTTCTGATGAAACCTTGAATGAAATTAGGGATATTTTAAAGAATGTTGTGATTCGTGGTACAGGGAGGCGTATGTATTCTAAAACGTTTTCCATGGCAGGTAAAACTGGTACAGCGCGTACCGATTATGCTAATACGCAAGAATGGTATAAGGATAGAAAATATATTTCATCGTTTGCAGGTTATTTTCCAGCGGATAATCCTAAATATTCTTGTATTGTAGTAATTCATAAGCCTAGTACTAAAGTGGGTATATATGGTTCTGATGTTGCTGGTCCTGTTTTTAAAAGGGTAGCTCAAAAAATTTATACAGATACACCAATTATAGATGAAGTAAAGGTTCTAAATTTTGAAGATAATTTGGTTGAGGCGGATTTTGAAAGCTATTACGACATTGCTCAAAAATATAAAGAATTAATGCCGAGTGTAGTAGGTATGCCTGCTATGGATGCGATAGCTTTATTAGAAAATTTACAAGTAGATGTAAGAGTGAAATTAAATGGAAATGGTACGGTGAGAAAACAGTCTGTAAAAAGGCATCAAAAATTACAAACGAATCAAACTATTGTTTTGGAAGCGTCATGATGGTACTTAAAGACATATTGTATAAGGTTACTATTAATGCAGTTGTAGGCAGCACGAGTATTACCGTGAATAAAATTGAATTTGATTCGCGTCAAATTCAGGTAAACGATGTGTTCATTGCTATTTCGGGTACTATCACGGATGGTCATAACTATATTGAAAAAGCGGTTAGCGATGGAGCTACGGCTATTGTTTGCGAACAACTTCCAGAGCATTTAGAAGATGGTATTACCTACATCCAAGTTGCAAATTCTAATCAAGCATTGGCGTTTATGGCAGCTAATTTTTACGGTCATCCATCCGAAAATCTAAAATTAGTTGGTGTAACAGGTACTAATGGAAAGACAACGGTGTCGAGCTTGCTGTATCAGTTATTTAAAAAAGCGGGTTATAAAGTGGGGTTATTGTCAACCGTAAAAATAATGGTAGATAACACCACGTACAAAGCAACGCATACCACGCCAGATTCTTTAACTATCAATAAGTATTTGCAGCTAATGAATGATGAAGGGGTTGAATTTTGCTTTATGGAGGTGAGTTCGCATGGTATTCATCAAAGTAGAACAGAAGGTTTAAGGTTTGAAGGAGGTATATTTACTAACCTATCACACGATCATTTAGATTATCACGATACGTTTGCAGAGTACAGAGACGTTAAGAAACGCTTTTTTGATCAATTGCCTAAAGATGCTTTTGCATTAACGAATATAGATGATAAAAATGGCTTAGTAATGTTTCAGAATACTGCGGCCAAAAAGTATACATATGCTTTAAAAAATTATGCAGATTACAGAGCGCAGATTTTAGAAAATGAATTCAGTGGTTTACTGTTAAAGCTAAACGATAATGAATTGTGGTCTAGGTTGATAGGAAGTTTTAATGCTTATAATGTACTTGCTATCTACGGAGCAGCTGAGTTATTAGGCTTAGATAAAGTTGAGGTGCTGAGGTTAATAAGTGAGCTTGGAAATGTGGCAGGACGCTTTCAGTATTTTATTTCTGAGGGAAAAATTACGGCTATTGTAGACTATGCACACACGCCTGATGCCTTAAAAAATGTTCTAGAAACCATAAACGATATCAGAACAAAAAATGAAGAATTAATAACAGTTGTAGGTTGTGGTGGTAATAGGGATAAAACGAAACGACCTAAAATGGCGCATATTGCTTCTGCTTTAAGCACAAAAGTGATTTTAACAAGTGATAACCCACGTAATGAAGAGCCAGCCGCTATCATTGAAGATATGGAAAAAGGGGTAGAGCCTCAAAACTTTAAAAAAACATTGTCTATTACCGATAGAAAGCAAGCAATTAAAACGGCTTGTCAGATGGCAGGTATAAATGATATTATCCTTATTGCGGGTAAAGGTCATGAAACATATCAAGAGATTAAAGGTGAACGCTTTGATTTTGATGATTATAAAATCGTTCAAGAGTATTTAAAACAATTACAGAAATAAATAACCAACAAGAATGCTGTATTACTTATTCGAATATTTAGAGCAAGAGTTTCAATTTCCGGGAGCTTCACTTTTTGGGTTTATAACCTTTAGAGCTGCTGTAGCAATTATATTGTCGCTGTTGATTTCTACAATTTTCGGTAAGCGTATTATTCGATTTTTACAAAAACAACAAGTAGGAGAAACGATTAGAGATTTAGGTTTAGA
>Ga0193951_1000002_pt1 | contig 118555 bp, 101 predicted proteins | sample BB_2_MG_FD_140370 | JGI IMG/M metagenome (GOLD analysis project Ga0193951, IMG submission 140370) | Microbial mat bacterial communities from the Broadkill River, Lewes, Delaware, United States - BB_2_MG | ecosystem: Environmental > Aquatic > Freshwater > River > Microbial mats | place: USA...
ATAAGCTTATAGAAAATAGCCGTTATATTTTGCTCAAACAATATCAACAATTAATTAAGCAACAGGTGCTTTGTGAAGACAAAGCACAATCCTCAGCTGTTGCTGCACTAGATTTGTTATCTAAACAACTAGTGCAAATTAGTAATGAACGAAAATCGTGTCATCCAAAAAGCTTCTTAAGTACTATATTCGCGCGTTTACCCCTTTATAAAATATTGAGGCATAAACCAATCTCTGAAGGGGCTATTCCTCAACTTAAAAGTTTATATTTGTATGGCAGGGTAGGTCGAGGTAAAACAATGTTAATGGACATGTTTTATCAAAATATTCCTATTAAGCATAAGAAGCGCATTCATTTTCATCGTTTTATGGAAAGTGTTCATCAACAGCTAAATAACCTTGCTACACAACAATCATCTTCTGGTCAGAAAGTGAATGTAAATCCACTCGCCTATATTGCAAAGTCTTGGGCAACTGATATTGAATTACTGTGTTTTGATGAGTTTTTTGTGAGTGATATTGGTGATGCAATGTTACTTTCAGGGCTATGCCGTGAGTTATTTTCCTTAGGTATAACACTGGTGTTTACATCTAACTGCAAGCCGGAAGAACTTTATCGTAATGGTTTACAACGAGAGCGATTTTTACCGACGATCGATTTGATTAATCAATATTGCCAAATACTATCCGTTAATGGTGATACAGATCATCGATTAACCGATGCTGTAGTCGTAGGCTACAAAAATTATTATTTTAGCAATGCTGATGGCGAACAACTTCTTGCGAAACGTTTTAAGGCATTATGTCATGGTTTACCTACACTTTTAGACAAAGAGATTATTATTAATAATCGAAAAATTAGTTATCGGGCTAAAGCAGATAAATATATTTGGTTCGATTTTTATGATCTTTGCTCTGGGCCTCGAAGCCAAAGAGACTACATTCAATTGTCAGATAAGTTTGCAACAGTATTAATAAGCGATGTTCCACAATTTTCTGGTGAACTGGTACCTGCGGTATTTTCAGGCGTAGAAGATAGTTATCAACGAAGTGGCGTATTAATGGGGAGTTTACGACACTTAGATGATGAAGCTCGTCGCTTTATCGCACTAGTTGATGAATTTTATGATAGAAAAGTACAATTAATTATCAGTGCCGATGTTGATATAGTGGACCTTTATCAAGGACAGCAGCTAAGTTTTGAATTTCAACGTTGCCAGTCACGGTTGTTTGAAATGCAAAGTTATTGATTTTCTGTCGCTATTAGTCTGCTAAGTGTTAACTAAAATTTAATTGCTAATATTTAGCTTTTTTTACTAAATATTATTGTTTCTATTAAAAAATTACTTTTCACATATTTCTATGTTATTGAAAAATAATTAATTAAACTTGGCATCACTCTTGTAGTATTAAAATAAAGGCTAACAGAAAAGCGTTAAATAATAACGTAAAAATAAACGCTTAGAACATGTGCTAATAGCAGATGCTAATTAAAGCACTAACCGAAATTGCATAGAAGGTATCATCATGATAAATAAATTATTGTTAACAATTAAATCACCAAAAACACTTATTGCTGCAACATTGCTCTCATTATTTTCATCAACAGCACTGTATGCGCATGACTCTTGTGATGTTGATTTAAAGGCAGGCTTAACAATTAATGAGACAAAACTTGAATTCTTCGAACCAAAAAAGAAAGAGAAAGTTTTATATGTTATTGATAAGCAATATAACTTAACCGTTGGTGGAAAAAATATTTCGCTGAACTCTGAGCAACAAGCGTTAGTAAAAAAATACGCGACTGATATTCGAAATATAGTACCGCAAGTAAGGCTTATTGCTATTGAAGGTGTTGATCTTGCGTTAGCTGGTGTTGATTTAGCATTTAATCAACTATTAGGCGAAGGCAATGAAGTTGGCGCTGATTTAACTCAAGAGCTTTCTTCACTTAAAGCAGAGGTCGCTGAGCGCTTTACCATTAAAAATGGTTTTACTATTGGTGAAGATGGCGTGAAAGACGATGAACTTTTTGGCGCTGATATCGAACAACGTATTGAGTCAGCAGTAGAAAAAGCGGTGATGAATTCAATGGGAAATTTACTGGTTGCTCTGGGACAGGAAATGATGCTTTCAGGCGGCGATAGCAATGATTTTGAAACTCGTATGGAAAATTTTGGCGAAACTATTGAATATGAAATGAAATCAGGTGCTGAGAAAATTGAGCGTAAAGCTGATAGCTTGTGCGCAGCTGCTATTGAAATAGATCAACTTGAAGAAAAGCTAAGATCGAATATTCCATCTTTAGCTGATATTAACGTTATTACGGTTAACACTGTAAAAATTGATGATAAGCAAGAGAAAAAGTTAATGTAATTATCGTTTTTAACTTTAGGCGTTTTATATTTATTATTTCCAAGGCTTAGTAATGTTATCATTAATAAGCCTTTTCACTTTTATTTAATCCTTCATGCACGCTGTTCATCAATTACACCTATTTAGAAAAAGCTTAAGTACCACCACATATAAAGCACGAGGACAGCGAGTTATACGCTGTGAACTCTGCCGCTTAGCTAAGCAATATTGCATTTGCGCTATTGCCCCAGCCAAGGGCACTGTGAAAACCAATGCAGGCTTCCTACTGTTGATGTATGACACTGAAGTATTAAAACCAAGTAATACGGGAAAGTTGATAGCTGATTTAATTCCTGATACTTTTGCTTTTTTATGGTCACGTACAACCAAAAATGACGAATTACAAGCAGTGCTTGATGATGAGCAATGGCAACCTTTTGTTGTTTTTCCTCAAGAATATGCTGACGATAACCGCGAAGTTAATTCTAATACTGTGGTATGTGATGAAGGAAAAAAACCTTTATTTATTATGCTTGATGGCAGTTGGCGAGAAGCTAAAAAGATGTTTCGAAAGAGTCCTTATTTAGATAAGTTTCCTCTTGTTTCTTTTGATCCCAAAAGCTTGGTTGATAACTTATCATCACCTGTCGGCAACGACTCTCGTTATACCGTGAGAAAAACTGAATTAGAGCATCAATTTTCAACGGCTGAAGTTGCCGCTAGAGTACTTGATATGTTTGGTGAGAAAGATAACGGACATTTACTTGATTTATGGTTTGATGTTTTTAATTATCAATATCAAAAAAGTGTTTGCCAACGTAATAAAGGTAATTCAAGTGCTATTGAGAACTATCAAAATTTTCTACAAGAAGGCGATATTTAATAAAGTAGAATGAATAACGGATAACAAAGCTTTATGTTCGTTACCCGTTACCCATTAATTATTGATTATTAGTTGTTTGAAACTTACTTCATGCTAATCGTTGAGTGAATTTCAGAGCCATCTTGATGGTCTGGTTCGAACCAACGAGCGGTTACTGATTTTGTATAAGTCCAAAAGCTGATTACTTGCTTACCGTTAGGTCCTAAATCACCTAATTTAGAGTCACGTGAGCCGGTAAAGCTGAAATAGGCTACTGGTACAGGAATAGGTACGTTAATACCCACTTGACCAACATCTATTTCATTTTCAAATTTTCGTGCTGCCCAGCCAGAAGAAGTAAACAAAGACGTGCCATTACCATTTGGATTGGCATTAATTATCTCAATCGCTTCATCTAATGTTTCAGCTTCTAATACACATAAGGCCGGACCAAAAATTTCTTGAGTATAAATGTCCATATCGGTAGTTACATTAGTAAATAAGGTTGGTCCGACAAAATTGCCGTTTGGATAACCTTCAACCTGACAATTTCTACCGTCAATTAGCATAGTAGCACCTTGTTCAACGCCGCTGTCGAGTATGCTAATAATACGAGCTTTAGCTTGTGGTGAAACAACCGGGCCTAAATCGGCATCTCGTTGCGTACCTGGGCCAATTTTCATTTGTTTTGCTCGTTCAACAATTTCAGGTAGCCAGTTTCGAGTTTCACCTACTAGAATTGTTACAGGGTTAGCCATGCAGCGCTGTCCTGCTGCACCAAAGGCTGAACCAAGTAAATCATTAATAGCACGATCTTTATTTGCGTCAGGCATAATGACCATATGGTTTTTAGCACCCATCATAGATTGGGCACGTTTACCGTGTTTAGTCGCATGGTTATATACGTGTGTACCAACACCAGTTGAACCAATGAATGACACTGCTTTTACTGGCTCAGCTTCAATTAATTGATTAACGACATCAGCATCACCATGAACAACATTCAATACACCGCCTGGAATACCTGCTTGAAGTGCTAATTCAACAAGTAGAATTGTTGATGAAGGTGCTTGTTCTGATGGTTTTAAAATAAACGTATTACCACAAGCAATAGCAGGTGGGAACATAAACGATGGCAGCATTAATGGAAAATTAAATGCGGTAATGCCTAAACCAACACCAATTGGCTTATTCAATGTATAAGTATCTACGCCTGATGCTGCGTTATTCGCAATTTCACCTAATTGTAAACGGGTAATTGAGCAGGCATTTTCAATAGCCTCTAATGAACGACCAACTTCGCCTTCAGCATCTGGGAGTGTTTTACCATGCTCTAAAGTAACTAACGCAGCAAGCTCTTGAGTATTCTCTCTCACTAATTGTTGAAAATTCAACATGATACGCATACGGTTAGTTAAAGAAACCTTAGACCAACTTTTAAAAGCTTCAGCAGCACTTGCAACTGCAGCGGCAACCTCTTTTTTGGTTGCTATAGGTACTCGGGCAACTACTTCTTGTGTAGCAGGATTTAAAACGTCTAACCAAGTATCTGTAGTAGAACGAACTTTTTCACCATTGATGATCAGTGGAATCTCTTTAACAGTCATGACAGTCCTTTTTTCAAGTAATTTATTTTAATTGGTACTAAAGTAATCTTTTAACATTTACTGAGCAATACGCATAAATGCAGTAGCTATTGCATTTTTGCAAGCAGTTGTTTTTGTTGTTATGATTAAATAATGAACTGGGATGATATAAAATTATTTTTAGAGGTCGCGCGTAGCGAGCGTTTATCTATAGCGGCTAAGCGTTTGATGATTGATGCATCAACGCTCTCTAGACGTGTGCATAAGCTAGAAGAAAATTTAGCCACAAAATTATTTGAACGAACTGTAGATGGGCATGTCTTAACGCATGATGGTAAAAAGCTATTACAATTTGCTCGACGAATGGAGCTTGATGCTGTTCAGGCATTCGATGAAATAAAAGAGCAAAAAGATTTAAATAGCGGTCGTGTTCGTATTGGTGTCACTGAAGCGTTTGGTAATTGTTTTATTGCGCCTAATTTAACAAAACTTAAACATGAATTCCCTAATATTCAAATAGAGCTAGTACACTTTGCCCGCTACGTAAAAATAAGCCGAAATGAAGCAGATATTGCAATCGCTGTTGAAAAGCCAAAGAGCACTTCAACAATTATTACAAAACTTTGTGACTATCAGTTGCAATTATACGGGCATGCAAGCTATCTTAAAGAAATAGAAGGAAATGTAGAATTTAGTCAACTATCTAAATATCAATGGGTTAGTTATGTTGATAACCTTTTATTTACTGAACAACTCTCTTATTTAAAAGAGTTAAGTGCAGATATTAAACCTAGTTTTCAAAGTACAAGTATTACGAGTCAGTATAGTGCAATAAAAAGCGGACTAGGTATTGGTATTTTACCTTGCTTTCTGGCTGAACAAGATGCTAGCTTAGTTAAACTTTGTAGTGATGAAATTAAATTAGTGCGTAGCTTTTATCTAGTAACACACCCAGAAAGTAAACGTTTATCTCAGGTAGAAACAGTGTGGAAATATTTGAAAGTATTAGCACAACAAAATAAACAATTGCTTATGCCAGAATGAGCTAATAGTCTAAGTAAATAACAAATAAGTAAAGGTGAACATGGACAACTCAAATCAATCTCCAGGTGACAACTCTCAAGGTACTTTCAAAAAAACACCTTGGACTCTTATCGTTTTTATTATCCTTGTCATTATTGCTATTGGCTTTGCATGGCAATATACCGGCAATAAACCGGCGCCTGTTGTCGTTGTTGAAAAGCCGATGCCAACACCCGTTATTGAGCCAGAGCCTGAAATGATAGTAACTGAACCAGTACAAGAGCCAGAGCCATTTGAAATTGAAGAGATAGTTGAAGAGGTCGCGCCAGTAGAAGTGCAATTACCATCTTTGGATAAGAGTGATGACTGGTTAAAAGTGAAATTACCAGAAATTACTTGGCGAAAAGAGTTACTTACTCTTATTGTTGGTGAAGATATGATTCGTCGTTTTGTTGTCTTTACCGATAACTTTGCGCAGGGAATCGTTGCTTACGAGCATAGCCCATTTATATTGCCTAAGATAAAGTTTTCACCTGAAGCTGATAGCGCTAGTTTACAAAATATAAATGGAGGGGTGGTAGCAGCACCACAAGATGTTTTGCAATGGAGCGAGAGCTCTAGCGAACGTTTTAGTTTGTATGTTGATTTACTTCGTTCGATGGACAGTGACACCTTAGTTCAGTGGTATGAAGAAATAAAACCATTGGTAAATGAAGCCTACAGTGAATTAGGCTATGAAGATGACTTTACTAATACCTTACAAGACGCTATTACACGGGTTTTGGATATGGAGTTACCTAAATCATCAATGGCCTTGGTTCACCCAAGTGTTATGTATAAATTTGCAGATCCTGAGCTTGAAGCACTACCTGACTCGGATAAATTATTATTGCGCTTAGGTAAGGAAAACCTTTTAGTAATAAAATCTATTTTATTAGAGATACATGAGAAGTTGGCTCAACAAAAAAATGGTGTTAATTAGGAAGTAAAAAATCAATTTACATTAATAGCAATTACTTTACTAAAAAGAGAGTGTTTAAGGTTAATATTTAGATGTTTGCACAAAAAACACCCAAGCAGTATAAGGTTCTTAGAAAATAACTAAGTAGTGCTTGCATACATCGATTTGATTAGCGATAATTCGCGCCACTTAAGCAATCTAAATATTTATCTTTGTTTAAGATCATTATGGTGACCCTTTTGGTCCCCTCGCAATGATACTCTGTGAACTCGGCCAGGTCCGGAAGGAAGCAACCGCAGCAGACGACTCATGTGCCGAGGTGTGGCTATTAGGGTTGCCACCCAATCTAAGAAATTTGTTGATACAACCATCCTTTGACAAAATACAAACATCCCTTGACAAAGTTCTTTTTTTAACCAATTATTACGTAAGTTTATTACATATTGGTTGGAATTAAAATGTACAAACGTACTTTAAAGAAATCAACAGTAAAAAATATTCATAAATTCGCAAGTATAAAATGCGATAAAATGATGATCCTTGAATCATCTTTAGAATATGACTCATGCTTTCATTTTGAATTTTCTAAAAAAATAGTTACATATGAAGCCCAACCTATAGGCTTTCGTTATAAACTATACGGTCAAATAAGAAGTTATACTCCTGATTTTTTAGTAACACTTGATAATGAAGATAGAATATTCTACGAAGTAAAACCTTTCTGTAAAACTCAATATGAAGAATTCGAACTTGAATTTGAAGCTAAACAAGTCGCTGCACTTGATCTAGGTATCAAATTAGAATTAATAACAGAAAAACAAATTCGCGTAAAACCATTACTAAATAATTTAAAATTAATTCATAGGTATCAACGTTTAGAACACAACCTAACCTCTTTTCAAAAACAATTATTAAAGTTAGCTATCTCTGCCGAAAACTTAACTTTGTCTTACTTAATTGAAAATACTCAAACTTCATTTTCTGAAATCATTCCACATATTGCAGACTTATTAGCTAAAGGTCTTTTAGAGTCTAATCTACTTGAACCACTAGAATGCGATAGTAATTTATACTCTTATGGCTAATTCATTTGATTCTCTTTTTTCTGATAATAAAGAGCAATCTAAAGAAGCTCTGAATAATAGTGTGGATGAAAAACCTTTTCATGCTTATAAAGAAGCTTATAAAACAGAAGAGAAATTTTTAGATATTACTGTTTTTTCAGAAGAACAACAGCATGAAGCTATCCGTCGACATTCTTGGTTGAAAGAAATATATAACCTTGATATCAAAGTGTTTTCTCAAAAATCACTTGAAGCACCTCTTCAACAAATACAAATTATCTTAGGTGATAATCCTCCTGGTTGGCGTACACTCGCACGGTGGCATAAAAGTTATCAAGAATCAGGGCAGAAACTTATCTCGCTTATCCCTAAACAAAAGTCAGGAAATTCTTCTGTTAGATTGCCAGACATAGTGGATGGCTTTATACAGGAGGCTTTAGACCGCTTATTAAGTGTAGAAAAACCGTCAATTGCAGATGGCCATAAATATTTAGAAGAGCTTATTTATAAACATAATAAAAACACTGGAGCTAATGTAGCTACCCCATCATATGAAAGTATAAGAAGAAAGTTTAAGGCTGTTTCTCCATATGATAAAAAATTAGCTTTTGAAGGTAAGGCAAAAGCAGATCAAGAATTTAAAAAAGTAGGCATGATATTAAAAACGTCTAGAGTTTTAGAATGTGTCGAGGTTGACCATACTCCCTTAGATCTATTTGTAATTGATGAGGTATCCAGTTTACCACTAGGTAGACCATATTTAACTGTATTCAAAGACCGTCATTCCAAATCGATAACAGGATATTACATAGGCTTTGAACCACCTAGCGTAGTTTCTGTTGGTTACGGGTTAAAAAACTCAATTATTCCTAAGACCTGGTTAAAAATTGAATATCCTGAAGTAAAAAAAGAATGGTCTGCTTATGGAATTCCAGAACAGCTGGTTGTAGACAACGGAAGTGAGTTTTGGAGTGGAAGTTTTGTTAACATGTGTTTGGAATTGAATATCGATATCAAACAAAATCCAGTAAGAAAGCCTTGGTTAAAGCCAAGTGTTGAACGCTTTTTTGGGACATTAAATCGAAGCTTATTTACTAGTACACCAGGTAAATCTTTTTCAAATATTTTTGAAAGAGAAGATTATGATCCTCAAAAACATGCTGTATTAACGTTATCAGTGTTAAAAGAAATATTAGTTACATGGGTTGTAGATATCTATCAAAACACACCAAACTCACGTAAAACAAATATTCCAGAATTAAGCTGGACAAACGCCTGTAAAAAATTTCCTCCCCTAAAGTTTGAAGGAACAGAGAGTCAGTTAGACTTTTATATGGGAAACCTAACTCACAGTACATTAAGAAAAGAAGGGATTATATTTAAATACCTACGTTATCATAGCGATGAGCTTGCTCGTATAAGAGCTCAATTAGGTGATCATAAAATACAATATAAATATCTATCTGATGATTTAAGCTACATATATGTTCTATATGAACAAGATAAAAGATACATAAAAGTACCAGCAGTCGATAGTGAATACACTGAAAACCTATCTTTATGGCAGCATAAATTACACCTTAAATATGTTCAAAAATATATAGGTAAAAACTTTAAAGTAAATGACTTAATAGAAGCTAGAATCAAAATAAGAAATATTGTTGAAGATGCTGTTAGTAGTAAGAAGACTAAAATTACAGGGAAAAAACGCGCTAGCCGTTATCTTGAAAAAGACGAAGACTTTTTATCCGAGTCATTAGACAATACTGTTGAAAGTAAAAGCAATAATCCCCCAATGAACGACGACGATAGTGACTGGGATTTTGATGACAGCTGGAGTGTTGATTTTAAAGATGACTAATACAAACCTTCAGAGTAATGCATTTACTTCGTCACTAAATACTATATTTGTACTTAGTCCAAAACTAACCCAAATCTTAGAGTTAATAGAAGATTGCCGATTAGATAGTAAATTAACGAATGATCCACAATGTATGCTCGTAACTGGTGATACTGGATCGGGTAAAACATCATTAATAGAATACTATCAAAAAGAAAAACCTAATTTAGAAAATCAGTATGCTTCTACAATCCCTATTTTATCAACAAGCTTACCTGAAAGTTCAACTCCGGTTACAGCAGCCCAACAACTCTTATACGATTTAGGTGATCCATTTTATTCGAAAAGTGACAATATTATAGAACTAACAGCCAAGCTAGTGGTTCTTATTAAAAATTGCCAAGTTGAAATGATTATTATTGATGAATTTCAACATATGATTGAATTTAAAACAAAAAAAGTATTATTTAGAGTGGCAGACTGGCTAAAAATGTTAATTGTCAGAACTAAAGTACCGATTATATTATTCGGTTTACCTTATTCTGAATTGATTTTACAAACCAATAAACAATTAGCGGGGAGGTTTTTATTACGTCAATCCTTGGCGCCTTTTAGAATTAAATCGAAAGACAATAGAAACTACTTTTTAAGTTTCTTAAATGCGGTAGATAAAGCGTTGCCATTTGAAAAAAGTTCTAACTTAACTAATTCAGAAATAGCTAAAGCTATGTATGTTGCATGCAAAGGGAATTTAAGGAATTTAATGGTACTAATTAACTATGCCGTTAAAAAATCATTAAAAAAAGGTGAGTCAAATTTATCTATAGAATCTTTAAGGTATGCAGCTGATATATTAAATATTACGTCCACAAATCCCTTTAAGCTTAAAAGTATAGAGCTTAGTGATATTATTGAACCTTCTAAAAACATAGGCTGGGAAACTATCTTAGAACAACAAAAAGTCACAAATAAAGACATTAAACTAACGATTGATGATCTATTCTAATATTACTTACGGCAATAAATCTCTCGCATGACAACCCAGAACTTGAGTTAAAATATAAAGTTTATCTACGGTAATATTTGTTTCACCACGTTCAATTCTGCCTACATAGCTTCTATCGAGATCAGCTAATTCTGCAAACTTGTCTTGTGCTAATCCTTTTTCTTTACGTTTAGCTCTTATATTAGCGCCTAATTTCTTTGCTAAGTCTTTCATTTATTAGATTCTTAAAATAAAAGACTATCTTGTTTTGCGGATTATAAAGCCACGGTTTATAATCCTCTTTTTAAAGTTGTAGTAGTAAATAGATGCCTAACATAAAAATAATAACGATTAATCCAGCTATTCATCAAATTTTGACTGAAAATAAAGGTAACTACCTTTCTATAAAAGAGATTAAATCTAAGTTTGTTTTAATAACAAATATTCAAATAAACTCAGATGAACTTACTAAAGTTATATATAGGCAATTACTAAGGCTTGTGACAAATCAGATAGTAGAGAAACAGCTGTTTGGTAACTCAAAATCTCTAGGGTATAAATCAACTAAAACATTTGAACTTGTAGAGTTTAAATTTAAAAAACTTAAAGTTGAATCAAATACCAAGCCAATTGAATCTAAACCAAAATTACCGACACCAAAGTCTGATGATAGAGCTGAAGAGCTTTTAAACCGCTTAACTAATCAATTAACTCAACATGAAGTAGATTTTCAATCGAGTATTGCTGAAACACAAGAGTATAAAAGGCTTTTTACTATCGCCCCTGAAATGAAAAACATTCTTGAAACTCTCTTTTTAGAAGCTAGAAATAAATCAAATCAGCTTTTAGGAAAAATAACAGCAGTAAAAAATATTATCGAGAAAGTTGAATTGAGTAATCAATCATGAAATTAAGGGAGTGGCAAAAAGAATGTATAAACTTAGCGATAGAAAAATTTAAAACTAATAGACACTTTTTATGTTTAGCGACACCTGCTGCAGGTAAAACAAGAATGGCGGCAGTACTTTCTAAAAAATTAAAAAATCTTGAATTAATAGACTTTGTTATTTGTTTCTCACCAAGTTTAAACGTAGCTAATAGTATTAAATCAACGTTCAGTGAAGAGCTTGATGCCCGATTCGATGGTGTAATTGGTGCAGTAGGAAAATCATATACTTATCAATCTATGTTGCATTTAACTGAAGAATTTTGGGATATATTAGCGAGCCATAAAGTACTTGTTATATTCGATGAAATTCACCATTGCGCAGGCGATTCAGAAGGGAATGTCAATGCATGGGGCGAGCCCATACTTTCATATATTAAAAATAAAGCAACATATACACTTGCGCTGTCTGGTACACCTTGGCGTTCAGATACATTACCCATAACACTATCTGAATATTCAGATTTAAGTGGGAAAATAAAATGCGATTATATTTATGGATTATCACAGGCAATTAAAGACAAGGTTTGCCGAACTCCACATATTGTATTAGTTGATAATGAAAATATTGTTATCACTAAAAAAGAGTCTGATACACAAACCTTCACTAGTTTTATCGAGTTGTTCAATAAAAATATCATTAGCTATAGTGAGTTAGTGAAAAATACCACAGCATTAAAATATATTCTGGGTCGCGCTATAGATAAACTACAAACTATAAGGCGTACAAACAGTAATGCAGGAGGCTTAATTGTTGCTTCCTCTGTTACCCATGCAAACGACATTTATAATTTAATGACGTTGTATTTTAACCAAGATGCGACTGTTGTTACACACAAACAAGCTAATGCAACTGATATTATTAACAATTACAGACAAAGCCAACAAGCTTGGATCATAAGTGTTGGAATGATCTCTGAAGGAACTGATATTCCTCGGTTACAAGTATGCTGCCACCTTAGCCGAGTGAAAACAGAACTCTATTTTAGGCAAATATTAGGGAGAATTCTGCGTATTACTCAAACAACCAATGAAAAAGCATGGCTTTATACCTTCTCTGAACCTAGTTTAAGCGAGTTTGCACATAGACTTAACCAAGAGGTGCCAAATCAAAACATTCTGAAAAATGAATACTTCTCATCAACTGATACAGGTAATCAAAAATACAACTCACATACATTGAATAACAATGAATACGGAGATGATACTGAAGACACTGTAATTTCACTTTTCGATCAAAAAGACAATAGCGAACATACTAGCCAAATCATCAGCTATATAGATATTGTTGGGGATTTTCGCCAACAACTTATCGCTACGTTTAATTCGCCATTTTAATGTAGTTAACATTAATAACTTACTAAATGGAAAATTACATCTGTTGTGTCACTCAATTTACATCATAAGTGCCAGTCATTATCATTCAACTCTGCCACCTAATCACGCATACAGTGACCACTAAATAATATTAGGTTTGCCACTGATGAATAAGATCACTTTGTGCGCATTGTTGACATTATCCTGAGATTTATTGCCATATATTTTCTAATGAATAGATAAAGTTACTTCTGTTCTAATATTGTATATTTTGATTGCTCGACTTATTTCCACCAAAAAATAGGATTTCATCCTGCTTTCTACAAAGGACTTCTTAAGATATTGATTCTTTAATGGTTACAAAGTAGTCTGATATGATGAAAAATTAACTTTCGACGCACGTTTTCCTTTTGAAATAAGGAAATCGACCGCTTAACAAAGCTGTTAGCTTTCCAAATCATCTAACTACCAAGAGATTATGCAAAGAACATTTAGTAAAACTTTTACACTATTACAGCATGAAGCAGACTTGGCAGAAGGGTGTCTGTCAGTTGGATTAACTGCGATTAGAAATGCCACAGTCAACGACAAGAGAAATTTCTATTCTGGTTTTTTTAATACTACTATTGCTTTTGAAAGAATCATGAAGCTCATAGTAGTGATAGATCATATGCTTTATCATAACTTTCAAACACCTACAAAAAAAGAACTAAAAGCTTATGGCCATGACCTTGTAAGTTTATATAAATCGTCTGTAGCTGCTACTAACAGAAAAAATATTGCAAGTATTACAATGCCAAGCCAAAGCTCTATAGAAATGGAAATACTTTGTCTTCTGTCAGAGTTCGCAAAGTTTACGAGATACTACAATTTAGACTCTTTAAGCCTAAAAAGCTCAAATGATGTCGACCCGCTTATTGGCTGGGAAAATATTATTAACAAAGTAATTAAAGAAGATGTGCCATCAAAACAGTTGTACAAAAGACTCGATGCAGCAGAAAAAATTCACGACAGCATTAAAGACATAACAATTACCAATCTGCATGGCATGGGAGGTGAAGCTTTGACGCTTCTTGAAGCTCTTAGTCTTCCAGAAAAACAATCATTTGCAGCGCCATATCTAATGGTAAGGGTATTTAATCTATTATCACCATTAATCAATTCGCTTTCCGAGCTTGGCACTATCGGATTTTATACAAGAGCACCAGATGGGACTGGACCACATATACCTGTTTTTAAAGAAACACTTGTATATTTTATGGCAGATAAAAGTCAAATAAAAAAAAAGAAGCGATGGCCATAAACAAGCTATAAGGTTTTTTAAGACGGACAATTTACAGTTGGCTTTTTGTTCGTGCCTTACTTTCTAATGAATTATTAGTCATATTACTGATACTGCTTAGTAATATCCACAAACAAGAGAGTTTAGTTGATTTAACCTTTCTAATTTTTTGAAATTGTGGGATATTAAGAGATATTTAATCAATATTATTGAACGGACATTATTGGTAAGTCCAGTCTCCATAATAAGCGTTATGGCTCTTAATTTGGCCATGGGGAATATATGACTCTAGAAACAATCTTTGTTACTCAGTTAACATCAATAATAGGCTTCATTGTTGTGTTGTTTGTTTTGTATCGTGTTTTAGTTGCTGCTAAAAATGCAACTATTGAATCGTTAAAGCAACAGGTTAACTTACAAGAACAAAAACTTAGCGGTTATGAAAATCAACAACCTGATATTCTTCTGCAAGTACTTCAGCGGCGTACTGAAGCTTTAGAAAAAGAACTTGAAGAGCGAGTAGGAATTCAGAACCAATCTCCTGAAGAACACAAAGACTCTATTGAAAGAGTTAAAGTAATAGAAGAAGAATTGAAATCTAACGAGCTGGTAATGGAAAGAGGCCTTGTCGTTACGAGAAACGCAAGAAGAATCACTGCTCATACCCGACAATATCTTTTGAAAATGTATAATGACACTTGCCAATTTTGTGGACTGCAAGATAGCCAAGTTATGGAAATGGCGCATATTAAGTCATTTAGTTCCGGTGGTGAGTCCTCAATAAGAAATATGCTACTCCTTTGTTCTAATGATCATCGTTTATTCGATAAAGGTAAATGGAGTATTAATGATGATATGAGTTTACTTGGCAAGAGCGGTCAATTGATTATTTCACCTAAGCATGACATATCTAAAGATTCATTGAAGTGGCATAGGGAAACAGTACTTAATAGTTCTGTGACATAAAGTCCTATCAAGCTGCTCAAACGGATAAAAATGCTCGTTCCTCGCTAAGTTTAGCCAACTATTTTCGCCGTTTAGCAAGGCTACATGGACTATTTTAGTTGAGTTGTATTCTACAAAAGGAGTTGACAACTTTGTCAGAAAAAACAATACGAGGCAATGTCAATGACACTGTGAAAATGAGTTTATTGTGTGAAGTCAACGGCTCTTGCCCTCTATGTCGAAAAGATTTAATTGTTAAGAAAAAGCTAAAGAATGTTCGAGTGTTCGATGTTGCTCATATCTACCCTTTGCACCCCACGCCACACGAAGAAGAAATTCTAAAAGGTGAAACGCTTCTTTCTGAAGATATAGACAGTGAAGCTAACTTTATTGCCCTGTGTAAGGAATGCCACAAAGTATACGACACTCAAAAAACAGTTAAAGAATACAGACAATTAGTCGCCATAAAAAATGAAATTAATAAGATAAAAGAATTATCTGTATTGTGGGATAAACAAACTCTACACAAAGATATTTCAGTTGTTGCTAATAAAATTGGTTTATTGGATGAATTAAGTATTAAGAACACTTTGCTTTCTTATGATGCCTTGAAAATTTCAGATAAAAAAGATGATACTTTTGGAATGATTAATGAGATAAAAGTAAGCCAATTCATTTTAAGTTTTTTTATCCCAATAAAAGAAGCACTCAAAGATCTTGAGAAACAAGAGAAAGCCAAATCTACCTTCATATGTTCACAAGTTAAAAGTTACTATGTTCTTCTCCTAATGAAAGATTTTAATCAAGCTCAAATATTTGAAAAAATGACAGATTGGTTTATGAAAAACACAGGAATAACTGATAGATCAAAATCTGAAGTTCTGGTTTCATTTTTTATACAGAACTGCGAGGTTTATTCTAAATGTTAGTGCCAAATAAAACCGTTTCTATCAACGAAAGCTGTATTTATAGAGCATCATTACTCTTATCAAAGCTAGACAGTGATATTTCAGTAGAAGAACTTTACAGAAATCAAAAAAAACTGTTTCTTGATATGGCTGATTTTATTGATGCTTTGGACTTATTATTTATTTTGGGAAAGATTGTTTTGGATGATGAAAATGGAGTAATTAAACATGCTTAAATCTATTAGTTGCGAAAAGCTGATTAAAAGCCCTATCACTTTTGAGGCTGGTTTTAATGCTGTTGTTGGTGCAGATGATGCTCAGAATTCCATTGGTAAATCATCAATTTTAATGTTGATTGATTTTGTTTTTGGCGGAACTGATTTTCCATCTAAATGTGATGATGTGATACGTAATGTTGGTGACTTTAAAGTTGGTATCGAATTTGAGTTTGAAAAGCCTTATTCATTCGTTAGAGATACTGCAAATATTGATCAAGTGTATCGAGTAGAACATCAGGATTATATTACAGGTAAAGAATATAACGCTTTCCTTAAAAGTAAATATTTCCCTAAAGATGAGGCTGTCTCTTTTAGGGAGTGCGTAAGTGGCTTTTTTAGAATTTACCAAAGAAATAATTATAATGATAAACGCCCTTTAGATATTGTTAATAAAGAGAGTTGGGACGCAATTAGAAAGCGAACTCTTAAAATATTTGGCAAATACGATGTGATTGAAAGCCTTGAAAAAGATAAAGTAATAGCAACAAAGTTGAAGAACGATATTAACGGAACGTTTAATTCAGGAGCTATAAAAAAGGTTACAAAAACTCAAGTGAAAAAGAATGAGGCTCAATTAGTCGGTGTAAGTGCAGAAATTGAGGCAATTAAAACTTCTTTGAAAATTAATGTTACGGATATTAAGTCCATTATCAATGAAAGAAACCTAGCTCTTAAAACAGAGAAGGATAAACTGATAGACTTACAGCATGAATTAAATACAAAACTAATACGCATTGATTCTAATTTGTCAGGTAATATTGTTAGAAATATTAAAAGTTTTAATTCAGTAGCTGAATTTTTCCCTGAAATAGATAAAGACAAATTACAAAATGTTGAAAAGTTTCATAGTGGTATAACAAAGATATTGAAAAGCCAACTTCAGGGAGAAAGGGCAATTATCCTTGAAAGGATCGAGTTGTCAAAAATCGATCTTAAAAAAATTGATGATGAACTTTTAGAATTAGTAGACTCGAAAGAAGAATCCGTTTACCTACTTGAAAGATTAATGGAGCTTGATCGATGTGAGCATAATCTTAAACTTCAAAATGAGTTTTGGAATAAAAGCGATGAAGCTAAAACGAATTTAAGTGATCTTAAAAATGATATTGATGATGCATTAATCGATTCAGTAAATGAAATGGAGCTATCAATAAATAATGGAATGCAGTCATTCATTGAAAGGATATATGTTAATAGTCCTATCCCCCCGAAAATATCTTTTATTAAAAATGATTACATATTTGATCATGGTGATGATAGAGGGACAGGGAAAGGTTTTGCTAATATGATTTGCTTCGACCTAACCTTTTTAGCTAATACGATTCTCCCATGTTTAATTCATGACAGTTTACTGTTTAAAAATATGGATGTTCCCGCAGTTGAGAAACTTATTTCTATTTATAGTCAATCCAATAAGCAGATTTTCATCGCTATTGATGAGAAGTCGAAATACAGTAAAGGCACTCAAAATAAAATTAAAGCAGCTATGTTTTTAGAGCTTAATGAAAATAAAGTCGCTTTTAAAAAGAAATGGAAGAGTGATCCTAATCAGGCTGTTAAAGATCAGATAACAAGCTAATTAACAAGGAACAAATATAGCTGACTATATTTGTTCCTCAAACTTTAGCCAACAGTATTTTTCTTGTTATTAAAGCGTTGGCCCATCAATTTTAGTCAGGTATTAAATGTTAGATTTTAATGAATTGTCAGATAATGGTCAGGAATTAGAGCAATTAACAAGGGAGTTGCTTTTTAGTCTAGGACTTAAAGTTTATTGGAGTGGAGTTGGCTCAGACGGTGGAAAGGATCTGCTCTGCATTGAAGAGGATGATAGTCTTTTTGTTAAGTCTTCAAAACGTTGGTTAATTCAGTGTAAACACAAGGCTAAATCAGGAAGAAGTGTAGGGATTTCTGATTTGGATGACATTGTATCTAGTTGCGCTCAATTTAATTGTGACGGTTACTTACTTGTAACTTCTACTCAACCATCTTCAAAAGTCGTTGAAAGGTTTGAAGCGCTGACAAATAACGAACAAGTAAATGTGCTAGCGACATATTGGGACAGCGTAGAGATTGAAAGAAAGTTAAGTACTCCTAAACAATGGCATATAGCTCAAAGGTTCTTTCCAAAAAGTGCATCTGGTTGGCAAATTTTTGCTAGTGAACGTCCAAACCATTGGACAGTAAATTTCAAAGGTTATTACTTTCATATAACCAACAGGATTGGTTCTAATTGTACTTTTTACCTTGATAAAATTGAAAGAAAAATTGAAGAACTAGAGCAATTAAAGCTTCCAGAGGAACACTTTTTAAGGCTTAGATCTGTTTATTATAACGATAAAGGTGGAACCTTTATGTGGTATGTAGACTATCTGCATCCTCACGGCTCAGAAGCAGATGGCGATGCTGAAGCATTTGAGGAACATTTTGGTGGCGAGTGGTGTGATAGTTTTGATTTCAAAGTTCGTACTTATTCAGAACATAGTGACCATTATGACAGAGATCATTATGACTTTTATGATCGTTACATGGGGCAATTCATCATGGGAATGTATCGCCCGAGATAGGTATAACAATAGATTATGGCATTAGCGATACAAAATCTAATTCGAAGTATTAATTGCGTTTAGAAGCTAATGCCCGCTTTGTGGCAAAAGTGTGTATTAGAAATGTTGAATATATCCAAAGATGAGAGATCTTATTATTGGAACATATAAATGTAATTTGTTGGCTAAGATAAATGCAATTCAGTGGTTCTAGTCAGAGTTATTTTCCACTAAATATTGAAAGCTTTATTGGCCTAGTAAATCCATTTCCATGCGGTATTTTTATCATTATTAAAAATAAAATTTCAACGAGCATTTGTTAAACCACGATAAAATATATGAAGAAATGATTTATGTTTCTGTGGCTCAGGTAAAAAACATAAGAAATGTTGTTTATAAAACCAAAGAAATGTAAACGTTACTTAAATGATGAATATTGATTTAATCTTTTTGAAATTTACACAATAATAGGTTACTTTTAATACAGCCTCTTTTAATGTGATTTGTTAATTTGCTACTTATTAGACCCATACCATTTCCAGATGAATCTTTAGAGAGCTATATTATGCGGCTTGCAGATTCTAATGGTTATATAAAAGCGAATCGCTTTTGGTCGGTTATTAGAAGAACGGTAGACCACTCCAATTTAAAACATTTTAATATTCCAGATAAACTAGGAAGTATTAATCCGTACTTAGCTAAACGATCAAGTAGCCTTCGTATTAAAGCTCTTCAATATTTAAGCTCATTATCCAACCAGGAACCTTTACCTTTGTTAGCATTATCTATTTTTAGGAATGCTAATTCATATTCCTTAAACGCTCAATCAGTTATTCAAAATGGTAAAACGCTACCACGGCAGTTTGTTAAAACCACCCCAGGAGTTTGTTCAGACTGTTTAAAAGAGTCAAATTATATTCGTCAAATATGGAGCTTCTGGCCATATGAGTATTGTCATAAACATAAAAAACCGCTAATCAATATTTGCAGCTGTGGTGAAGACATATTTGTTTATAAAGATACTGTAATTGGGGTTTGTCAGCATTGTAATATTTCATATAGTGAGCTTGATAATGTTGGAAAAAACGAGCATAACTTGATTATTAGTGATTGGCTGGGAAGTATTGAAAACCATTGTTTACCTGACGTTAATCAGAGCCATAAATATGGGCTTGTTTTTTGGTGGTTGAAATTACATAAGTTAGATTTATCGTCATTTAAAGGTGACGAGTTTGTATTGTTTTTTTCAAATTGGCCAAATAGTTTTCATACCTTTTTAGAAAACAAATGGACTTATTTTGTTGAATATGGCACTAAGCCTGTTGGAGAAGCGAAGTTTAAAGATATCTTCGATGACTTGTTAATCATTAGTTCAAAATTACCGTCATCAAGATTTAGTGAAAACATTATATTACCGGAGGTATATCGTTTTTTTAATGAAAATGTGCTGAGTAATAATAATGAGTTTCTAAGCTTAAGAATAAATAGTATTGAAGCTGCAATACTTTTAAATACATCAACTGAGCAAATCGCAGCTTTAGTTAATTTAGGTGAATTAAAGTCTTTTATTAGAGTTAAATCTGACGAGTGCTTGAGTTTGAATCAATATGCATTTGAATTGGGGGATCTGTTTTTTTTATGGCAAGCAGGTTTTCAAACTGAGTATTCAAATTTATCAGTTTTAACGTCGAGGTGGTGATGGATACACTTGGAAGTTTGAGTGCAATATTAGACGCGAATGAAAGGAATAGAGCGGTTAAACGTTTATTCTCATTATCTACAATTCCTTTTGATATATCTGTTGAAACTGAGTTAGCCATTGTAGCGTTAGTTAATTTAACTGAACGCTTAGAGAATATTGAAGACGTATTTTGTAAGGAAAGTGCAAAAATAAAGCTTTTGGATGACGCTTTTATAAAACGCAGTATAAATACTTATCAATACAGGCATAGCCATAATGTTAAATTTCCTGATTATAGGGCAAGAGGAGCGTTACGTTTAACAACGAATAACCCTCAATTTTCAAAAGAACGCTTTCATCATAGTTTTGGTTATGCTCACAATGCAGCCGATATCAATTATTCTACATTTTTATGTGCTGAATTTGTTTATAAAAATGAATTGCTTTGTATTGGCTCAGCCTTAGTCAATGAACATATAGAAATACAGAACTTATTAATAAATCTTGGTATACCTTCTAAAGTTATTAAAACAATAATAATACAGCTTCAGTCGGTTCCTGATGAACAAACAATATTAAACTTAACAGGGAATTATTTACCTCAAGTAAGGTTTCCATTTGTTGAAGAAGATTACCTTAGCATTACTCCTGTCATATCAAATGAAATACAATCTAAAATACATCAATATTGCACTAATAACTTTAATTCATCATATGTATTTAATTTAGAACGTTCAGCGAATGTTGGATCTTTTGCAGCAAGTACAGGTGGTAAAATAAAATTATTTAAATCGCTACCGAAAGCTCTTAATAGTCCCCATACTCGACAAGATGTTTTTTGGAAAAAGAATGAATTGCTGAATATTTTGATTAAATATCAAAGTATGAATAATGCTCTCATGACGAGTAATGAAAAGTCACTATTAAAAAAGGAATACTTTAAGTCCCTTGTGAATAATATTGCATATTGGAAAATTCGCAATATTAAGGACAAAAATGAGCTTAATGTTGATGGACTCACCAAACTATTAAATTTAGATTTAAGCCGCCATAAAGAGCTTTCTAAGTTCTCCTATGAGCCTAAGTACAGCAAATTATTTAAAGAAGTTATTCAGCACATTATTAATAACGAAGATAAAGAAGATAATCTGATTGAAATAAGTGATTGTAATGAGTCCTTTATAGTCATTCCTAATTTAAGAGTTAACGATGCTAATGCCATGAGTACAGGCTGTACTGTTGGTATACCATCACTTATCGGTATATGGGGTTTTATTCATAAATTTGAACGTAATATCAACCAACTTAATAACTCAAAAATTAAATTCGATAGTTTTGCTCTTTGTATTCACCATTTCGGTTTATCAAAACGAACGCCTTCTAAAGAACTCTATCTTCGAGATAAACAGAAAGTAGTAGCTCCTGGTTTAATTGATAGTGTTGAATGTGATTTATCAATAAGTTTAGTACTTCGGGTTACCAGTGAAGAAGAATTCGATTCAAGTACTTTACAAAATGCTCTACCAACTCATCTATGCGGAGGTAGTGTGCATATAACCTTAAAAGATTTACCTAATTTTACTCATGTTAAAAACTTTGATGATTCTACAAAATTGATAGAAGATCATCATGGAAAATGGCTCGTTCCTCAGTTTTATGAGAAAGGCTTATTAAGTGAGTTTTTAGAAGGTTTTAAAGTAGAAAAATTTGTTTTGGTAAATACAGGTTATATTTTTTTAGAAAAACCAAATTTCAAACAAGGGGTTTTAGGTGATCTCAAGCATACATTTGCTGAAAGTTTTTTAAACTATGCATGTTTAGTAAAACATACTTTGAATCAAAGTCATGCGAAATTGTTTTGGTCATATAAATTTTCAGAGCAAAGTGTTTTTTTAACAAGTTAACGGGGGAAGTCATATTGATATTACCAAGTAAATTAACGTATACACGCTCCATTTCGCCAAGTATAGGAGTATTCCTATCGGTTGATTCAGATCGTAATATTACTCCATTAAATATTCAAACAGTAAAAGTATTGGGGCAAAAATCAAACGCTTCTGAGGCTTTTGATAAGAAAGCTGTTATCAAAAAAAGTACTACGCACGCTAAACTAGCGGAAGGAAATCCGCATACTGTAGAGTATTGTCACGTACCTTATGAATGTAAAACCTTGCTGTGTAAGTTTTCATTACGAGTAAATTCTAACTCATTTAAACCTTCAAATTGCAATGATATGGAGGTGATTTCATCACTACGATTATTCTCTGAGATATATAAAAAACACGATGGGTATAAATATTTAGCTCAACGCTATTTAGATAACTTATTCAAAGGCGTATGGCTTTGGAGGAATTCAGACGCGGTAAATATTAATATAAAAATTACTACTCAAAGAAACCTTGAAGTTACGTCAGAAAATATCACCATGAATAGATATGAAGAAAGCTTTCCTACTAATTTAAAAGGTTATAACGAATTAGTTGATCAATTTACGCTAGCGCTTTGTGATCCTAAATTTTGTTTATTTGCTGAAGTTGAAGCTGAAATCACGCCTTCATTTATGCAAGAAATTTATCCAAGCCAAGCATTTACTGAGAAAGATTCAGATATAGGGCGAGTTTATCAAGATACAAAAATTAATGAGAAGCGAACCGCGATCTTAGGTTCTTATAAAATAGGAGCTGCTTTAGCGTTAATTGATGATTGGTATCCTGATAGTGATGAGAGTATAAGAATTGGCGCATTTGGAGTGATAAAAGCATCAAACACAAGTGTTAGACACCCCGATTCAAAATTAGATTTTTATTCTCTATTGATGGACATTGAGAATATTACTTCAGAACTTGCAGATAAAAAGAATATTCAATCAATGAATAAAGCCCACTTTGTGGCTGCAAACCTTATAAAAGGCGGTTTATTTCAGCTAGGGAGATAATGATGAAAAGGTTTTATTTTACCGTCTCTTTCTTAGGAGAAGATATTAATGAATCGTTTCTTGTTGGTCGATGTTTAAAGGTTCTACATGGTTTTTACCATAGGCAAGGTATTCATGATATAGGCGTCTCATTTCCTGATTGGAGTAATATTTCAATTGGTAAGCGTTTAGCCTTTGTTTCTACTAATGAAAGTTCTTTGAAGTTTCTCCAAACGCAAAAATACTTTGTTGAAATGGCTGAAATGAATTACTTTTTAATAAATAAAGTTGGGGAATGTATTTTAGATTCGAAAAATTCAGCTGTATTTAGTCGTAATCAGAAAGTCGCTGATTTAACTGTTACAGCTCAGAAACGAAAATTGAACAGGTTAATAAAACGTGCACAACAAAGAGGAGAAGTTTATAAACCTAAAGGTAATGAAGCTTCAGAATTAATCATTCCTTTTTGTCATGAAATCCCAATGAATAGTCATGAAAACAAAAATGATTTTGCATTAAATATTGAAAAAAAAGTATACAGTGATGCAAATACTAATATATTTAATTCTTATGGATTATCAACTAATCTAAAAAGTACTAATCCAGTACCTATTATTTTTGATGAGTTATAAATAATTGATATAAAAATGAAAAACACGTAGGTAAGTTTTTAGGTGTTTTAAAGGTAAGTAATAGAACTCTTTATTAATCAAGGAGGTTGATAGTTTCAAGGATAGTGCTCTGCCGCATAGGCAGCTGATAATCAGCATCGACAATTGTTGGCCTAGCGATACAAGTGCTCTGCCGCATAGGCAGCTGATAATTTGGTAAAACAAGGACACTGAGTTTTCTTTGTGTGCTCTGCCGCATAGGCAGCTGATAATATAAGCAACAAAAGAGCTTAACATCCAAAATGGTGCTCTGCCGCATAGGCAGCTGATAATCGTCACGCTCCTTTATCACTTCGGCTAGTTCAGTGCTCTGCCGCATAGGCAGCTGATAATTGCTTGGAAATACGCATGGAAGAGTGACGACCGTGCTCTGCCGCATAGGCAGCTGATAATTCGTTAGTAGAGGGTAATTTTGTTGTTGTTACGTGCTCTGCCGCATAGGCAGCTGATAATGTACAGTCAAAACTTGGTACCAGAATTCGGTTGTGCTCTGCCGCATAGGCAGCTGATAATTTTCTGCAACAAATTCGTCTATTTTTTCCTTGGTGCTCTGCCGCATAGGCAGCTGATAATATTAATAGTATGATTACCGATAACTATTTTTTGTGCTCTGCCGCATAGGCAGCTGATAATATTAGATAAGAAGTAATAACGACTATTTTTAGGTGCTCTGCCGCATAGGCAGCTGATAATTGAAAATAAAGAAGAAGCTCGTTTTGTGGTTGGTGCTCTGCCGCATAGGCAGCTGATAAAATTGATGGAATAGAAAAATAGAAGGAAATGTACATCGTACTCATAACACAACACTGCTAACGCACGATTTTTAACAAAGCAGATCCAATTTAATTGTGAGTTTAACATTATAAATAATCTGCTTTTTCACCATTGAGATCATACAACTAAGTTTAATTGATAACTAGTCAGCCTAGTTCAAACCTCAACTATATGGTTTATTATAAATACAATATTAACTGGAATATGGGTTGTCTAATATTATGGAGTATTACTTAGATGTATCTAAAAGCATTGAGGATAAATTTCCCGACTGTTTTGATGAACTTCGGAAATAAAAACGTTAGCGGTAACTCATGTTATAAGTAAGCAAGTCGAACCAGAACAGAAAGCTGCCTTAGTGAAGTTTTTGCAGGAATTTACTTGAAGGCGTTCATTCCTCTCTGTTTCTCAGATTTAGTTAAGGTTCATTACTCAAGCACCTATCAATCACTGGAACATAGTATAGTGCCTGTATATAAATTAATGCGAACTACTATCCAATAAAATAATTTCAATTATTGGAAATTCAACTACAAAGAGTGTAAACCGTATTTCTTTTCTCTCATTTCAAACGCATATCCACCACCTTCTAAAATATTACAAATCTGAGAACGAATACTATCAGTATCGGAAACTAAGTCATCCTCAACAGCTCCCGAATGATAGCTCAGAATTTCATTGTCATTATGTGCAACTATTACCTGTTCCGCATCACTGTTTACTACCAGGTTAGCATTGTGTGTAACAACAATTACTTGTCTATATTTTTTTATCTTTCTAAATAAAGGCACTAGATTGTGCATTATAAAATCATTATCTAAATCGTCTTCTGGCTGATCAAAAATGAAAGGAGAACCGAAAGGATCTGTTGCTAATTTTAAGCAAACATAAAATGTCCCTCGTTGGCCAACTGATAATTTATCGACAGTTTTGTTTTTATATCGAAATTCAGCATTGACATACAAAAAAGATTTAATAGATTGCGGAGTAAATAGATAATCAAGTAAATCAAACCTACCAGACTGATTAAAGTATTCATTTTTCCAACAAAAACTTTCTAAATTTATAACTTCAGTATTAGAAATAGTTATAATGTCCAAGTTAGAAATCAAATTGAAAAAATCAGACGGTGTATTAATAGGAAAAACTTCCTTTAGCCTACTCATTGTACTTTGTGCGTTAGTCTCCCTAAACTTTCCTTTATTAAGGCATTCTAAAAGACCATTAAAAAATCTTTCAACATCAAAGAAAATATTACCGTATATTGAAATATCCATTAGGATATCTCTTACAAGTAAGTTTTGCTCATTGTTCCAAGTGATTTTTTCTGCTGACAGTGATTGATATGCTTGATTAATTTCTCGTTCTTCGTTTTCTAAAAACAACTTGTATTCGTTTGCAACTTCACTTCTTTTAACTACGTCAGCTTGATACTCTGAAGTTTTATTTTTAATTTCTGCTAACTTAGCGTTAGCTGAGTCAATTTGACTTTGATATTCTGTTACCTTGCTCAGTAAAGATGAAATGTCTTGATTAATACCTTGCTTTTGGAACTCGCCAACAATATTTTGGTTGTCTGTAGTCAGAACTAATATCGCCTGAAGCGTATTAATTATATTTATTTCAATAGCTTTGAGGCTTGTTTCGTAGCCTATTTCCAAAACATTAGCTGAAGTGATTTTATTCGTGTTTATATTGATAATTTGAATATTGATTAAGGGAATTGTTTCACTTACCTGAGCTTTAAGTTGGTTGCAGCTACTAATATAAGTATTAAGTTCATATTGCCCTAAATATACTCCTGAATTTGCAAAAGCTAAGGTCGGCTATTGGCTAAAAGAAGTCACAAGGTTATTTTCGATGCTAATGACCGCTTTATTAGTGAAGCTGACGTTAAACTAAATACCGCTAGTGTCTCCAATGCGCACAAAGTGATGATTAATAATTTTATGATGAACGACCGCTATGGTGGCTTAGCTGTCTGTCAGGGCAAAGGTAAATCTACTTCTTCTGAACACTGTAAACAACTCAAAACCTATTGATGTTAATGTTAGCTTTCGTATCTTAGTGATCACTAGGTGGGCTGATTGTTAACAAGTTAAGCCGTCTGCTTTGGGTTTTAGCTAACCTTTCTACACAACCAGATAGTTCCTAATTACCAAATCGTTGAACCATACTTATGTTTCTTTAACCAATGGAGCACTATTATGTATAACATCATTCCTTACACCCCAAAACCTAGCTGGAATAAAGGTAAATTAGTTGGTCAAAAACTTCCTCTTAAGCTTGAGGAGGTATGGTCTATAAGGACAAGACTTGATTTAGCAAATAACCTTCGCGAACTTACTATGTTCAATTTAGCATTAGATTGTAAATTACGAGCGTGTGATTTTATTAAGCTTAAAGTCATGGATATCGCTCATGGGAAAAGCATTCAATCTAGAGCAATATTAATCCAACAAAAAACAGGTACTCCTGTTCGATTTGAAATAACGAAAAAGACCCAAGAGTCACTTAAAGAGTGGATCGCATTAAAATCGCTTCGTTCTAATGATTATTTATTTGGTAGTCGGATGAGAAAGGGGTGCCATCTAACAACCCGTCAATACGCAAGGATTGTCAAAAAATGGATTGCAAGTATTGGTCTAGACGTTACATCGTATGGTACTCATTCGATGAGAAGAACCAAAGCATCTTTGATCTATAAAAAAACTAAAAATTTACGTGCTGTCCAAATATTACTTGGTCATACAAAACTGGAAAGTACTGTACGTTATCTTGGTATTGAGGTCGATGATGCCCTTGAATTATCTGAAGCTATAGATATCTAAACTATAAAAAATCAGGAAGAACGGACACTTCCTTACATTAATATCTCAAAGCTGTCATTATAGACCCTTCTGAATCAGCCCACCTAGTGATCACTAAGATACGAAAGCGGACATAAGCCTTAGCTTATTTAACGTTGTTTTAGCACATCTACACATGATTAATCCCACGCTAAACGTGACTTTAGCGTGGGATTAGAGTTCAAAGTTATTTTATCTGGATAGCTCTTCTATTTTTTTCTTTGAAAACCATCGATATAAAACTGGCAATACAAATAATGTAAGTAGTGTTGCCGTCACTAATCCCCCTACAATTACACTCGCTAGAGGGCGCTGGATTTCAGCACCTACACCATTTGACATTAGCATTGGGATTAATCCTAATGCAGATGTAATTGCTGTCATAAGTACAGGTCTTAATCTTGACGTTGCTCCTTCAAAAACTGCCTTGGAAGCCTCTAAACCATCTTTTATTCGTTGGTTGATACTTTCTACCATTACAACCCCATTTAATACCGCTACACCGAATAAGGTAATAAAGCCTACTGAGCTTGGCACAGATAAATATTGGCCCGATATATACAGGGAAAAAACACCGCCAATTACGGCAAGTGGCACATTCACTAAAATCAACATAGCTTGACCAACAGAGCCAAAAGCAAAATAGAGTAACAATGCAATTAGCGCTAAAGATAGAGGTACAACGATAGCTAGTCTGTTTTGAGCACGCTGCTGGCTTTCGAATTGACCACCTATTGCTACCGAGTAGCCTGAAGGTAGGTCAACTTTCTCAGCAATAACTTTTCTGATGTCGGCTACTACACTGCCCATATCTCTATTCTGAACGTTTGCTTGAATAACGACACGCCTTTGAACATCATCGCGCCTTACTTGAGGAGGACCTGATTCAAATGAAACAGTTGCAACATCACCTAAGCGTACCCAGGCACCTGTTGGTGACTGAATTCGAATGTCTGAAATAGCTTCCTTATTTCGTCGATATTCTTCTTCAATACGCACATAAATATCGTAGCGTTCATTGCCGTTAATAATTTGCCCTGCCTCGACGCCACCAATGCCATCTCGCACAACTTCCATTATATCAACAACTGAAAGTCCAAAGCGCGATAGCTCTTGTCTATTAGGTTTTACGACAAGTTGCGCTTCACCTGCAATTTGCTCAAGAGCAACATCTCTTGCACCGTCAACACTCTTTATAGCTGCTTCGATCTCTTGCCCTTTAGTTGCTAAAACGTCTAACTCAGGGCCAAATAACTTTATCGCCAACTGAGCTTTAACCCCAGATAGTAGCTCATCAACACGAGTCGCAATAGGTTGAGAAAAGTTGAGTAACAACCCTGGGAATTCTTCTAAAGATCTCTCCATTTTTTCTTGAAGTTCATATCGATTAGATGCACTTGTCCACTCGGAAACTGTCTTCAACCCAATGTAAATTTCTATGTTATTAACTGGCTCAGGATCTCCGCCTATTTCTGCTCGTCCAATTCGGCTTAATGCATAGGTTACTTCAGGAAAAGCCATTAGTTTTTCTTCTAGAATTGGTGCCACAGTGAGCGCAGTATCTAAACTAGAAGAAGGTGCAAGGGTTACCCTTAAGTTAATCGTCCCTTCTTCTAATTCTGGAACGAACTCAGTACCAATGTAGGGAACCAACGCAAAAGCTGACACAACCAATAACAAAGATGTTGAGATAATTAACTTGGTATGTTTTAAAGCGAATGTTAGACCTTTTCTATAGAGTTTATCTAATGGTTTAAGAACAAAGCTTTCCCTCTCTTTTACACCAGATTTAAATAGATAAGTTGCCAGTGCTGGCACTATAAACAACGCAACCACAATAGCGGATATAACAGCTAAAATGATACTTATCGCCATAGGTTGAAATAACTTTGCCTCAACACCTTCAAAGCTAAATAAAGGCGTAAATACGACTAAAATAATAGAGGCTGCAAAAAAGACGGGACGAGCCACTTCTTTACCAGCATTTTGAAGACGTAATTTAATACCATGCTCATCTTGTTCTACATCATGTGGATCAGTATCAGCACTAGGCACTCTTTCTTTTACAGTTTTTAAATGGGTAGAGTCTGGTCTATTTAAATGCTTAAACATGTTCTCAACCATCACGACTGAACCATCAACTAGCATACCAATAGCGACAGCTATTCCGCCTAGCGACATCAAGTTAGCAGATATCCCCCACCAAGCCATGATCATTAACGCAATACCAATAGAAATTGGAATTGAAATTAATACCAAGAAGGTTGCACGTAAATTCATTAAGAATAGAGCCAATACAATACAGATGAAAATAAATGCTAGTGAAAGTGCATCAACTACCGTATCAACGGCTTTTTCAATCAAATCAGCCTGATCATAAAATGGTTCAAAGCGAACGCCTTTAGGTAATGCTTGATTAATCAATGGGATTCTTGCATTGATACCATCAATGGTGGCTTTAGTATTAGACCCCATGCGTTTTAAGACAATGCCAGAGACAACTTCACCTAATTTCTCGACTTTACCATTGGGTGATTTTCGCGTCATAGTGACAGCACCTTGGCGAATTTCACTGCCCATTTCAACTTTAGCAATATCCGAAACCGTCACAACCGTCCCATCAACTGTTTTGACGGGAACTTGTTTGATATTACTAATACCAGCGTCACCACTTTCAAACCAACCTGTACCTCTAATAACAAGCTGCTCTTGTCCACGGTTCATATACCAGCCGCCAACATTCGCATTGTTGTTATCTAGGGCACCAACAATATCTTCTTGGGTTAAGTTATAAGAAAGAAGCTTAGATGGATCGACATTTACTTGATACTGCCTAACAATACCTCCAAAGGAGAGTACATCAGTAACACCATCGACAGGCATAACAAGTAACTTAACAATCCAATCGTTAAGGCTTCGAAGCGCCATGGCATCATAACCTGCACCTTTATCTGAAATAAGAAGATACTGAAATACTTGGCCCAGCCCAGAGGTGTTTGGTCCCATTTCAGGTGTCCCAACACCTTCTGGTATCAGTTCTTTTGCGGCTTGCAGTCGCTCAAATACTAACTGTCTGGCAAAGTAAATGTCGGTGCCTTCTTTGAAAACAACCGTTACGCCAGACAAGCCTGTTTTAGAAATTGAGCGCACTTGTTCTACATCAGGTAAGGCATACATTACCGCTTCAATAGGGTACGTAATGAGTTGTTCAACTTCTTCAGCAGCCAGCCCTGGCGCTTCAGTATTTACAGCAACTTGAACATTAGTAACATCAGGAAAGGCATCTAAATTTAGTTTTGGGATCACCATTACTGCGCCAACCATGGTGGCAAACAGCGCAATCAAAATCAGGAGTCTATTATTAACAGACCAATCTATTATTTTATTAAACATAGTCTTGCTCCCTAGTGGTTGTGCGGATCAAATCCGCCTTTAGCGATTTCAGACGCAACAAAAAATGCGCCTTTGGTTACAATTCGCGTTCCACTATCAAGACCAATGATTTCTCTAAAACCACCTAAGGCTCGGCCTAGTTCTACTTCTACAGCTTTAAATTCTCCAGGGTGGTCTTCGACAAATACTGTCCAATCACCATCAGCACTACGGATCAATGCTTCTTCTGGCACAGCCATCACTTTCTGCTTTGTGGCGAACTGAAAGTAAACTTTTACAAACATGCCTGAATGGAGGTTATCATCCGAATTATCTACTCCTAACCTAATAATTCGAGTACGAGTAATAGGATCAATTGTATGGGCTTCTTGGATAACTTTGGCATTGTAACTCTGCCCTTCTAATTTAAGTACCGCAGGAGAGTCAATTGATAAATTTAGCTTTTTATTTGGAGAAACTTTTGCTTCAACCCATAATTGTTTTTCATCAGCTAGCAACATAACGGTATCCCCAGCATCAACACGTTGCCCTTGGATAAAGTCGTCTTGAAGCACTACTCCTTCACGCTGTGCCGTTAACGTATATTGCCCGAATGCCTTAATATCCTTATTAGAAATACTTTTAATGGCTTTTTCAGTTAACCCTAAAGCAATGAGTTTTCCGTATGAAGCATTGTAAGTCGTTTCAGCTTGTAATAAGCGGCTTTCACTTACTGTTTTATTACCTAGTTTTTTAATACGTTGCCATTGTGTTGAAGCGATTAGATAGTCCGCTTGCGCTTGTGACATGGACTCACTAAATAGAGTGACCAGTTTTTGTCCCTTATCTACATGTTCGCCAAGCGCTGCATGGCGACTGATAATAACTGACTCTGTACGTGGGGATACCACATAACTTTTATAGCCATTAGCTTTTATTTCGCCAGGTGCATACATGGTGCTAAATTGATATTCAGGCTTAACACTTTCCACTTTGATGTTAGCAAGCGACATCTTCTTTGGATCAATAGTGATACCTTCTTCATGCTCTTCTTCCTCTTTATTATCACCTTCATGGCCGTGCTCATCATGACCATCTTTTTCTTTTTCATGTCCTTTTTCGTGTTCATGCTCGTCATGGTCATCTTTTTCTTCTTCATGTCCCTTTTCATGATCGTCATGATCATCTTCATGTTCTTTTACATCTTGCTTCGAAACCTTTGCCACAGAACCAGTACCATCTGACGACTGTGCAAAAGTATCATGATTTGTAGTAAGCCCAACTAACAGGCTGCTAATTACTACGACTAATAATTTTTTACTAAATATTGTATTCATTTTTGTAACCTATATTTTGATAAATTTAAGATTTCGTTTTTCGCTATTGAAAAAATAAAGCGTTCAAATCTCAAATTTTGATAACTGACCCATACTTAAAACGAAGGATATTTCTGCAAGCTTGAATTGATTTTCCAAACGTATTCCAGCATGAAGCCCTTCCGCACGTTGATTTAGTGCAAGTAAGTAATCAGACGTATTAATGTCACCAGCTCCCCAGCGCTTATTTAATAAATTTGCGCTACTATCTAATCTGCCTTGTGTGAGCTTTCGCCATTGCTCATAGTATTTTTTACTTACATTAAACGACTCATAATTAGCTTTTGCTTCAAAAGACTGCTTTCGATAAACCGACCGAAAGTTAGCCTCTGCTGCAATTGCTTCTGAATAAGCGGCTTTAACAGTATCTGAAAAGTTATTTCTGATGTTTAAAGGAATTGAGAAAGTCAAACCAACCAAGTCTTCATCACCACTTCTTCCTGCGCTAATTCCAATGGTTGGATTAGCTTTAGATTCCATAGTGGTTAGCTGAGCCTTAGATTGTTGTCCCTTCCATTGCGCTTTAGCGAGTTTAACTTTTGGATGTTCTTCAACCCACTGGGAGTTAAATGAATAGCTTGTTGCTCCAAAAGTAAATGAAAACAAATTGGCTGTATTAGGCGTCCAATCAGGCAATAACTCCTGAACCTTTACCTCTGCATTTTTCAAAGCAATTTGAGACTCAGATATTTCACTGAAAATTTGGGACAAGTTTAAATAGACCAATTCAGCGTCAAGTGGCTCTAGAAGTCCGGCTTTTCGCTTATCTTTAACAATTCCAACGAGCGTTTGTAATTGATTTTCTCTTTCTGAAAGTAACTGAGCCGCCTTTTTTGCTGCTTGCCAATTAACTATTGCAGTTAAAGCATTAGCCTTTTTAGAATCGAGTAGAGATAACAATTGTTGCTGGTTTGCATAAACATCAATTTCACCAATGCTTTTATTTGCTGATTGCTTATCCCAAAAATCTATCGTTTGACTGATACCAATAGAGTAATTATCAAAATCACCTTCTTTTTCATAGCTTGCTTCAAGCTCTGGGTTATATACGGCTTGAGTTAAGCTTTTAGCTCTATGATTACTTGCATTAAGTAACTCTTTAGCCGCAACAACTTCGGGATCTTTATTTATTTGACTATCTAGCCATGAAATACTTTTCTGTTTGCCATAAGTGGCAACTGAAAAACTCACAGCCATGCATAAAGACAGGACTAAACCTGCATTTTTTAAATATATATACATAAAAATTCTTAACTTTAAAATTAATAAACACGAACCCTTTATCCATTATTAAAGGATAAATAGGTCATTAAAAATTAATCTAATTAAGAAATAGGTGGACGAAGTATCGCTTCAAGGTAAGTATTTGTTTGATCAATTTGATAAGGAGTTTTATTGATAATATTTAGCTTACCATCGACATTTGAATTACTGACTAAAATCCAAGATAAGTGGCTGCCACTGCAATGACCACAGTGATGACAATCTTTTTCATTATGCTGCTCATCATCTGTATTGTCGTTTAAGGCATTTCGGTCATCGGCATGATCATGTTGAGTTTGAAGATGTTCTATATCAATTTGGTGATTCTCAGATGTTGAGGATGCGACAGCAGTTAACGATTGTAAAACAATCGAAACGACTAAGAGCATTTTTAGCACAACATTTAGATTCAAAATATACACCTATAAAAACTTGAGTAATCAATATAACAGAGCAAAGCTTTATCGACTAGCCATTTACCTAATTTTCATTCTCATCACGACAAGTTTCTTGAGGAAACTCAAACTCTATCGTCGTATGCGATAAATGATAGGAAGATAATTTAGCTGCAACGTCATGTTTAAGCCTAATTAAGTCCTCAACTTCAAAGTCATCTTTTAGCTCAAGATGCGCTGTTAAAACATGACTTTCACCATCTAGTGACCAAAAGTGCATATGATGGATACCGTTAACTTCGGGAAATTCAATTAGTGATTGTTTAATACGATCTTGAGTATCTTTATCTGGCGCAGCTTGAAGAAACAAGACGAGTGTTGATTTCAAATTTCTAAAGACATTAAACAAGATGAATAACGTAAAACCAATCGACAAAAGTGGATCTAATATTGGTAGTTCTATGAACATCAAAACTATTGAGACAATAAGTACAGCAACCCAGCCAAGAACATCTTCAAGAAGGTGCCATGTCAGCACTTTTTCATTAAGTGTTTCACCCGCTTTTAATTTGAAAACCGCATAACCATTTACTGCAACACCGAGTATGGCCAGCCCTAACATCCCCTCAACCACTGGCATTTCTGGATTGGACAGCCTTGGTATGGCTTCAAATAAAATCCAAATTGAGCCAATAACTAAAACAATACCATTTACCAGTGCGCCAAAGAGTGTAAGTCTACGATAGCCATAACTAAACTTATCTGACGCTTCTTTCTCTGAAAAACGACTTAATATCCAAGCAAAGCCTATAGATAGACTATCCCCTAAGTCATGTACTGCATCAGCCATAATAGCGGTACTGTTGGTAAGCCACCCACCAATAAATTCGATGATCGTGAATGTAACATTCAGAAAAAACGCCCATCCAATGCGGTCGTCTTTTCCATGATGATGACTGTGGTTATGATTGTGCATTTTGCACCTCTAGTACTTTTTGATTTCTTAGCTTTGATACATTCATATTTATCAAATGACGGATCACATGTTGATATAACCATCGTTTTATTCCAGATAAATTTGTGCCTTTTTCTCTATAGAATTCATCAGGGGAATCATAAAGCCCAAAGTCATCATGAATTCCTTCTTTTTGAATATAGGTATCTGTTCCTCGCCAATCCGTATCAGGTGAAGAGAAGCACTTTGTTGCGACTCCATAACCACAAAAATCATCTTTTTCTTGGTTAAACTTCTGCTGTAGTGAGGTTAAGTATTGCCTATCTAATATAAAGCCCTCTAAGTTAATCCAACGCCCATCGAAATAAACTTCAACCCAACTATGGATAATATATTTAGGTGCTAGCCAAAATACATAGCTGGGTATGGCACCTTTTTGCAATTGCTGATCGATGGTGAAACCGTGAAATCGACATTGAATGCCTAACCCTCTCAACAAGGCCATCAGCAAGTTGCCTTTGGTATTACATTGGCCGTAACCATCAGCTAAAACACTGCTTGCTGAAATATCATCGCTTTCATTGTAGCCAAATAATATTTCATCTTTAACGAACTGGTAGGCTGCACCAATTTTGTTGTAGTCATCAAGTTCTTGCCATTTACGTTTAGTAATTAATGAATGAATTTTAGAATGTTCAAAATTAATTATCTTGGTTTTTTCTAAGTATTTAGCATTCATAGGTGTCTCCTCACTTTGAACAACAAGAGGTTGTTTGTTTTTCTTCGCTTGGTTTTTCACATGTTTTTTGAGCAACGGCTAATTCTTGTTTGGCATCACTTAGTATTCGGTAAGCACCTCGAAGAATTAATATTGAAATGATGCTTCCAATGACGATATCTGGCCAGCGCTGCTCTAGCACCATAACTAATATGCCAGCGATAACGACACCAAGGTTTGCAATCACGTCATTCGCTGAAAATATCCAGCTCGCTCTCATATGTATTTCATCGTTGTTGTGTTTTCGAATAAGGATAAGGCAAATCACATTTGCAACTAAAGCCACCGAGCCTACTCCAATCATAAACCAAGAGTGAGGCTCACTTTCACCATAAAGCCTTCTTGCAATATCCAATAGAATTAACACGCCTAACCCTAGTTGGAAATAACCACTCACTAAAGCAGCATTAGCCTTATGTTGGATTGACTTTCCTACTGCATATAGGGCAATTGCATAGACGATAGCATCTGCTAGCATATCTAATGAGTCGGCAATTAATGCCGTTGATTCTGATAACCAACCAAAACAAATTTCAAAAACAAACATCGTGGCATTGATAGCCAAAAGCCAATAAAGCACTGTCTTTTGTTGGCTATCTTTTAATTCAACTTCACACCCACAACCACTCATTTTTACCTCCAATACACTTGTATACTGCAACTATAAAACCTATAGTAACTATAGAGTCAAGGTTAAAGGTGAAAATTAATGAAAATAGGTGAATTATCGAAAACATCGGGGTGTTCAGTACAAACCATCCGATATTATGAAAAGGAGGGCTTGCTGTCAGATCCTAATCGCTCTGAAGGGAATTTCAGGTTGTATTCTAATAAGGCACTAAAAGAGCTGGAATTCGTCAAACATTGTCGAAGTTTAGATATTCCGCTTAATGATATTAAGCGACTCATTGAATTAAAAAACAAGCCAGAGGAGAGTTGCTCTAGTGTAAATGCGTTGATTGACCAACAACTCGAATTAGTTAATCAACGAATGAAAGAGTTAAAGGCACTTAAAGCTGAATTACAGCAAATGGCAAGCACCTGCGAATCGGGCGGTACAATTGAAGCGTGCGGAATTATTAAATCGCTAGATAGTTAACCTAAAATACGCTGGTTTAGCAAATAAGTAATGTATTTATTTGTACTAGCTCAGGCTCTGAACCGCCTTTAGCAATTCAAAGCTAATGTCGGCTATTGGCTAAAAGAAGTCACAAGGTTATTTTCGATGCTAATGACCGCTTTAGATTGTGAGCAGTCCTTTTTGAATTAGAGGCTAGTGTCTTCTTTGTGGCAATAGTTAACATTAAGAGACGGAACTCTTACGGCTGCAATGAGCTCAGGCTGTGTGAAAACTCCCCGCGTAAATTTTTTATGTCACGCTACGTAAATTAATAAGTAATTTGGCATCAAACTTACAACAGAACTTAATCTACAGAGCCTTTTTTCGCTGATATTATCGAATTACGCCAATTAAAAATAGTTTTCACACAATCTGAGCTTGAAGGGTTCATTGAACTTAATTCTACATTCGTACTTATAAGGATTGGCAACAAAGTCAAAGCGGTCGTTTTAACTTTATAGCTCATTAATCGTTGATCCGACCTAGTCTCATCTAAACAGAGCACTCATTTTGTTGACCGTACTTTTTTTGAATTTTGTCTAAAGTTTTACGTAATTCTTTTACTATCTAATCTATTTAATTTACCTATGATGAATTAAATAGATTTTTCATTTTATACAATGCTTGAGTTAATGATGAAAAGAGGATTATAATCCTCTCTCTGTCGTGATGATAGTTTATAAAAGTTCAGGAAGGTAGTAACCACAGCAAAGAACATTCTGCCGAAAAGGTAGCTAGCAAAGTAAAACATATGTAATTTTATTACATATGTTTTACTATTACATATATTTTGTCAAAGGATGGTTTTCTTTTTATATGTCAAAGGATGATTGTTTTATTTTACTGTATTGATTTTATGGATATTACTTTTTTGTTTTTTGTCAAAGGATGGTTGTATCAACAAAATTCAATGACTTACACATCCTTTTAGCTGATTTGCTACATGGGGTGCTACATGATTGCCACTAAAATTCCTTATCTCCATTGCCGCAATGGTATTTATTACTATCGAAATAATTCCTCTTGGAAACCTTTAAGAACACGTTGTAAAAAAGATGCCTTTAGAAAAGTTAGCCATATTTTGTTTGATGCTGTATTTTAAATGTTGAGTTTCAATAAATAAATTTTTTAAGCTGAGCTCAGGTAAGTTAGTATTATGCGTTTAAATAATGAGGAGGTATGAAGCAAGAGGCAAAAATATTCAGGTTAAATCGAGAAATTCAATTTCAAATAACTCATAAGTAATATCAACTCCTCATCATTAAGTGGTAAAAGTCACTGAAGTTGCTTATTCACAATTCATAAGTAGTGAAACTATATTCGTAATTAGTTCAATTTCATGAATAAAAATAAAATTTATATAAGCATTTTTATTTTTAGAGTGTTAATTCGACATCACACAATATATACTTTATCGATTAACATAATTATGGATAGCCCTGTTAACGGGTAAGATTTAGGCGATCATATATGATGCTGTTCTCTACTTTAAATCGATTACCTTCGGTTATTTTTACTTGGCAGAGTGAGCCTTTTTATATTTTAATGATTTTTAAAAAACATTATTGTTTAATTTGTAAGTACACAATATGTTTATTTTTAGTTGGTATTCTACTTTTTTGTTCTAATACAGCTTACTCAGCAGAAAAAAACTCATCGATTTCTACTATTGATAAATATACTGATAACTCACCGGAATTAGCGCTTTTAAAGCAAGCCAAATCACTTAAATATAAAGATAAAAAACAAAGCACGGCATTAGCTAACGAAGCACTCTTGTTATCGCAAAATAATAAAAATCATCGTTTGAGTGCACATTCACATTATTTATTAGGCGAACTGGCGCGCGACTCAAAAGATATTGAACAGTCGTTATATCATTTTTTAGAAGCTACTATTCTTTACAAAAAAATTAATGAGAATAAGCGCTTAATTAGTTCTTCGGTTGATTATGCTACTATGCTTATTTTGGCTAGACGATATGATGAAGCAAATAAAATACTTGATGAATTACTTCCTTTAGCTGAAAAATCCAAACAAGATTTATCCATAGCGCTTATTCTCATAACCAAAGGAGCTGGTTATTATGAAAAAAAGCACTATAACGATGCTATTGAGCAATATTCTCAAGCGCTAAAGTATCTTAAAGCAGATGATAAAATTGTACAAAGACATCTTGGCGAAACCTATAAAAATCTAGCTCAGTCGTACAAACGACTGAGGAATAGAGAAAAAACGGCATTTTTTTATAGAAAAGCGTTAGATGTATTTACTGCTTTACAAGATAAAAAATTAATGGCACGTACGTTGAATACACTTGCAGAGGCGGAGCGCTACCTTGAAAACTACGTTGTTGCGTTAGAATATTCAGTCCGTGGTTTAGAAATACATGAGCAAATCGAGGATCCTGCTGGGCGTGCCAAAGCGCTGATAGGCGCGGGCATAATTTATCGCAATATTGGTCAATATGAAAAGTCGTTGACCGCTATTTATGAGGCTTACCTGTACTTCACTAAAATTAAAGATTTTAGCAGTATGGGAAAAGCATCCAATCAAATGGGTCTTATATACACTCGATTGAAGCAATTCGGACAAGCCCGTTCGTTTTATCAGTTTACTATTGATTTGCCTGAAGAACAGATTGAGACAAAAACGCTTGCTTCAGCATTAAGAGAGTTGGCAGTGATTGATTTAAATGACGAAAAGTATCAATCTGCTCATGTTATGGCGAAAAAAGCTTATAAAATTTACCAAAAGGAAAATGATTACCTAAAAGGCTCCACTTCGGCACGCATCATCGGCAATATTTATCGAGCACAGCAAGAGAATAGTCAGGCTATAGCGTATTATAGAGAATCGTTGGCGCAAGCGATTAAAGGAGGTAATGAGTTATATCAAATTAAAGCGCAAACACCATTGGCAGCGCTGCTTAGTGATATGAATAGTGATGAAGCCGTTAGTTTACTAAAAAAATCATTAGAATTGTCGACTAAAATCAACACAAAATATCAGACGTTATATGCCTATCGAGAGCTTAGAAAATTAGAAAAGAGAAGAGGGAATATTGCAGAGTCATTAGGTTATGCTGAAAATGAAATAGCACTATCTAAAGTTATTCAAGATGAAAGAGAGGAAGAAGAATTAGTTTTAGCTAAAGCTAATTTGTATTCACATAAAATGGAAGAAGAGCTGAAATCGTTAAAGAAAAAAGTAAGACTTGATCAGCTTCAATTACTTAAGAAAAATACTGAAATTGAAATAGCTGCGCAAGCAAGAATTATTTCTGAATTAGAGCTTACTAAAAATAAATATGCCAGTGTTGCATTAGCTTCGTTATTGGTTATTTGCTTGCTTGCCGTATTATTTATATATAAAAGGTTTGTCGATTCAAACAAACGAAATAAAGAACTAGATTATTTAGCAGCTCGCGACCCACTGACTAATTGCTATAATCGTCGAATTTTATTTGATTTTATGAATAGAGATTTTGTCGATACTACAAGGCTTAGTGAGTATTGCATTCTTATGGTAGATATCGATCATTTTAAGGAAGTAAATGATAGTTATGGACACAGTACGGGAGATTCTGTGCTTAGTGCTGTCGCTAATATTCTACAAAATAGTGTGCGTCAAAATGACATTGTTGCACGTTTTGGTGGAGAAGAGTTCTGTATTGTTTTACCTGGAGCTCCAAAAGAGCAAGCAATGGATATTGCTGAAAATATTCGTCAAAAGGTTGAGGCTAGTAGCTTTAACAATATTTCTGTTACCTGTAGTTTTGGTGTTGCCTCCATTAAATTTAATGCTAAAACACCATCAGAATTAATTGAACAAGCAGATTTAGCACTCTTTAAATCAAAATCTCTAGGGCGCAATCAAGTTAGCTTGTGGGAAAAAACCTTTAAACCTAAGAATTAACAACTGGCTAGGTTGATGCTTTAATTAATTCAGAGCTAGAAGTGTTATTAAACATTAGGTTATAGTGGGGATTTTACAGATATAAGAGCGTTAAATCTTTGAGCTAACTTTAATTTAATAAAGGATCATATGTATATCGTCAATACCTAGATTCGCTTCCCTATATTAATATTTTTAAATTTAATCATTATTTGAGTGTTGCATATTCATAAATTCAAGAGATTTTGTTATGGCCACTTTTACTTTTGATTCCATTTCAAAGCGCTCAGATGCAGGCAAGTAAAAAGCCATATCAACTTCATGACGAATATAACGAGTAGGTAGTTGATTTAATACAACGCATGTAAGATCTGCAATAAAATCTTCATCATATTTTTCATCAAACTTAGATAAAGTAAAATGTTGCATTACTAATTTTTCATAATAATTATGGATGTCATCAGATATTTTCATAGTTGCCTTCTTATTATTAATTTATTAGTCTCTAATATTAACCTTAGATTTATTTATATGCCATTCTTATTCGTATGAAATAAGGTAATAAATTTTAACGTTTTTCAGCAAACTCTATATCACGTTCAATTGCTGAAATTGCTTGACGACAACGGCCAAGGCGTTGATGTAAAGCAAGTACTTCCATTGATATTTTTTCGCTTTCATGTTTTTTACACCGTAACCGCGCATTTTCTCGCTCACTAAGCATATCCATTAAACGTCGTTCAAATTCATGATGTTCGTTTAATTTTTGATACAGCTGATGGCTATTTAACATAATGTTTTTAGTGAGTGCGCTGTATTTGTTCGCTTGCTTTTCTTTTGCTTTTTTTATACGAACTTTTTTGTTTGCATCAAAACTTAAGGTGGCAGCCTGGTGCATCACAGCATTTGATTGTAATGCAATAGATATAGCAGATATTTGCTGTTCGATTTGTAGTAACACTAACCTTGAAAGCTCTACTTTATTGGCTGCAACTAAACGAGAAAATTCTGATATTTTTCGTTTAGTTTCTTTTATATATGGAATAAATTGATCACTTTGACTAACAAATAGCGTTGATGAAAATAAATTGTTATTTTCAATTAAACGGTGTGCTTTGCGTTGTGTATTTTGTATATCTGTTTGTTTAGCTTTCGCTTCGAGTGTTTCTAGTAACACAGACAAACGCTCAATAGAGTTCATTATTTAACCTAATGTAAGAGCCGCAGCAAATTTCATTGTCATTGTAGCACTTGAAATAGGAATGATTTTATAAAAATAAGTCTTTTATATTACTAACCCTTATAAAAGCTAAGAAGAAAAAATTGGCTTTTGTAATCATATATTTACAGCTGGGTATTTTGTTATTTTTAGTTGTTGATTTTATTATGTTATTTTTTATTTTGGATGGAAATATTTGGAATTGATTAATTAGGTATAAATAAATGGCATTGTTTTAAGTTGTTGTTTTTAAGTTGTTATTTGTTCTTGGTGATAAATATTATTTTTAAAATTTAAAATAATATTTATCTTTTTATGAAAAGGTTCAGTTAAAACAATAATAAAAGCAAACACCATTAAGCAACTGTTTTATAGTGATTTATTGTTGAATTCTCTGTTTTTCCTGTTTTTTTTTATGTTACTTAATATGTCTGAATGTGAAAAACCTTACCAAATGGTTATAAATGGTATTGACGGTATGAGCTGATACCGTTTAATATCATAAGCGACAGATCAGGTCATACGACTCGTTCAAAAAAGTTTACGGGGCAAAATAGTCTCGAAACGTATAAAAAACAAACAAATAACAAACCAATCACAAATGTGATCCAGGGAGTAAACATGTATAACAATAGCAAATTAGCTAAGGCAATTCGTCTAGCTATGATGTTTGGTGCTGCGGCAACTGCATCAATTTCAACGTCAGCATTTTCAGCAGAAAATGGTGCTGAAGAAGTAGAAAGAATTTCAGTAACAGGTTCTCGTATTAAACGTACCGATTTAGAAGGTTCAATCCCTGTTACTGTTATTGACCGTGCAGCAATTGATTTCTCAGGCCAAACTTCAGTATCTGATTTATTACGTAATACTAGTTTTAACTCTGCAGGTTCTTTCCGTCCACAATCAGGTAGTTCTGCGCAAGGTATTTCTCAAGTTAACTTACGTGGCTTAGGCTCTGAACGTTCTTTAATCTTAGTAGATGGTCGTCGTTTACCTAAATCTCCATCAACAGGTAATTCACAAGATTTAAACTCTATCCCTATGGCAGCGGTAGAAAGAATTGAAATATTATCTGATGGTGCTTCTGCGGTATATGGTTCTGATGCTATTGCCGGTGTTATTAACATTATCACTAGAAAAAACTTTACTGGTGCTGAGTTACGTTTAGGTGCTTCAGACGTTAGTTTACCAAATGAAGGTGGTGATCGCGAAGAAGGCTCTGCTGTATTTGGTGCTTCAACTGATAAAGCTTCTGTAATTGGTGGTGTTTCTTGGAACAACCGTGACATTATTTTTGAAAACGCATATGACTGGGTTGAGCCTGGTGCGTCAAGCTTTGGTGCAAACTGGGTAAGACCTGGAGGCTACCTTGGTGAAGATGATGCAGGTGGATTAAGTTCAATTCTTTCTGCTGCAGAATGTGATGGTTTACAAGATTTCTTCATGGCTGGTGATGATTTTTGTGCATATAACTTCAATGCTACAAATGCGAACGAAGCATCAACAGGTAACACGTCTGGTTTCTTGAAAGCTGAATATGAAATTAATGATGATTGGAAAATATTTTCTCATACATTAATAGCAAAAACTAAATCGTTTGGTCGTTACGCTCCAACATTGAATGATGCCGGTGTTGGCGCATTTATGTCTGCTGATAGCCCAAATAACCCAACTAACCCAGATAGCCCATTTTATCAAGAGTCTACTTCAGGTCAGGGTCCTCAAGAAGTTGGCTTCCGCCATCGTTTTGCTGCGTTAGGTAACCGTGATAGTGAAGTTGATAACTGGTCAACTGACTTTCTAGTTGGTGTTGAAGGTAACATCGGTGGAGCTTTTGTTGATTTTGGTGTACGTAAAAACAAAACTAAAACTTATGAAATAGGTCGTGGTTACTTAATGGGCTCTAATGCTCGTGTTGCTATTGATAGCGGCGCATATATGATCAATGACCCGTTCGGTACACGTTTTACTACTGATGCTGAAAGAAGTGATTACGCTACATTATTATCTGGTTTAAATGTTACTACATCACGTATCGGTACGTTTGAACAAGAAGAAGTTTTCGGCTCTGTTGCATTTGATGTAATGGAAATGGATGGTGGTACTTTACAAGCTGTTGTTGGTGCTGAATACCGTAAAGAAGATTACTCTGATACTTATGACTCTTTGTCTGAAGCTGGTCAAGTTGGTGGTTCTGCTGGTAATAGTGCTGGTGGTGGTCGTGACCTTAAAAGTGCTTATTTTGAAGCCTTATTTCCTGTTAAGGAAGGTTTAGAGTTCACTATCGCTGGTCGTTATGATAACTACTCTGATTACGGTAGTGATTTCTCTCCTAAAATTTCTGTAAAATATGATGCAACTGATAACTTAGTATTACGTGCATCATACGGTGAAGGTTTCCGTGCACCTACACTAGATATTCTTACTGCTAAACCGGCTCCTGATAACCCAAGTGTTTCAGATGATCCATCATGTCTTAACTTAGGTTTAGCTGAAGGTTGTGATGTTCAAGTTAGTGCAATCACTTTAGCTAATGCTGAAATGGGTTCTGAGTCTTCTAAGCAAATCTCTTTAGGTTTAGCTTACCAGCCAACAGATTGGTTAAACTTCTCTGCTGATTACTATGAGATTGAAATTGAAAACATGATCCGTTTCTTCGGTTCTGAAACAATTCTTACTCGTGAGCAAACAGGTGACCCAATTCCTGCTGGTTTAGGTGTAACACGTTTAGCTAACGGTGGTATTGATTTAATTACTCAAGGTTACGCGAATGAAGGTAAATGGGAAATTAGTGGTCTTGATTTAAACCTAAATACTACATTTGATTTTGGTAATGCTGGTACTTTAAGACAAACATTACAGTTTAGCCATCAGTTCGATAGCATCATTGATGGTGGCCGTAACACTATTAAAGATACAGGTGAACCACAACAACGTGCTACGTTAAGCAACAGCTACTCTTGGGATAACTTTGACCTAACATGGAACATGAACATGATTGGTTCTCAGTATGAAGATGTAACACAAGTAGATGGTGGTGGTGTTGAGCGTACAGGTAACATTGCTACTTGGATCACACACGATCTTCAAGCAACTTATAGCTTATCAACAGGTACTAAGATCTCTATTGGTATGCAAAATGCGTTTGAAAAAGAGCCACAGTTAAGCAGCTTCGGCGGTCGTAACTATAACTTTGATCTTTATGATGCATACGGACGTATTACTTATGTTCGTTTATCTCAAACTTTCTAAAGATAAGTTAGCATGAACTTTTAGTTAACTGAAAGTTATACGAAAATAAAGGTGGGTATTATACCCACCTTTTCTTTTTTAATAGGTAGGGAAAATGCAACATTGGAGTACTTATTGGACATCAACAAAGTCACTTAATAGTTTTGCAGAAGGAGAACACAAGCAAGGCTATGTTGGACAAATAGCAGATTTTTGGCATAAAGAATTTCAACAATTTTCTAGCTCAGCAAAAATATTAGATGTAGCCACAGGCAATGGCGGACTTGCTGTTTTAGCTAAAAAATTTAATCCTTATTTTAATGTTTATGGCTCAGACGCAGCAGCTATTAATCCTCTTTCCAAGTTTAAACCTTCAGATCCTATTTATAATACGCTTAAAAGTGTTAAATTTTATGGTGAAATGCCGACAGAAAAGTTAGCTTTTAAAGACCAAGAGTTTGATGCTGTTATTAGTCAATTTGGTTTTGAGTATGCCGAACCAAGTGCCGCAGTATTAGAAATAAACCGAATTCTAAAACCTAATGGCAGTTTTATCGCTTTAATTCATCATGAATCATCATTTATTACCGACGATTGTAAAGTTGGTATTAATATCATTAATAGATTATCAGCAAACAACGGCTTATTAGATGGTTTACAAGATTTTGCAAACTTATGTGAAACAATTAAAGATAAAAATAATCCAACATTAGAACAGCAAACTCAATTTCAGAGCAAAAATAAGGATTTATTAAACTTATTTAAAGAGCAGCAGAGTGCTTGTAATAACGAAGCACAATTAGATTGGTTCAACTTACTAGCCAAAGAGTTAGTACCTGTCATTATGAACTGGAAGCATATTAATAGGGAAAGTGTTGCGACTATCATAGCCAATACACTATTCTTTAGGCAACGCTTAGAAGATCAAGTTGCAGCTGCTTGGTCGATGACTGATGTTAATCAAATCCAAACCTCGATACAAGATAACTTCAGTTCGTTTAATATGACGTCAATTGATCATGATTTAGGTAAATTATGCTGGGTAATTCAAGCAACTAAAAATACAAATATTTAACTGTTGTTTTTGAAAAAAAGTAATTATGATAAAATTACTTTTATGGTTTCTACTTTGACCATTACCCTAGAAAATTATTCGTGCATATGCGGAGAAGCTTTATCAAGAGATTAGATAAATTAAAAAATAAAGCCGGTGAAATACTCAACCGTACGTTTGATCAACATATCAACCTAGCGGTTACTGGCTTAAGTCGAAGTGGTAAAACAGCCTTTATAACGTCGTTAGTTAATCAGCTAATTACCGAAGGAAATAGCAGTAAACTGAGTTTTTTTGATCCTGTACATAATGGAAATTTTATAGCAGCTAAACGTGTGCCGCAAAAAAATTTATCTATTCCACGTTTCGATTATGATAAAGCCATAGCTTCCCTGACCAATGAGCATCCAACATGGCCCGAGCCAACCCATGGTATTAGTGAACTGCGTCTTGCTATTCGCTATCAGCCTCAGAAATCATTACTAAAATATGCCGCAGATATGGCGACATTAACGCTTGATATAACTGATTATCCTGGTGAGTGGTTACTTGACTTACCTATGCTCAAACAAACTTATGAGCAATGGTCTGAACAAACGCATGCCTTATTAACAGCGTCACCGCGTCTAGAGTTCTCTCAGGGCTTTCTAACCAAGGTTGCTAGTATAGATCCGTTTGATGAAGCTGATGAGGAGTTATTAGCGCAATTATCTAAAGAGTACACTGACTTACTGCACGCATTTCGTTATCAATTAGGGCTTAGTGTTATTCAACCAGGACGATTTATTTTACCTGCTGAATTAGCTGGAGCACCTATTTTAGAATTTTTTCCTTTTCCAAACTTAACAAATATTGATGGAAATGATTACCAGAATGCCAGTGATAATAGTTTTATTGGGATGTTAAGAGCCCGATTTATTGAGTATAAAGAAGAAGTGGTTAAAAAATTCTATCGGCAGCACTTTTTACGATTTGATCGACAAATTGTTTTAGCTGATTGTTTGACGCCATTAAACTCATGCTCTAATAATGGTGGCGCAGAAGGCTTTGCAGATTTACAACTAGCCATTGATATGATTTTAGAAAGTTATAGTTATGGTAAATCAGGTTTGTTTTCGCGTTTATTTTCTCCAAAAATTGATAAGTTACTTTTTGCCGCGACCAAGGCAGATCACGTAACGGGTGAACAACATGCACCTATGGTGTCGCTATTTAATGAGTTGATTTTTCAAAGTAAACATAACCTAAATTTTGAAGCTATTGAAATGAAAACGCTCGCGATAGCATCAGTGAAAAGTACCACTTCAGGTAAAAGTTTCCATAAAGGACAGCAGGTTTCCGTTATTCAAGGCTATACAGATCATAGCAGCACTAATCAAAGCTCATTAAATGACGAAATTACGCTAAAAACGAGGGAAAAAATTACATTATTTCCTGGCTCTGTTCCAGAACATTTACCAAAAAAAGAATTTTGGCAAGCGTGTGCTTTTAACTTTATCAATTTTCTCCCTATGAATGGTTTGAAAAAAAACCAGCCTTTACCGCATATTCGTATGGATCAAGTATTACAATTTTTGTTAGCAGATAAAATGATATGACCCAAATAAATAATAGAACTGATGAAGAAAATCATCAGCAACAAATTCTTTTTTCTGAGAGCGAATTATCAGAACAACAGAGCTCTCAAGAGGCAAAAGAAACTGAAAGTGGCGCACAGGTCATTTTTGATAATCAAGATTATTTACCTATCGATGAGGTTAGTGAACTGCCGACAGTGCTGAAAAATAGCTCATCAGATAGTCTTTCTTTAGAAAATAACAAAAGCCGCCCTCGTTGGTTATGGCGCATAGTTTTTACTCTACTTACTGTCATTATTGGAGTGGAGGCGGTTGATTTTTTTATTAATGGTTTTGAACAATCGCCTATTATTACAAGTATTTATGCTGTTATTTTATCTTGTTTAGTCATTATTACGTCTTCTACGGTTTTTAGTGAGTGGTCTAAATTAAGGCAATTTAGACGCAGAGAAGTATTAAAGAAAGAAGCAAGTCAGCTATTGCTAAGGAGTGATAGCTTAAAAGGATCTTCATCAGAGCCGTTAAATGTAGAAAACTTTTGTCAAAAAATAACTGAAAGTCTCCCTTGCGATCTTATCTCGGATAATGAAAAATCTCAGGTTTGGCAGGATGCATTAAATGATCAATATTCAGATAGCGAACTATTACAACTTTATTCACGGTCGGTATTATCAAAAGTTGATGAGAAAGCGATGGCTGAAATTGCACGATTTTCAACTGAAGCTGTGGTTTTAGTTGCTCTTAGTCCTGTTGCTATTATAGATATGTTAATTATTGTATGGCGAAACTTTAGGATGATAAATAAAGTCGCAGGTTTGTATGGTTTAAAATTAGGATATTGGAGCCGTATCAAGTTGATTAAACAAGTGTTTATTAACATGGTCTATGCTGGAGCTAGTGAATTAATTGCTGATTTTGGCAGTGATATGATAGGTGCTGATTTGCTTGGAAAACTTTCAGGGCGTTTAGCACAAGGACTAGGTGCAGGTATGCTAACAGCTCGATTAGGTGTAAAAACTATGCAGTTATGTCGCCCAATTCCTTTCGAAGACAAGCCTAAACTTGCGCATGTGCGAAAAGAAATGCTGACGACGATTAAAAACCTTATTAGCCAAAAAGTTTAATTTGTAAGTGTTAGTGCATTAACCGTGAGCTAATCATGGTCAAATTAATGTCATTGACTCTCTAACTCCACCTACCTTTTGTTTAATGTGAATTCTAACTATGCTAGAAGGATAGTAAGGTGAAATTCTAATTGAGGTGCCAAAGGTTACTCTATCGGCTTGCGTTCGCCGAATCCTTTACTTAGCTTAAACTTTGTAACTAGTACTGTTTCAGTTATCTATAGCCACTATTCATGGCTGTTTTATACTTAAAGTCATTATATTTGTAATAATTAGTTTACATTTTAAACAGATAGGTGTTTTTTGTTAAGTTTATACCACTTCCCTTTCTCTAATATCATGCCTTAAGATGAATATAACTAAAGGGGTTCCCGTATAGAAAAGAAGGTAATAACAATGACAAAATCCACAAGGTATACTTCGAAAGATGCTGACGAACAGGGGATGATTCATTGGTCTGCAAAAGAAAATAAAATATGGAACACACTAATTACCCGACAACTTGTACATATAAAGGGTAAGGCTTGTGATGAGTATTTGGTCGGGTTAGAAAAGCTGCAATTACCATTAGACAGAATTCCTCAATTAGGTGAGGTTTCTAAAGTGTTATTAGAAACAACCGGCTGGCAATGTTATCCCGTTCCAGCGTTAATTGGTTTTGGTGAGTTTTTTAAGCTTTTATCAGAAAAAAAATTCCCAGTGGCAACCTTTATTCGTAAAAGTGAAGATTTAGACTATATACAAGAGCCTGATATTTTTCATGAAATATTTGGACACTGTCCTTTGCTAACTAATCCATCATTTGCAAATTATACTCAAGCCTATGGCAAGATGGGGTTAAACGCGACGAAAGAACAACGGCTATTTTTAGCTCGCTTGTATTGGTTTACTATTGAGTTTGGTTTGCTTAGTACATCTCAAGGCTTAAAAATTTATGGTGGTGGAATTTTATCTTCACCTAGTGAAACTCAGTATGCATTGACCAATGAAAATGTGGAGCGAAGAGCGCTTAGTAAGAATAAAGTACTCGACGTTTTAAGAACACCATATCGTATTGATATTATGCAGCCAGTTTATTTTATGCTAAATAGCGTAAGTGATTTAGATCGCATTAGAGAATTGGATGTCGATGAAATTTTGCAGTTAATTGAAGAAGCTAAATCACTTGGTTTATTCGAAGCTAAATTCCTACCTAAAGAAGTCGCTTAGTATATATTGGTCAGTTAAGTAACTATTAATTAGCTAGTTAATTGATAGTTTGCGTCTAGCTAACAAATATGGTTTCAAAATAGTTAAATAATAGTAAACAATTAAGGAATATAAAATGAGTAATGAATTATCAATACAGCAATGCGAAGCATGTCACAGTAGCGCACCTCAAGTTAGTGACGATGAATTGAAGAGCTTATTAAAGCAAATTCCTGATTGGGTACCTCAAGTGCATAATAAGGTGATGATGTTAGAGCGTGAATACAAGTTTAAAAACTATAAATTGGCGTGGGCATTTGCTAATAAGGTGAGTGAATTAGCTGAATCTGAATTTCACCATCCTGCTATTTTACTTGAGTGGGGTAAAGTGAAAGTAACTTGGTGGACACATGCTATTGGTGGTTTGCATAAGAATGATTTTATTTGTGCAGCAAAAACTGATCAATTATTATCAGATTAAATTTATTTTTCATATCTTAAATTCCAAATATTATTCCTCTTTGATATAAAGTGGAGCCTTGTGATATATAAAAGCCTTAATAATATCTATTATTAAGGCTTTTATATTGTAAAAAATAGTTTACAATAAGTTTTTTGTATTTGAAAAGGTTGTATAAATGCGCTTGGAAATTACGTGCCATGACCGTGTTGGTATGGGGCAAAAAGTATTAGGGATTTTTGTTGAACATGGAATTAATGTGCGAGGTATTGAATTAAAGCAGCCAGGCAGAATCTTTATCAATATACCTGATTTAGACTTTTCAGATTTACAAAAATTTATGCCGCAATTGCGTTTACTAGAAGGAGTAGGGGACGTACGAACAGCACCTTATATGCCATCAGAGCGTGAAAGGAATGAATTAGTAACACTCATCAAAACTTTTCCTGATCCTTTTATTTCCTTAGATGTTAAAGGCAACATTCGTATAGTAAACAATATTGCAGCTACTATTATGGGTTGTGATAATGATGAAAGTGTTAAAGGTCAGCATGTAAGTCAATGGCTGAAAGGTTTTAACTTTACTCGCTGGTTAGACAGTGACGATGTGTTAGCACAAACTTGCCGTTTGAAATTTCAAGGTGAGGACTTCGTGGCAGATATAATGCCAATTAATGTTGCTAGCGAGGACGATACTGAACACAACAAGCAGATTTTAGCCGGGGCAGTATTAATATTAAAGTCAGAAGCTCGTTTAGGTCAGCAGATTAATGCATTTAAACAGCCGAGCGAAAATACCTTTTCAGGAATACAAGCTAGAAGCACGAGTATGAGAAAAGTGATTAGAGAAGCTAAGCGCATGTCTTTACTTGATTCTTCTATTCTTATCATTGGTGAAACAGGTACAGGTAAAGAGTTATTAGCAAGAGCATGCCATGCTGCGAGTGAGCGTGCTGATCAACCTTTTATGACTTTAAATTGTGCTGCTTTACCGGATGATGTCGCTGAGTCTGAATTATTTGGTGTTGGTGAAAAAGATCAAGTTCAGGGCAAACGTGGAATTTTTGAGCTTGCTGATAATGGAAGTGTTTTTCTTGATGAAGTGGGAGAAATGTCAACCAAGCTACAAAGTAAGTTATTACGTGTTATTCAAAATGGTAGTTTCAGAAGGGTCAATTCAGAACAAGAGGTTACCGTCAATGTTCGTATTATTAGTTCTACCAATAAAGATCTGCTTCATTTAGTATCGCTTGGAGAATTTAGAGAAGATCTTTATTATCGTTTAAATGTTTTTGGTTTAAATATTCCACCACTACGTGAACGAAGAAGTGATATTTTACCATTGACCGAGTTTTTTATTGCTCATGCTGGGCAGCGTATTGGTCGAGTAAATTTAAAATTAACGCCAGAATGTCGAGATTTTATTGAACATTATCCATGGCCAGGTAATGTGAGGCAGTTAGAAAATGTGTTAACCCGAGCAACCTCATTGCTAGAAGGTGATGAAATCGAAATAAGTCACCTTCAGTTGCCAGCATATACACGTGAACATGGTTATTTAGAACAAGAATTTGAAGGGACACTTGATGCTGCAGTAAAAGGGTTTGAAGCTGATCTATTGCGTAAGCTATACCCTGCTTATCCAAGCACAAGACAGTTAGCGAAGAAATTAGGTTTAAGTCACACAGCCATTGCTAATAAATTACGTGAATATGACATCAATAAAAAAACAGTAAAAATTTAGCCTCAATAACATAACAAAAAATAGTGAAATACCTTTGTCAGCATATAAGCAAACGTAAGGAATTGTATACTGACAAAGGATAATCGATCTTATATTAATGATATATAACCTCCTCATTAAGCTCATTTAACCGCGATGAATAGAAAATACCGCGTTGCCATGCAAGTGGCAAAATACCTGTAAAGAATTTCTTCCAAAGCTTGCCGCGCTCTCTTTTATAATTACTTGTCGATTTTAGTTAAATATTCATAGAATTAGTCTTCTCTGATCATTGTCTTTTTACGAAAAGGTTTTCCATGAAATTAGCTACTCTTAAAAATAATACGCGCGACGGCCAACTCGTTGTTGTCAACCGTAATCTGACTAAAGCGATTGCGGTACCTAATATTGCTGTTACATTGCAAAATGCACTAGATAACTGGCAAGAGATAGCACCTAAATTAGCATTAGTTTATCGCCGTTTAAATGAAGCTGTATTCAATAGTGATATGACAGGTATGATTGATTTTGAACAAGCTAATTGTGAGTCACCATTACCTCGTGCTTATCAATGGGCTGATGGCAGTGCCTATGTAAATCATGTAGAGCTAGTTCGTAAAGCACGTAATGCCGAAATGCCAGAAACCTTTTGGACAGACCCTTTAATGTATCAAGGGGGCTCAGATGCTTTTATTGGGCCTTATGATGATATTAATGTTGCATCTGAAAGCTATGGAATTGATTTTGAATCGGAAGTAGCAGTCATCACTGATGATGTTCCAATGGGAACTTCGTCAGAACAAGCTGCAAGCCATATTAAGTTATTAATGCTGGTGAATGATGTATCCTTGCGTAATTTAATTCCCGGTGAATTAGCTAAAGGATTTGGCTTCTTTAGCTCAAAACCTTCAAGTGCCTTTTCTCCTGTTGCGATTACACCTGATGAATTAGGGGCTGCATGGGATGGTAAAAAACTACACTTATCTTTAATCACCCATTTGAATGACACATTATTTGGGAAACCAAGTTGCGGTGTTGATATGACGTTTGATTTTCCTACCATTGTTGCTCATGCTGCAAAAACACGGCCTTTGTCTGCGGGCTGTATCGTAGGCTCAGGTACTATTTCTAATTACGATCGTTCGGCTGGTTCAAGCTGTTTAGCGGAAAAACGTATGTTAGAAATTGTTGCCAATGGAGTTGCTAGTACTGAATTTATGAAGTTTGGCGATAAGGTACGTATTGAAATGTTTGATGACAATGGTGATAGTATCTTTGGGGCTATTAATCAAAAGGTTGTCGAATACAAAATGTCATAAATAAAGGCATTAGAAAGTAGGGGGTATTATGAAGCTTTATGGTTATTGGCGCTCAACGGCAGCTTATAGGGTACGAATAGCTTTGTACTTAAAAGGAATTGATTTTGAATCTGTGCCAGTACATTTAGTTAAAAATGGTGGAGAGCAATATAAGGATGATTATACTGCCATTAACCCTAACCAATTAGTGCCTACCTTAATTGATGATGATTTGACTTTACATCAATCATTAGCAATTATCGATTATCTTGAATCGGCAAAATCAGGGTTATCATTATATCCTGATTGCATAAAAGATGTGGCTAAAGTGAGGGCTTTTGCATTAAATATTGCTTGTGAAATTCACCCATTAAATAATTTACGTGTTCAACAATATTTAGTGGATGAACTTAACTTACTAAGTGATGCTAAATTAGCGTGGATTAAGCATTGGATGGTTATTGGCTTTAATGCGATAGAAAAGCAGCTTATCCATACGTCGGGTTGCTATTGTTTTAAAGATCAAATAACTGTAGCTGATATTTGTTTAATACCACAAGTGTATAACGCTAATCGTTTTAATATTGATATGAATCATTTTCCCTATATAAACCGAGTAGTAGATAATTGCAGTAAACTTGAAGCCTTTCAATTAGCATTACCTGAAAATCAGGCTGATGCACAGCTATGATGCTGTTTATGATGTTGAGTCATCTGCACCATGCTAAGTATGTTACTTTAAATTGATAGTCGGCTTAATGAGTTTAGTGAAATAATGATTAACGAAAGAAAAGTCTAGTAACTCTATTTGTATTTTTTAAAGGATTATACTGATAATGGTTGGATTCTAATCGTGGTTAACGAGATTAGAATCCAACTTGATAAATTAATGCAATATTCTTGCTTTAATTGTGCCATCAATCGCTTTTAATGCTTTTAATGCTTGTGCACTATCAGATGATTCAATATCAATAACTACATAACCAATTTCTGAATCTGTTTGTAAATATTGTGCAGCAATATTTATATTGTTTTCAGCAAAGGCTTGGTTAATTTTTGTCAAAACGCCTGGTTGATTATGATGAATGTGTAGTAAGCGGCTTGTACCTGTTTCTCCAGGTAAAGAATGCTCCGGTAGTGATACTTCAGGGAAGTTAACTGCCGATAAACTTGAACCATTGTCAGAATATTTCGCTAATTTACTTGCTACTTCTAAACCAATGTTTTCTTGTGCTTCTTTTGTACTACCACCAATATGTGGTGTAAGAATTACATTATCAAAACCACGTAATGGTGATACGAATTCATCATCATTACCTTTAGGCTCAACAGGGAATACGTCAATGGCAGCACCTGCTATTTTTTTGTCTGTTAATGCTTGTGCAAGTGACTCTATATCTACAACGGTACCGCGAGAAGCATTAATAAAAATCGCGCCTTTTTTCATCGCAGTAAACTGTTCTGTACCTATCATATACTGTGTTTGGGGTGTTTCTGGCACATGTAAACTAACAACATCAGCTTCACTTAACAATGACTTTAAGGAAGATGATTGGCTTGCATTGCCTAAAGGTAATTTAGTTTCTATATCATAAAACTTAACACGCATACCTAACGTTTCAGCCAGAATACCAAGCTGAGTTCCAATATGGCCATAGCCAATGATACCGAGTGTTTTTCCGCGAGCTTCAAAAGACCCTACCGCAGACTTCAACCATTCACCACGGTGTGCTTTTGCACTTTTTTCAGGAATACCACGTAGCAATAATAAGGCTTCACCTAATACTAATTCTGCAACAGAACGGGTATTAGAAAAAGGCGCATTAAATACTGGAATGCCACGTTTTTTAGCTGCTTTGACGTCAACTTGGTTTGTGCCGATACAAAAGCAGCCAATAGCAACAAGCTTTTTAGCGTGGGTGATAACTTCAGCAGTCAACTGAGTACGAGAACGGATACCAATAAAATGCACATCAGCTATTTTGGCAATTAAATCATCATTCGAAAGTGATGTTTTAATATACTCAATATTCGAATAACCTTTCTCCTTTAACTCATCAAGTGCGCTTTGATGCACACCTTCAAGTAAAAGGATTTTTATTTTGTCTTTTGCTAATGATTTTTTGCTTGTTGTCATAAGGTATGGCTTCACTTATTTAAGTTAGAATTACATTGTTAGTAAAAAAGTCAGTTAAATAAAAGTCAGCTAAATAAAACGTTTAGATGGCTAGATATCTATAATTCCAATAAGATAACATATAGCGTATAAACTCTAAAGAAAATATTTGAGTAAACAAATTAAGTGTTTGATTATTATGTTTATTTATCTGGTTACTTAGCTTAATTAGTTAGATGAATGACTAATTAAGCTTGTGGATACTATTTTTATTATTACATTAAAACTAATAAACCAGGTCTTAAGTGCATGATATTATTTGATAATTTCAATTCCGTCATTACTACCAAGGATCAGTACATCAGCACCTCGTGCTGCGAATAAACCGTTAGATACAACACCGACAATAGCATTAATATCAGCTTCTAACTTTTTAGCATCAGTAATTTTTAAGTTATGTACATCAAGAATAACATTGCCATTATCGGTAATAACACCTTGACGATATTCGGGGTCGCCGCCTAGCTTTACTAGTTGCCGAGCAACATAGCTACGCGCCATAGGAATCACTTCAACTGGTAATGGGAAGGTACCTAATATGTCAACTAACTTTGAATCGTCAGCGATGCAAATAAATTGATTGGCAACAGCGGCAACAATTTTTTCTCTTGTGAGTGCAGCACCACCACCTTTGATCATGGTTAAATACTTGTTAACTTCATCAGCGCCATCAACATAAACATCTAAAACGCCTACATTATTAAGATCAAATACCTCAATGCCATGTGCTTCCAAACGTTTAGTCGACTCATCAGAGCTGGAAACTGCACCTTCAATATCATCTTTAATCGTTGCTAAAGCGTCAATGAAGTAATTAACAGTAGAGCCAGTACCAACACCAACAATAGTGCCTTCTTTAATAAATTCTAATGCTTTATATGCTGCTGCTTTTTTCATTTCATCTTGTGTCATGAGTTTGCCTTATAGGAGTATAGCTATTTTAGTATTTCATTAATGCGCAGATTATAGCAGTCGCTTGTTAAAAAGACAGTAATAGCAACCTATACTAAGTTGGTAGCCTTAAATTGAACTTACTTATTTGGTTTTTTACTCTGTGCGGCAGTTGTAAAATTGAAAGCTCGGGTGGGGGTAATTATTTTGGGTAATGGAATATCCCAAGCCTCTACAGGAATGGTGTCGACTTGCTGGCAATCATGAGCAAGCCCAATTGGAGAGAACTGACGTTGTTGCCAATTAGCAAGTGTTCTATCGTAAAAACCTCCACCCATACCTAACCGAGCGCCTTTATTATCAAAGGCAACTAACGGTGTGAATAAAAGATCAAGTTGGGCTAATGGGCAAATTTTATCGACTGCTAGTTTGGGCTCCAAAATACCATAGCTATTTTGTATCATTGTGCTATTTTCTTCATACAATAGGAATAGCAAATGACCAGAACAAAAGGGATGTAAAACGGGTAAATAAATGTGCTTTTTTTTCTGCCAGCACCAATGAATAAAAGGCTGTAAGTCTAACTCACCGTCATTGGCTAAATACAAAGCAATATGTTGAGACTCTTTTACAAAAACACTATTTTTGAGTGTTGATAATAAAGCTAGTGCGGCACTTTCTTGAAATGAACTAGTCAGTTCTTTTCTTCTATCGCGTATTATTTTTCGAATCGAGTTTCTAGTGTCATTTGAGGGGGAGATTAATAAAGATTTAGTCATCTTATATTTCTTAATTGAAAATAAAAGTGGGTGTATTTAAACACCCACTGAATGCTAAATAAAAGTTAATTAAGCATTATTACTTGCTACATTAGCGTTGTGTTTTACTTCATTTTCATCTGATGCATTTTCCCAGAATCTAGATTTAAAACCTATTAATAAAACAATCAAACCAATACTAATAGTAAACAAGCTAATCTGTATGTATAACGCAGGTATTTGAGATACATTATTTGGATCGTAATTACCCGCTAATAAACCTGAAATAATATTTCCGATAGAGTAAGTTAACACAAAAATACCCATCATTTGTCCTGCAAAGCGTTTTGGTGATAATTTACTTACCGCGCTCAAAGCTACAGGGCTTAAACATAGTTCACCAACAGTATGTAAGAAATAAGTGGCAACTAACCAATAAGGCGCAATTTTCATTCCTGACGCTGCATATTGTGCTGCAAAAAACATAACAATAAAGCCACTACCCATAATAATTAAACCTACAGCACATTTTATGCCGTAAGAAGGGCTTACAAGCCTTTTTCCTAAATTAATCCATAAGGCAGCGAAGAAAGGAGATAATAATACGATAAAGATAGAGTTTAACGATTGAAACCATCCTGTTGGTATTTCAAATGAACCAACAATACGATCAGTATAATCACGTGTAAACAAGTTCATTGAAGAGCCTGCTTGCTCAAAACCAGACCAAAAACAAGCTGAAGCGACACAAATAATAAGTAGCGCTATGAGTTTTTTCTTCTCCGCAACAGTTAAAGAGCCCCCGAAATAAATAGTAGCATAGTAAATAACGAAAATAGCAGAAAAGGCAACCGCAACATATTGTGCAATAGTTACCGGTACAATAGTAACAATACCTTGAAATACTGCATAAGTTAATGCAGCCAAGCTAGCTAAGAATATGGCGATAATTGTCCAGCTTAATTTCTGTGCTTTTTTTGATAAAGGATACACTGGACTTGCGCCAACACCATTAAGGTTAGGTGTGGTAATTTTGTATTGAATTAAGCCTATAGCCATACCAACAGCTGCAGCACCAAATGCCCAGTGCCAACCTTGATTTTCCATTAAATAGCCACAAACACCGTAGCCTATAATTGATCCTATGTTAATGCCCATGTAGTAGATAGCGTAGCCACCATCACGACGAACATCTTTGTCAGAATATAGCTGACCAACCATAGCGCCAATATTCGGTTTTAATAGTCCGGTTCCCAATACAACAAAAATCAAACCAATAAAGAATGAATAATCGTTAGGAATAGCTAAAATAATGTGGCCGATCATAATAATAATGCCGCCATACCATACGGCTTTTTGTCCGCCCATTAACCTATCAGCAAGCCAGCCACCAGGAAGCCCCATAAAATATACACAACCTGTATATAACCCATAAATTGCGGCTGCAGAAGCAACGGTTAAGCTTAGACCACCTTCTTGTAACGTTGCCGTCATAAATAAAACAAGTAGCATGCGCATGCCGTAATAACTCATACGCTCCCACATTTCTGTAAAAAAAAGCGTTTTAAGGCCACTAGGCTGACCAAAAAAATCTTTTGCTGGTTTTGATGACATAAAATTGTCCTAATTTTCATTATTATATTAAGTAGAGATACTTGCGTAAATGTACACGCTGCCTTAAAAATATAAACGGCAAAAAAAGTGTACAATGTGCTTTTATACCTGTGCTTTAGTTTAAAGGCAAGTTTGTACTGCGAACAAAGCACTTCTTAATCGGTGTTGTGTAGCGAAATCTTTCCTAGAATACAGAATAAACTATTTAAAGAGGAATCGCTTACTACTTGTTAACAATATTTCAATCATGTGGAGTTTAAGCAGTAACATGCATGAGTTTGAAGTTGTTTGACTATAAATATACTGTTAAACTTTTGTTATTATTACGCGTAATGAAATGTGAAATAAGTTTATTAAGCATCATTGGGCATAGTTTCAGCACTAGCAACCTTTTATAGTTGCTAGTTAGTGGAATTTAATACAATTTTAAATGGAATAATTCAATGTCACTTACATTAAGTGAAGTAAATGTAGCAATTATAGGTTTGGGCTATGTCGGCTTACCCTTAGCTGTAGAGTTTGGGAAAAAATATCCAACTCTAGGCTTTGATATTAACACCAAGCGTGTAGAAGAATTAAAGCAAGGTCACGACTTCACTTTAGAAGTATCAACAGATGAATTAGCTGACTCAGCTTTTATTTCATACTCTTGTGATGTAGAAGCATTAAAATCGAGTAATGTTTATATTGTTACAGTACCAACACCGATTGATGAACATAAACAGCCTGATTTAACACCGCTTGTTAAGGCAAGTCAAATGCTTGCGACTGTTATCAAGAAAGGAGATGTTGTTATATATGAGTCAACAGTTTATCCCGGCGCTACTGAAGATGTTTGTATTCCACAAATAGAAAAGAATTCAGGGTTAGTGTTTAATAAAGACTTTTTTGCAGGTTATTCACCTGAGCGTATTAACCCAGGTGATAAAGAACACAGAGTAACAAATATTTTAAAAGTGACCTCTGGCTCAACAAATGAAATTGCTGAGTTTATCGATCAGTTATATGGCTCAATTATTACTGCAGGCACATATAAAGCATCAAGTATTCAAGTTGCAGAAGCAGCAAAAGTTATTGAAAACACTCAACGTGATTTAAATATAGCGTTAATAAATGAACTTGCGGTTATTTTTAATAAACTGAATATCGACACTGAAGAAGTATTAAAAGCTGCAGGAACGAAATGGAATTTTTTACCTTTCCGTCCTGGTTTAGTTGGTGGACATTGTATTGGCGTTGATCCTTATTATTTAACACATAAAGCGCAATCGATAGGATACAATCCAGAAGTTATTCTGGCAGGTCGTCGTATTAACGATGGTATGGGCGCTTATGTCGTTTCACAATTAGTTAAAACAATGATTAAACGTAATATCGGTGTTAATGGTGCCAATGTGTTAGTTATGGGCTTAACGTTTAAAGAGAATTGTCCGGACGTTCGTAATACTAAAATTGTTGATATTTTATCTGAACTTGCAGAATACGATACTAATGTTGATGTTTATGATCCTTGGGTTAACCCAAGTGAAGCAAAAGAGGAATACGGCGTAGAGCTAATAGATAAGCCTAAAGTATCTCATTATGATGCTGTTATTTTCGCTGTCGCTCATAATGAATTTAAAGCATTATCAAATGATAATATTAAAGGTTTAATGAAAACAGATCATGTTATTTATGATTTGAAATATATGCTTGATCCTCAATTAGCCGATATTCGTTTATAAACTAGATAAATTTTCATTCTTTAGATGTTTCGTTCCTTCTTTATAAGGTAGTTAATTCGAAACATTTAAAGATGAATAATAAGATCCTGAATCAAGTGCAGAATAAAGGTGTTGTACATTAAACTTACTGAATAATAATCACGTCTTTACCATCTTATTTTCGTCATTTCGTATGTGTTTAATGCGAAATTTAACAATCAACTTTATTAATTTCAGGTTTACTTTATGACTCGTTATCAAGAAATAAAAATACAATTAACATCTGCACCTAAAACATGGTTAGTCACTGGTTGTGCAGGCTTTATCGGCTCTAACTTATTAGAAACTTTATTACTATTAAATCAGAAGGTAGTAGGGTTAGATAATTTTGCTACAGGGCATCAACATAATTTAGACGAAGTTAAAGGACAAGTTTCTGCTGAGCAATGGCAAAACTTTACCTTTATTGAAGGTGATATACGTAGTCTTGATGATTGTAAAAAAGCTGTTGGTACCATTGATAAAAAAGTTGATTATATTCTTCACCAAGCCGCATTAGGATCTGTACCACGTTCTATTGCTGACCCTATTTTAACTAACTCAGCTAATATTACAGGCTTTTTAAATATGTTAGTTGCAGCTAAAGAAGCTATGGTGAGTAGCTTTGTTTATGCAGCTTCTAGTTCAACTTATGGTGATCATCCTGCATTACCCAAAATAGAAGAAAATATTGGTAAACCATTATCACCTTATGCTGTTACTAAGTATGTAAATGAACTCTATGCGGATGTTTTTAACAAAACTTACGGACTCAATGCTACGGGGTTACGTTACTTTAATGTTTTTGGGAAACGACAAGATCCGGATGGAGCTTACGCAGCTGTTATTCCTAAATGGACTGCTGCTATGATTGAAAATCAAGACGTTCAAGTTAACGGCGATGGTGAAACAAGCCGAGATTTTTGTTTTATCGAAAATGCAGTACAGGCAAATATTTTAGCGGCAACAGCACCTGACAGTGGCAAAAACCAAGTTTATAACGTTGCTTTAGGTGATAGAACCACGTTAAACACCTTATTTGACAGTTTAAAGAGTGCGTTACAAACTAATGGAGTCAAATATCTAAAGTCACCAGTATATCGTGATTTTAGGGCGGGTGATGTGCGTCATTCGCAGGCTGATATTTCAAAAGCAAAATCAATGATAGGTTTTGAGCCTGAATTTAAAATTCAACAAGGCATTGATAAAGCAATGCCTTGGTATATTGAATTCTTGTTGAATAAGTAAAGTCACTCTTTAGTTAACGTTTGGCTACATTGACAACCAAAAAAGGGATTACTAAGTTAATCCCTTTTTTATCAGTTATATAAATGGTATTTATATAACTTGCTACTAGTTTTTTAAGTGAAGACATTCATCATTCAGGTATTCCATAGACTCATTAACAAACACTAAAGTTCGCTGGCGATAACAAAAATAGCTATTAATACCTTCAGGAAAATGCCCAGATATGGTATTACCTATTTTCTTTGCTGTATTTATGATGTCGTTATCAATACGAAAAGGGTGCTTTATAATAAAATCTTTGTTGAGACGCCACATAATATCTAAGCCTTCGCTCGATGAATATTCAGAAAGTTTTTGATAAAGTGTTTCCCCTTTTCTAAAAGGACGATTTTCTTCAGTGCCACGCCAGTTTCTAGGGTAAGAACGGGTACTTATCTGTTTAGCTTGTAATATTTTAACTAAATCACCTTCGGGCTCAGGCAAAAAGATAACATTATTTACTATTTTTCTGTCTTCTTTATCGCCATACACTTTAGCATAAAAATTAGATAGTCCTTCCGCTGCAGCATTTGGCCTTTTAGATTTTAGTTGCTTTTTTATCGCGTCACTAGCTTCAGCTGTTAATGATTGTGCATCATCTTGATTTGACGAAAGCAGTAAATCCTTATTGAGAAAAAAAGCAATAGCAAGCCCAATTAAGATAGCTGCAATAATAGCACTTCGAATCCAAAACCCCATATAGGTACACTTCCAATTGCTATAATGTTAAATATAATATAAGGCTATACCATACAAAATAGTTAAAAAATTATCAAAGAATAATCGTATATAGTGTCATTGATTATTCATTACTTGTAGTAAGAGTTATTTGTAAAAAGAAGGTTCATCTGGATTTGGGCGAGTTTTAAATCGTCGATGCAACCACATATACTGTTCTGGTCTTTGAGATATCGCTTTTTCTAATTCTTGGTTTACACGAATTAAATCAGCTTCGTCATCTTTACTTGGAAAGTTATCGAATGGTGGTGAAATTGTTAAAGTATAGCCACTGTCATCTTCATTTCTAATGGGAACAATCATCATTGTTTCAACATTTTTTTGTCGAGCAAAAATTAATGTACCTGTTGTTGTCGCGGTTTTTTTAACGCCAAAAAAGGGTACAAACAAGCTACGGTTTCTACCGTAATCTTGATCGGGTAGGTAAATACAAGCTTCTTTATCTTTCAACGCTTTTATAAGGCCTTTAACATCTTTTTTACCCAACATATATTTATTTGAACGCCCACGTCCACGAAATTGGAAAAACTCCATTAAAGGATTATTATGTGGTCGATAAAACACTACCATTGGGTGTCCATAGCCTATTCCACGAGCATTGATTTCTACACTTAAGTAATGCATTGCAAGCAGCAGAATGCCTTTACCTTCACTTTGTGCTTTTTCTATATGCTCTAATCCAATCACATTAAACTTTCGTTTAATACGCCAATCCGGCCACCACCAACCCATGCCAGTCTCAAATAATGCAATGCCCGTGTTTTCGAAGTTTTTCTTTAATATTACTTCTCTTTCTTGCTCGCTCATTTCTGGAAAGCACAACTTTAAGTTAACATCCGCAATATGTTTTCTTTTGGATCCTATTTTATAAAGTAGACGTCCTAGCATTCGACCTAAGCCTAATTGCCACTTGTAAGGGAGCCACGAAATACTATAAAGAATAAAAACCCCTAGCCAAGTTAACCAGTATTTAGGCAATAAAAAGGCTAGTTTAAAATCAGGCTGTAAAACTTTATTTTTACTCACAGTGTTTTCTCTTGATAGGATTAAGGAGATTATTTGATGTTGATTATATCGATTAACGGCAGTTATGTGAAAGAAGAACTGACGGTTTTATTAAAAGTGCGGTTACTTTTAGTTGTAATCTAATTGTTCAATGTATTTTAAGTAAAACGGTATTAGTAATTAAGGTGCTTTTATTATAAAAAAGGGGACGTATTAAATAGGTCCCCTTAGTTACTTTATTTTTGAATATTACTTTGCAGCCATTAATCCTGTATTAATAGCTGTGATGTCTTCATCGGTAATAGTACCGCCAGCACGTTTTAATAATAATACATTTTGGATGTAAGCATAACGCGTTGACGATAGGTTACGTTTGGCATTGTATAAGTTACGTGTGCTATCTAATACGTCTACAATAGTACGCGTACCCACTTCGAAACCAGCTTCGGTGGCTTCTAATGCTTTGGTTGCACTTAGCACTGATTGTTCAAAAGCTTTAATACTTGAAATACTTGCTACCACTGTGTTGTATGCATTACGAGTAGTACGAACGACCGAACGGTGTGTTTGCATTAAATCTTGGCTCGCTAGGACAAAATTATTTTGCGCTGTACGGACACTGCTTTCTATTGCACCACCAGAATAAATAGGTACATTAAGAGTTACGCCTACAGAATAATCATTTAAAGCTGGAGTATTCACATTAATTGAGTTTATATTGGAGTCGCTATCATTACTGTTATAACTAGCGTCAAAATCTAAAGTTGGATAATGACCGGCTTTAGCTGAACTAATTGTTTGCTTGGCAATTTCAATACCAACTCGCGATGCAATTAAATCTAAGTTTTTTGCTTCAGCTGCTTTTTGCCATTCATCAGCACTATTTGGAGTAGGTGTTGATGTGCTAAAACGATCTGTATTTAATACATTGATGCTTTTAGGGTAGTTATTAGTAATAACACGCAACTCTTCTTCTGCACTAAAAATTGCATTTTTAGCACGAATTTCCTCTGTCACCGCAGTATCATATTGAGCTTGAGCTTCATGTACATCTGTTATTGCTGTTAAACCTACAGAAAATCGTTGCTTGGTTTGTTCAAGTTGGCGAGCAATAGCGGCTTTTTCTGCTTGAGCAAAAACTAGGTCATCTTTGGTGCTTAATAAAGAAAAGTACGCTTGTGCAACACGTACAATTAAATCTTGTTTTGCTACTTGATAAACCAAATCACTTTGGTGTGCTGATTTTTCAGCTATGTTTAAACGTAACCAACTATCATGATGATAAAGTTGCATATTTAAATTCGCGCCATAACCTAACGATTTAAACTCTGTTGTGTATACATCGTTCAGATCATAGTCATAACTTTCGCTTTCACCATCACTGTAATTCGCATATGCGCTGATTTGTGGTAATAATGCTGAACGTGCCAGTGTAATGTCTTCTTTGACTATTTCAAATTGAGCTCGAGCTTTTAAAACAACGGTGTCGTTTAATAAAGCTTGTTGATAAACCGATAATAAGTCTTCGGCTTGAGTATTAGTTGCTGTAATTGAACCTACAAGAGCTATAATTATTGTACTTAAAGTTTTTTTCATGAGTCGAGCTTTCCTTGGGATATGAGTTCCCGTTTATAGTGATATAATGAAATATCGTTATATATACAAGATTATGTTACAGGGGTTTTAAAACTAACCAAATAAAATCAATAATTGATAGTGTAACAAATTATGATTAAAAAGAGAGTGTTTATGCAAGATAATCAAAGTAAATCAATACCTATGTTGCAATATAACCAAAATGACGTATCAATAGCAGCAATTAATACTAAGTATCAAGGTTTTTTTAAAGTAGATGAATATCAGCTTAAGCATAAACTGTTTTCACAAAAATTCAGTGAAAGCATTACACGTGAAGTATTTGAACGTGGTGATGCAGTTGTAGTGATGCTTTATGATGCTATCGAAGATAATTTATTATTTTTAGAACAATTTAGAGCAGGTGCATTACGTACAGAACAAACTCCTTGGTTACTTGAGTTTGTCGCTGGGATGTTTGAAAGTGACGAGGACCCAATTGATGTGGCGATACGGGAAACGAAAGAAGAAGCGGGTATTAGCTTAGAAGCTAGCGCTGTGAGGCCTATAATGAAATACCTTTCGAGCCCTGGCGGAATGAGTGAATGTATTCATCTATATTGGGCTAAGTTCGATAGCAATAAAGTATCACCGGGTAGTATTTATGGTTTAGATGATGAAAACGAAGATATATTACTTCATATTATTTCGCGGACAGAGGCTTTAGCACTATTAAAAGAGGGAAAAATTATTAACGCATCCACCATTATTGGTTTGCAATGGTTAGCGATGAATTATCCCAACCTGTAGGTTGAATTTATGAGGCATATGCTTCAAGATCAACTATTCCTCGGTTTTAATAAATGACATACATATAGTACACGCAGTACAACTATATGTATAAAAAATACAACAGCATAGCCCAGCATAGGATATTAGTGAGTTTTTTCCCAAATAGCACAGTAAATAGAAGAACAAGGTATCAACCTAACTTAGTTAGCTTGATGACCTTGTGTGCTAACAATTATTTTTTATTATTGAAAGTACAAGCTGATCAAACAGCACTTAATCAACAACGCCATTTTTTTATTAATGAGCATCTTACTTATGTGGTTACGGTGAATGAAGTCACTCGCTATACATCACTGATTACTTTTGAACAAAAAATGTTTACTCAAACGGCCAATAAAAGTAAAACATATACTCAGTCGCTTCAACCTCGTATGAGTATTCGTTTATACCACGATGCTCGTATGGCTGAAGTCATTAGTAATCAAGATGTTTTTCAAGTGCAACCTCGTTATGATTACCCAAATAAAGATATGCATCAACAAGATGAAAAACAACAAATCAATCAATTTTTAAACGAGTGGTTACATCTTTGTCTAGAGCATGGTCAGGTTCATTTAGCCCTAAAAACTAACGGATAATAAACACATGAACAATTCAAAAAAAACTTTTATTATCGCTCAATTTAGTGATTGTCATTTATTTTCCGATAAGCAAGCTAAGCATCTAGGTGCCAATGTTTGGCAAAATTTGAGTCGAGTATTAACTGATATTGCTCAACGAACAAATATTGATAGTATTGTTTTTACTGGTGACCTTACTCAAGATCATAGTGAAAATTCTTATCAACATTTTGTGCATGCTGTTAAGCAAGCAAAATTCGCTATGCCGGTATATTTCTTAGCGGGTAACCATGATGATCGTGATTTATTGACGCAACATTTAATAGCGCCTACTTTTCAAACCAATAAAACACTTGATAATGATTTTTGGCAAATACAATTATTAGATAGTAAAAGTGATACACCGTCAGGCTTAATTTCCGCACAAAAATTACAAAGAGTATCGCAGCAAATGGATCGTACTAAATTTCAATTGTTAATGATGCACCACCATCCTATTGATGTCGGCTACTATATTGATAAGCATGGATTATTAGCACAAGAGGATTTTTGGAATAAAATTGCAGAGTTAAATGAAAAAAACGCTAAAATTAAAGGGATTGCATGTGGACATGTTCATCGAGGAGTGCATTTATCTAAACAAAATGTTGATGTCTATACTTGCCCGGCAACTTCTGTGCAGTTTGGTGATACAAAAGAAGAAATAGGCTCTATTTTACCAAGTTATCAACTCCTTTATCTTGAAAGAGATGGTACAATGAGTCGTGAAATTATTGTGTTTTAATATAGCTTTTTTATATAAAAGACTATTGAAGATAGGGAAATATTATTTAGGATGAAATATATAACAATATGAAAAAAAATATTCTTTATCTACATGGTTTTAATTCATCTCCTTATTCATCAAAAGCGGAGCAAGCTCGCCAGTATTTTCAGGATAATTTTCCAGATATTAATTTTATTTGTCCTCAGTTAGCTAATTCACCTACGGAAGTATTGTTGCAGTTAGAGCACATTCTTAAATCAGATAGCTTAATGGGTGTAAATAATAGCACTTGGTTTTTAATCGGCTCATCATTAGGTGGTTACTTCTCTCATTATTTAGCAAATAAATATCAACTTTCTGCGGTATTGATCAATCCAGCAATTAAGCCTTATAGTTTATTAGAGCACTATATTGGTGAACAAATAAACCCTTATACCAATACAGTTTATCAAGTAACAGAGCAACATATGCTTGATCTTAAAGCGATTGAACAAAGTGCTCCAATGGATAGTGATGAGAAAAAAAATAATTACCTAATTATGGTACAAACAGGTGATGAAGTGTTAGATTATCAACAAGCAGTTGAGAAATTTAAATATAGCCGTCTTATCATTGAACAGGGCGGTAATCATAGTTTTGTTGGATTTGATAAAAAACTTCCAATGATTGCAGAATTTTTTCAACTATAAGCCAAGTTGGGAAAATAAAAACGATACATATACTTACATAGATAGAAAATAAACCATGACCGACCAATATAATTCAGATTCCATTGAAGTACTTAGCGGCTTAGATCCTGTACGCCACCGCCCTGGAATGTATACTGATACCACGCGTCCTAATCACTTGGGTCAAGAAGTTATTGATAACTCAGTGGATGAAGCTCTCGCTGGGCACGCTCAAAATATTAGTGTTATTTTAGATACCGATCAGTCACTTGAAATAACTGATGACGGTCGAGGTATGCCAATAGATATTCACCCTGAAGAAGGGGTATCAGGTGTTGAGCTTATTTTTTGTAAATTACATGCAGGTGGAAAATTTTCCAATAAAAACTACCAATTTTCTGGTGGTTTACATGGTGTAGGTATTTCGGTTGTTAATGCTTTGTCAACCCGGGTTGATGTAACGATTAGGCGCGACAGTAAAGTTTATGAAATGGCGTTTGAGAATGGTTATAAAGTTGAAGAGCTAGCTGAAACAGGCACAGTAGGAAAACGTAATACCGGAACGCGTGTCAAGTTTTGGCCTGATCCTAAATACTTCGATTCAGCAAAATTTTCGGTATTAAAATTAACACACTTATTAAAAGCTAAAGCAGTATTATGCCCAGGCTTAACGATTAAGTTTCATGATAAAATTGAAAATAAAAAGCATGAATGGTGTTATGAAGACGGATTAACTGACTACCTAAAAGAATCAGTTAAAGGCTATGAAAGCTTACCTGAACAGCCTTTTGTGGGTGACTTTACTACGCAAACCGAAGCAGCAAACTGGGCTGTAACTTGGTTACCTGAAGGTGGTGAAAGTGTTGGCGAAAGTTATGTAAACTTAATCCCAACAGTCGCTGGTGGTACACATGTTAATGGTTTGCGCCAAGGTTTATTAGAATCTATGCGTGAATTTTGCGAGTTTCGTAATTTAATTCCGCGTGGTATCAAACTTACGCCTGACGATATTTGGGATAAATGTAGTTATATTTTATCCATAAAAATGCAAGATCCGCAATTTGCAGGTCAAACTAAAGAGCGTTTATCTTCTCGTCAATGTGCAGGCTTTGTAACTGGCGTTGTAAAAGACGCTTTTAGCTTATGGTTAAATGAACATACCGATATAGCTGAATCGTTAGCTGAATTTTGTATTAGTAACGCCCAAAAACGTATGCGTGCTAGTAAAAAAGTAGTGCGTAAAAAAATAACACAAGGTCCTGCGCTACCAGGCAAGTTAACTGATTGTGGTAGCCAAGATTTATCTCGTACGGAATTATTTTTAGTTGAAGGTGACTCTGCTGGTGGTAGTGCCAAGCAAGCACGTGACCGTGAAACACAAGCGATAATGCCATTGCGAGGGAAAATTCTTAATACTTGGGAAGTAGAATCTGGGCAAATTCTTGCTTCACAAGAAGTACATGATATTTCTGTTGCTTTAGGAATTGACCCTGATAGTAATGACTTATCAGAATTACGCTACGGTAAAGTGTGTATCTTGGCCGATGCTGACTCGGATGGACTTCATATTGCGACATTGCTTTGTGCCTTATTTACACAACACTTTTTACCTTTAGTACAAGCCGGACATGTTTATGTTGCTATGCCGCCCTTGTATCGTATTGATGTTGGGAAAGAAGTATTTTATGCCCTAGATGAAGCGGAAAAGGATAGTATTCTTGATCGAATAGCTGCAGAGAAAAAGCGTGGTAAAGTTAACGTACAACGCTTTAAAGGTTTGGGTGAAATGAATCCTCTTCAGCTTAGAGAAACGACGATGGATGCCAATACTCGTCGTTTAGTACAACTGACTGCGTTAGATGAAGAACACAGCGAAACCATTGAAATGATGGACATGCTTCTATCCAAAAAACGCTCAGGAGATCGTAAAGAATGGCTCCAAACTAAAGGCGATATGGCTGTAGTACAATAATGTTTTAGCCATAAATTGACAAATTTAGTACATAAACCTGTAATTAATAATAAGTGTTTATGCTATTTTCTTACTATTTTTAAGCGATAATTTATGGCAACTTATACTCTTCAATGCCAATGATCTTTTGTGTAAATAAATATATCGATGTTACTCGAAGTTGATGTTATTAAATATTAAATTTAACGTCGTTTAGCTTGAATAGCATTTGTTTAAAAAATTCACTTTATACTAGTTTGATAATTATCACGTTTATAGGCCAATTGTATTGTTATTTAAGCGTATTTCACAGTGTTTGATTTTACTATTTTCTTTTGTGTATATTGCAACGAGCTTAGCTGTAGCTATACCAAAGAAAGAAGATAGTGTTGTTGGCTTTGATGAAGCCGCAATAAAAATAGAACAATTAATTGATAACAATATACCTTTAGCGAAATTTGAATTAGAAAAATATGCTAAATTAATTGGTAAATTACCTTTAGAGCAACAAATTACCTATCAGCACTTGTTGACTGATATTTATATTTTGCAAGGGAAGTTTCATTTAGCAAAACAAAGTGCCACCGACGGCCTATCACTAACCTTACAACTTTCTAGCCCTAGTTTATTAATTTCTGAATTACTTTATAACCGCGGTTTAGCCTATGAAAATATTGGTGAAACTGAGCTGGCGGCTAAAGATTATGAAAGTGGCTTAGCATTAGCTAAATCACTGCATGATAATGTTTTAATCTCAACGGGGTTGATGAAATTAGGGGGAATATATTATTTAACTGATCGATATGAAAATTCGTTACTCGTCTTAAATGATGCTTACAGTATTGCTAAGCAAACCGATGACGAAAAGCTCAAGGGAGCTGTGAATTTTGAGTTAGGGACTTTATATACTCACCTAAATAGAAATAAGCAAGCAATGGTTTATTATCAGCAGTCTTACGAACATTATAAACGTTCTAATCAAGCAATATTATCACTGAACGCGTTAGTGAATATTGGTATGAATCATGTTTCTGAAAATGAGTATGAACAAGCGATAATTGCCTATGAAACCATTATTAATGAACCAGATAGTGCTGAAGTTAATAAAATTATGTACAGCGCTTATTTGGGATTATCATGGGCTAATTTAAAGAAAAATAATCCTAACCCTGAAGCAAGTTATCAATATTTATTACTGTCTAAGCAGTATATAGGGAATATTGAACAATATGATATTGAATTACAATATTATGTCGATGAAGCTTTTATATTGTTTGAACTTAAACGCTTTAATGAAGTTATTGATAGTATTAATCGAATTGATAAAATTTTAGTAAGTCAAATGCCGTTAGGTCACTTAAAAATTCAAACACGTATCAATATTGTTGATTTACAATCTAAAACATATTTTGAATTAGGTGATTATCAAAAAGCTTATGAGTTACAAGAACACCGCTTAGTGCTAACTCGGTTATTACGTGATGAAAAAGAAACACAGTCAATTGCAGCAGTACGCTTAGCGCTTGAAGCTAAAGAGGCGGACCTACACAAAAAAGTATTAGAAAATAAACAGGCCTTGCAACAAATATCGTTGTTAGAAGCAGAGCAAAAGCAGAAAAGACAGAAGCTTTATTTACTTTATATCGCCGTTGTTGCCTTAATATTTGCATGGTTATTAGTTAAGTTAGTACAAGGTCAACATAGGTTATATCAAGTATCGAGTATTGATATGCTTACAGGTATTTCAAATCGCCGTGAATTGATGAAGAAAGGTAAAAAACTATTTCAACAATCGAAAACCAGCAATACAGAATTTAGCGCGCTAATGATTGATATTGATTATTTTAAAAAGATAAATGATCAATTTGGTCATGAGTGTGGCGACCTAGTGCTGAAAAAAGTGGTAGAACTTGGCAAAGCATTAATGCGCAAAACAGATGTTTTTGGTCGTTTTGGTGGCGAGGAATTCGTTGCACTTTTACCAAATACGTCTAAATCTCAAGCTAATATTATTGCCGAACGTTTTCGGGTCGCTGTTGAAGCATATATTTGGGATAGTAATGGTTCATTACCGGAATCATTGCATGTCACTATTAGTATTGGTGTCGCTAATAGTATCGACTTTACTAATGGCGAGTCGACTGATCTCTCCACCTTAATTAAAAAAGCGGACGAGCTACTTTATCAGGCAAAAGAGCAAGGCCGAAATAGGGTGTGTAGCTAATGATTATGCGTTGGGCTCTGTTCTTATTTTTTATTGCATCTATTTTGTTAAATGCTGCTGTGGCGGCAGAAGGCTTACCAGGTGAGCATAATAAAGTGATACCAGCTAAAGAGTTTAAACTTCGTAAGGATATTGTCGATTTAGCTGAACAATCCGTCCCTTTACCGGAGAATGTAAGTGCTTTATTGAATGATATATCAATATTAAATAGTGCTGTTAACTATGCTGAACAGTATTTGATTTTATTGATTAAAGCAAAGGTAAAGCAACAAGCTCAGCAACATAACGAGGCGATTTTGTTAATAGAACAAGCTAAATTATTATCAAAATATATTACTAAAGAGCAGTTAATTCGCCCGCTCTTTGCAAACGCTTATTTGGTTCTCGCTGATAGCTACGCTGAAGTTAAAGATTATGATAATGCTTATAAAAACAAGAAGATTTTTGTCGATAAATATAACGAGTATCGCGATAAGACACGCCAAAAAAATATTGAGAAATTAACTGAGAACTCTGAAGTTGCACAAAAAATATCAGAAAATAAATTACTGGCAAATCAAAACAAGTTAAAAGAATTGCGTATTGCCGATGTACATGCCCAGCAAGAAGATCAACAAAGACGATTTTTATTCATTTTTTGTACTATTTTATTGTTTATTTTATTACTGTTAAGGAAACTTAAAGTTAGAAAGAAACTGTTAGTATTAGCGAAAACAGACAGTCTTACCGGCTTATTGAATAGAACCGAGCTATTTAATCAGGGGCATAAACTAGTTCAAGACACCAAAGAGCAAGGTTTAGAGCTGAGTGTATTACTGTTAGATATTGATCATTTTAAATTGATAAATGATAAATATGGTCACTCTGTTGGCGATTTAGTGTTAGAAAAAATAGCCAGCCTTGTAAGTGAAACCATGAGAGCCCGAGACGTTTTTTCTCGTTTAGGGGGAGAAGAGTTTGTTTCTCTTTTACCTAATACTAATCTTGATCATGCCAAAGCAATTGCTATGCGTGTAATAGAGAAAATAGCACAATATAATTTTAATGAACTAGGCGTTAACGAGAATATAACGGTAAGTATCGGTGTGGCTAATCTGAAAGATACTAACCCTGAATTTGATGATATTTTACATGCAGCTGATTTAGCTATGTATCAAGCAAAAGCCGAAGGAAGAAACCAAATGGTTAGTTATGAAGCTATTGTTAGGGACAGAGAAAGGCGTTCTAACAATTAGACTAACTATTTGAATTCACTTGGCTATCAAAATCATATAAGCTGTAGTTAATATTGGCGTTTATTAATTGTTACAAGAGAAATTAATCGCATTAACTTTTGCGATACTAATGTTTATGGGAATAGGAAAATCATTTCATGTCTGATGTGCTCGAATATAGTCCAGACGGGGTAGAACAAGTTCCTCTACGACGTTTTACAGAAGAAGCTTATTTAAACTACTCAATGTACGTTATTATGGATAGAGCCTTACCGCATATCGGTGATGGCTTAAAACCAGTACAACGTCGTATTGTTTATGCGATGTCAGAGCTTGGTTTATCGGCGACGGCAAAGTATAAAAAATCTGCGCGTACTGTTGGTGATGTACTAGGTAAATTTCACCCGCATGGTGATAGCGCCTGCTATGAAGCTATGGTGTTAATGGCCCAACCATTTTCTTATCGTTATCCGTTGGTTGATGGTCAAGGGAACTGGGGGGCGCCAGATGATCCTAAATCATTCGCGGCAATGCGTTATACAGAATCTCGTTTATCACGCTTTAGTGAAATTTTACTGGCTGAATTAGGGCAAGGAACGGTTGACTGGGTGCCAAACTTTGATGGCACTATGGAAGAGCCTAAAACTTTGCCTGCTCGTTTACCACATATTATGCTTAACGGTATAACAGGTATTGCCGTTGGTATGGCGACAGATATTCCACCGCATAATGTACGTGAAATAGCGGATGCTTGTGTGCATTTAATTGATGAGCCTAAAGCTGAAGTCTCAGATTTATTAACCTTTGTTAAAGGCCCTGATTACCCGACAGATGCTGAAATCATAACACCTAAGGCTGATATTGAAAAAATATATCAAACTGGGCGAGGTAGTATCAAAATGCGAGCCGTTTATGATATTGAGCATGGAGAAGTTGTTATTACAGCTTTACCTCACCAAGCATCAGGCGGCAAAATATTAGAACAAATAGCAGGACAAATGACGGCGAAGAAATTGCCTATGGTTATTGATCTTCGTGATGAGTCTGATCATGAAAATCCTGTTCGTTTGGTTATTGTTCCTCGCTCAAACCGAGTTGATATTGAACAATTAATGCAGCACCTATTTGCCAGCACAGATTTAGAAAAAAGTTATCGTGTTAATATCAACATGATTGGCTTAGATAACCGTCCAGCAGTTAAAAACCTAAGGGAAATATTATCTGAGTGGCTTGAGTATCGCCGGGAAACAGTACGCCGACGCTTACAATACCGTTTAGACAAAGTACTTGCACGGTTACATATCTTAGATGGCTTACTCGTTGCTTATTTGAATATTGATGAAGTGATTGAGATCATCCGTGGTTATGATGATCCAAAAGCAGAATTAATGTCACGCTTTGCGCTATCTGAAATACAAGCACATGCTATTTTAGAAATTAAATTAAGACAATTAGCTAAATTAGAAGAAGTAAAAATTCGTGCAGAGCAAGACGAGTTACGTAAAGAGCAAGATTATTTAGAAAAAATTCTTAACTCAAAAGCACGTATGAATACGTTAATGAAAAAAGAAATATTAGCGGCGTCTAAAGAATATGGTGATGATCGCCGTTCTAAATTAGTAGAGCGCAGTGAATCAAAAGCATTAACTGAGAAAGATCTTGTGCCAAGTGAAGCTGTAACTGTTGTTGTGTCAGATAAAGGCTGGGCTCGTTGTGCCAAAGGCCATGACATAGATGCTACTGCGTTAAGTTATAAATCGGGTGATTCTTATTTATGTTCAGCTAAGGGACGGAGTAATCGACCTGTTGCCTTTATTGACTCGTCAGGACGAGCTTTTACTACGGATGCTCATACATTACCGACAGCGCGAAGCCAAGGTGAACCACTAACTGGACGGTTTAGTTTGGCGGCAGGCGAAAACTTCGTTCATTGTGTTATGGCTGAAGATGACGCTAAATATTTATTAGTGAGTGATGCTGGTTACGGTTTTGTTAGTAGCTTTAGTGATATGATTAGTCGTAATAAAAATGGTAAAGCGATGATCTCCTTACCGCAAGCGGCAAAAGTATTAGCACCACAATTAATTGAAAATATTGATAGTGATTCATGTCTTGCTATTACAACCGAAGGACGAATGTTAGTCTTTCCTGTACAAAATCTACCGATACTGAGTAAAGGTAAGGGGAATAAAATTATAAATATTCCAACTGCTAGAGCAAAATCTAGAGAAGAGTTTGTAACGGTATTGGCAATAGTGCCAGATGGCGCTTCGGTAACAATTCATGCTGGTCGTCGTAAGTTAACTTTAAAATCAATTGATATTGATCATTATCGTGGTGAAAGAGGGCGTCGAGGTAATAAGCTGCCACGAGGTTTACAACGAGTTGATTATGTAGAAATTGAACCTGTTAATGCTAATCTTGTACAAGAATCAGCGTTAGAGCCTGATAATAATAACGATAGCACACCAACAGAATAGCCATAGTAAATAAAGCTTTTAAGGGGGGAGGATCTCTCTTAAAAGCTTTATTTAAGCGCAATTAACTAAAGTGTAAATAACAATTGTTTTCATTGTTTAATCTCTGATTTAGGAGTATCATTTTAACAATAGTAATTCTCATTAACCTTAATCTTAAGTTTAGTTTTAGATATTTTCACTGTGCTTAACGCATATCTAAAAGCAGAGAATATTCCATTTTTACCTTACTGATCACTTTATTTTATAGTTTGTGTGATAAGTGTAGCTATAAGGCATAACCAATGACTTTAGTTGATGTAGCAAGAAACCAAGTAGTTAAAATTAGTGCACTCCCACTTGATGAAACATTATCCGCTCAACTTTTAGAGCAAGGTTTTACGTTACGAACTGAAGTGGCTTTAGCTCATAAAGCACCTTTTAATGGCCCATTAGCTTATCGTTTACACAACACCAAAATATGTATTCAACGTTCTGTAGCTGCACAAATTCAAGTTACTGCCGTTTAAGTCTATCTAATTAAACTTAGGGTTATCAGTTTTAAATAAAACTGTTTTCAGTAAATCTTATATGAGTTTTTTTTCATGAGTTGTTGTTCTAATTCTTCATCCTGTTCCGAGGAGGTATCACCCTCTAAAGATCTACATTACGCTTTGGTTGGTTTTGCTAATTCAGGTAAAAGTACGTTATTTAACCTTTTAACATCTCGCCATAATAAATCGTCTACGCAAAACGTTGGTAATTTTTCTGGTATTACAGTATCTGCTAAAAAAGCCTCACTACAATTAAATAATGTTGATGCTTACCTTTCTGATTTACCTGGTTTAAGTTCACTTTCTCAACGTGGCGAACAAGGTAAAGATTTATCTATCTCACAGCAATTTATTCAGCAAAAAGATATCGATTGCATTATTAATGTTGTTGATATTAATCAATTAAGCCGACAGCTGTACCTTACTACCCAATTGCTTGAATTGGGTATACCTATGATGCTTGTATTAAATAAAACCGATAGAAAAAAGCATGCTTGGGTTGATATTGATAAGTTAAGTGAAGAATTAGGCTGTCCTGTTGTTGCTGTAAGCGCTCAAAATAAAAGCACATTTGATATTATAGAAAGAAAACTACTTGTTTGCTCTACACAAGAAAAATCAGCACCAAGTCAAGAAAGTCTTCAACCAGAAAGTTTATCATCAATTCAGGCGAGGCAAGATTTTGCATCTGATATCATCGCTAGAGTTAGTGTAACTGGTGGTGGCGCAAGCTTTTCTGATTACTTAGATAATGTTGCATTACATCCACTTACTGGTGTACCAATATTTTTAGGTATGATGTATTTACTTTTTATGTTTGCTATTAATGTAGGAAGTGCGTTTATTGATTTTTTTGATATTCTTAGTGGTACCTTTTTTGTTACTTACCCGCTCCATCTCCTTGAGCCTTTAAATTTACCGCCATGGATTTTAACTATCATTGAAGGGGTGGGAAGTGGTATGCAAACGGTTGCTACTTTTATTCCTGTTATCGCTTGCTTATTTATTGGTTTATCTTTACTTGAAAATTCAGGCTATTTAGCGCGGGCTGCTTTTGTGGTTGATAGCGTAATGCAAAAAATTGGTTTGCCGGGTAAAGCGTTTGTACCACTAATTGTTGGCTTTGGTTGTACTGTTCCTGCAGTGATGTCGGCTAGAGTGCTGGATAGTGAAAGAGAGCGTATCACTACGGTTATGATGTCCCCTTTTATGTCATGTGGGGCTCGTTTGCCTGTCTATGCTTTATTTGCCGCAGCTTTCTTCCCTGATAGTGGTCAAAACTTGGTATTTCTTTTATATTTAATTGGTATCGCCGCTGCTATTTTTACAGGTTTTTTACTGAAAAAAACGGTGTTGTCGGGTACCAGTTCACTTAATATTATGGAGCTACCACCATACGAAGTTCCGCATATTCGTGCTATTAGTAAACGCGTATGGCAACGAACTTATAGTTTTGTTACTGGGGCTGGTAAAACAATTGTTATTGTTGTGTGTTTATTAACCTTTTTTAACTCTATTGGTACTGATGGTAGCTTTGGTCATCAAGATAGCGAGCAATCTATTTTAAGCCGAAGTGCACAAGTAGTGATGCCCGTATTAGCTCCTATGGGAATTGAAGAAGAAAATTGGCAAGCTGGCGTTGGTATTATTACTGGTATTTTCGCAAAAGAAGTACTTGTTGCCACCTTTAATAGTTTATATTCCCCACAAAATGTGCCGGATAAAGGTGAACCTTCTTTTGAGGCGAGTTGGCAAGCAGCAACAGCCAGTATTAAAGAAAACCTGCTAGGTATTGCGCCAGATGATCCTTTAGGTATTAATGTAGGTGACTTGACGGATATAGAAGCTGTTGCTCAAGAGCAAGGAGTAGAGTTAAGTACTTATCAAGTAATGCAAGCTGCATTTGTTGGTCAGTTAGGAGCATTTAGTTATTTACTCTTTATTCTTTTATATACGCCCTGTGTTGCTGCAATGGGAGCAATAAAAAATGAAGTTGGAAGCCGTTGGGCAGGTTTTGCCGGCCTGTGGAGTTTTACCTTGGCTTATTTAATGGCAACTTTATGTTTTCAAGTCGGAAACTTTTTCGCTGCGCCTTTAATTGCCAGCCTCTATATTATTGCTGTATTACTGAGTTTTACTGGGATATATTTTTGGCTTAAACATAAGGGACGTAAGGTGTTAACGATCCCTGTCTCGGTGAGTTATTCATAACGTATCACTGATTTTAAAGCCTTTTATTACTAATTAGTGTATTCTTATTAATTAAATAGGCGATATTTAGAGTAAGGAAACGTAAGTGCGATTTTTCAAGTTGATTACGATAACGCTTGTTTCCTTATTTATCATTGTTACTGTCATTTTTGCCGGTATTTATAATGCTCGCATTTCAATTATAAATAACATCGCACAAAACCAATTTAGTTTAGTTCCCGTAAAAGCTACATGTTTTGAATTTAGTCTGACAAGTGATCTGTCAATTGCTGTGGATAATTTATGTTTACAAAGCCCAAAGGCGGATATAAACATTGTTGATACCATTATTCAGTGGCAGTACTCTCCTTTTAATATCACTAATATTGATGTGAATCTGCTTGAAATAAACGCTAAAGAGCATTTTTTTTCAAACATCAATCAGGTTTCTTTAAATAAGAAAGAAAGTACTACTAATGAAAGTATTAACGACTTATTATCGACGACACTAAGAACGTATGTCGAGCAGATTAAGCAACTTCAATTGCCGTTAAACTTGAATGTGGAACAAATTTCTTATTTACCTTTTACTGCACAAGATAAAACTACAATAGCAAAAGGGGTGACTTTAGAAAAAGCTCAATCACCTTATATTGCTCAGATCTCAAGCCTAGATAATACCTGGTTATTTTCATTGAAAAACCAAGACAATATTGCCTTTGCGAACCTTACATTAGTTCATGAGTTAGCAGGTTTTTCTATTACGTTTTCAAGTGAGTTAGAGCCATTAAAAACATTTGTTAGTGAGCACCGGTTACCGATCAGCACTAGATTACAACAGGATTTAAATGCTCATGAAGTCACAGGAAGTATTAGTTCATTAATAAAGTATCAAGCTGATAAGCTCAGTATGGAAAATCATATTACCGGCTTTGTATTAAACTCCGCTACTGGTATAGGTGATAGTGGTGCATTTAAACTCTCAGGGGAGCTTAATTTTAATAATCAGTTTGATTTAGATTCCAACGAGGTGAACAGTAAAAACAATGAAACCTTTAAAAAGAATAATAATACATCATCGAATAACAATAATGAGGCACTGACTCTCCAATTTATAGAACAAAATGAATTACTGTTGGAGTATCAGCAAGTATCGCTGTTGGCGCTACTCGAAAGAATTCAAGTTTCTCCAATAATAATGTCGGTAATGAAAGATAACCCAATACCGCAATTAGCACTTAAGCTCCAAGGCGATGCAGTAGTTAACTTTATCAAAGATGAACTAAAGCTTAGCTATCTAGAAATGAATGCGGGTAATGATGAAGTCACACATCAAGTTGTATTAGATAATAGTGCAGTAGCCTTGGCTAACACCGAAAGGTTTAATGCATTTACTGTTGAAGATTTTGTTCTTGATAGTGAAGTTAACTTGATAAGTATACCTAGTATAGCAAAGCTAACAACTACGCCAATTAATATACATTTGGCAGGGTCATTGCAGTCACTAAATAATCAAGCAAGGCTAAACTTAGCGGAAGACTCTGTGATCGAGCTTAACAATATAAAGGTGGTAGGGAACTCAGAACAAGGTAGTCAAACATTATTCAGTGTAAAAGCATTATCAACAGAACTGAAGGGACATGTGGCATTGTTAGAAGATAATAAGCTTCATATGAATATATCCGTTCTAAATAAAGCGAAACAAATGAATGTACCTAAGGCCATACAAGTGAACTCTTTTGAGTTGTTTAGTGAGGTAAAAGGCTCTTTGGATGATATAAGTATTAAAACCAGTACTAATGCTGATGGTGTGGATTTGGGTAATATTTTTATTACTGGCACAGTACAATCGCCGGCAATAGAAGTAATCGGAACAGGTTTACCGCTGACTGATTTACTCTCATTAAATATTAAATTGCCTATTAGTGTTGAGCTTATTGAGGGGACATTAAACTACAATGTATCGGGTCAACTACCAGACTTAAATCATATTACTCAAACTCACTTTGATGCCAATGTAGGTATTAAATCACTTAGTGGCGAAGTTGATGGTATTTGGCTACAGGACCTAAATTGGCAGCAACAATTCACCATAGAATCAGGAAATATAACTACAAACGCTAATAATAAAGAGAATATAACGATAGCGTTAATTGAGTCATTTACGCCTATTTCAAACCTTTCTGTTAATACTCGTTGGTCGTTTAGTGATAATAACTTCAAACTTGCTGTTAACAATCTTAAAGCTGATGCTTTTAGCGGAAGCATTTTTGTTCCTGATATGCACTGGCCTTTTGTCAAAGGGCATTCAGCTAATGTTCAGCTAGATAGTATAGACTTAGCGCAAGTGTTGGCATTAGATAAAAAGCAAGGTATTGTTGTTACAGGTGATATTTCAGGGCAAATTCCTGTTATGTTTGATGGTGATAAACTCATTATTGAAGCAGGCGAACTATACAATGTTAGTAATGGCTTAATACAAGTGATTAACAATCCTGCAGTAGCAGAGTTAAAAGCTAATAATAGTCAGTTACAATTAGCATTTGATGCACTGCAAAACCTGCATTATCATCAGCTTTCCTCTACAGTTTCAATGTTAGATGATGGTTATATGCAGTTAGATACAATAATAAAAGGTCGAAATCCTGATATTGATAACGATGTAAACTTGAATTTGAATTTAACTTACGACTTGTTAGGCTTGCTTGAATCCTTGTCAATAACACAACGTTTTGAAGAAATAATTATCAAAGGTTTACAAAAAAATAAGGAGTAAGTATGCGTAAAATACTAATAGCAGTATCCATTGTTTTCACTATGAGTGCTTGTACACATAAAGTAGAAGTTAGCGCAAAAGAGCCAATTACTATAAATTTAAATTTAAAAATAGATCATGAAATAAAAGTCAAAGTAGATAAAGAATTAGATGACATTTTTAGTGATGAAAGCGATGTTTTTTAGGGAGATATTATGAATAATGTAACGAAAAAATTAATAAAAAAATTAAGTGGTGTTCTTTTTATTTCAACAATCACTTTCTCTGCTTGGGCTATATCGCTAGGTGCAGCAAAGCAGCAAGGTTTAGTGGGTGAAATGTCTAATGGTTATTTAGGTGTTGTTGTGAATAGCCCTGAAGCTAAAAGCTTAGTTAATAGTGTTAATCAAAAACGTAAACAAATTTATATGGATTTAGCACGTAAAAATAAAATTACCATGGAGCAAGTGACGGCGTTAGCGGGAAAGAAAGCATTAGCTAAAACAAAGCCTGGTCATTTTATAAAAAATACTTCAGGACAATGGATTAAAAAATAAGTTTTGGAAGGCAAAGGGAGCTAGCGTCCCTTTGCCCTGATATTGCTAGCCGTTTATTATGAATGATGTACTTGCTGTAAAGACAAAGAAAAACAGCTGCCTTGGCCTAATTCACTCTCAACAACTAGTTCAGAATTTAATATCTTGCTCAGTTTTTGACTAATGGCTAAGCCTAAGCCGGCATGCGTTGTATTATCTTCAATAGCATTACTTGCTCGATACCTAGCATCAAAAATATAGGCAATATCTTCTTTACTAATGCCCGAGCCGTTATCGGTTACTGCAATTTTTATTTTGTCTGCTAACTGATTAACAATAATTGCAACTTCTCCATTCTCTGTAGTATGTCTTATCGCGTTTTCCAATAAGTTTGTGATTATACGTTCAAGTTTGGCGATATCAGAATAAACTACAAAACGGCATTGTTGCGGCTGCAGGCTTAAACGAATACCTTTCTCTTGTGCTTTGAGTGAGAACTTAGCAATAATGTCATGTAGTAATTCACCAACAGCAAAGGTCTCAAGACTCACGGTTACTTGACCATCTTCTAAATGTGCTAATTCAAAGATTTGATCAATCAAGCGTTTTAATTGCATACCATTTCGTTGAGCTGTTGCCATATAATCAGCACGAGCAGATTCTGTTAATTTGTCACCCTTTATGACTATTGTTTCTATATATCCTTGCATAGTCGCTAATGGTGTACGCAAGTCATGAGATAAATGGGCTAATAGCTCACTTCTAACACGATCATTTTCAGTAAGTTGTGATAGTTGTTGGTTAATTTGATTAACCATGGCATTAAAGCTTGACCCAAGCATATGAACTTCATTGCTTTGAGGGTTTTTCCAATGTGTTAATTTAACCTTAGATTGATCAAATTTAACTTCGTTAATGGCTTTCATCTCATTTGCTAGTTGTTTTATTGGTGCTGTGAAGTAACGAAATACTGCTAAAAGAATAAGTAGAAGCAGTAATAAGGAACCAATAAAAATTGCACCAAACTGCTGTAAATGTTCATCACTTTTCACTTGGCTAAAAATAGAGTCGTATATTTCTCCGCCTATAATAATATATAAATATCCTTGTAAATTATCACCACGATAGATTGGTGCGGCTGAGAATATTTTTTGTTTATTTAAATGACGAGGATCATCACCTAGCACAGGCATAATGTCAGGGTTCGAGATTAAGTTAACTAAGGGGCTTAAGTTAATTTTCTGGCGCTTTATTTTGTTAGCATCAGCTGAATAAGTAATAATATTTCCAGCAGGGTCGAGAAAGTAAAACTCAAATGAAGGACCCAATAACATTAGCGTATGAAATAAGTTTTTTAATGCCGCTTTATCATAGACACCATCTTGTAATAGCGGATTATCATGTGCTAAATGTTCGGCAAGTTGACTATGTAATTTTTGCTCTGCTTGTAATTTTGAATGTTCAGCTAAGGAGTTGCTCCAATAAAAAAGCATAGATGCTAAGATAATGAAAGCACAGCACACCGATAATGCTAGCCGTTGATAAAGTGAAAATTTCATGAAGAACTCTTTAATTACTAATGGATGACTATAAAACGGCTGCAGAGTTTAGCTTGTAGCCAACCCCCCAAACTGTTTGAATAATTTGCGGCTCTGCACAGTTTTCTTCTAATTTATTACGTAAACGATTTATATGAGAGTTTACCGTGTGCTCATAACCACTATGATTATAGCCCCAAACACCATCAAGTAATTGAGCGCGAGAAAATACCTGATCAGGGTTTTTACACAAATAATCAAGTAATTCAAATTCTGTAGAAGTTAAATTAATCGCATTGTCTTTATAAGTTACTTGATGATAACGCTGATCAACTAATAGTTTCCCTATGCAAGTACTATGCTTTTGTGCTACCTCATCTTTTTTGTTTTCTTTAGGAACACTTGTTTGGTTTCTTTGAGAGTAAGCTTGAGCTCGTCTTAATTGTGCCCGAACTCTTGCTTGTAATTCTCTAATACTAAAGGGTTTTGTCATGTAGTCATCAGCACCAAGTTCGAGCCCTAGCACTCGATCTGTTTCCGATGTTTTTGACGTTAGCATTATGATTGCCTGTAATGGTTTCTCTTGACGAATTTGTCGACAAATATCTAATCCATTGATGCCAGGAAGCATTACATCAAGCATAATTAGCTGGTAATTTTGCTTTAATGCCTGTTCAAGCCCTTGTTGTCCGTGACAACAAATATCACTATCAATATCTAACTCTGACAAATGCACTTGGATCAAGTTGGCAATATCATATTCATCTTCAACAATTAAAACGGTATCTTTCATATTACTGGCCAGTTAGTAGCGCAAGTTAATTTAACCTGATATAACTGGCCAAGTTCAACTTACTGTGTACGTGTGATAGTTAATTTAATCGCAGGGTTATCAAAACGATGCGCCTGAGTTAAAACTGAGCTAGATAATCCATCGTCTTGACTGACAACACCTGAGTGAATAGTAACGAAGTCAACATCATCTCTTGCTTCATCAAAACCAGTACCGCCATCTGCTGGGCCAGGGATGGTTCCCATCGCTTCACTATTAGCTTCAGTACCTGCATCATAAACATTTAAGTTCCATGATTTTACGTCATCAATTGCCATTGTAGATATATCTATACCAGTTAGACCCGTAAAAGCATCATTTGTATTCACTAACATTGTTGCAGCAGTGAAATAAATAGCATTTCTATCTGTTGTTGTGATTGCGACAGTGTCCGCTGAGCCAGGTATAATAACTCCTTCGCCTGATCCAGAAGCAAGTACACTTGAGTCTGCTATTAATTGACTGTTATCACCACTTTCGGCTAATTGCTCTAAAGCTATTGAAGACGCTTCACCTGCCATCCACATTTTACTGTCACCATGAAACATAACTGCAAGTGGTGAAAGTGGTTGCGCATAAGTTAAATTAGTTACAGTAACTGAATAACTATATTCATCTGGTGTAGCCGGTGTTTCAATAACGGGGGCTGTATCATTATTGTCGCTACCACAAGCTGATAAAACTAATAATAAGCTTGATGCAATTATTCGTTTACTTTTTTTCAAAGTATTGGCTCTGGCGCTATTGTTATTTAAAGAAAAGTTCAACATATTCTTCTCCTTATTGAACAGTAATAGTTAATTTAGCAACAGGGTTTAACCAACGGTGGATACTACTGTTTAAATCGCTTTTGCCGCCATCAGCCATCTCATCACCTAAGTTTCCGCGATGAATATGTATAGTTGTATTGCTCTCTGTATCAGTAACACCTGTCCCATTTGTGCCAGCATCGCCACCTGGTGCAGCTGGAATTCCTAATACTCCAGGAGCCGCGCCACCATTTACTAGTTCATTGTTGGCTTCAGTACCTGCATCATAAGCATTTAAGTTAATAGTGTAAGTACCAGCTTCAGTTGGAATTTTCCAACTATCTAAACCAACAAAACCATCATTTGAAGGTAAAATCATTGCTGCTAATGATAAATGCGTGTTAGTACTGTCATTTGTTAAAGTAAAAGTAGTTGATAAACCAGGAGCTAAAAGACCTGCCGCAGGGTTTTCATTAGTATTAGCATCGATATTTGATAATAAGCTAACTAAGCCTGATATATCACCACCTTCAGCCATTGCTTGTAGCTCTGCAGTAGCAGTAGTACCAGACATGAAAATATGATTGTCACTTGAGTGAGCAGATGTAACGATGGGGGTGAAATGTAAGCCTTGCGTTAAATTAGTGACTGTAATTGATAAATCTTGTGCCATAACCGCAGAGCTCGAAAATGCGATTGCGCTCACGCTAAGTAAAGTAGTTAATTTTTTAGATGCTATTTTCATGGTTCCGTATACCTTCTCTTAATATTTATATTTATGGTTTATTTTTAAACTCAGGAGAAAGTATGCAGGAGAGTTGTTGTGGGAAGGTCACAAAGTTATCACGGTTTCATTACTTAATTATCACAAAGTTATCACAGCGCTATTGAAAGATAATCGGGACAATTACTTGCTTTACTTGCTTTACTTGCTGAGGATTAAAAGGCTTTTGTACGCAATTTTCAATGCCTAATTCATTAATATGCATAAGGCTCTTATCGGTTAGTACTTTGCTCATTGCTATTATTTTAATATTACAGGTACTCGGCGTACTTTTTATTCTATTACACATCGAGAAGCCATCAATATTAGTCATCATTAAATCTAGCATTATTAAGTCAGGCTTGAATCGATGTAGTAAGTCGCCTGCATCAAAGCCATTATTTGCGCATATGATTGTTACGAAAGGTAGAGCGTTTTTTAGAGATTTAGCCAGCATATTTAAAAATTCTTCATTATCATCAATAATGAGAATTGTAAACGTAGTGTTAATATCTTTTGAATTCTTAGTTTTTGATAATAAAGGTAAAATATCATTTTTATCAAAACGTCGATGGCCGCCAAGTGTCGTTATAAAGGGTAAGCGCCCGATATTAGCCCAATGTCGTATAGTTGTTGGCACAACGTTTAATAATTCTGCCGCTTCAGAAGTTGTTAACAGGGATTTTTTTGTCATCTTCAAACCATACGTCATTGTAAGTTAATTCATTCTAACTCTCTGTTCAGCTTATATATTAACTTAGATCAATATAATGTGTTTTTATTTCATTTGTTGTAAAATATGGTGTGTTTTGTCGTTTTTGTCGTTTTACACGGATGAAGTAAATTAGTGTAAATAAATATACTTATACAACGAGAAGTCAAATGAATAAGAGAAATAAATCAATAATTAATGAAGAAGTTAATTTTCAGCAGGACGATGAGTTAGTTTCAACAACCGACAAAAGTGGTGTCATTACTTACGCAAACCCTGCTTTTTGTCGAATTTCTGGTTTTTCTCTTGAGGAGCTAGTAGGACAAAACCATAATATTGTTAGGCACCCTGATATGCCTGCCGTAGCATTTAAAGATTTATGGAAAAAGTTAGCGGCTGGTTTACCTTGGCGTGGTGCAGTAAAAAACTGTTGTAAGGATGGTCGTTACTATTGGGTTGATGCTTTTATAACGCCAATTTTTGAACAAGGTAGCCTTGTTGGTTATCAGTCTGTTCGAACAAAACTCAATGAAGAAACTAAGCTCAATGCAATTAAAGCTTATCAAGCCGTTAATAGCGGTAAATCACTGAACAAATGGTATGAAAATACTCTAATTAAAAACTTAGCCTACTGGGGAAGCAGCTTTGCAATTATATGCAGTGCATTATATTACCCATACACGATGTTTTTACTTCCTTTTATTCCCTTTTTTATATACAAAAACGAACTGATTAGTGTACCTCAATATTTTAGTAGGTTAACGCAAGAGTATGACAGCCTTTCTCGTGCTATATATTCAGGAAATAAACCACAAGGTATTGCTGATTTTCATTTCAAAATATCGGATGGAAAAATAAAAACAATTTTAGGGCGTATTTTTGATAGTAGTAAAATATTAACGTCAGGTGCTGTTAATTTATCTGAAGCTGCGAAAAAGGCGAAAGAAGGCACTGAAAAAGAAACTCATGAACTTCATCAAGTTTCAACTGCAGTAGAAGAAATGGTGGTCACTATTGAAGAAGTTGCTAAAAGTACAACATTCACCTCGCAAAAAGTTAATCAGGCACATAACGACTGTGAAACAGCTACTCATGCAATGCAGCATACGATGGATCAAGTTAACTTACTTGCCCAAGAAGTTGCTGAATCTGCTTCATCAGCCTCTGAACTCGCGAGCGAAGCAGAAAAAATTGGGAGTATTATGAATGAAATTCAAGGTATTGCCGATCAAACTAATTTATTAGCGTTAAATGCTGCCATCGAAGCAGCAAGAGCTGGTGAGCACGGTCGAGGCTTTTCTGTTGTTGCAGATGAAGTACGAGCTTTATCTAGTAGAACACATGCCGCAACAGAGCAGATACAAACATCTATTTCAGAAATTCAAAATACATTACTAATATGGTCCAAAACAATGGCCAAAGGCAAAGACTCTGCTGATGAATGTGTTGATAAAGCATCAGGAGCACGTGATGTGGTCAATAAGGTGTATGCACTACTTACCGATATATCTGATCTTACACTTCAAATATCAAGCGCATCAGAAGAGCAAAGTATGGTGTCACAAGAGATAAGCCGAAATATTATTAATATTAGTGATGCGTCTCAAGAAAACCTACAACAGGTTAATACCGTTGAATATGAAACAGACGAAATTCGTAGCCGTGCCGATGCGCTTGGTTCATTAGGGAAAGCGTTTACGAATTCGAACAGATAAGGTAATGATGAAATACGTAGAACTTCTTATGTCACTAACGGATAATGCTTTGCTTAATGATGCCTTAAATGTTGGTGATATGACACCACTAGTTGAAGATGGTTTTTATTCTTTAGCATCATTATTATCGATTGATAGCGCCGCCTTATGGTTGTTGAGTGAAGATAATAAAAGTTATAAATGTGAAGCTAATCTTTTTGATAGTAACCTTAGTGTAATAGCACCTAAATTAGTTAATAAAATAGATGATCCAGAGTTTTTCCGATTTTTAATGAGTACCTCTGAAGTTCTCATTGATAATGAGAATAGTCATACCTCTCTTGATCTGAATATAAATAAGATGGCACTGATTTTTAATGTCACTTCTATTTTGTTAATTCCCATTCACATCAAAGGAATAAATAAAGGTTTTATTTATTTAGGAGATAGTAAAAAGGCTATTCAATGGAGCACTGAAACTCTTTTTGTTTGTAAAATTTTAGTACAATTATTTAGCCGAGCGGTAATGGCTATAGATAAAAAAGTAGTAGAAAAGGAGTTATTACAGCAATATCAATTAATGAAGGAAATAGAGTCACTTGCTAAAGTCGGTGGTTGGGATTATGAAATATCTACAGGTAAAATTCATTGGACCGCAGAAACGTTTCGTATCCATGGGCTATCTGTTAACCATAATCTTGGTTTGAGTGAGTGTATTAATTTTTATAATGTCGAGGCTCAAAAATTAATAGAACAAAGCTTTAATTTAGCGGTGTCACAATTAAAACCTTATGTATTAGAGTTACCTTTTATTGATGGAAAAGGTCGCCATAAATGGGTAAGAACAACAGGTCAAATAAGAAATAACTCAAAAGGTATTGCGACACATATTTATGGCGCATTTGAAGATATTACGGAACAAAAACGATTACTTAACACGCAAAAATCAACAAGCCAAAACCTAAAAACTATCGTTGATAACTTAAATGACAGTATTGTCACTATTTCTAGTCAAGGGATTATTCGCTCTGCGAACCGAATAGTTGAAAAAACTTTTGGGTACACGCCTGAAGAATTAATAGGTAAAAATGTCTCAATGTTAATGCCTGAGCCATTTGCTTCTCGTCACGACAAATATATGAGTAATTATTTGGAAACAGGAGATGCAAAAATTATTGGTATTGGTAGAGAGCTACCAGCAATGAAAAAAGATGGTAGCACCTTTCCTATGGAGTTATCTATATCAGAAATATTAAATGCAGAAGAAAAGTTATTTATTGGTATTGTTCGAGATATCACTGAAAGAAAAAAAGCCGAAAAGGAGATTCATAAACTGGCCTATTACGATGAATCGACTGGAGTGTTGAATCGTTATTCTTTTGAACAAGCACTAGAGAAAAAGTTCGCTAAAACCTTATCAATGAATGAGAATTTAACTGTGTTCTTAGTAAACATAGATAAGTTTTCGCAAATTAATTTAGCTTATGGTGAGAAGATCGGTGATAAAGTTCTTAATGAAACGGCAGCAAGGTTAGCTGAGAGTTTAGCTAATGTTGGTGCTTTATATCGAAGTGGCGCAGATAGTTTTTATATTATTTTAAGCGCGAATGAACATGTTAGTAGTGATAATTCATCAATTCATTCCAATAAAATGTTAGCTGATTCCTTATTAGAAAGCGTTAGACAACCCATTATCATTAAAAAGCATTTAATCAATGTTCAAGCAAGTATTGGTATATTAAATACACCTACCGCAGAAATGAATTATATTGATATCAAACCTTTATTAGAGTTAGCCGTTTCTAATGCTAAAAATAATGGTGGGAATAGTTATGTGTTTTCAAATAAAAATGAAACACTTATTTTAAAACGATACTCTGAATTATCACTCGCGATGAAAAGTAAAAGTTTTGTCGACGAACTTGATCTGGCATTACAACCTCAATATTCAATAGCGGGAGATATTGTTGGAACCGAAGCTTTAGTAAGGTGGCGCTCACCAACATTAGGTTTTATCTCTCCAGCAGAGTTCATACCATTAGCTGAACAAAATGGCGCAATTATCAAACTGGGTGATTGGGTAATTGAAAAAGTGTGTATGTTAATAGCGCAAAGACAAAAGTTTTCAGCGGAAGTGACTCCAGTTTCTATTAATCTCAGTGCCAAACAAATTGCTCAGCCCAACTTTAATCATAACTTGTTAGTTAAACTTGATAAGTACCAAATACCTTATTCAATGGTGATTTTAGAATTGACGGAAAGCGCGCTGATTGCAGACTTTGATCTTGTCATTAGTAAAATGCAGTCATTAAAAGAAAAGGGAATTAATTTCTCGTTAGATGATTTTGGGACAGGTTATTCAAGCCTAAGTTATATTAATCATTTACCTATATCAGAACTAAAAATTGATAAATCTTTTGTTGATAATATTATTAATGTTATTGATGAAGTTCCCATCATTAATAGTATTATTCATATGGCTAAGGCATTAAGTCTTATGGTAGTTGCGGAAGGGGTGGAAACAAAAGAACAACTTGAGTATTTATCTGAGCGTGGCTGTAACATAATACAAGGGTATTATTTTTCTAAGCCCTTAACGCCTGAACAATGGCTTAAAAACTGGCTCTAAAATATTTTATTGATCAGTATTTGAAAAGATAATTTACAAGTTTCAAATTAGTTGTTTTTTTCAAGCCATTGCTTAGGTGAAATCCCTAACTTTTTCCTAAAGACCCTTGCTAATGCCGAGCCATTTTCATAACCAACGGCATTAGCCACTATTGCTACAGGTTTATTTTGTTTTAATAATACTTTGGCGACATTAATGCGCCAATCAATTAAGTAATTTCCTGGACTTTGACCAACAGTACGTTTAAAAATATCTGCAAATTTTGAGCGTGACATTAATGCCAAATCTGCCAGTTCCTCTAACCCCCATTGTTTTTCAGGTGTTGCGTGTATAGCTAATAAAGCAGTTGATATATGAGGGTGAGCTAACCCTGCTAGTAAACCGTGTTGAATAATATTATTGTCGAGCACATGTCGAAGTATGTGAATAAGAAATATATTGGTTAATGACTCAATCATCGGTAGCCGCCCACATCGCTCTTGAAATGCTTCCTCGAATAACCATTGTGCCGTTTGGTTTAGCTTTTCACCGTCGTTAAGCTTAAATATTAATAACGATGGTAAGGCGTCTGCAATAGGGTTAGATGTATTCTCGTTATAAATAATATTGGCGCAAACGAGTTCAGGAGGATTTTCTTCACTGGCAATAATACGATGTGCATGAGGTGTGGGGATATATAGTACGGAGGGCTCATTAATGAACAATGATTTTCCATGTTCATCGATCAATGTTAACGCACCGCCCCGAAGTAAATGTAAATGACCTTGGTTTGGTGACTTGTTGAAGCTACTAATGCCACATAAATTGCCAGTAAAAAATACTGAGGTATTCATCGAAAAGCGTTGCAAGATAACTGATAGTTGATCCATTTTATTCTCTTTTAACTGTTTTGGACGATTGGGTTCAAAGTTTAGACTATGTCATTCCTTTAAGTTGATTGAAAGGACTATATTATTAACCAAGGAACAGATCCTTATTAATAGCTAACCTTAAATATTATATATCGGAGCAACAAAATGAAACTTTCAACAATCATCAAATCAACTTTTGCCAGTTCAGCTTTATTACTAAGTAGCTTAAGTTTTTCCGCAAATATTGAAGTAAATGTAAACGACAATGATATTGCGATTAAAGGCTATGACGCCGTTTCATATTTTACAAAAAGCTCTCCAACGAAGGGATCTAATAAATATACAGCCGCGTATAACGGTGCAATCTATCAATTTTCAACCGCTGATAATCGTGACTTATTTCAATCAGAGCCAGCTAAATATGCACCACAATATGGTGGTTACTGTGCGATGGGAGTCGCGATGAACAAAAAGTTTGATACAGACCCAACTGCTTGGCACATTCGTGAAGGTAAACTGTATTTAAATCTAAATAAAGATATACAAAAACAATGGGTGACTGATATTCCTGGTTATATCGATACCGCTCAAACGAATTGGTCTGGTATTAAAGGATTAACTGAAGAACAAATTGAAAAAGTATTTGATTAGTACTTAACCTGAACTCGGTTTAAGGTGTTTTTGTTAAGCCGAGTTTACTTATTGATAAGAAGAATTAAAGATGAAAAAGCTAACATTAACCGACTCGATTGATGAATTATTGCGAGAGAATGAATATTCATTACTTTATTTTACTGCGTCGTGGTGCGGTCCTTGTAAATCCATGTCTCCTATTGTTGAAAGAGTGTCTGGATTGATGAGTGATCGATTTAGCACGATTAAAATTGATGTTGATACTGTAGCACAAGTTGCTTCAGATTACGGTATACGTAGTGTACCAACATTAATGCTAGTGAAGGACGATGTAATTATTGATCAACGTGTTGGTGGTTTACCGCCACAACAATTAATGCAATGGTTAGAGCGGCTTACTTAATTATTATTTTATATCATTTAAAGCTTAGTTCAGGCGTTAATAAATAATGAGTAAGTCTAGCTGTCACCACTATATTTTACTGCTATTAAGGCACTATCCTTAACGAACTATTATTAATAAAGTAACAGTAAAAGTTGGCTATGCTAGTGGTTGTATTATTTATGATTATTTATATGTTTAAGTGTGCTTTTTTTGTTACGAATTAACTTAAGGTCGTGTCGATAACATCAATACCATTTATTAATAATTCTGATATGGTAGCTGGTGCTTAACAATTAACATTAGTTGACTGATAAGGTGAGGTTAAGCCTTTGTTATCATTTTCACGTTAGCTTTTGAATCGTATTTTTGTATGTGAAACTAATTATTAACTGAGGATGTAGTAGATGAGAAAAAAAGTAGAATTTCCTAGTCAAGGCCAATCCTTGGCTGGCTTATTAGAAACGCCAGATCAAGCAATACGTGCCTATGTTTTGTTTGCTCATTGTTTTACGTGCGGTAAAGATGTCGCAGCGGCTTCAAGAATTAGTCGCTTTTTAGTACAGCATGGTTTTGCTGTGTTTAGGTTTGACTTTACGGGGTTAGGAAACAGTGATGGTGATTTTGCGAACACTAATTTTTCCTCTAATACGGAAGATTTACTTTCGGCTGCAAAATTTTTAGAGCAACATTATGAAGCGCCACAATTATTAATAGGGCATAGTCTTGGCGGAGCGGCTGTATTAGCTATGGCTGACCAACTTCCAAACGTAAAAGCTGTTGTGACCATTGGTGCTCCGTATGAAGCAAGTCATGTAATACACAACTTTGATGCACATATTGAAACAATAGAGAATGACGGGCAAGCAAAAGTAAGCTTGGGAAAACGAGAGTTTACCATTAAAAAGCAATTTTTAGATGACTTACGTAATCAAACAACGGCTCATATTCAACACCTAAACAAGGCTTTACTCGTATTACATTCACCTATTGATTCAACTGTCGATATTGCTGATGCGGAAAAAATTTATAAAGCGGCTAAACATCCTAAAAGCTTTGTTAGCTTGGATACCGCTGATCACCTTTTATCCAAATCAATAGACAGTGAATATGTAGCACAAACTATTTCGGGGTGGGCAAGTCGTTATATACCTATGCCGAAAACGACAAGTCAAAGTGTTAGCAAAGGGCATGTATTAGTTGCCGAGCTTGATCATAAATTCCAGTTAGATATTTCTACTGATCATCACCATTGGTATGCCGATGAACCAACAGAGCAAGGTGGTAAAAATTCAGGCCCTGATCCTTATGAACATTTACTTGCTGCCTTGGGGGCTTGTACCGCGATGACTATTCGCATGTATGCTGATCATAAAAAGATACCACTCGAGCATGTAGAGGTCTCTTTATCTCATGTACGTGATTCTTTAAAAAGAGAGGATGGTACTGCTGCTGGGCATGATGAAAAGGTGGAAGCACTAATCCGTAAGGTACAATTATTAGGTCCACTAAGTGAGGAAGAAAAAGAAAGGCTTATGGAAATAGCTAACCGATGCCCGGTACATAGAACATTACACAACAATCCCCAAGTATTGACTACTTTGGTGGAGTAACTGCTTATCTGAATTGTTGTAGACTAGTATTTGGTCTACAACTTTATTAGTTTAAGTGCCAGTTAACGTTTCCAGTTAAGCTAATTATTTCAGATCATTCAGGTTGTTAAGTTCATTTGTAAAAGTAATTGTTCGCAGTCTATTTATTGTTTCGCATTAGCAACACTAACGTTTAATTCAAAGCTAATGTTGCCAAAATTAGCGTTGTTTATCTATTCTGACAGTACTGTTTTCTAAATAAATCATTCTCACTTTATCTGAAGAATGAAATGTCATTTGTGGATCTACATCTTGTATCACCATAAACTTTTCACCATTGTCAATTTCTATCATTAATTCAACCAAGCGAACAATAACTTTTTTAGGCTGGTTATGATGATTATTGGCAGTGGAACCACCAATAATGGCGCCTAATATTGTGGCTACATCTTTACCACTACCACCGCCAAATTGATGACCAATAGCACCACCTATTAGCGCACCACCAAAGGTATGCCAACCATTCCTTTTATCTTGAACAAGTGTTTCATTTGTAATGTTACGTACTGATATTACGGTGCCAAATAAAACTTTCTCAACAGGTACCGCTTTATTTCTATCGTAGTTGGCATAGCTATCATTGCTAAATAAAAATATGATAAATAAAGCCAATATTTTAAGACTTGTTAATTTCATGATATTATTTGCCTTCTATTTATTGAATTACCAGCTTACAAACTCTTTTTCTTTCGTTTTACGGATTTCTGTTTCGTCGGCCCATTCTACTAAGCCGCTTTTTAAATCCATCAGGCGCATAGTAAATTTATAATACACATCAGACTTATCTTTATTTGATTTCACAATACTGGCTAAATTTCCGTATAACATATATTGTGCGCCGACTTGCTGGCCAAAAGCGATAGCTTTACTAGCATCAACCATACCACTACTTTGTTGAAATTCAAGTTGCTCACGTACCGCAGCAACACGCCCCATATCAACAAAACGGAATTTACCTGAGCGTAATAGTTTGGTAGAAATAGAATCAGTAATTGATTCGGTGTCTATATGCTCGCTGGTTTTATTTTTGATGCTTTCTACAAAAATAATTGGGCGAGTATTGGCCGTTAATGTGCCAACAACGGGTGATAGTAATAAAGAGTCAGTCATTTGGCTGGCAACTTTCTGTAAATCAGTTGAGCCAAAGTTAATATCGGTAGTTTCTACCGCTGTGGCATCACCATATCGAACGACTGATTTATTGGTACAGCCACCTAGTGCTGCTATGGCAATACATAAGCTTGTTGCTAATACTATTTTATTCATTATTTTTTCCTTAATAACTTGTGCTGTTAATTAAAACTTAAAAAACTTTTCGGGTACTTCACGGACATAAATGCTAAAGGTCGACGCCTTGTTTGATGGCGCTAAGCCTGTGGCAGTTGCTGTTTGCATACCGTGTAATTCAAGCGCTTTCCATGGACTTTTTCCTACTTCAATAGCAAAACCGTCTTGATCAAACCATTGAAATTGATACTGTAATTGTAATGATTTTTTATAAGTGCTCGTTAAAATTGCGTTGACCTCTAATAAACCATTATTAGTGCGTGACTTGATATCGCTAATATATAGTTTTGAAGCAAGTTGTTTGTTGTCTATATGTAAGTGTTCACTAAACGCTTGCTCTGGTGCTATTTGATTACTGCCAACACCTGAAGTAACCGGTGCTATGTTTTGACAAGCACTGAGCAAAAAAGTGCCCACTATTAAGGCTAAAATGGTGCGAGATTTATGGTTCATAAGTAAACTCCTAAGTTAGGTCTATTTTAGCATTATAAGTTACAATTTATATGCTAAAGATTATAGGTTTGATATTGATGAAAAGTACCTATAGCGGTTAATTTTATTAATGTAATTCTATTGGGATTAACTGATATCTCAACGGATTGGTTGACCCCATTTAAATTAAGCGAAATATTATGCTCACCTACCGGAAAGTCTAAGCGCATTATATGAATGCTATCAGGTAGAGTACTCCAACTTCGCGTATCCGCTTTTTCTGTTGCAAGGTTATAAATACTAGCAAAAAAGTTTCCAAGCTCTCCATTCTTTCGCGATAGCTGTTGTCTAAGTTCTTCTTTGGCAACTACTCGAACTATTTGCCTAGTGACCATTGCGGGTAAATCATCTTTTAATTGCCTTGCTGCTAAAGATTGTAATCGTACTATTTCTTCTGATTGATAGCGTTTACCTTGGTACTGTAAGCTTAATGGTGAATAACTCGTTAAATAATTCTGGTAGCTAGGTAAAGCGACACTGTAAAAGCGCGTTTGATTGTAACGAGTAAAAATAGGTAAGTTTAGTGCTATTTCTTGTTTTGCTGCTACTATGCCATTTTCTGTAATTACAATAACTTGCCCATTGTTTTTTTTATCTAATTTGTTGTTTTTATTAATGATGGTGTCAGGTAACGTTGTTTTTAATAAACTTATATCAGCACTCATAGATAAGTTATTTGCTAATCGCCAAACATCTTGCTGTATATAGCTATTGTTAGGATAGATTTCCAAAGCTTTTTTGTAATCAATGTATGCATCATTGCTTTGGCCTGCAGCTTCATAAAGTAAGGCTGATAAATAAAAAGTGTAAGCATTTTGAAAACCATTTTTAACATTACCAATAGCATTATTCATGGTTGGATATTTACTGTCGAGTTCGTTAATACTTAAACCTTGCGCTGACATTTGCTCTTGATTTTTTAAAATACTGTCAGCGTTACTCTTCAGTGCTTGCTCTTGTACTAAGTTAGCACGACGAACCTCTACCAGAGCACCGGATAAATCTTTTTGGGCTAAGTAATTAAGTGCTTGATAGGTATGTAGCATACTTTGCTCATAGAATGGAATATCATAACGAGTAGCGTTGTCATTACTCATTATTGCCGCAACATTTTCAACACCTCTACTAAGTTCAACTTTTGCAGAAAGCTGAGCTTGTTGAATGAGCTGGTATACTTGCTCGAAGTCTACCTTGCTCTGTTTAACATCTGCTGCTAAAAAAGCTAGGCGAGCTTTTTCCAGTAAATGCAAATTGTAGCTACTATCGCCTATTTTACGTGTAGGTATCAAGTTAATAGCTTGTTGAAAATCACCTTGTTGTTGCGCTTGTTTTACTTCTCGCATTTGCTGATTATAATTACTGAATAAGTCATTAAATGCACTAGTGCTACAAGCACTTAGTAGTAGTGATAGAAGTATGAATATGATGATTTTTATAAAGGTTACTTTCATACGGTTAACTTATTTTTATCCTAGATCGTGAGCTACTTAGACATAAAGTACTATTTATTAGTTCAACCTAGTTTACTCCTGACTGGTATTATATAGAAAATAAAGCTGAATAATTACCTAAAAAATTACTTTAACGCGAACTATGGAGCAATACGCATATTATTCAGTATTCATAAAATTATACTTTCCTGATATTGGTTAGTTCTATCTAGAGTTTGCTTTATCGGTTAATGAGTAAACTCATTTACAGGTTAATACATGGTTTATTGATTTTAGTCATCAAAGTCACGTTCCTTGTTAGACAAATATTGACTTGCTTCAGCGTTGAATTAGAATTTGATACAAACGAATACACGAATAAAATTTCACTTACTCGATATACATTTAAGGTGTTTATACCTATGTCAGAAGAACTCAATAATTTAAAACAATCACAACAAAATAAAATTCGTTTTAATTGGCAAGATCCGCTGCTGCTAGAGTCATTATTAACTGAAGAAGAGCGTATGATACGTGATAGTGCTCATCAGTACTGCCAAGAAAAGTTAATGCCACGTATTTTATTAGCGAATCGGCACGAACGTTTTGATATTGGCATTATGAAAGAGCTTGGTGAATTAGGTTTACTCGGGGCAACTATCGATGAAAAGTATGGTTGTGCCGGGGTTAACTATGTAACTTACGGCTTAATTGCCCGAGAAATAGAGCGAGTAGATAGTGGTTATCGTAGTGCAATGAGTGTGCAATCATCATTAGTGATGCATCCAATACATGCTTATGGTAGTGAAGAGCAAAAAATGAAATTTCTTCCTAAACTGGCGAGTGGTGAAGCGATTGGTTGTTTTGGTTTAACTGAGCCTAATTCAGGTTCGGATCCTGCAAGTATGGCAACTAAAGCGATTGAGGTTGATGGTGGTTATCAACTTAACGGAAGTAAAATGTGGATCACTAATTCACCTGTTGCGGATATATTTATTGTTTGGGCTAAATTAAATGGTGTGATTAAAGGGTTTATTCTTGAAAAGGGAATGATTGGTTTAAGCGCCCCAAAAATAGAAGGAAAATTCTCATTACGTGCGTCAATCACCGGTGAAATAGTGATGGAGGATGTTTTTGTGCCAAAGGAAAATATGCTTCCTAAGGCTGAAGGGCTGTCAGGTCCATTTGGTTGTTTAAATAAGGCTCGATATGGCATTGCATGGGGGGCATTAGGTGCTGCAGAGTTTTGCTGGCATGGAGCTCGCCAATACACCCTCGACCGTGAACAATTTGGTAAACCGTTAGCTGCAACACAGCTTGTTCAGAAAAAATTAGCGGATATGCAAACAGATATTAGTGTAGGGTTATTAGCTTGTTTACAAGCAGGACGACTAATGGATTCAGGGCAATTAGCCCCTGAAGCTATCTCTTTAATTAAGCGTAATTCATGTGGTAAAGCATTAGATATTGCTAGGACAGCTAGAGATATGCATGGTGGTAATGGTATTAGCGATGAATTTCATATTATTCGTCATGTGATGAACTTAGAAGCGGTAAATACTTATGAAGGTACACATGATGTTCATGCACTCATTTTAGGTCGAGCTCAAACTGGTATTCAGGCGTTTTTTTAAGATTAAGCAAGTCATACTAATTAAAAATTTTTAGTGTAGAATAGTAGAAATATTATTGTAATTATATTTCTACTTACTTGCACTTTGAGACAGCATAAAGATGACCACACTTAGAAAACAAAATGAATCGAATTTGGTGTATGCTTTTAAGCGATTATTAAAAGGACAATGCTATGGTTCGCAAGGACAATTAGCTGAAGCGTTAGCTGAGCAGGGCTTTGAAAATATGTCTCAAGCTAAGATATCTCGCTTGTTATCTAAGTTAGGTGCAGTAAAAACACGTAATGCTAAAAATGAAATGATTTATATTTTACCTGATGAATTAGCTGTGCCAAAGTCGAAGCACTCTATTGAATCAGTAGTACTAAGTGTTAAACATAATGGTATGCAAATTATATTAAAAACAGGTATTGGCGGCGCACCTTTAATTTCCAGAATGCTTGACAGCATGGGTGAATCCGCGGGAATTTTAGGAACACTTGCAGGTGATGACACTATTTTTATTGCACCGGTAGAAGCGGAAAGAATAGAAGAAATATCACAATCGATTCGTACTTTACTTGGGGTTAATGCCAGTTAATATAAAGTGATAAAATTTAAAATTCATGATGGCTATCAATTTATAAACTCTTAATCGGCCAATTAACCTAACTCTAAATCTACTTAAATAGATTGCAATAAAGCCCAGAATAGCTCGTTTTTTTACCCTTTAAATAAAATAATAGCGAGTTATTCTCCTGTCATAATCAGCACTACTCTAGTAAGTTAACATCGTTTTAATTATCAGTTGAGTTATCATTGTTAATTAAACTAAGTTGATCAAAGTTATTATTTTATCCATACTCATATTCTCTGATTAATTATTTTTCAGGTTATCAATAAAGATGAAATATATATTTTATACTTTTTTAGTTTTCTTACCTATGGTGTTATGGGCGGAGCCCGTGATTCCGAAAAAAAATACTGTAATTGATTTAAAATTATCTGCTACCTCTAACCATGCTGCATATGCCAAAGAACTTTTAACACAAGCGTATGCATTAATAGATTATGAAATCAATTGGGTAAACTTCACTAGCTCACAGGAGTTAGAGCTTGTTAATAGTGGTCGATTAGCTGCAGCTATTGCAAGAAGTTCTATCATTGAAGGTCAATTCCCTAGACTGGTCAGAGTCCCCTATGAATTATTTGATTTTTCCCTACTTAAAGTGAGCGATAGGCGTCGCTGTGGTTATTGTTTAAATGAAGATATAAAGTCTATTGTTTATCCTAAAGGAGCTGTTTTATCCGTAAATTATGCAGAATCCTTACGTGATGATGTAGAAAAGTTAGGGCTGAATACCTCTAATTACCTGAATGAGATGATTTTAAAAAGACGAGCAGATTCTGTTTTAATCATGGATTTTTTATTATCTCCTGAAGTGTATGATAATCCACACTTTATTGTAGAGACAATTATGCATAAATATGATTATCACTACTTATCACCAAAATATAAACACTTAGCAAAACCACTTCTTGCCGCTTTTAAAACATTAGATGCCAATGGGACTGTGGCTAAATTACAACAAAAGTATAATATTAATTCTGTTTATCATTTAAGTGCACCACCTAAAGAGGTAAGTTTCATTTCAGGGACTTGGGATGATTATAGTAATGCTGATAGCAGTGGTATCTATTGGGATATTATTGAAAAGGTATTTAAGGATGACTTTACGCTGACTAAAAGTACCTCAATATGGGCTAGGGCCGTTCATTCTTTCGAGCAAGAGCAAGTTGATGTATTGATCGGTGCATATAAAACAGATGTGTCAGTTGACGCTCTTTTTTCTTCATTTCACCTTGATTATGAATATCCTCTTTATGCCTTTGCTCGTAATAACAATACGTTAGAGCGGATTAAACAAAAAGATACTACCTTGACTGCTTGTGTCGACTCAGGAAGCTCTTTGCATAAACATATTGCGTTTATTGCGACAGATAATATTGTTGAGACATCATTTATACAATGCGAAACGTTATTAAAAAATAACAAAATAGATATTTTGATTGAGTATGATTATAACTTGGAGCCATCTACACAGGCTTTACCTAAGATGGTGTTAATAGAAAGCTCTCCTTTATTTCTAGTTTTTCATAACACAGAGAAAGGTCGATTTTTAAAATATTATTTCGATAAAAATATAGCAGAGTTAGCTAGAAATGGGGTTTTAAGAGAGCTTTTTCCTGATCTGAGTTCTTTTAATAGGGCTCATATTCGTCCTTGAATTAACTGTTTGAAGTGATGATTATGTTCGTGATTAAGATATTTTAAACTTCTTGAAGCAAGCTAACTTTACTGTCTTTATTTTGCTATAATTAGTGACAAGGCTGATGAAAAAATGAGATGGTTAACTTATGGAATACGAATTTATACATGATGCAATAACGGGTGATGCAAAAGCGCGATTTTCCTTAGAGCATGAGGTAATAGGCCCATGGATTGAAGTCGAATTAGGAAGTGATCACACCAAATTAAAGCACCTGTTAACAGTGATTGATGATATTGAAAAGGGTTCTCAAAATGAGGTTGTTATTACTGGGCATGAATATACAATATCAATCAATCAAGATGATGTTGAAATACATACTAATGCAAGCCTAGATGGCATAGAGTCATTACCCGAAATGTTAACAACGGAACACATTCACTTTGATGAAAGTGAAGGAGCTGCTTGCGGCATTGATGATTTTAAAAAATTATTAGTTTCATGGGCAAAATTTAACAAAAATCTATAACGATGATTTTTAACGCATTTAAAGGTAATAAGACAATATTTTAGCTTATATAGCGCCATTAATTTGAAGAATAGTTTCTGGTAATTCTTCTTTCTTTATTCCTAAAATAGAAAGTATCGGCTTTTCTAAATAAGGCCAGTCAGAAGATGCTTCATCTAGATTCTTTAATGATACTACATGTTCAGCTAGCTTTAATATCGCAAATAAATCTTGCTCTGGTGAGCCATTTATTTTATCTAAATAATCTCTTTCGTGGTGTTGCAATATTATTTGGCATACATCTTTTGGTAAACGCCATGAGCTAGCCACATAATAGCCTAAAATAGCGTGATTCACCTGAAAATGTTGCTCTTCTAACGTGATTAATGATAAGTCAGAAGTCAATGTTAATTGCTCTACAACCGCTTGATAGTTAGTGTGTTTCATGGCCATCACTGGAATACCGCAATCATGGAACAATCCTAAACTAGAGAGTTTATCCATCGCAATATTTTGTTTGAATCTTTTCCCTATAGCTACAGTAGCATTAGAAATGTCTGTTGTGGTACGCCAAAAATCTTCTAGATTAATACTACAATTTTTAGGATCAAAACTTTTTTTGATGAGGCTGTTCGTGATCAGCATTACTACGCCATAAATACCGATATATTTTACTGACATTTTGATATCAGTAATGGTTCTATCTAATCCATATAATGGCGAGTTAACTGCTTTTAAAATGGCAGCACTAACCGCAATATCTTGGCTAATACAATCGGCAATAGCATTGATGTTAGGGTAGGGGTCGGCCATTAATTTTAAAAGGTTAAGAAGTAATTGAGGCTGTGCAGGAACCGCAAAGCCTTTGCTAATATCATCTAAAACATTTTGATCAACAATAAGCATAACAAGAATAGTAATGTAAATTTAAAAGAGTGGTAAATTCTAAAGCATATTAATGATAATTACTTAATAATATTAATATTAATAAGTAAATTTGTTAAAGTTTATCTTTATATTGCATATTTTTAAGGTTTTTATGAAAAATTGCGCAATTTTAACAATGGAAAACCTGTCTGACTTTGAGTGTTATGACAGTTTACTTGATAAACCTTTAGCACAGCGAGGCTGGCAAACTCAACTAGTGTCATGGCGTAGTGAAAATGTAGACTGGCAACAATTTGACGCTGTTATTATTCGAAGTCCATGGGATTATCAAGATGATGCTAGTTCTTTTATTTCGGTATTAGAAGAGATTGAGCTTTCAAGTACCGTCTTACAGAATTCGTTAGCTACTGTTCGTTGGAATATTGACAAAATATATTTAAAATCACTCGCCGAACAACAAGTCAATATTGTGCCAACTTTGTGGAGGAGTAACTTTTCAGCTAAAGACATCCTTAGTTTTTTTGACTACTTTAATTGTCAACAAATTGTGATAAAACCAAGAGTAAGTGCTAATGCAGATAATACTTTTTGGCTAAAAAAAGAAAGCTTTGAAACGGTTTTAAGTCAACTGGAAGCTATTTTTTCACAAGCTGAGTTTATGGTTCAACCATTTATGAATAGTGTCATTGAGGAGGGCGAGTTTTCATTATTTTATTTTGATGGCGAGTATAGCCATGCTATTTTAAAAACGCCAAAATCCGATGATTTTAGAGTGCAAGAAGAGCATGGTGGGCAGTTACAATCAATAGCTCCTGAGAAATCGCTATTAGCACAAGCGCAATATACTTTAACTGCGATTACCAAGTTAACAGGAGAGATCCCTTTATATGCACGTATAGATTTTGTTCGAGATAATAATTCTAAGGTAGGGTTTGCTTTAATGGAAGCTGAGTTAATAGAACCTTCACTTTACTTTAATATGGATAAAAATTCAGCGGATAGCTTTGCGGGGGCTTTTGTTAAACGGATGAGAGAAACTAGCTAAAATAGATGATTAATTCTTATGTATAATGCCCTTAAATATTATATTTATGGGCATTATATTTATTTTACAGCATACTTATAATTTATATAGCAAAGTAGCTAACGTGTTATATAAATCATTGTTGTGAAAAAAAGTATAATTACCGCATTAAATATTAAAATATATGTAAAACCTTTAATACCTTCTTTTAAGCTATAGCCATGGTTATCGAGGTACCACCACCAAATAGCACTCATGAGAATAGGTAATATAAAGAAAAATTTAATCATGTTAATGTCCTGATGAATTAGTTGTAAGCCCAGATTTCTTTGTTTTTATTGGTTTAACCACTTCATGCCAGGGAGCTACTTTCAAAAGCATTAACATACCGGGCACAGCTAATGCGGTACATAGAAAATAAAATTGAGTCCAACCTATTTGTTCAACAATAAAACCTGTTGTGGCATTAGCAAATGTTCGAGGCAGTACAGCTAATGCCGTAAAAAGAGCTATTTGTGTAGCCGCAAAAGCAGGGTTGGTTGTACGTGCTATAAAAGCGGTAAAAGCCGCAGTGCCTAAACCTACACCTAAATATTCAAACCCCATTGCTATGGCTAAAGCATAATTATTATGACCAATTTCAGCAAGGGCAGCAAACCCAAGAATACTTGCTATTTGGACAAAACCAAACAACCACAAGGCACGATTTATACTGACCTTTATCATGACAAGACCACCCACAACTATACCGACTGTCATAGCAATGAGTGAGGATGTTTTAGCGATAACACCAATTTCTGTTTTACTAAATCCCATATCAATAAAAAATGGCGTTTGTAGGGCTGTGGCCATATTGTCCCCTAATTTATATAACACTAAAAAGGCGAGTGTATAGCAGGCTGGTTTAAAGCCATTACTTTGTATAAAGTCTTTAAAAGGTAGAATAACTGCATCTTTTAAGGATTTAGGGGCGCTTTGCTCAGTATCTAATTCTTTAATAAATAAGGTTAATAAAACACCGACAACCATAAATGCAGCAACAATCATAAAAACAGATTGCCAACTAATATGATCGGCAAGGATAAAGGCTAATGAGCCAGGTACAAGGCCAGATAAACGATATGCTTGAACATGGATCGAGTTTCCAAGACCTAATTCATTATCAGGGAGTAATTCTCGTCTATATGCATCTAAGACAATATCTTGACTAGCACTAAAAAAAGCTACTGCGGCAGCCAAGTAGGCGACAGACCAAATATTGGCTACGGGGTTTAGCCAACCAAAAGCAGCGATTGAACCAAGTAATAATAGCTGTGTTGCTAGCATCCAACTTCGTCTTCTACCAAGGCCGCCTAACGAATAACGATCTATCAAGGGAGACCAAATAAATTTCCATACATAGGGAATGCCTATTAAAGAAAATAAGCCTATTTCTGCTAAACTAACGCCTTGATCACGAAGCCAACCAGGTACTAATTGATAAAGTACAAATAAAGGTAAGCCAGAGCTAAAACCTGTAAAAATACAAATTAGCATACGCTTGTTTAAAATAGCTTGTTTAAACGATGTATTCGACATTAATTACTACTGTGTAAAATTGATTATACAAGCTTATCAGACAGTTGAGCTGAGCAGAAGAACATTAATATGATTAAGCTCAATGTTGATTAAGCAATAGGCCGCCAGCCGATACAATCAATAGGATAACTACCAACACCATTAAAAAAATCAAGGCAGGTGTTAATTTCACTTTTAAAGAATAAATCATCTTTTAAAGCTTGCGCACCATTGACACTTATTTCATGAACTAAATGCCAAAAAACACGTTCTTGCGCGCTACTCGGTGTTTCATCTACTACATTTAACAAAGTCCATTCACTCATAGTATCTATAATAAAATTATCTAATTCAGTATAGTGAATAGTCCTGTTGATAACGGCGTTAACATACGCCACCATTTGTATTACTTTAGCATTGATAAATTGCTCAATTATCATGAAGGACCCCATGAAGACATCCTTGCTTCCCGAAAAATTTAATGGATGAAACTTATAAGTTGTCATGCTCGACAACGAAGGATTAAAAGAATTAAGTATATACATTTATTAATGTTAAAGGTTTTTTTGTCAAAAAAAACTAGCTATTATTTTTAATAAATATGTAACATTATATTAATTCATTATAGAACGAAGCAATTTTTTAGCTAGTTAACAAGAAAACATTCATACGTTAAAGCGACCTTATGACGCTATTACTTGAGTGTCTTTTAGGTCATTACTCCGCGGGTAACAGTGTTGCCTTAATTAACATTACAGGCTTTACTGGTACATTTTCCCAACCGACAGCTTCGTTATATTCAGTTTTTACCTTAGCTATCGCTTCCAGTACTTCTTCACCTTCCATAATCATACCAAAAACAGCATATCCCCAACGTCTACCGGGATCTAAGTTAGAGTTGTCATTAATATTAAAGAAGAATTGTCTGTTGGCTGTATGCGGTCTATTTTCTTTTGCCATAGCGATCGTGCCTACTTCATTTTTTAAACCATTACCTGATTCGTTAATAATGTCGCCGTTCGTTTTTTTAGGAACAAAGTCAACATCATAGCCACCACCTTGTACTATAAAGTCTTCGACAATACGATGAAAAATAGTATTGTTGTATTCACCGGTAACAACATAAGTTAAAAAATTATCAACAGTTATTGGTGCTTTAACACGATCTAGTTCAATAACAATTATTCCCATTGTAGTTTCTAATTTCACTTTTGGGTAAATATTGGTTGGATCAATGGCAAGGTTTTTAGAGAAGGTTACTGCACTAAATAAAGTCAAACTAAGTAGCAGTGCACGGGTAAATGTATGAGTAGTCATTAAGTTATAAAACATTCGCATTGTATGAATTCCTCTAAGGGAGTTATATTAAAAAATCATTGATTTTTTGATTTGCTATAATCTGCTGTAATAATTTGGCTAAACGTTCATTAAAATTACGTTCTAATACGGCAATATCAGCCTTGAATGGCCCATCACTATTACCACGGTTTTTAAAGGTACTCGTGAGTGTTTCCGAGCCATTATTCACGATCACTTTTAATATGATTTCTGTTTGTACTTTATATTCGAAGGTTGCTTGTTCAACATTGATAATCGCTTTATCAATACTGATATTAATGTTGTTAATAGCATTATTGTTCAGTGTTAAATGTTGCTTTTTCCAATGTTCGGTTAAAGTATCTTGAATCGTATTTTCAAGCCTTTCTTGAGCTGAAACGAGTATAGCTGCTTTACCCTCTCGCATAATTTGCACGATATGATTTGACGTGCGCATGTCGACAACATCAAGCTGAGCTTTTTTATTGCTTTGCACAGTATTCGATACGTTCATTATTTCAGGGGCAATAATTATGTGGCTAGGAACATTGGCACATCCATATAACCCTAATAAAAGTAGACATGCCGTAACTTGATGGATAACAGTATTAAATTTCATGAGAGGTCGTCGCTTTTCTTGTTAATCAATTTTTTGCAATGAGTCATTATTTTCAACATCAGTATATAGACTAGAGTATCATATCGGACTATCGCTTTATTGCCGATTGTGTAACAAATTTATCATTACTGGCAATTAGCTTTTCATTACCAAAAATCCGTTTTAGTTTTATATGATATGCCAATTGCCTATTACCAATAATGCGTAACTCTCCTCCTTTTTTCAATACTCTATGGCTATCTTTGAACATTTGCCATGCAATATGGTCTGTCGTCGCGGCTTGCTGATGAAAAGGTGGATTACATAAAATTAAGTCAACACTATTACTTTCAACATTGCTTAAACAGTCATTGAGCTGAAACTGACAATGCGTGATTAAATTAGGTAAGTTATTACTAATATTTTCTCTGGCAGATGTTATTGCCATATGAGATTCATCAAAAAACTGTATTTTTGCGCTAGGTTGTTGAGCTAATATGCTTAAACCGATAACGCCATTACCGCAACCTAAGTCTATTACTTCACTATTTTCTGCTACACAGGGTAAGTTCTCAATAAAATATCGAGCCCCTATATCGAGTTTTTCTCGTGAATACACATTGGCATGATTACTAATAGTAAAATCACAATTTAGCGCTTTATTCGGGAGTGGCCATATCGTTGGAAAAGGTGATTTATGCTTTTGTTTTTGATCAAATTGACAAAACACTAAACGGGCTTTTTTTACCGCAAGCGAGGTTGTTGTTGTACCTAAATATTTTTCAAATAATTTCAGTGTCGAACTATGAATATCTTTTGCACGATCAGCTGCAATAAAGATAGGTTTTTGTCCTGTTACATTTTGATCAACACTATCCTTAATCATGATTAATTGTTCTATTAACAACGATTTACTTTTAGGTATTTTAAATAGAATAACCTCAATATCTTGAGGAAGAGTGTCTAAACAATTCAGTTGCGTGATATTGTTATTACTCAATGAATTTTGCTCAATATTACAAGCAATTCCTTGGCTGCTAATATAGGAGTCATTAACACAATAGACATCTGGGTTATTTGGTTGAGTGATACTCGTCGTTTTGGGAAGGCAAAAGTGTGTCGTTAATGCACCAAAAGCATCATTAAAAATGACTATGCGAGATTTTTCAGAGAACAGTTGTTCAGTATTAATATAATTGAGTAAATATTCATCAGCAGCATCCCATGCTTGTAAACTGCGATTTACTTGGGCTAATGGAAAACGAACCAGTGTTAATTGTTTATCATGAAGAAAAAAAGGGCTAAGCATTTTAAAAGTAATGTTGGAGAGAAATTAATATGAGTTATTGTGACATATCCGCAAGCGACTTCAAAATATACTTGTTTAAATGTTGCTTCATCCCCATAAAAGTAACTAAAATAAAAAAAGATTTAATAAAAAATTAAATAGATTAATAATACCAAACTAAATTTACTGTTAAATTTTTACTTTTGTCTCCTTGTTTATGGCATATAGAATTTAATCGACTAAAATTATTAGTACACCTTTCATTTTCTCGAGAATAATAATGTTTATAGCTACCGTCATTGAAGAAAAAATTCTCTCTGCTTTTTCCCCGTTACACTTAGATGTAATTAACGAAAGCAATAATCACAATGTACCGCCAGGAAGTGAGTCACACTTTAAAGTGACAATCGTTTCTAATAAGTTTGAGGGAGAACGCTTAATTAAGCGTCATCGCGCAATTAACTCTTTATTAGCTGAAGAGCTAGCAGGAAAAATACACGCACTTGCACTACATACATATACAGAAAAAGAGTGGCATGATTATTATGCTGACAATACGCCGTTGTCACCGAACTGTTTAGGTGGAGGTAAGTAATTTAACCACTTATTACTTCTTTTTTTAACTGCTCGTACCTCTTTGAGTTATTAGCAAGGTACAATAGCGGAAAATTCTCATACTATCGTGGTGTAATATGAGAATAAATTTATTCTTTATAAAAGTAATTTAAAAGGTTTTCTTATGGTTATCAAACCAAAAATTCGTGGTTTTATTTGTACTAATGCTCACCCAGTAGGCTGTGAAGCACATGTTAACGAACAAATTTCTTATGTTAAAAATCAATCATTTAGTGATAACGGTCCTAAAAACGTTTTAGTTATTGGTGCATCTACTGGCTATGGTTTGGCTTCTCGTATCACTGCAACATTTGGTCATAATGCTAGTACATTAGGTATATTCTTTGAAAAGCCACCAACAGAAAAGAAAACAGGCTCAGCAGGTTGGTATAATACTGCCGCTTTTCAAAAAGCAGCAGACGACGCAGGAATTTATTCTAAAAATATTAATGGTGATGCTTTTTCTCACGAAATTAAAGCGCAAGCAATTGAAACAATTAAAGCTGATTTAGGTAAAATCGATTTAGTTATATACTCATTAGCATCTCCACGTAGAACTGATCCTGATACGGGTGAAGTATACTCTTCTACTTTAAAACCAATTGGTGAAAGTGTTACCACCCGAAACTTAAATACTTCTAAACGCATTATTGATTCAGTTTCAGTAGAAGCAGCAAATGAAGAAGAAATTCAAGGTACTATCGATGTTATGGGTGGCGCTGATTGGGAGCTTTGGTTAAAGGCATTAAAAGAAGCTGATGTGTTAGCACAAGGTGTTAAAACTGTTGCCTATACTTATATTGGTAAAGAGTTAACATGGCCAATATACGGTAAAGCGACTATTGGTAAAGCAAAAGAAGATTTAGATCGCGCGGCTACAGCTATTAATGCTGCAACGGCGAGTCTTGATGGTCAAGCGCGTGTTACATCACTTAATGCAGTAGTAACGCAAGCAAGCTCAGCCATCCCAATTATGCCTTTATATATTTCAGCTATGTTTAAAGTAATGAAAGCTGATGGTACCTATGAAGGTTGTATTGAACAAATAGCTAATTTGTTTAAAGAGAATATTTATAGTAATAGTCCTCGTCTTGATGAAGAGGGACGTTTTCGTCAAAACTACAAAGAGCTAGAAGATAGCGTTCAACAACGTATAACTGACATTTGGAATACTGTAGAAACAGAGACTATTGATGATTTAACAGATTATGTTGGCTATCATCACGAATTTTTAAAATTATTCGGTTTTGATGTGGATGGGGTTGATTATGACGCAGATATCAGTCCGGAAGTCGGCATTAATAATCTGAGTTAATATCTTTTGAAATAGTGAATATTTAAAACCGATGCATGTCATCGGTTTTTTCTTTTTGAAGGACTTAATATACTCAACTATAATGAAGATAACTTAAAACTTTTTAGCTAATGATATGTCTACTTCTTTGTTTTCACATTTTTTTGAACGTAATGATAGTAATTATGTCGATTACAATAGACGTCTGTATTCTTTTTTAGGTTTTAGTTGTTTTGGCTGTATAGCACTATCATTCTTTAGCTATATTAATTATATCAATAACGATAAAGTCATTTTCTTAACTGTCTTTGTTACCCTTCTTATTTTTCTTGCTAATTTAGCGTTATTTTACTTATATAAATGCTTAGATTTAAGTTGTAATGTCATTAGTTTAAGTATTGTTATTTTTTGTATAGTATTAGTTTATCAAGGAGGAATTGATAACACTGCGCTTTATTGGACCTTCCCATTTCCGCTAGTACTTTTTGCTATGCTTGGTTATCTTTATGGGTCTATTACTAACGGATTTGTATTTGTATCCTTGTTACTTATGCTTAATAATCAGGAAATATTAATCGCGCATTATTCTGACTCAGAAGTTATTCGTTTCCTTTCTTCTTTTTTTGTCGTCAACATTCTTAGTTTTATTAACGAATATTTTCGCGAGCACAGTCATTCAGCGATGACAAATATTAATATATCTAAAGAGCAGCAAGCGAATACTGACATACTTACTAATTTACCTAATCGCCGTTTTATTGATGCCGTTTTTTTCCCTGCTAGCAAAGCGAAAGTGCCAAACAGGTTTCCTATGGTACTAATTATGGCTGATGTTGATAACTTTAAAAGCTTTAACGATCATTATGGTCATCACACCGGTGATCGTATTTTACAAAAATTAGCGCGTACAATGGAAAAGTCGATTCGTGATGAAGATATTGTTTCTCGAGTTGGGGGAGAGGAGTTTTTAATTATTTTTTCAAATACGGACTATGATACCGGCATGAAAATAGCTGAAAAAATCCGTTGTGCGGTCAGTGAAATGAAGCTAAAAGATGAAAACCAAGAGTTGAAAATAACAATGAGCCTTGGGGTAACGATTGCTCATACATATAGCGAAATTGAAAGTAAGTTAAAAGAAGCAGATGAAAAGCTCTACCAAGCAAAAAATAGTGGGCGTAATTGTATTTTTTAAAATTTAGTTAACTGACTATTTTTATGTGCCAATAGTATTAAATTAACGACTTAACGTATTTTATTGTAATCTTCATTATTAGAGAATATCCTAAAAAACTAATTGATCTGTATCATAAAACCAGCCTTTTTTATTCAATAAATGCTCAAGTAGAAGCTTTTGTTCTTTTTTTAGTCCAAAAGATACCACTATAGTCTAAATTGTAGTGAAAATTTGTTAATGGGCGTAGAATGAAAAGACTTTTTTGTGGTAATATTTGTGTCAGAAAAGTTTAACTTAGAGCCAGTGGGTCTTATTTTTTCATATGAAGGAATAAGTTCTTTACTGAAATACACTGAAATCAATTACTTATATGTCTTTTTTTGTTGGGTTATGCCAATTATTAAGGATAAATATGTCGTTGATTTTTTACTCCCATCAAAAGTAGTGCAAGTGTTTATGATTACAATAAAAAAAGGCTTAGATGTTCCTGTTAAGGGAGCTCCACAGCAGGTAATCCATGATGGTCCGTCCATCAAAACCGTTGCAACATTAGGTGAAGAGTTTGTGGGTATGCGTCCAACCATGTTTGTAAAAGTGGGTGATCGCGTTAAAAAAGGTCAAGTAATTTTTAGTGATAAAAAGAACCTTGGCGTTAAATTCACAGCTCAAGCTTCCGGTGTTGTTAAAGAAATTAACCGTGGTGAAAAACGTATTTTACAGTCAGTCGTTATCGATATTGATGGCTCTGATAAAGAAATATTTGCTAGTTACTCTGCCAATGAATTAGGTGCTATATCACGTGAGAAAGTGGTTGAAAACTTAGTTGAATCTGGTCTTTGGACTGCAATTAGAACTCGCCCATTCAGTAAGATTCCAGCAATTGATAGTACTCCTCAAGCTATCTTTGTTAGTGCGATGGATACAAATCCATTAGCTGCTAACCCTGAAGTAATTATTGCTGAGCAAGCAGAAGCTTTCCAACAAGGTTTAACGATTCTGTCTCGTTTAACTGAAGGTGAAGTTTTTGTGAATAAAGCACCAGGGGCTAATATTCCTGTTGATGCTAATGCGACTGTAACTGAATTTGCAGGTAAACATCCTGCTGGTTTAGTGGGTACGCATATTCATTTCTTAAAAGCTGTAAGTGCTGAAAGATTCGTTTGGCATGTCGGTTATCAAGATGTGATTGCTATTGCAAAATTATTTACTACAGGTGAACTTGATAACACCCGTGTTATTTCGATTGCCGGACCAGCAGCTAAAAATCCTCGTTTAATTCGCACTACTTTAGGTGCTAATACAGGTGAATTAACTGCCGGTGAAACTATTGATGGTGAAGTGCGTGTAGTCTCAGGTTCATTATTAATGGGCGCAACGGCAACAGCAGTACATAGCTATTTAGGTCGTTATCATGTGCAAGTGTCTTTGATTCTTGAAGGACGCGATAAAGAGTTTTTGGGATATATGTATCCAGGCCCAAATAAATTCTCAGTGACACGTGCTTATATGTCTCACTTCTTCCCGAAGAAGTTGTTCAACATGACAACAACCACTAACGGTAGTTCACGTGCAATGGTACCAATTGGTAATTTTGAACGTGTTATGCCATTAGATATTTTACCTACCTTGTTGCTACGTGATATTTGTTCAGGTGATACTGATAGTGCGCAACAACTAGGTGCCTTAGAGCTAGACGAAGAAGATTTAGCACTGTGTACATTTGTTTGCCCAGGCAAAACAGATTACGGTGTCATTCTTCGTGACTGTCTAACTACTATCGAGAAGGAAGGTTAGTCATGGGCTTGAAAAAGTTTATTGAAGATATAGAGCCGCATTTTGAAAAAGGCGGTAAACATGAAAAGTGGTTTGCATTATATGAAGCTGTTGCAACGGGTTTATTTACTCCTGGCTATGTAAGTAAGGGTAAAACTCACGTTCGTGATAGCATTGATTTAAAGCGTATTATGATCACAGTATGGCTTGCGGTTTTCCCAGCCATGTTTTTTGGTATGTATAACATAGGTTATCAGGCAGTTGATGCTTTGGCAGCTGGTTATTCTTTACCACAATCTTGGCAGGTTGATTTATTCAACTTTTTAGGTGGTTCATTAACAGCAAGCTCAGGCTTATTGGATATGACCTTCTATGGTGCCATGTTCTTCTTACCTATTTACGCCGTTACTTTTATTGTAGGTGGCTTCTGGGAAGTACTTTTCGCTGCAGTACGTAAGCATGAAGTGAATGAAGGTTTTTTCGTTTCTTCTATTCTTTTTGCACTAATTCTGCCGGCTAGTATTCCTTTATGGCAAGTAGCTATTGGTATTACCTTCGGTATCGTTATTGCAAAAGAAATTTTTGGTGGTACAGGTAAAAACTTCTTAAACCCTGCATTAGCGGGTCGTGCGTTTTTATTCTTTGCTTATCCTGCACAAATTTCAGGTGATGCTGTATGGGTTGCTGCTGACAGCTTCTCTGGCGCTACAATGTTAAGTGCTGCTAATCAAGGCCTTGTTGATTATTCAATTAATGCAGATTGGTGGAACGCTTTTTGGGGATTCATCCCTGGTTCTGTAGGTGAAGTATCAACTTTTGCTATCTTGCTTGGTGGTGCTTACATACTTTATAAAGGTATTGCTTCTTGGCGCATCGTTTTAGGTGTGTTCGGTGGTATGGTAATTACTTCATTAATATTCAATGCTGTTGGCAGTGATACTAATACAATGTTTGCTATGCCTTGGCATTGGCATTTAGTTATTGGTGGTTTTGCTTTTGGTATGATGTTTATGGCAACAGATCCTGTTTCAGCATCTTTTACCAATACAGGTAAATATTGGTTTGGTGCTTTAGTTGGTGTCATGGTTGTACTAGTTCGTGTAGTAAACCCTGCATTCCCAGAAGGTATGATGTTAGCTATTTTATTCGCTAATTTGTTCGCACCATTGTTTGATTACTTTGTGGTAAAAAGCAATGTTAAACGGAGGCTTGCACGTAATGTCTAGTAATAAAGAAACTCCATTAGGAACGATATTATTCGTTCTAGCGATCTGTTTAGTCTGTGCTGCTTTAGTATCTATTTCAGCAGTTGGCTTAAAAGATAAACAAGACGCAAACAAGTTACTTGATCAGCAAACTAAAGTTTTAGAAGCTGCAAAGTTAATCGAAAAAGCAAACGGCGATATTGTTGGTACATATAATAAATATGTTGATGCTAGAATGATTGACCTTGATTCAGGTGAGTTCATTGATAGTGACCCATTATTATTTGATGAGCGTCGTAATGCTCGTGATAAAGCTTTATCAATTAAACCGGAAAATGATATAGCAGGTATCAATCGTCGTTCTAATACAGCGGTTGTTTACTTAATCAAATCAGATTCAGGTTCTATTGATACTGTTGTATTACCTATCATAGGTTCTGGTTTATGGGACTTAATGTACGGTTACGTTGGCTTAGAGTCAGACTTAAATACAGTGAAAAGTGTTATTTACTCTGATCATAAGGAAACTCCAGGACTAGGTGCGGAAGTACTTAACCCTAAATGGAAAGCCTTATGGCCAGGTAAAAAAATATATAACGACGCTGGTGAAGTTAAAGTTAAGCTAGTTAAAGGCGGTGCTAAACCTAATGATATTCACGGTGTGGATGCGTTATCAGGTGCAACCTTAACAAGTAACGGTGTTACTCATACATTACAGTTTTGGTTTGGTAAAGAAGGTTATGCTCCTTTCATTACTAAATATCGTGCAGAAGGGGTTAAATAATGTCTTCAGATGCTAAAAAAGTATTAACGGGTCCTATTGTTGACAATAACCCAATAGCATTACAAGTATTAGGTATTTGTTCTGCTTTAGCGGTAACCAGTTCGATGGCAAATGCTTTGGTTATGAGTTTAGCTGTTATTTTTGTAACGGCATTCTCTAACTTATTCATTTCTAGTATTCGTAACTATATACCTTCAAGTGTGCGTATTATCGTACAAATGGCTATTATTGCATCTTTAGTAATTGTAGTTGACCAAGTGCTTAAAGCTTTTTCGTATCAGTTATCTAAAGAACTATCGGTTTTCGTTGGTTTGATTATTACTAACTGTATTGTAATGGGGCGTGCGGAAGCATTTGCCATGAAAGAAAAACCTGTTGTGAGCTTTATCGATGGTATCGGTAACGGTCTAGGTTACGGTTTAATATTAATGCTAGTTGCTTTTTTCCGTGAATTATTTGGTTTTGGTACTTTATTTGGTATTGAAATTCTACCATTGATTCAAAATGATGGCTGGTATCAGGCGAATGGTTTATTAGTATTACCATTTAGTTCATTCTTCGTTATTGGTTTAATCATTTGGGCTATTCGCCAATGGAAACCAGAACAAGTAGAGAAGGATTAATACCATGGAACATTATATTGCATTATTAGTTAAGTCTATTTTTATTGAAAACATCGCATTAATGTTTTTCTTAGGTATGTGTACTTTCCTGGCGGTATCGAAAAAAGTAGATACGGCAATTGGTTTAGGTGTTGCTGTTGTTGTAGTACTTGGTTTGGCTGTGCCAATGAACCAAATTATCTACCAAGCAGTATTAGCACCAGGTGCACTTGATGCTGTATTAGGCATTACCGATCCAAGTGAATCGATTGATTTAAGCTTCTTATCTTTTATTACCTTTATTGGTGTAATTGCTGCCTTAGTTCAAATCTTGGAAATGGTATTAGATAAATATTTTCCTTCTTTGTATCAAGCCCTTGGTATATTTTTACCACTTATAACCGTTAACTGTGCGATTTTTGGTGCGGTATCATTTATGGTATCTAAAAACTTAACGCTTGGTGAATCAGTTGTTTATGGTATTGGCTCTGGTGTTGGTTGGGCATTAGCGATTGTTTTACTCGCTGGTATCCGCGAGAAGATGAAATACTCTGATGTACCAGACGGCTTGAAAGGTTTAGGTATCACATTTATTACTGCTGGACTAATGGCTTTTGGCTTCTTGTCTTTCGGTGGTATTTCGTTATAAATTTGGTCGGTGTAACGCAGGTTTCTATGCGTTGCACCCTTAGATAACTTTAAGGAAAGGTCGATGGAAATTATTCTCGGCGTATCGATGTTCACAGCGATAGTTATTGCCTTAGTATTAGTAATTTTATTTGCTAAATCTAAGTTAGTATCAAGTGGTGACGTAACGATTAGCATAAACGGTGATCCATCTAAAGCAGTTGTTACTGCTGCAGGTGGTAAATTATTAGGCGCATTAGCTGATCAAGGTATTTTTATACCTTCAGCATGTGGCGGCGGCGGTACTTGTGGTCAATGTCGTGTTGAAGTGCATTCAGGTGGTGGTGATATTCTTCCTACGGAAGAAGGTCATATCAATAAGCGTGAAGCAAAATCAGGCTGTCGTTTAGCCTGTCAGGTTGCTGTTAAGCAAGACATGGAAATTGAAGTAGAAGATGAAATCTTTGGTGTTCAACAATGGGAATGTGAAGTTATCTCTAATGATAACAAAGCAACTTTCATTAAAGAGCTTAAGCTACAAATTCCTAATGGCGAATCAGTACCATTTAAAGCCGGTGGTTATATTCAAATTGAAGCACCAGCGCATCACGTTAAATACAGTGATTTTGATATTGATGAACAATATCGTGGTGATTGGAACCATTTTGGTTTCTTCGATGTAGAGTCTAAAGTAGATACAGACACATTACGTGCTTACTCAATGGCTAACTATCCAGAAGAGGAAGGCATTATTATGCTTAATGTGCGTATTGCTACGCCACCTCCTGGACGTTTGCATTTACCGGCAGGTAAAATGTCATCGTACATCTTTAGCTTGAAGCCAGGCGATAAAGTAACAATTTCAGGTCCGTTTGGTGAGTTCTTTGCGAAAGACACTGATAATGAAATGGTATTTATTGGTGGTGGTGCAGGTATGGCTCCAATGCGTTCTCATATCTTTGATCAACTTAAGCGTTTGAAGTCTAAACGTAAAATGAGTTTCTGGTATGGTGCTCGTTCACTTCGTGAAATGTTTTATGAAGATGATTATAACGGCTTAGCTGCTGATAATGATAACTTTGAATGGCATGTTGCATTAAGTGATCCTCAGCCTGAAGACAACTGGGATGGCTTAACCGGCTTTATTCATAATGTTCTTTTCGAAGAATATTTGAAGGACCATGAAGCTCCAGAAGATTGTGAGTACTACATGTGTGGTCCTCCTATGATGAATGCTGCGGTTATTCATATGTTAAAAGATCTTGGTGTTGAAGATGAAAACATCATGCTAGATGACTTCGGTGGCTAATTAAGCTGAATCTTTTGTTATTTCGTCCAATAGCTGTATCGAAGGTCTTCATTGAGTAATATTAATGCTGCGCCTTCTTTTTGCTCTAAACGAACTATCTGTAAAGTAAGGTTTAATTTGCTATAAATAATAA
>Ga0193951_1000003_pt1 | contig 93498 bp, 71 predicted proteins | sample BB_2_MG_FD_140370 | JGI IMG/M metagenome (GOLD analysis project Ga0193951, IMG submission 140370) | Microbial mat bacterial communities from the Broadkill River, Lewes, Delaware, United States - BB_2_MG | ecosystem: Environmental > Aquatic > Freshwater > River > Microbial mats | place: USA...
GTCCGTTTTTCCGTCTGGTGTTTGGTAGGTATACGTATAACTGACATCTTTAAGTGCCCTCAAAGAATTATAGTTTCCTACATTTTGAACCATATTATAGACTAACTCATGTCCTTTGTTTTTAAATTCGGGAGATAAGTTTTGCGCCACCTTACTCTTTTTCGTTTCAGGTTTTGTTTGAATGTCATTTTTACAAGAGACTAAAAGGATTATTAAACTTAGGCTTGTGATAAAGGAACGTTTCATTTATAGTATAATTATATGGGTTGAAATAACAGTCGTTAACTTAGTAAAAAACCTTTCAGGTCGTCATAAGAATTAATAGTAATAGCTACTTTTTCTTTATCCATAACCGCTTCTATCTGTTCAGGTAAATCTACATTTTCTTTTATAACATCTTCAACAACATCTAAAAATTTAGTGGGATGTGCAGTTTCTAAAAATACCACATGAGCATCATTATTTTTTAGGTAATCTTTAGCACCCAAATAACCTACAGCACCATGTGGATCAGCTATATAATTATAATCGCTATAAAGCTCTAAAAGTGCAGATTTAGTATCTTCATCAGTATAGCTATACGAAGAGAGATTTGCTTTAAGCGTATTAAAATCATTTTGATGAAGTTCTTGTATTCTAATAAAATTACTCGGATTACCAACATCCATGGCGTTACTAATGGTTTGAACAGATGGTTTAGGTGTATACGTTTGAGAAAGCATATAATTTACAACCGTATCATTCGCATTATTAGCGGCAATAAAATGTTTAATAGGTAAGCCTAATTTTTGAGCAACCATACCAGCACAAATATTTCCGAAATTACCGCTAGGCACAGAAAAGACAAGGGCTTTGTTTTTGGATTTTAGCTGTTTATATGCAAACATAAAATAGAAAAGTTGAGGTAACCAACGTGCAATATTGATTGAATTCGCCGATGTAAGTTGCATTTTGCTCGTTAGATCAGAATCCATGAATGCTTTTTTTACCATGTCTTGGCAGTCATCAAAAACACCATCAACTTCTAAAGCAGTAATATTCTGACCAAGGGTAGTGAGCTGTTTTTCTTGTATATCACTAACTTTTCCGCTAGGATATAGAATAACCACATTTACTCCTTTCACTCCCAAAAAACCATTAGCAACTGCACCACCAGTATCTCCAGAAGTGGCTACTAAGACGGTAACATCGTTGGTGTTGGTTTTATTAAAATATCCTAAACAACGTGCCATGAAACGTGCTCCAACATCTTTAAATGCCATTGTTGGGCCATGAAATAGCTCTAAAGTTGATATGTTTTTACTAACATCGACTACCGGAAAATCGAAATTTAATGTATCTTCTATAATCGTTTTAAGAACGTCTTCCGGAATTTCAGGAACTATAAATTGTTTTATGGCTTCGAAAGCAATTTCGGTGTTTGATTTGTCTTCAATGGTTTCAAAGAAGGAAGGCTCTAATGGTGTAATTGATTCAGGAAAATATAAACCCTTATCTGGTGCTAGTCCTCTTACAACAGCATCTTCAAAGGTTGTGTTAGGAGCTTTTTTGTTTAGTGAATAATAGTTCATAATATTGTTTTTATACCTTCGGTGTTAATTTTAGAAACATAAGTTTCAAATGCAATATTTGTATTCGCATAGACTGTTTTTATCGCCTTTTGTACTGATTTTGCAATATCTTCGCCCTTACTCAACATAAAAATTGAAGGTCCTGAACCTGATATTGCGCAACCTAATGCGCCCGCTTTCATGGCTGCACTTTTAACGTCATCAAAATGTGGAATTAATTGTTTGCGATACGGTTCAATGACTACATCGCACAAGGCATCTTTAATGAGATCGTAGTTTGAAGCATGCAATGCATGTACCAAACTACCCACATTTGCCCATTGAGAAATGGCATTTTGCAATGGAATTTCTTTTGGTAAAATTGCTCTAGATTCAGACGTTTTAATTTCTATCTGTGGATGAATTAAAGTGGCAAATAAATCTGATGGAGTAGGCAATTGCAAAATTTGCAATGGTGATGCGCTTTTTACTAATGTAAACCCTCCAAATATAGCAGGCGCTAAATTATCTGCATGCTCGCACTTGCTCGCTAAAGCTTCTCCTTTCATGGCAAAGTGGGTGAGTTGCGTTTTATTTAGTGGTTTCCCTAATAATTCGTTCATTCCAAAAACACTGCCTGCTGCACTCGCAGCACTGCTTCCAATACCACTACCAGGTTTAATCTTTTTATAAATTTCAATTTCAAATCCACAATCGGGTTGTAACGCATTATACATCGCTAAAGCTGATACTCCAGCTACATTATTTTCTGCTTCAAACGGTAGGTCATAACCTTCAATTTTTGTGATTTTTATACCTTTTTCTTCTGTTTTTCTGATGACCATGTCGTCACCTATGTTATCCAAACAAAAGCCAAGGACATCAAATCCGCAAGCGACATTAGCGACCGTAGCAGGTGAAAATATTTTGATTTCGTTACTCATATCTAATTATTAGCAATTCTTATGATATCTGCAAATAACCCAGAAGCTGTAACATCTGCACCTGCACCTGCACCTTTAACAATTAAAGGCTGTTCAGGATATCGTTGGGTATAGAACATAACTATATTATCTTTTCCTTTTAAATTATAAAACGGATGACCTTCAGGAATTTCTTTTAAGCCCACTTTTGCTTTGCCATCATTAAGTTCAGCAACAAATTTTAGTTGGCAATTATTATCTTGCGCAGATTTAAAAAGGCTTTGGTAATAGCCTTCATCTTCTGTTAGTGAGTTAAAGAAATCATCAACTGTATTAGACGTTAAGGCATTTTCTGTTAAGAAACTATCACTATCCAGTTCTGATAATTCTATAGCATGTCCACTTTCACGTGCTAAGATTAAAATTTTTCGAGCTACGTCAATACCGCTTAGATCTATTCTAGGGTCTGGTTCTGTATAGCCTTCTTCCTGTGCTTGTTTTACAACATCGTAGAAGGTAGTATCTGCATTAAAGTTATTAAATATAAAATTAAGGCTTCCAGATAACACGGCTTGAATGGTGTTTACTTTGTCTCCAGATGTTATGAGATTACTTAAGGTATCTAAAACAGGTAAACCAGCACCAACATTAGTTTCAAATAAAAAGGAGGCATTATATTGTCTGGATAATGTTTTGAGCTCATTATAATAATCCATCTTACCAGAACAAGCAATTTTATTACATGCAACAACAGAAATACTTTGTTTTAAATAGTTACTGTAAATATTAGCTACAGCTTCATTTGCCGTGATATCGATAAATACAGAATTTCTTAAGTTTAGATTTTTGGCATGTTCAAAGAAGCCCTGTAAACTAGATTTTTCCCCATTTTTGAGTTCTTGTTTCCAATGGTTTAAGTTTATGCCTTCATCGTCAACAATCATGGTTTTCGAATTAGATAAACCTACAATTCTTAAATTGATTTTTAGATTGGCTTTTAAGTACGCTTTTTGTTGTTTTATCTGTTCAATAAGACGCTCTCCTACATTACCGACACCTGTAATAAATAGGTTGATTTGCTTGGTCTTAATTTCAAAAAACTGTTCGTGTAAACTATTTAATGCTTTTTTTACATCATTTTTATGAATTACAGCCGAAATATTGCGTTCGGAAGCTCCTTGAGCGATTGCTCTAATATTAACGTTATTTTTACCAAGTGTACTAAACATTTTTCCACTTATACCTTGGTGGTTTTTCATTTTATCACCTATAACGGCGATAATGGATAAGTTGGTTTCTACGACAATCGGATCTATTTTTTGTAGTGCTATTTCATATTCAAAAACGGTATCGATAGCGATTTTTGCACGCTCAGCGTCGCGATCTGATATACCGAAACAAATGGTATGTTCTGAAGACGACTGTGTAATCAAAATAATATTAATTTTCTCTTGTGCCAACGTTTCAAATAAACGTTTACTAAAACCCGGAACACCTACCATGCCATTACCTTGTAAGGTGAGTAAGGCGACATTATCGATATTACTAATGCCTTTTACCGGAGAATTTCCATTAGGGGCAATATTTTGAGTTATGGTTGTTCCTATAGCATCAGGGTCTAATGTGTTTTTTATGACAATCGGAATTTTCTTTTTTAATACAGGCATTACTGTTGGAGGATATAATACTTTGGCACCAAAATGAGACAACTCAACAGCTTCTTGGTATGATAGCTCTACTATAGGCGAAGCTTGTTTTACTAATTTAGGATTGGTTGTAAACATACCACTTACATCGGTCCATATTTGTAATTCGTCAGCCTCAATAGCGGCTGCTATAATTGCAGCGGTATAATCTGAACCTCCGCGACCTAAAGTAGTAATGTCATTATTTATGGACTTAGATACAAAGCCAGGTAAAAGAACAATAGCGTTAGAATTTGAGTTAAAATACGATTGCATATTTGTATTTGTAATATCAAAATTGACCGTAGCATTGTTAAAGTTAGAATCTGTAACAATGAGCTCTTGAGAATTTTTTAAATCCGCATCTAAACCTCTTGATTTTAAGGTATGATAAATGATCGTTGATGATAAGGTTTCACCAAAACTTAATAATTTGTCTTTGGTTTTTGGAGATAATTCATTAATGAGGTAAATACCATCGAGAAGGCTTTTTAGATCATTTAATTTTTCAGTAATTAAATCAGACAAAACATCTTGCTGTTGCTGCGTAGCCGGGTTTAAAAATAAACCTTCAATGACACTATTATGAATAGACCATATCGTATCATATTTTTGTTTGTAATCTATGTTTTTACCGCAAGCTAAAGCGCCAGCTTCTAATAATTTATCGGTAATTCCGCCAACAGCAGAAACCACAACAGCTATAGGTGTTGTTTGAGATTGTTGGTCTAAAATAGAAATGACTTTATTTATGTTTTCGGCTGAACCTACTGATGTTCCTCCAAATTTGAGAACTTTCATATTATAAAAATTTTAAGAGAATAAAAATGTCTGTATAGACAATAAGGGACGGAGAGCATATTATAAATTACCCCAAAGGGTAATACGTGTAGAAATAATAAACATAGACATGCACACAGACTGTGAAATAGAAATGGCTGATATGTTAAATATTTTCTTCATTACATTTCAAATGTATTATTTTTATAACAATAAAAAAACAATTCGTTTCTTTTTAGGGATTTGTTAAAAATACCGCATCTTATTATTAAAAATGAAACAAAACATGTTATTTTCAGAATCTTTTAAACCATTATATGTCAAATTCATAATTATAAGTTTTAAGTTGAGTAAAATTAAATTATGGAGGTCATATTTGCACTTATAATAAAACACATAGTAATACATGAAATTATTTTCTAAAGAACAAATTTACGAAGGGGATAAGTTAACTACAGAGCGCCAAAATATCTCCTCTACAGATTTAATGGAGCGTGCTGGCACACAAATTTTTAATTGGATGCATGCACGTATGCAAGGTGCACAAGTACCAATTCATGTATTTTGTGGTATTGGCAATAATGGAGGAGATGGACTTGTTTTAGCTAGACACTTAGTAACGCATGGATACAACGTGGTGTGCTATATTGTAAATTGCAGCGATAAGCGCTCTAAAGATTTTTTAATTAATTACGACCGTATTAAATCTGTAAGTAAAACATGGCCAAACATGTTGAGCTGTAAGGAAGATTTGTCTGAAATTACAATTGGAGGTGATGATATTATAGTAGATGCTGTATTTGGAATAGGACTAAACAGACCTCCTAATGAATGGGTAAAGCATTTGTTTCAAAAATTTAAAGCTTCTAAAGCATTTACCTTATCTATTGATATCCCATCAGGTTTATTTACAGATAGAGCTGTAGATGATGAAGATGCTGTAGTTTATGCAGGTTATACCTTAAGTTTTCAATCTCCAAAGTTGGCATTCTTTTTACCTGGGACCCAAAAATTTACGGTACAATGGGAAGTTTTAGATATAGGTATAGATCGCGATTACCTTAGAGAAACGGAAACGGAAGTTGAACTGATTGCGAAGCATGAAGTATTACCACTTTATAAACCGAGACAAAAGTTTGCACACAAGGGCAATTTCGGACACGTTATGATCCTAGGTGGAAGCTATGGTAAAATAGGTGCGGTTAATTTAGCCAGTAGATCTGCTTTGAGTTCTGGAGCAGGATTGGTAACAGCTTATATTCCTAAATGTGGTTATCATAGTATGCAAACCGCGGTACCAGAAGTTATGGTTATTACAGATGAGCACGAAACTCATATTTCTAATATTAATTTCGATATTAAACCAACCGTTATTGGTGTTGGAGTAGGACTCGGTACTTCTGAAGATACAGTTAAGACATTTGCGACATTTTTGAAAAAGAATACCATACCCTTAGTTATTGATGCCGATGGTATAAACATTTTGTCTAAAAATAAAGCATTGTTGAATCTGTTACCAGAGCAAACGGTATTAACACCACATTTAAAAGAATTAGAGCGTATTATTGGAACATGGTCCGATGATTTTGAAATGCTAGAAAAAGTTAAAGCATTCTCTGAGAAATATAATATTATTGTCTTAATCAAAGGAGCACATTCTATTACTGTTAACAAGAATAAAATGTATATTAATACCACTGGAAATCCTGGTATGGCAACTGCAGGAAGTGGTGATGTTCTAACCGGAATGATTTCAGGATTAATAGCTCAAGACTATACACCTTTAGCTGCTACTATTTTTGCGGTGTATTTACATGGGAAATCTGCTGATATTTCTCTTGAAGATTACGGTTATCAAAGTTTAATTGCGAGTCATATTATTGAAACGATTGGTGAAGCATATATTGATTTGTTTAAACAACCAGAACAGCCAAAAGAAGAGACTCAACAAAAACAATAAAAAAAAGCCTGTTTAAGATTATTAAACAGGCTTTTTTAATTTTAAAACATATTCTATTAGATATTTAACTCATTAAATAAAATTATAAGAGCTGAGTTAGAAGGTCTTGGTGCATCTGCACTCACAATGTTTCCATCAGGATCTATTAATAAAAACCTAGGGATACCAGTAACTTTATAATCTTGTATAAATTGCGATCTAAAACCATTATCAGCAATTAACTGTATACCACCTAACTCTTTTTCATTTACCATTTTTTTCCATCCTTTATAAGCTTCAGCAGGATTATTATTATAACCTCTACCTTCGTCCACAGAAATACTAACAAATTCTATGTTTTTTCCTTCGTACTCCTTTTCTAATGCTTTTAAAGACGGTATTTCCTTAATACAAGGTGCGCACCAAGTTGCCCATAAATCGATATATACATATTTACCTTTTAAATCTGAAAGCGATGTTGTACCACCGGCAAAATTTTCGTAGCTCTCAAAAGCAGGTGATGCCGATCCTTTAGGGAACGCTTTAATTCTGGCCATTTTAGATTCCATATACTTATTAATTTGCTGCACTGTTCTATCAATATTCATATCCATCATTGATACATGCATAGAATCCACATCTGTATATTTTATTTTTAAGTCTTCATAGGCAGATTTATAAGCTGCGATAGCGTCATCAACTTGGTTCATGTCATTAGAGGCTACCAACTCTTCTGTGAAATACGTTTTAGAAATGATAAACGACTGTACCGAAAAGTTGTTTAAGTCCGAAGCATCTCCTTTAAAAACCATAGAATCCATAAACGCATTGTAGTCCGTTTCAAAAGCACTTTCGTTGTCGTTTTCTAAGTAAATTTGACCGTATTCTTTTCCGTGTTGTAAATTGTAATCTCCAGCTATAACTTTTAGAGTATCATTAAAAGAACCATCATCATTAAGAGGAATGATTTTTTCGTAATCTCTTCCTTTAAAAATTTTTAGTGTTTTACTTTCGTCAGGATTATTGATTTTTCCAGAAAGTGTAACATAATCTTTAGGTTCTCCTTTACATGCAAATAAAGAAATTGCAATGGAAAGTGATAGTAATCGTTTCATAACTCGTTTTTTTATTAGGTTGCAAAAATAGACATAATATAATAAGGCCTATTTTAAAATTATTATAAAATTTTTGAAATCCTAAGGCCCTTTTTCGAAGGCTTTTGAAAAATGTTTAAGCAGTAAATAATTCAATAAGTTTTGGACCCTAAGGTCTTGGCGCATCTCCATTAAAAATTTTTCGATCAGGGTCTATAAGTAAAAAATAAGGGATGGTATTAATAGCGTGATAGACAATGAATTGTGATTTGAAATTATTATCAGCGATGATCTGTATACTACTTAATTCCTTTTCTCTTACCATATCTACCCATTTGTCATAGGCACTTCAACATTTGTAGATATGTTAACAAAAACAATGTTTTTATAATGGTATGGTTTGTTGAGTTTTTTTAGAGAAGGGATTTCTGCAATACATGGTCCGTATCAAGTTGTCCAAACATCAATATATACATACTATTCCTTGAGATCGTTTAGGGATGTGCTTCCTCCATTGTGGTTTTCGAAATTATTAAATCATCAAACATTGCGGTGTATAATGTTACAGTTACTATGTCTTGTGCTGTAAGATACATTTCTGAGGTTTCCCCTCCATGGCTTAAATTATAAAATCCGGATTCTATTCTTAATGTATCTGCTGAAGAACCGTCTTTTTATAAAAGGATTTCTTTCACTTTTTTTCGACCTTTGAAGATGAAGACCTTCATATCTTTTGGGTTTTCAATTTTTCCAGAACATAAGGTGTAGTTCACTTTTTATGTCTTCTTTACACGAGAAACAAAAAGACTATAATGAGAATAGCTAGTATTTTTTTGTAAAAAAAAATGTTTAATCTCAAAAATACATATTCTAAAATAATGATAAGAATGGAATGAAATATTAATTATTTCATGGTAAAATCCAAAATAATTCTCAATTTTGAGGACCTTAAAATAGACTTCATGGATAATTATCATATCATTTCTTCAGATGCCTTAGATATTGTAACGATTTACAATATTTTTTATGAAAACAAAAAACTAAAATTATCAGAAGCTTCTGCACAGAAGATACAGCAATGTAAGACGTATTTAGATAAAAAATTGGCCAATGAAAAAAAGCCAATATATGGTATTAATACTGGTTTTGGGTCACTTTATAATGTTAAAATTTCTGATGCAGATTTAAGTCAATTACAAGAGAACTTAGTAATGTCTCATGCTTGTGGAACAGGTGAACGTGTGCCAGAATCTGTTGTAAAGGTGATGTTGCTATTAAAAATTCAGTCATTGAGTTATGGTCACAGTGGCGTACAGTTAGCCACTGTAGAACGATTAATAGAATTTTTTAACAACGATATTTTTCCTTTTGTCTTTACGCAAGGATCGTTAGGTGCTTCAGGCGATTTAGCTCCTCTAGCTCATTTAGCATTGCCATTATTAGGAAAAGGAAAAGTGGTGCATAAAAATAAAGAATACGATGCTGCAACGCTATTAGAAGAATACAATTGGGATCCCATTACTTTAGAGGCTAAAGAAGGTTTAGCTTTATTAAACGGTACTCAATTTATGAGTGCATATGGTGTGTATCTATTATTAATGTCGCACAAAACATCCTATCTAGCAGATATCATTGCGAGTATTTCATTAGATGCATTTGATGGTCGTTTAGATCCTTTTCACGATTTGGTACATGCGGTAAGGCCACATCCTGGGCAACGAAAAGTAGCAAGACGTTTTAATGAATTTCTTAAAGGAAGTGAGTTAATTTCTCGCGAAAAAGAGCATGTGCAAGACCCGTATTCTTTCCGTTGTATTCCTCAGGTTCATGGAGCTACAAAAGATACTTTAGATTTTGTAGAAAAAGTGGTTTTAACAGAAATCAACTCGGTTACTGATAACCCTAATATATTTCATGAAGAAGATTTGATTATTTCTGGTGGAAATTTTCATGGTCAGCCATTGGCCTTGGCATTAGATTATTTAAAAATTGCAATGGCAGAGATTGGAAATATTTCAGAACGTCGCGTTTTTCAATTGGTGTCTGGTTTAAGAGGTTTACCTGCGTTTTTAGTGGATAATCCAGGATTAAATTCTGGTTTTATGATTCCACAATATACCGCAGCCAGCATTGTGAGTGCCAATAAACAAATGGCATCACCTGCAAGTATAGATAGTATTGTGTCTAGTAATGGACAAGAAGATCATGTAAGTATGGGGGCAAATGCGGCAACACAAGCCTATACTTTAGTTAAAAATGTGGAGCGTGTCATTGCCATAGAATTGATGAATGCATCGCAAGCCATAGCGTTTAGAAGACCTTTAAAAACTTCACCTTTATTAGAATCATTTTTAGAGCAATACCGAAAAGTAGTACCATTTATAAAAGCAGATGAGGTATTACATGATTCTATTGAAGCGTCTATTCAATTTTTAAAAGATGTGGATATTGAAATTGAAGAGTTGTTCTTAAATTCTTATAATCTTAAGTAAATATTATTCTGTAGTATGAAAACATACATTATATTTTATACTTTTTAAGTAGGTAGAATTAAATACAACTCAATATTTAGGCCTTTTTTACTAAGGCCTCAGCCCAAGTTATTGCATCGTCAATTTCAGAAAATATTTCAAAAGGTTTTTCAAAGAACATTCGCTCTATTTGAGCATTTATTTTTGCTTTATATTCTTGTGAAACTACTGCAAAGCCTTTTAAAGAAGTAATTTGAACCGTTTTATAATAAATCTCTGGATTAACGGAATACGAATTTATTCTATTTGAAATATAAACAAATGGCGTTTGTTCATAATAGGTTTCTGAAATTTTAATCAGCGTATTATTATGTTCTGGTGTAAGAATAGTCCCTTCTTTAATAGTTACAACGATGTAGTGATCGTATATCACAACATCGCAAAAATCTAAGTTTAGGGTGGTTTTCATTATTACAGTTTTATTTTCAATAGTATAATATAAAAAAAACTCCTTCATATAGAAAGAGTTTTTTTTAAAATGTAATTATTAGTTACGATTCTGTAGTCTTGCTAGAAGATTTAATTTTAATGCTTAAAACATTATTTTCCTCATCTAAATCCATGGTGATAGAGTCACCTTCGTGAATTTTAGAATTGATTATTTCTTCTGCTAGTGCATCTTCAACATATTTCTGAATCGCTCTATTAAGTGGTCGTGCTCCATATTGTTTATCGAAACCTTTTTCAGCTATATAATTTTTAGCCTTATCGGTAAGTTTTAAGTCGTAACCTAAATCTTTAATACGTTCAATTAGCTTAGCCATTTCGATATCAATAATTTTACTAATATCCTCTTGTTCTAACGCGTTGAAAACAATAACATCATCAATTCTGTTTAAGAATTCAGGTGCAAAGGCTTTTTTAAGTGCATTTTCAATAACTCCTTTGGCATGATCGGATTCTTGAGCTAAAGCAGCAGCAGTCCCGAAACCTACACCAGAGCCAAAATCTTTTAATTTTCGGGCACCAATGTTAGAAGTCATAATTATTATGGTGTTTCTAAAGTCGATTTTACGCCCTAAACTATCTGTTAAATATCCATCGTCTAATACTTGCAATAGCATATTAAATACATCTGGATGTGCTTTTTCAATTTCATCTAAAAGCACAACAGCATAGGGTTTGCGTCTTATTTTTTCGGTCAACTGCCCACCTTCTTCATAACCAACATATCCTGGAGGTGCGCCAATTAAACGAGAAATCGCGAATTTCTCCATGTATTCACTCATATCAATTCGCACTAAAGAATCATCGCTATCAAATAGTTCGCGTGCCAAAACTTTTGCTAACTGTGTTTTACCCACACCAGTTTGTCCTAAAAATATAAATGAACCAATTGGTTTATTCGGATCTTTAAGTCCAGCTCTATTACGCTGAATAGCTTTCACGACCTTTGCAACAGCTTGATCTTGACCTATGACTTTACCTTTAATTAAGTCGGGTAATTGAGAGAGTTTGGTAATCTCTTTTTGCGCAATTTTATTTACAGGTATTCCTGTCATCATAGAAACGACGTCGGCAACATTATCTTCAGTAACGGTTTCACGATGTTGTTTGGTTTCTTCTTCCCATTTTTCTTGAGCAGTAGTCAGTTCTTTTTCTAAACGTTTTTCGTCATCTCTAAGCTTTGCGGCTTCTTCATATTTCTGCTTTTTAACAACACTATTTTTAGTTTCTTTAACTTCTTCAAGTTTCTTTTCGAGTTCGAGAATCTGTTTTGGAACATCAATATTCGTAATGTGTACACGAGAACCCGCTTCGTCTAAGGCATCAATGGCCTTGTCTGGTAAAAAACGTTCGGTCATATAACGACTCGTTAACGTTACACAAGCTTCAATAGCTTCTGCGGTATAATCTACGTTATGGTGCTCTTCATATTTCCCTTTAATATTATTAAGGATTTCAATGGTTTCTTCAACAGAAGTTGGTTCAACAATAACTTTCTGAAAACGTCGCTCTAAAGCGCCATCTTTTTCAATGTATTGTCTGTATTCATCTAAAGTTGTGGCACCAATGCATTGTATTTCACCTCGCGCTAATGCAGGTTTAAACATGTTGGAAGCATCTAAACTTCCTGTAGCTCCGCCAGCACCAACAATGGTATGAATTTCGTCAATAAAAAGAATGATATCGTCATTCTTTTCTAACTCATTCATAACGGCCTTCATACGTTCTTCAAACTGCCCTCTGTATTTTGTGCCAGCCACTAAACTAGCTAAGTCTAGTGTAACCACACGTTTATTAAATAAGGTACGTGAGACTTTGCGTTTAACAATGCGCAAGGCAAGACCTTCGGCAATGGCAGATTTACCAACGCCAGGTTCTCCTATTAATAAAGGATTGTTTTTCTTTCTTCGACTTAAAATTTGAGATACACGTTGTATTTCTTTTTCTCTACCAACTACAGGATCTAATTTATCCTCTTCAGCCAATACAGTTAAGTCCCTTCCAAAATTATCTAAAACCGGTGTTTTCGACTTTTTATTCGTTTTGCTAGTTTGTCCGCCAAATGGATTTTGTTTAGCTTCTTCTTCCTCATTTATATCATCATCAGAAAACGATTCTGCTTTTGGAATGTCTAAATAATCATCTTCACTTGTAATCATAGATTTAAATTCTTCTTTAACGTTATCATAATCTACCTTAAGCTTATTTAAAAGCTTGGTTGTTGGGTCATTTTCATTTCTTAAAATACACAACAATAAATGTGCAGTATTAATAGAAGTGCTTTGAAATAATTTTGCTTCTAAAAATGTAGTTTTTAACGCACGTTCTGCTTGCCTTGTGAGGTGTAAGTTCTTTTTTTCGTTTGATGTAGTAGATATATTAGGGTTAGCAGGACTTAAAATCTCTACTTTACGCCTTAAGTGATTTAGATCTACATCTAAGGCACTTAATATATCTATAGCTTTACCATTACCATCTCTTAAAAGACCAAGCATTAAATGCTCAGTTCCAATAAAATCATGGCCTAATCGCAAGGCTTCTTCTTTGCTATAAGCAATAACATCTTTAACTCTTGGGGAAAAATTATCATCCATACTATATTCCTTTCTGCTTTAAAAATAATAAAAACATATTGAGTATAAGGCAAAAACCATACCTTAATTATATGTCATAAACGAAGAGACTAAAAAAGTGATTTAAATCAAAGGATTTATGGAGATACTTATTAACTAAAAAGATATCAAATATTGTTAATAAAAAATCCCAAAAATTGAATAGTTTTTATCTATAAACAGTAGTATTTTGGTTATCTTAGCGCGTTACGAAAACTTACGATAAAACTAATTAAAATTATATATGGCAGAAGGAGAAAAACTCATTCCAATTAACATTGAAGATGAAATGAAATCGGCCTACATTGATTATTCAATGTCGGTCATTGTGTCACGTGCGTTACCAGATGTAAGAGACGGTTTAAAACCAGTTCATAGACGTGTACTTTACGGTATGCACGAACTTGGAATTAGAGCAAATAGTGCGCATAAGAAATCAGCAAGAATTGTCGGTGAAGTTTTAGGTAAGTATCACCCACATGGTGATACCTCTGTTTATGATACAATGGTACGTATGGCTCAGGAATGGAGTTTGCGTTATATGTTAGTCGATGGTCAAGGTAACTTCGGATCTGTTGATGGCGATAGTCCTGCAGCAATGCGTTATACAGAAGCACGTATGCGCAAGATTTCAGAGGATATGTTAGCTGATATTGATAAAGAGACTGTAGATCATAAATTAAATTTTGATGATACCTTAGAAGAACCTACAGTGCTTCCAACACGTATACCTGGCTTATTAGTTAATGGTGCATCTGGTATTGCTGTTGGTATGGCAACAAATATGCCACCACACAACTTAACAGAAGTGGTTAATGGTACTATTGCATATATAGATAATAATGATATTGAGGTTGATGAACTCATTCAACATATAAAAGCACCAGATTTTCCAACTGGTGGAACCATTTATGGTTATGATGGAGTAAAGGAGGCTTTTCATACTGGTCGTGGACGAATTGTGATGCGAGGAAAAGCGATAATTGAAGAAGTGCAAGGTAGAGAATGTATTATTGTTACTGAGATTCCATATCAAGTTAATAAGGCCGACATGATTAAGAAGACTGCGGATTTAATTAACGATAAAAAAATGGATGGTATTGCATCTATTCGTGACGAATCGGATAGAAATGGTATGCGAATTGTATACGTTTTAAAACGTGATGCTATACCTAACATTGTTCTTAATAAATTATTTAAATATACGGCTTTACAAACATCGTTTAGTGTAAATAACATTGCTTTAGTTAATGGTAAACCTGAGCTATTAAATTTAAAAAATTTAATACACTATTTTGTAGAGCATAGACATGATGTTGTTGTAAGACGTACAAAGTATGAATTACGAAAGGCGGAAGAGCGTGCTCATATCTTAGAAGGATTAATTATTGCTTCCGATAATATTGATGAAGTGATAAAAATTATTCGTGCGTCGTCTAATGCAGAAGAAGCTCGAAATAATTTGATTGAACGTTTTAAACTCTCTGAAATCCAAGCCAAAGCTATTGTAGAAATGCGTTTACGTCAGTTAACTGGCTTAGAGCAAGACAAATTGCGTGCGGAGTACGATGAAATCATGAAAACAATAATTGACCTTAAAGATATTCTCGACAAAAAAGAACGTCGAATGGATATTATAAAAAGTGAATTAGAAGTTGTAAGAGACAAATATGGTGATGATCGTCGTTCTACAATAGAGTATGCAGGTGGAGATTTAAGTATTGAAGATATGATTCCTGATGCTCAGGTGGTAATTACCATTTCACATGCAGGATATATAAAACGTACCTCACTTACAGAATATAAAACTCAGAATAGAGGTGGAGTTGGCCAGAAAGCATCAACGACTCGTAATGAAGATTTCTTAGAGCATTTATTTGTAGGAACAAATCACCAATACATGTTGTTCTTTACACAAAAAGGAAAATGTTTCTGGATGCGTGTATATGAAATTCCAGAAGGGTCTAAAACATCGAAAGGTAGAGCCATTCAGAATCTAATTAATATTGAGCAAGATGATAAAGTAATGGCATTTATCTGTACTCAAGATTTAAAAGATGAAGATTATATTAATAGTCATTATGTGATTATGGCCACCAAACAAGGTCAGGTGAAAAAGACGTCTTTAGAACAATATTCTAGACCAAGATCTAACGGTATTAATGCCATTACAATTAAGGAAGATGATGTTTTATTAGAAGCAAAGTTAACCACTGGCGAAAGCCAAGTGATGTTGGCTTTAAAATCTGGTAAAGCCATCAGATTTGAAGAAGCTAAAACACGTCCAATGGGAAGAAATGCTTCTGGTGTTCGTGGTATTAGACTTCAAGATGAAAAAACAGATGAAGTTATTGGAATGATTGCTGTAGATGATATGGATAGCAACATTTTGGTGGTGTCTGAAAATGGTTACGGAAAACGTTCAAGTCTTGAAGATTATAGAATTACCAATAGAGGTGGTAAAGGTGTGAAAACCATTTCTATTACAGAGAAAACAGGTAACTTAGTATCTATTAAGAATGTTACAGATGATGATGATTTAATGATTATCAACAAGTCTGGTATTGCAATCCGTATGGCTGTAGCCGATTTACGTGTTATGGGTAGAGCAACACAAGGTGTTAAACTTATTAACTTAAAAGGAAATGATTCTATTGCGGCTGTAGCTAAAGTAATGAAAGAGGACGAAGCTGAAGAAAATATAATAGACATAAATGCCGAAGTTATTGATAGCGAAGATGCTATTGAAGATGGCACGGCTATTGATAATAATGACACAGAAAGCGAATAATTAACAACAAAACGATTAAATACAAGATGAAAAAATTAATGACAATTGTGCTAGTAATGGCAGTTACCTCGTTCTCTTTTGCACAAAAGAATGAGATAAAAGCAATTGAGAAAGCACTAAAAAACTCAAATTATGCTGATGCCAAGTCAGCTGCCTCTGCAGCACAAGGTTTAATTGGCAACATGGACGATAAGTCTAAAGCTAAATTTTATTACCTAAAAGCACAAGCATTATATGCCAACGGTAATGGTAGTGATGCTGATATTGATGAGGCTATAACAAGTTTAGAGAACTTAAAAGATTTAGAATCTAAAATGGGTAAATTAAAATATACCCAGAAAGCTAATGAAATGACTACTGGTATGGTTAATACTTTTTTAACCAAAGCTAATGAGGCTTTTACAAAGAAAGATTACAAAGTTGCAGCAAAGCGTTTTGAGAAAGTTTATAGAATGTCTCCAAAAGACACGTTGTATTTATACTATGCGGCTTCATCTGCTGTTTCTGAACCAGACTATGACACGGCTTTAGACTATTATATTGAGCTAAAAAATTTAGGATACAATGGTGCTGAAATGAATTATTATGCGACAAATGTTGAAACTGGAGAAGAAGAAAACTTTACAACTAAAGCTTCTAGAGATTTTTCGGTTAAAGCCAAATTACACAAATCTCCTAGACAGAAAAAAAGTGCTTCTAAGACCGCTGAAATAGTTAAAAATATAGCATTAATCTATGTTTCTCAAGGTGAAAATGAAAAAGCTTTAGGAGCTATGGCAGATGCTAGAAAAGAAAATCCAGATGATATAGGGTTATTGTTGTCTGAAGCTAATGTTTACCTTAAAATGGGAAATAGAGAGCGCTTTAAAGAACTGATGGAAGAGGCAACTAAAAAGGACCCTAATAACGCAGAATTGCAATATAATTTAGGTGTTTTAGCCGCAGAGGGAGGAAACTCGGAAGAAGCTATTAAATATTATGAAAAAGCCGTAGCCATTAATCCAAATTATGTTGATGCCTATACTAATATAGCTGTGGTTATTTTAGATGGTGAAGCTAAGATTGTTGAAGAAATGAATGCTTTAGGAACCAGTAAAGCTGATAATATTAAGTACGACGAATTAAAAGAAAAGCGTACTAAAGTTTATGAAAAAGCAATTCCTTATTTAGAAAAAGCATTAGAGTTGAAAAATACTAACATTGATGCTGCTAGAACGCTAATGAATATATACAGCGCTTTAGGTGAAACAGCTAAATTTAAAGAAATGAGAACTAAAGTAGAAGCAATGGAAGCTTCTGCAAATGGTAATTAGTAAAATTTTTAAACCATAAAAAAAGCGACTTTTTAAAAAGTCGCTTTTTTTTATACTATTTTTTTTATGACCCTTAGTTTGTGAGTGTGTATATTTTTATCAGTATTATATATGCCACTATGATCTAGTCGATCAATTCTTACTTTTCCATGTGCATGTATAATGTAATTGTTTTCCATAATAATGCCTACATGTGTGATATGGCCTTCGGCATTATCAAAAAAGGCTAAATCGCCAGACTCACTTTCTTCAATAAAGCTTAAAGCTTCTCCTTGCGTAGCTTGTTCCGAAGCATCTCTTAATAATTTATAGCCATTTATTTTATAAACCATCTGTGTAAATCCAGAACAGTCAATTCCAAAAGGCGTTTTGCCTCCCCATAAATAGGGAGCATTCAAAAATAAAAATGCAGATTTTATAATATTATCCTTCGTGCTTTTTGCCGTTACAGATGTGCCATCAAAATTATGATTTAACAATTTTAAACCATTTAAATCAGAGCCTACAGGAATGGGGTATAAATTATTTGACGTATCTGCTACAAATTCAATTAAATCATTAGATAAATTAATATCCGATTGACTCAACTGATTGTATTGTAATTCTTCAATTTCTAGATATTGTTTATTATCTATCCACCCTTCATATTTATCAAAAGCAAAACGAATACGACTCCATTTTTTGCGTTGCTCAAGAACTTTAAAATAGTCACCATACAACGCTTGCGTTACCATTTCACTGGTATCGCTAGGCTCTAAACGTATAGGTACAATTCCAAGATTGCAAATGCCGTATTGCATAAGTTGTGATTAAGCGCGTTCTAATACCATTGCTGACGCACCACCACCACCATTGCAAATAGCAGCTGCACCTAGTTTAGCGTTGTTTTGTTGTAACACGTTAATTAATGTTACTAAAATTCGTGCACCAGAACAACCTAAAGGATGTCCTAATGAAACAGCTCCACCATTGACATTAACATTGCTATCATTTAATCCTAGAATTTTCATGTTAGCTAAACCTACTACGGAAAATGCTTCATTAAATTCAAAGAAATCAATAGCATCTAAATCTAAATTAGCTTTAGCAAGCGCCTTTGGTAATGCTTTTGCAGGAGCTGTAGTAAACCAATGTGGTTCGTGTGCGGCATCGGCATAACTCTTCACAGTAGCTAAAGGTGTTAAACCTAGTTCCTCTGCTTTTTCTCTACTCATTAACACTAACGCAGCCGCGCCATCGTTAATTGTAGAAGCATTCGCAGCTGTTACTGTTCCGTCTTTAGTAAACGCAGGGCGTAATGCCGGAATTTTATCCATTCTAACATTAGAATATTCTTCATCTTGATCAACCGTTATTGGTTCACCACGACGTTGAGGAACCTCCACAGCAATCACTTCATCTTTAAATTTGCCAGCTTCCCAAGCTGCTTTAGAGCGTTCGTAAGATTGAATCGCAAAAGCATCTTGATCTTCTCTTGAAAATTCATATTCAGTGGCACAAGCATCTGCACAAACTCCCATTGCATTTTTATCGTAAGCATCTACAAGACCATCTTTTTGCATTCCGTCTTCTAGTGTTGCTGGTCCAAATTTTGTAGCGCTTCGTGCATGATAATAATGTGGAATTAAACTCATGTTTTCCATTCCACCTGCAACCACAATAGATGCATCACCTAATTGAATAGCCTGGGCTGCTTGCATTACAGCTTTCATCCCAGAAGCGCAAACTTTATTAATAGTAGTACTAGGAATTGTATTTGGTAGACCTGCATAAATAGCGGCTTGTCTTGCTGGTGCTTGTCCTGTTCCGGCTTGCACAACATTTCCCATAATAACTTCATCAACCAATTCTGGCTTCAAGTTAATTTTATCTAGAGCTCCTTTAATTGCCGCAGCTCCTAAGCGAGGTGCTGGTACTGTAGATAAACTACCTAAGAAACTTCCAATTGGTGTTCTAACTGCAGAAACGATAACGACGTCTTTATTCATTGTAATTATGTTTGATGTTATTTGATGCGAAATTAAACATTTTTTAAGAGATTTGAGAATGTATTAATGATATTAGCCGTCTAAAATTTTATTATTTATTACATTTGATTGTATATGAATGTTTTCTACAATAAGTGGTATAAGAATCACGCTTTAGTCTATAAAATTTTGTTGTTTATAGTAACAACATTATTTATTGTATATCTATTTCCTAAAACAGGAAAATTTAGATACTCTTTTGAAAAAGGTAAACCTTGGCAATCGGAAAATTTATACGCTCCATTTAATTTTGCTATTAAGAAATCTAATGCGGAAATTGACACTGAGAAAAATGAAATTAAAAGTCGAAGTCTCGTTTACTTTGAATTAAATAGGGATATAAAAGCCGAGGTACTTTCTGATTATTTAACAAGATTTAATCAGGTGTTTAAAGATTCGAGTAATTTTAGTATCGAAAATTCGGATCTGTATTTAAAAGGCAAATCAATTGTAAATAACTTGTATGATGTCGGTGTTTTAGATTCAGATTATAATTATGATGAGGATAGAGCGGTAAAGCTTGTAACATCTAATAAAGTTGAAAAAGAAATTCAATATGGTCGTTTATTTGAGTTGAGTAATCTAAGGCAACGTGTGGAATCGGATTTAGGAAGTTCCATTTCTACAGCTGATAAAAAACGTATAATTTCTATATTTTTTGATGTTATAAAACCTAATGTTAAGCTGAATTCAAGTTTAACTAAAAAAGCATTAGAGGAAGAGTTATCGAGAATATCGCTAACTAGAGGAAGAGTAGAGAAGGATCAGTTAATTATTTCGAAAGGACAAGTTATAGAAGAGAACCAATATGACATTCTCAGTTCTTTAAAATCAGAATACGAGTCACAAGTATGGAATTCGGCTAATTATAACTGGGTACTCATAGCCTATACTTTATTGGTGGCTTTAGCGCTTTTAATGCTTCTGCTATTTCTTAGTCGTTATAGAAAAGAGGTTTTTCTAAATAATACTAAAGTAACGTTTATATTTTTCAATATTGCTTTAATGATATTATTGAGCACTTTAGTTATTAACTTTAATTCTCAGTATATCTATGTGGTGCCTTTATGTGTTTTACCACTTGTTTTAAAAGCATTTTTCGATGCCAGATTAGGCTTGTTTACACATGTACTTACAGTTTTACTTCTAGGTTTTGTAGTGCCTAATAGTTATGAGTATATGTTTCTTCAGATTATTGCAGGAATGGTGACAATTTTAACCGTTTCAGAATTATATAAACGCGCCAATCTTTTTATTTCAGTTGGTCAGATTACATTTATATATATTATAGCTTATTTTGCTTTTTTCGTTATTCATGAAGGGCAGCTGACAGGTATAAAATTTCAAATTTTCGGCATGTTCATTCTTTGCGGATTGGCAACATTATTTGTACAACCTCTAATTTATATTTACGAAAAAATATTTGGGTTAGTGTCTGATGTATCGTTATTAGAACTTTCTGATACTAATACAAAACTCTTAAAAGAATTATCTAATAGAGCGCCAGGAACCTTTCATCATTCTTTAAACGTGGCGAATTTGGCAGAAGCTGCAGCTAATGAAATTGGTGCCAATGCTATGCTGGTAAGGGTAGGAGCTTTGTATCACGATATTGGAAAAATGAATAATCCAACATATTTTACTGAAAACCAAAGTACGGGAATTAACCCGCATGATGAGTTATCTAATAGAGAAAGCGCCAAAGTTATTATAGACCATGTGTTAAATGGGATTGAAATTGCAAAAAAATATAATTTACCAGATCGTGTTATCGATTTTATAAGAACGCATCATGGTACAAGTTTGGTATATTACTTCTATATGAAGGAAAAAGCTGCTAATGATAATGTAGATATTAATGATTTTGCTTATCCTGGCCCAACACCATATAGCAAAGAAACCGCTATTCTTATGATGTGTGATAGTGTAGAAGCAGCTTCTAAGAGTCTAAAAGAACCGACCAGTACTAAAATTAATGATTTTGTAGAAAATATTATCAATAAACAAATGGAAAGTGGTCAGTTTTTAAATGCGGATATTACGTTTAAAGAAATTCAGTCTTTAAAGAAAGTACTAAAATTTAAGTTGGCTAATATTTACCATTTAAGGATTGAGTATCCTGAATAATTAAAACGATTTCTAATCATCTTACATATATTGAGATAAGATTAATTATAGAGACCATAGCGGTAAGGCATCCTAAAATTAAGTTCATTTTATCGGCAATGGCATTTAGTTTATGTTCAATTTTATTAGCAACAATGGCATATAAGGCGTATAATGTAAACGATCCTAAAGTAGACCCAATTGAAAAATATAAGCTGTTTTGTAGGGAATATTCAAAATAATTTAAGCTTATAAGCAAAGAAATTGATGTAAAGTAAAATGGAATTGCGATGGTATTTAACAGCGATAAACCAATACCACTTAAATAAGCTTTAGATTTTTTAATTTCAATTTTCTTTTTACCACCATTAGAATTAAAATGTAATCTGAAAAAATTAATGGATAACAGCATTAAAATCACAGAGCCTATTTTTTGAATAAACGTTATGTATTCTGAATTTTTCATTAAAACATCAGAGAAGTAGGCGCCAATATTAGCTTGAAAAAATAAAACTGTTGCAAATCCACCAATTAGGAAAAAGGCCGCTATTTTACCGCTTTTTAAACTGTATTTAACCACGGTGAGATTTAAATAACTGGGCACAATACTACCAGAAGTAGCGACAATAAAACCTAATCCTAAGCACACTAAAAAGTTCATTTGTTTTTTTATCACAAATAACGACTTATTACATAGTGTTGTTGTTCCGTTAGAGTACAATATTAGCTCAAATCGATTGTGTTAAGTAATTTTATTTTTTAGAATGTGTATACGATAGTGAAGTGTTAACCTATTTAACCTCTAAACACAAAAAAGCCTCACTATTTCTAGTAAGGCTTTTTGTGATCGCACTAGGATTCGAACCTAGGACCGCCTGCTTAGAAGGCAGGTGCTCTATCCAGCTGAGCTATGCGACCAATTAGAGTAAAACTCTAAAAAATTCAATAAAAGTCGGGGTGGCAGGATTCGAACCTGCGGCCTCCACGTCCCAAACGTGGCGCGATAACCGGGCTACGCTACACCCCGAAAATGATTATCTTAATATTACTAACAGAATCGCATAAGCTGCAGTAAAACTTGCGGAGAGACAGGGATTCGAACCCTGGGTAAGTGTTTCCACCTACGACGATTTAGCAAACCGCTCCTTTCGGCCACTCAGGCACCTCTCCAATATATAAAAGAACATTCTCTTAAATGCGGATGCAAATGTAACGCAACATTTTAAAGAACGCAACAATTTTTTTGAGTTTTTTTATATTTTTTTTGAGGTTTACAGTTATCATTTATTTAAGTGTATATTTATCAGAGAGGTATAAGTGTCGAAGGTAGTTTTTAGCTATCATATTTTTTATTTGAATGCTATCGTACACTATACGTTTTTAAATTTTACTATGTCTAGTTATAAAAAAGATAGAGCATTTACAGATTATGTGCATAAAAATATTGCATTACCTCACATCTATAATTCAATAAGCTGGAAAGAAGTGAAATTGAAGAAGAACTATGCTAAGTATATTGATATGACTGTCGGTATCGACTACGTTTTTATTAATGATGATACCGTAAAAACAGTGCAAGAACGATTTAGAGAAGCCAAATATAAAGAGTTTACCGACTTTACTATTCGTTATAGACGAGATGAAAATAAACATGTAGATCGACAAGAATCTGAATATTTTAAAATGAAAGCTCACTATTTTACTTACGGTATTTTAGATTGCTCAAAAAGTGATATTTGCAAATCATCCCAGTTTTTAAAATATGCGATTATCGATTTAAAAAAAGTTTATGAAAAGTTAGATTCGGGTGATATTTTCATTTCAGATAATGGTAAGCATAAATGCCGAATAGTTAAAGGTAAAAAAATAGAGTGCCCAGTAAAATATAATACTGACGGTTCGTCATCTTTCTTTCCTATAGATATTTCATATTTAGTAAAACTTTGGGGAAAGGAAATGGTGGTTTTGCAAAAAGGATTTTTAAATCCTAATGAATAAATGCTTGAAAGGATTTAAACTTTAGAGCAAATAATTATAATTTTAGAGTTATGGTAATTTGTAGTAAAAAACACATAACTGTGACCACCATCTTTAACTTTTAGTTTTTTGCGGATATCACTTACAGTCAAAGGAAAGTTTCTAGTTGTAATATTAGCTTTGGTTATTTTTTCTTTAGAAAAGCTCTTTTTGCTGTATGGCAATACCTTATCAATTTTAAAGCGTCTTCCAGGAAAATCAATAAGCTTATTAGATGTGTACAGATGCGAATGTTTATGTAATTTATCTACTTGTAAAAGACCGCTAACAGAATTAAAACTGCCAGATTTTAAAATTGCAACATTCGGTTCGTATAAATAGGTAAGAGGATCGCTATAAGTAACTTTGGCATCCGATTCATCGTTAAAATTAAAACTGAAACGTTGTGTATTCGATTTTTGTAAATTAACTGTTTTTATGACCACGTTGGTATTATAATCACGCTCTAAAATCCATAATAATTCTTTAACTTCATTTTGAACTGCAACAACATGTATTTCTTTAACGTTAGTAATATCGGACAATGTTGCCTTTATATCTAATAACGGAGACGTTTTAATCATCACGTTATGGGCATATTTTAGAAGTGTTTCTTGATGTGTTTTAATATTTGGTTCGCAATCCGAGAGTAAAAACACCTTTTGTTTTGTGTGGTCTCTTCGAGAGGGATCTATATAAATCCAATCGAAGAGCTCATCGATAGCCTTTAAAGCTTCTATACCATTTTCATTTTTACATTCTAAATTAGAAATATGAAGCGCTTCTGTGTTATGTTCAACAATATGAGATAATTCTGAATTAATCTCGCAATGCGTAACGTGATCTACCTGTTTTGAAAAATAATAGGCATCAACTCCAAAGCCTCCTGTAAGATCAATTAATGAATTTCCAGATACCAAATTTGCTTTAAATTCAGCAGTAATTTCCGAAGACGTTTGCTCAATGTTGAGCCGGTTTGGATAGTATATGTTTTCAGTTTTAAACCACGTTGGTAATTTCTTTTGGCATCGTTTTTTTGCTTCAATTTGCTCTATAACCGATTTTGAATCCACAGATGAAAATGGAATGCCTTTTAATAATAGTTTAGAAGTATCTGAGTTGATGTGTTCATTTATATAATCTTGAACATCTATATGTAGTAATGTGGTATTCAATTTAAAATTATAAGTTTTTGGTAAGTTTTTTAACGATATTGTAATCTGATAGAAACTCTTTTAAAACGACTTTTAGGGCTGTGTATGTCGGAATGGCTACAATCATACCCACAACTCCAAAAAGAATACCTGCGATGATGATGACTAAGAAAATTTCCAACGGATGCGATTTTACACTTTTTGAAAAAATATAAGGTTGACTAAAGAAGTTATCTACTAATTGAGCGAAAATAAAACCAATCATCACATACGTCGTTTTTGGTAAAATTACAGCGCTAAAACTTTCGCCTAAGTTACTAGACATACTTAATAAAAGCATTAAAAAACCACTAACTAAAGGACCGATATAAGGGACCAGATTAAGAAGTGCACATAAAAAAGCAATAACAATGGCATTGTCTATACCAAAGACCAATAAAACTATGGTGTAGATTACGAATAAGATTAATATCTGAAATATTAGCCCTACAAAATAGCGCGATAACAAGTCTTTAATTGTTGCAATAGAGCGTTTAGAGCGTTCTTCGTTTCCTGATGGAATAAACGTCATTAAACCATCTTCAAATAACTTGCTGTCTTTTAAAAAGAAAAACGAAATAAAAAGTACCGAAAACAAGCCAATACTAAAACTTCCTAAACCACTGACAATACTATTTAGAAAATTGGGAATAATAGTAAAATCTAATTTTGAAAGCATATGAGAATCTTCAATAGATTTCTCGATATCTATATGATTAAATTGAAAATAGGTGATAATTTGGTCGTAAAGATTTTCAATGTTTATTTGCAGTTGTTCAATATTAAGTAAAGCTAAATTTTGACCTTGCTCTATAATTAACGGGATAAAAAGTCCTATAAGCCCAACGAGTAAACCTAAGAGCACCACCATTGTGGTTACAACAGCAATGGTATTGTTAAACTTTAATCGTTGTCTTAAAAAAAGAATAATAGGACGACCGATTAATGAAATTACCACCGCAACGGCAATGTAAATAATAACAGACTGAATTTTAAATAAAAAATACAATACGAGGACTATAGCCAAAATAATGCCTATTGCTCTTAAAATACCGTTAGCTATGGTTTTAGAATTCATGTATTAGTTGGATTAATTTTAATAGGTAACAAGACATTTATTAAGCCTCATTTACAGGGTTTACATTGCGTCTAACAAAAATGGTTAATGTGATAAATATAAGTAAAGATGTTGAGATAAATTTACCAATTATTCTGCATTCAACTGCTTTGTTAATTCATATAGAGCAATACTTGTGGCTTGTACAACATTCATACTGCTATTATTTCCAAACATATTTATATGTACCACTGCATCCGATTGCCTAAGTATGGTATCAGAAACTCCAAAATTCTCATCACCTAAAATTAATGCAATAGGTTGATTGGTTTCTAATTTAAACTGAGTTAGAGGTTGGCTATTTTCAGAAATCTCTAAAGCGATGATGTAATAACCATTTCTTTTAAAGTCCTTTATCTGGGTTTCTATATCTTCTGCTATACGATGATTCACATATTTTTCGGTAGAACGAGAGGTTTTGGTCATCCGCTTTCCTAGAGAAATATTGGCACCACAAAAAATGAGTTTTGAAATACCAAAAGCATCAGCAATTCTAAATAAACTTCCAATATTTGGAGCGTTATTTACATTATCACAAATAACGGTAATGTTATGTTGTTGTTTCAGGAAGTTTGTATTGTAATGATGTAATTGGCTCAATGTAATGTGTTTTGAGAATTAAGATATTTTAACTTAGATGATTTGTCCGTCCAGAGGTATAAACGTAGTGGTAAGCATTTCCGAAGCTACAACTATTGCCTTTGGGACACTCCTTATGAAAATTTGATAGCCCAATGGTATAACTATGACTATTAATAGAGGTCATGGATTGAAACGTAAAAGACAAAACTAATAGTAAAGCGACAACTTTATATTTAAGAGAAAACACCTTTATCATCTATTAGGTTTTGTTCTTGATTCTTTCATCTATATTCTAACTAAAAATCTAATGCTCAAAAGCATATTTTATAATATTAGCTCCCATTTTTAGCGCCTTTTCTCTAACCTCTTCAGGATCATTATGTACCTCTGAGTCTTCCCAACCATCTCCTAAGTCACTTTCAAAAGTAAACAGTAGTATTAATCTTTCATCTTGAAAAATACCGTAGGCCTTTGGTGCTTTTCCATCGTGTTCATGAATTTTGGGTAAGCCATTTGGAAAATTAAAAGCCGAACTAAATATTTTATGGTTTTTAGGAATTTCAATTAACTCCTTATTTGGAAATACTTTTTTAAGCTCTTTCGTTACATAGGGTTCCATTCCATAATTATCATCGATATGAAGAAACCCTCCGGAAATGAGGTAATTTCTTAAATTTTCGGCATCAGCTTCACTGAAAAATACATTTCCATGTCCTGTCATATGTAAAAACGGAAACTGAAAAATATCAATGCTTCCTGCTTCTACAGTTTGAATATTTTCATTGATATTAGTGTCAATATTATCATTACAGTACTTTACTAAATTAGGTAAAGCCGTTGGGTTACTGTACCAGTCACCACCACCTTTATATTTTAAAATAGCAACCTCTTGTGAAAATAGTACAATAGAAAATAGTGAAAAAAATAGCGTTAAAATAAGTCTCATATAGTTATTCATTTAAAAACGCTACAGAATGGCAAGCCGCAATAGCAGCAGTTTCTGTTCGTAGGCGTGTCTCACCCAAAGTTACAGGAATATAATGGTGCTGCAAGGCCATTTCAATTTCTTTAACGCTAAAATCTCCTTCTGGACCAATTAAAATAGTAACATCTGAACTAGGTTTTAATTGCGATTTTAAAGATGTTTTATCAGTTTCTTCACAATGTGCTATAAACAGGTGACTATTGAAATCTCTATTTATAAATTCTTTAAAAGTTACAGGAGTATTAAGTTTTGGTAGATAACACTGTAACGACTGTTTCATCGCAGATTGAATAATTTTCTCAAAACGTTCAATTTTTACAACTTTGCGCTCACTATGATCGCAAATAATAGGAGTAATGGTTGTAACTCCAATTTCAGTTGCTTTTTCTAAAAACCATTCGTAACGGTCATTCATTTTGGTTGGAGCTACAGCCAAATGTAAATAGTAATTTCGTTTAGGTTGTAAATTTTTAGATAAGATAGAAACGGAACAATGCTTTTGATCTGCTAAAGTGATTTCAGCTTCAAATAACCAACCATTTCCATTGGTGATATGTAATGTATCTCCAATAGTTTTGCGCAAAACCTTTGCAATATGTCTACTTTCGTCTTTATCAAAACTAAAATTAACGTCGTTTTCCGAAATATTTGGATTATAAAATAGTTGCATTACTCAATATCTTCAGTGAATTTTAATACTGTAATCTCTTCAATAGGTGTTCTGTCTTCGGTTTTAACAACCAAGTAGTATTTTTTGTTTTCTACGTCATCTATAGAAAATATATCACCTATAGTATGGTCTTCTTTTAAGGCAATGTCATCGAAAGCTACAGACATATCACCAGCTTTTATCCAGCCTGTGTCACCTTTTGTTTTTGCTGAACTTCCGGTAGAATGGTGCTTTGCTAAATCTGTAAATCGATAGCCTTGCTTATATAAGGAAAGTACCTTTTCTCGTTTTAAAATGGCATCTTCATCTGATGTCTTTGAAGCATCAATCACAATGATGTTGAATTTATAATAATCCACCTCTCCTTTATCTACAATTTTATAAAAGGTTTTTTTAAAATCGGTTCTAATAACTTTTTTACCTCCTTTTGAGAGCTTAAAGAGGTCGTTGGCTAGTCTGGTTTTATGCTTTGCTTTATTAAAAGTAAATAGCTTGCCATGCGTAGGTTTATTTTCTTTTAAAAAGGTTTGAGCTTGCTCAGATGTTGTAATTGAATCGAGTTGTTTTTCAAAAGATTCTTGACCTAAGCCAAAAAAAGGAACGAGAAGTAAAAGGACAAATAAATGTTTCATAATTAAGAATTGAATTTAGTGAGATTTGGGGTTACTACAAAACAACTAAATTTTAAGGTAGCATAGAAGTAAAGAGGGCAAGAATGTTAACAGATGTTTTAACAATTGTGGTTATTTACTATTTCTTATTGAAAATAGCTTGTTTAAATCCTGCTGGAATGTGTATATTACAACTACTTTTTAGTTGAAGTATTATATTTTTAATCGTGCAGTAGCCATGACATCAAAATCAGAAAAATCGTTCTCTAAATACTTCAAATAGCCGACAATTGCAATCATGGCAGCATTATCTGTAGTGTACTCAAATTTTGGAATATAACTTGTCCAACCAAATTTTTGCTCAGCATCTTTTAAAGCCTTTCTTATGCCAGAATTTGCAGAAACTCCTCCGCCAATCGCAATATGTTTAATACCTGTTTGCTTTACGGCTAGTTTTATTTTAGACATTAAAATGCCAATAATTGTATATTGAATAGAGGCACAAATGTCATTGAGGTTCTCTTCAATAAAATTAGGATTTGCTTTTACTTCACGCTGTACAAAATAGAGGATGTTTGTTTTTAATCCCGAAAAACTAAAATTTAAACCATCTACTTTAGGCTTTGTAAATTGAAATGCTTTAGGATTTCCCAATTGTGCTCTTCTATCAATTTCTGGTCCTGCAGGATAACCTAAACCTAACACTTTGCCACTTTTATCGTAGGCTTCACCAACAGCATCATCTATAGTTTCGCCTAAGACTTTCATTTCAAAATAATTGCTCACTTTTACAATTTGAGTGTGTCCACCAGAGATCGTCATGGCTAAGAAAGGAAACGGTGGTTTGTTATGGTTTTCTTCGTCAATAAAATGAGCTAAAATATGAGCTTGCATATGGTTAACATCTATTAATGGAATTTCTAAGCCATAGGCTAAAGATTTGGCAAAAGATGTTCCCACCAATAAAGAGCCCATTAATCCAGGACCTCTAGTAAAAGCAACTGCATGCAACTGCTCTTTTTTTATACCTGCTTTTTCTAATGCTTGGTGTACCACAGGAACTATGTTTTGTTGGTGCGCGCGAGAGGCTAATTCTGGCACAACACCACCATACTCAGAATGTATTTTTTGGTCTGCCACAACATTGCTTAAAATTGTATCGTTACAAAGTATAGCAGCCGAAGTATCATCGCAAGACGATTCAATTCCTAGGATATAAATATTTTCTTTTTCCATAGTCGATATTAGGCACAATAATTGTTAATTTTACGAGTTAAAATCCATTGTTGCATTTAACAACGTATTGTATAGGCAAAGGTAATAAGAAATCGGACCAAATGAATTTTAAAATATTTCAAATTTAATAGATCATTTTAAAGTTTATTAGTGTAAAAAAGTAAAACTCATAAAATCTATCAAACGAATTCTCAAAATACTAGGTAAAATAGTAGCAATTATATTGCTGTTGTTTTTTATTTTGTTTCTGGTGCTCTCTATTCCAGCAGTGCAAACAAAATTGGGAAGATATGCAACGGATAGAATTAATACCGACTTTAAAACGGATATAAATATTGGTCGTGTAGGTCTTCAGCTCAATGGAGATATTGAATTAAAGGAAATACTGATTAGAGATTATAAGCAAGATACATTAATCAGTGTTGGAGAACTTAATAGTTCTATTATCAGTTTTCAGAATTTATTAAACAGTAAACTCAATTTTGGTGATATTGACCTTCAAGATGTTATTTTTAATTTGAAAACTTACAAAGGAGAAACCGATACTAATCTCGATGTCTTTGTTGCCAAGTTTGACGATGATAACCCAAGAGTTGGTCCTAGTGAGTTTTTATTTTCTTCTAGTGATGTCTCAATTGAAGGAGGTATATTTAGATTAATTGATGAAAATTTAGAGACTCCAAAAATTTTCGAATTCTCAGATTTAAATGCAAACACCACTAATTTTTTAATTAATGGACCAGAAGTGAGTGCTCGGATTAATAAATTTAGTTTTATTGATAGTAGAGGAATTGCCGTTAAGAATTTAATGGCAAATTTTGAATACACGCTAGATCATATGACATTTGGAGATTTAAACATTTCTACGGAGTTGTCAGAATTAAAAGGCGATTTAAGATTTAATTATAAGCGTGAAGATTTTAAATATTTTACAGATAAAGTCAATGTGGTTGCGAGTTTTAGGGACTCAGACATTTCATTAACGGAATTAAATGTGTTTTTTGATGAATTTGGAACAGGTCAACACGCAGATTTTAATGCCGATTTATCAGGTACGTTAAATAATTTAGTGGCTAAAAATCTAAATATTAGTACCACTTCTAATACTAGAATTATTGGCGATATTACATTCAAAAAATTATTCAGTAAAGAAGAAGATAGTTTTGCGTTGCAAGGAGATTTTCAAAATTTAGCCTCTAATTATAGAGACCTTACCGCTTTAATGCCTCGATTGTTAGGAAATTCTATTCCTAGTGTAATTTCTAAGGTAGGTAATTTTAAAATTAAAGGATCCTCTTTTATTACGGCTAAGCGTGTGGATGCAGATATTGAAATTGATACAGATTTAGGGTTTGTTAAATCTAATCTACAGCTTACCGATATTGATAATATAGACAATGCGAGTTATGTTGGAAATATTGTATTAGATGAATTTAATATCGGAGAACTTATTAATGATCCTTTAGTGAAAACAACGTCGTTAAATTTAGATGTTGATGGAAAAGGTTTTACGCTAGAAAATTTAAATACAGACGTTAAAGGAGACGTGTTTGTTCTCGATTATAATGATTATACCTATAGAGATATTGAGCTTTCTGGAGACCTTGGGAATAGTATTTTTAATGGCATTGTAAAAGTTGAAGATCTTAATCTACAACTCGATTTTAATGGACTTGCTGATTTTTCTGAAGATCTTAAAAAATTCGATTTTAAAGCTAATGTAGGTTATGCTAATCTTAGCAACTTAAATTTTGTTAAGCGAGATAGCATTTCAGAATTTAGAGGTTTGGTTACAATGACCGCTACAGGCACTACATTAGATAATGCTGTCGGAGCGATTAATATAAAAAACACTACTTATAAAAATCAAGATAATGATTACGTTTTTGAGGATTTTGATATAGTGTCCTCATTTAAAGATAATGAGCGTACAATAGCAATTGACTCGCCAGATATTATTGATGGTAAAATTACAGGGCAATTTAAAACAAAAGATATTTTAGGATTGGTTGAGAACTCCGTAGGAAGTATTTACACCAATTATGTACCTAATACTGTAAGCGAAGGACAGTATATTGATTTCAGATTCAATATTTATTCAAAAATCGCAACAGTATTTTTTAAGGATTTAATATTAGGAAAAAACACCTTTATCGAAGGGAGAATAGAAACAGATGAGAAAGGTTTTGAACTTACATTTAATTCACCAGAAATTAAATTCAAAGATTATTTTGCAAATAACATCAATGTTAATATTGATAATAGCAACCCTTTATTTAACACCTATGTTGAAATAGATAGCCTAAGTGCAGGTGTGTATAATGCTTCTCAGTTTAGTCTAATTAATGTTACCAAACGCGATACTTTATTAATTAAATCTGAATTTAAAGGAGGAACAAATAATGCCGATGATTTTAATCTAAGCATGTTTTACACCATAGATGAATTCAATAAATCTGTCGTTGGATTAAGAAAATCTGAAGTGAAATTTAAAGGTTTTGATTGGCTTCTAAATTCAGAAAAGGATACTTTAAATAAGGTCACTTTTGATAGGGATTTTAAAACATTTGATATCTTTCCTATTAGTATTACACACCAAAATGAAGAAATCTTAGTTTCAGGAAAAGTCATAGATTCTACCAACAAAACTTTTAATGTCGATTTTAAAGATGTAGAACTGGTAAAGATTACTCCGCGTATAGATAGTTTGGCATTGAGAGGTATTGTAAATGGCAAATTAGATGTTGTTCAAAACGAAGGAGTCTATTTACCTAAATCTAATGTGGAAATTAGTGGTTTTTTCGTTAATGATTACGACTTAGGAAACCTTAAAGCGGCTATTGAAGGGAATAATTCCATCACAAATTATAATGTAGATGTCACATTAATTAATGATAATTTAAAGTCCTTTGATGCTAAAGGCACTATAGATGTGGCTCAAAACAATCCAGAAATAGACATAAACGTTAAGTTTGAAGAGTTCCTCTTAGACCCTTTAAATCCCTTAGGTGAAGGAGTTATAAGTAATATTAGAGGTTTGGTTTCTGGTTATGCTAATGTAACAGGAAACTTAAATAAACCGGCTATTTACGGTGAGTTGTTATTAGACAGAGCTGGTTTGTCTATTCCGTATCTCAATGTGGATTACGGTTTTGATTTTGATTCTAAAGTGTCGCTTAGAGGTCAGCAATTTATTTTTAATGATGTCTCTATGACCGATTCTGAATACTTCTCCAAAGGCAGTTTAAATGGTTTTATAGCGCATAATAACTTTTCGGATTGGAAACTAGGTTTAGAGTTAAATACAGATCGACTTTTAGTTTTAAACACAGAAGAATCTGAGGATGAGTTATATTATGGAACTGGCTTTATTTCTGGAAAAGCAGAAATAAAAGGACCGACAGACCAACTCACTATTAAAGTTATTAATGGACGCACTGAAGCTGGAACGGAATTTTTTATTCCCCTTAATGATTCTGAAAGTTTTGGTGATAACTCATTTATTCATTTCTTAAGTCCCGAAGAAAAAGCAACGAGATTAAAAGGCGAAATATCTGAAACCATAGAAGTAAAAGGCTTGGTATTAGATTTTGATTTAAACATAAATCAAAACGCAACCATAGAAATAGTAATAGATAAAGAAGCCGGAAGCACCATTAAAGGTCGTGGAGTTGGAGGATTAAACTTTCTAATCAATACCAACGGAACCTTTGATATGTGGGGAGATTTCGTGGTTTACGATGGGACATATAATTTTAAATACGGTGGTTTCGTAGAAAAGAAATTTATTGTAGAACAAGGAGGAAGTATTGTTTGGGAAGGCGACCCTATGGGAGCCGAAATTAACCTGAAAGCATTATATGCCGGTAATGCCAACCCTTCGGTATTGTTAGATAATCCTATTAATCGAAGTATCGATGTTGAAGTTGAAATTCATCTTACAGGAAAATTAGAACAACCAGATCCTCAATTCGATTTTAGATTTCCAAATGTAAGCTCAACGGTAAAGTCAGAGCTAGATTATCGATTGTCTTCTAAAGATGAACGCGATAACCAAGCTTTAATATTTTTAGCGACAGGAGGGTTTTCAAGTAGCTTAGGAGGTGCGAATTTTACAGGAACAATCTCAGAACGTCTTACTGGTATTGTAAATAACCTCTTTGGTGCTAATAATGGCAATTTAGATATTGGTATTGATTTTGAATTGGGACAAGACACACCAGAACTGCAAACAAACAATAAATTTGGTCTAACACTGCAAACTAAAATAAGTGATAAAATTTTGGTAAATGGTAAGGTAGGTGTACCATTCGGAAGCGCTAGTCAAACCGTAATAAGTGGAGACGTACAAATCGATTTACTACTAAACGAAGACGGTACCTTAAGGGCTAAAGTATTTAATAGAGAAAACAGCATTAGAAACTTTGGTGAAGAAATAGGGTATACACAAGGTGTCGGTCTGTCTTACAATGTAGAGTTTGATTCGTTTAAAGAATTTCTTCAAATTATCTTTTCGGGTAAAAACAAGAACGTTAAGAGTGAGAAAAAAGAGCCTTCTAGAAAGAAGGGTAGTGAAGATGATTTATTACCAGATTATATGTCCATGAAAGACAAAAAATCTAAATCAAAGTCTTAAATTCTTGATTTTTTCTCATAATTATTAAATACTTATTAACGAAAACGTTTGAATTGTTTTTTACCTGTTATTTTTATGATAATAGTCACTTTTATATATATATAGTTTCTTAATTTTACTGTAAATAATTATAATAATGCTACAAACAATAAAAAAAATAGGTGTTTTAACCTCTGGAGGTGATGCACCGGGAATGAACGCTGCAATTAGATCTGTAGTGAGAACTTGTGCTTTTCATGATATAAAATGCTACGGTATTTATAGAGGTTACCAAGGAATGATTGAAGGAGATTTTGTAGAGATGGATGCACGTAGTGTAAAAGGGATTATAAATAAAGGAGGTACTATATTAAAGTCAGCACGTTCGCAAGGATTTAGAACAAAAGAAGGTCGGCAGATAGCCTACGATCAATTAAAGAAAGCGGATATTGACGCTTTGGTTGTAATTGGTGGTGATGGTAGTTTTACAGGAGCTATGATCTTTAATAAAGAATTTGAATTTCCAGTAATGGGTATTCCTGGTACTATTGATAATGATATTTTTGGTACAACCCATACATTAGGATATGATACAGCCTTAAATACGGTTGTAGACGTTATCGATAAAATTAGAGATACAGCCAGTTCGCATAATAGACTGTTCTTTGTTGAAGTAATGGGACGCGATGTTGGGCATATTGCTTTAAATGTTGGTATTGCTGGTGGTGCAGAAGAAATTTTAATCCCTGAAGAAGATTTAGGTTTAGACCGATTAGTAGAATCATTAAGACGAAGTAAAAAATCCGGAAAATCTTCGAGTATTGTAGTCGTTGCTGAAGGAGATAAAATAGGTAAAAGTGTTTTTGAACTAAAAGATTACGTGGATCAAAATATGGAAGATTATGATGTAAGAGTTTCTGTACTTGGCCATATGCAACGTGGTGGTCCACCATCATGTTTCGATAGAGTATTTGCGAGTAGAATGGGAGTTAAAGCTGTAGAAAGTTTAATTACAGGAAAAAGTAATTACATGGTTGGTATGAAAAATGACCTCATAGAATTAACACCGTTTGATCAGGCCGTAAAAGGAAAATCAAAAATTAATAAGGAACTTTTAAGAGTTTCTGATATTATGTCAATATAAATAAGAATAAAAATTAATCTAAAAATAGAGAAATGGCAAATTTAAAATTAGGAATCAACGGATTCGGTAGAATAGGAAGAATAGTGTTTAGAGCAACAGTAAAGCGTAATGACGTTGATGTTGTAGCGATTAATGATTTATTAGATGTAGAGCATTTAGCATATTTATTAAAATACGACTCTGTACATGGTAGATTTGATGGAACCGTAGAGGTAAAAGACGGACACTTAGTAGTAGATGGAAAAACAATCCGTGTCACAGCAGAAAAAGATCCTAAAAATTTAAAGTGGGATGAAGCAGAAGCCTCTGTAGTTGCAGAATGTACAGGTATTTTTACAACTCTAGAGACTGCGCAATATCATATAGATGGAGGTGCTAAAAAAGTAGTGATTTCAGCACCAAGTAAAGATGCACCAATGTTTGTAATGGGTGTTAATGATGATACATTAAAGGCGAGCGATACCATTGTGTCTAACGCATCTTGTACAACAAATTGTTTAGCTCCGATTGCTAAAGTAATTGAAGATAACTTCGGAATTGATGAAGCTTTAATGACAACAATTCACGCTGCAACGTCTACACAATTTACTGTAGATGCGCCTTCTCGTAAAAACTACAGATTAGGACGTTCTGCTTTAAATAACATTATTCCTAGCTCTACAGGTGCGGCAAAAGCTGTAGGTAAAGTTATTCCGGAATTAGATGGAAAACTTACAGGAATGGCATTTAGAGTTCCTACGGTAGATGTTTCTGTTGTAGATTTAACAGTTAAAACTAAAAAAGAAACGTCTTTAGAGGATATTAAAGCGGCAATGAAAAAAGCTGCTGAAGGATCTATGGAAGGTGTTTTAGGATATACTGAAGATGCTGTAGTATCTCAAGATTTTGTAAGCGAAACGAGAACGAGTGTTTTTGATGCTGATGCTTCAATAGAATTGAATGCTTCATTCTTCAAATTAATATCTTGGTATGATAATGAATTTGGATATTCAAACAAATTAATTGATTTAGCTCAAAAGGCAAATAGCTTATAAGACTTATTATTAATTCTGAAAATTCCGTAGAATTATGAATTGTCATAGGCTACGGAATTTTTTATTATATAGATTATTATGATTTTAATTACAGATGGTGGTTCTACAAAATGCGATTGGATAGCTATAGATTCAAACGGAAATCAAACTGTCGATAAAATAAGAACCAAAGGTTTAAATCCTGCTATTGTAGCAGAAAAAAAACTGAATAAAACAATTCGTAAGAGTAGTGAACTGATGACTCTTGCAGATCAGGTTACTCATATATATTTTTATGGTGCAGGTTGCGGAACAGAAAAGCCAAGGCTGTTATTAAAATCAATACTTGAGTCTTATTTTGTAAATGCTAAAGTTGAAGTTAGAGAGGATACCTATGCTGCAGTAAGAGCATGTATCGATACTAACGATGAAGCTGCTGTTGTTTGTATATTAGGAACGGGATCTAACTGCAGTTATTACGATGGCAAGGATTTACATCAGCGTGTAGATAGTCTTGGGTTTATTTTAATGGATGATGCCAGCGGAAATTATTTTGGCAAACAATTAATTAGAGATTATTACTTTAATAAAATGCCAGACACAATTAGTGTCGCATTTGCACATAAGCATAATTTAGATGCAGATTTTATTAAATACAATTTGTATAAACAAACCAATCCAAGTGCGTATTTAGCAGACCATGCAGAGTTTATGTTTATCAATAAAGATTCCGAATATATCAGTAATATTATTACTAAAGGAATTCGTTTGTTTACCGAGAATATGATTCTTCAGTATAAGGAAGAATTAGATGCAGGTGTGCCAGTGCACTTTGCAGGTTCTATTGCGTTTTTTGGTCAGGAAGAAATTAAGAAAGTAGCAGAAGAATATGGATTCAAAGTCGGAAATTTTGTAAGAAGACCTATAGAAGGTTTAGTAGATTATCATGTTAAAAACCTGTAATATGGAAATAGCAATCATTGCACACGATGGTAAAAAAGCTGAAATGGTTCAGTTTTTAAATGAACATCGCGAGATTTTACGTCAAAAAAATATAAACTTAATTTCTACAGGTACCACAGGAGAGAAAGTATCAAAAGCCGGATTTGATGTCAATGCGTTGCTTTCTGGTCCATTAGGAGGAGATGCTCAAATCGCTGCACGAGTCGCAGAGGGTAAATGTGGTATGGTTCTATTTTTTAGAGATCCACTAGATCGCCATCCGCATGAACCCGATATATTAATGTTAATGCGCTTATGTGATGTGCACAATGTGCCTTTAGCTACAAATCCGGCTACAGCAGATTTATTAATGAAGGCTATCTAGTACTTTTTTTAATAACCTGTTAATAAAACTGGGCAAGGCTATTGTAAAACTTATATTTTGGTTATATCTTTGTACTAACAAAACGAAAACGATACAAGAATTATGTTCGACTTTGATCAATATTTAGGATTTTTAGCATTTTTAACCATATTAACTATAGGATTTTGGTTAATGATTTTCCTTTTAACTTTTGTAATTCCTTACTGGGTATTTGGTTCAGCTATGGAGCGTTTTAAAGAAATTAAAGAAGAAAAGAAGGCAAAACGCGAAGGTAGAGTTGCTTAAAACTTCACTTTTGTGATATCATATTATTTAAAGAGCGTATTTTACGCTCTTTTTTTTTGTTATAAATTTATAAAACAATATTGAGGCAATTAGACCTACTAAAGCAATTGATTCCATAAAACTAAAGGTGTCTTGTAATATAACGGCTCCATTATTGGCATCTAAAAAATAATCAATTACCAATCCTGCAAAAATATTTGGAGTATAGCCTACAACAGAAATAAAACCGACTGCTGTTCTTGTAACTGCCAATGGTATTTTAGCTTCTTCTAAGATTGCAAAACATAAAACTCTTGTGGAATAAACACCTAAAGCCATAGTTCCTATAGATATTTAAATAAAAGAGTTGTTAAGTGATTAATAATCCCGAGATAGAATATAGCGCTTATCGCAGTCATAAAAAGGAAACCGATAATAATCATTAGCAGCCAAACAGCTCTTAAATTGCATAACGAGTTTAAAATGCTTTAAGGTTAAAAATTGAGTTGTTTTTTCAGGCGTTGTGCTTTCCGTTTCTTAGAACCTTAAAATGACATAGGTAATAACACCAATGCTCATCACCGCAAAGCAACTATATAATATAACTTCTCTAAAAGCAAGACGACGTTCTCCAATTGTAGTTGTTTCTATATCTGTGGTAATAATAGAGAGAAAATTATTACTCCAACAGAGACCAAAAGTACAGCTACTAGGCCTCGTCCTCTATCTAAGAACCCAAATACTATGCCTTGTTTATTGCTTCCTCTCCAAATTCTAGTGGCTTTTATCATGGCCGTCCAAAAAAGAAATATGGTTGTAAATCCCCAAAACGCGTACAGATTATGCAAATTATAAAGGTTAGGGTAGATCGCTATATTAAATCCGCCTAAAGCCGTAAACATAAGAGTAAGAGACATTAGAACATGAGGTTTAAATTTATCTGCCAAAGGGCCGCCAAAAAGATAAGAATCTAGTGCTAAAATTCCATAAGCTGCAAAACAACGACCTAATTCGGTGTCGGTTATAGAAAAAGATTCTAGAAACGTTGTTCTAAAAATACGTTGAAGTACAAAGTGTAAAATAAAAACAGCCTCTGCTGCTATTATAACATATAGAGGCTGTCTAATTTTTTGTAGTAGATTGTTGCATTATTAAACTTGCAACACACCCATATTAAACGGCTTTTCAATAGGAGCGTGGTTGGCAGCTTCTATTCCCATGGAGATCCATGTTCTAGTATCTAGAGGGTCAATAACTCCATCTGTCCAAATACGCGATGCAGCATAATATGGAGAGACTTGATCGTCGTATCTCGATTTAATTTTATTAAATAATTCTTCTTCTTTTTCTTTAGTAATCTTTTCTCCTTTTTTCTTAAGAGATGCGGTTTCTATTTGCAACAACACTTTAGCTGCTGATTTACCACTCATTACGGCTAATTCAGCGCTTGGCCACGCTGCAATTAATCTTGGGTCATACGCTTTTCCGCACATGGCATAGTTTCCGGCTCCATAACTATTCCCTAAAACAATTGTGAATTTAGGTACCACAGAATTACTCACTGCATTAACCATTTTAGCGCCATCTTTGATAATTCCGGAATGTTCCGATTTACTGCCTACCATAAATCCTGTTACATCTTGAAGAAATACCAATGGAATTTTTTTCTGATTACAATTGGCTATAAATCGTGTAGCCTTATCTGCAGAGTCGTTATATATGACTCCACCAAATTGCATTTCTCCCTTTTTTGTTTTTACTAATTTTCGTTGATTTGCTACAATACCAACAGCCCAACCTTCAATGCGTGCGTAAGCTGTAATAATGGTTTTTCCATAGTCTTCTTTATATTCATCAAATTCAGAATTATCAACCAAACGTTTAATGATCTCTTTCATATCGTATTGGTCAGCACGACTTTTTGGAAGTATACCATAAATGTCTTCAGGGTTTTCTTTTGGTTTTTTAGACTCAGCTCTATTGTAACCTGCTTTATCAAAATCCCCAATCTTATCAACGATACTCTTTATTTTATCTAATGCGGCTTTATCGTCTTTAGCTTTATAATCTGTGACACCAGAAATTTCACAATGGGTTGTAGCGCCACCTAAAATTTCGTTATCAATAGATTCTCCAATTGCAGCTTTTACTAAATAGCTTCCTGCCAAGAAAATACTACCTGTCTTATCAACAATTAAGGCCTCGTCACTCATAATAGGTAAATAAGCACCACCAGCAACACAACTACCCATAACCGCTGCAATTTGAGTAATTCCCATACTACTCATTACGGCGTTGTTTCTAAAAATACGACCAAAGTGTTCTTTATCGGGAAAAATTTCATCTTGCATAGGTAAAAATACTCCTGCGCTATCTACTAAATAAATGATAGGTAGCTTGTTTTCAATTGCTATTTCTTGAGCACGTAAATTCTTTTTTCCTGTAATCGGAAACCAAGCACCTGCTTTTACTGTAGCGTCATTAGCCACAACAATACATTGTTTTCCTTTAATGTAACCCATTTTAACAACGACACCACCAGAAGGGCAGCCTCCGTATTGTTTATACATGCCTTCGCCAGCAAAAGCTCCAATTTCTATCGCTTTCGCTTTTGGGTCTAAGAGGTAATCAATACGCTCTCGAGCTGTCATTTTACCTTTTGAGTGATGTTTTTCTATACTTTTTTCGCCACCACCTAATTTTACTTTTGCAAAGCGTTTTTTTAAGTCAGATACTAGGAGCTTATTGTGGTCTTCGTTTTGGTTGAATTTAATATCCATTAATAGAGAATTGTTTTGCACGAATTTACGAAACGAATCCATGTTTGGAAAGTGAATGTTTTGTTAAATAATATTACATGGAATTATTTTCCTTGGAAACTATTTAATTATGTATTACTTTTGTCTTCTAAAACAACCTAAAAAATGAAAACGCACAAAATTATTTATTACGCAGCTACAAGCTTATTAACCTTATTAATGTTATTTTCTGTTAGTATGTATATTTTTAAGCATGATGAAATGGAAATTGCATTCACAAATTTTGGATATCCTACCTATATTATATATCCTTATGCAATTGCTAAATTATTAGGACTAATAGTATTATGGTTACCTGGCTTTAAAACGTTAAAAGAATGGGCTTATTCCGGATTTTTCTTTGCATTTATTCTTGCCTTTTTTGCACATTTTATGATTGGTGACGGTGAACATATGGCAGCGTTAATAGCTCTAATTTTACTGATTGTATCTTATATTTTCTATAAAAAAAATAAATAAATTTAAAAGAATAGAAATGAAACACATTATTGTATTTGCCGGAAGTAATAGTAGTACTTCAATTAATAAACAGTTAGCCATTTATGCCTCAGAATTAGCAGAAGGTATACGTACAACGGTGTTGGATTTAAACGATTTTGAAATGCCTATATATAGTTCCGATAAAGAACAATCACAAGGTTTTCCTAAGCAAGCTGTAGATTTTATAAATCATTTAAAGGAAGCTGATGGTTTTATAATCTCTTTAGCTGAGCATAATGGTGCTTATACGGCTGCCTTTAAAAATATATTTGATTGGGCTTCTAGAGTAGAACAAAAAACGTTTTTAAACAAACCCTTATTACTAATGGCAACATCGCCTGGTGCCAGAGGAGGAGCTTCTGTTTTAGAGTTGGCTGCTGAACGGTTTCCAAGACACGATGCTCAAATTGTAGGACAGTTCTCGTTACCTTCATTTTACGAAAACTTTGCTGATGGTAAAATCACTGATACGACTCTAAATACAGAATTATTAAATAAAGTGAAACTGTTTAAAGACAATTTGTAAATATGAAGCTTAAACACCACACGTCAAAAGATCGTAACAGAGTTTATCTTGTTGATGAGGATAAACAGATAGGTGAAATAGTATACACCTATCTTAATGACCATATTATTGATATTACCCATACCGAAATTGACTCTAACTACAGAGGGCAAAACCTTGGGCAAAAATTAATAGATGAGCTTGTGTCATATGCAAGAAATCATCACTTAAAAGCTAAGGCAAGTTGCCCATATGTAGCTAAAGTATTTGAGAGTTCTAATAACTATAATGATATCATTGCATAAACAGATATAGAGACTATGGGAGATTTATCTAAAGACATTAATTCAAAATTCGTTAATTTTAAAGTTAAGGCGCTTCTAAATATTATTTACACAGCTAATTGGATTTCGAGTCGCCAAAGTGAAGCTTTTAAAACTTATGGCATTTCGCAACAGCAGTATAATGTCTTAAGGATTTTAAGAGGTGCAAATCAACCCTTAAAAGTGCAAACTATAAAAGATAGAATGTTAGAGCGTTCTCCAAATGCAACACGATTAATGGATAAGCTTTGCGCCAAACATCTCATTAAACGGTTACCTTCAGAACACGATAGACGTGTAGTTAAAATTGAAATCACCAAACAAGGTTTAGACCTTTTAGATACAATTCCGAGCGATTTAAATAAAGATTTAATTGAAAATTTAAGTGAAGCAGAAGCAGAGCAGTTAAGTAACCTTTTAGATAAAATGCGTTAATTATATAGAATAAACAATGAAAAAGATTATACATAAAGCTGAAAGCAGAGGATTTGCAAACCATGGATGGTTACAGGCCAATCATTCCTTTAGTTTTGCTAGTTGGAATAATCCAGAAAGATTACATTTTGGTGCTTTGAGAGTTCTAAATGATGATACTATAGCGCCAAAAATGGGATTTGGTACACATCCACACCATAATATGGAAATTATTACTATTCCATTATCAGGAGTCCTGAAGCATCGCGATAATACAAATAATGATTGGCAATCTATTTTACCAGGAGAAGTCCAAGTGATGTCTGCAGGAACAGGTATTCAGCATTCTGAAATTAATGGATCTGTTGATGAGCATTTAAGTTTATTCCAAATCTGGATTATACCACAAACACAAAATGTAAAGCCACGTTATGAACAGAAAATTTTTAATCCAGAAAATAGAAAAGGTAGGCTTCAAACTTTGGTGTCTTCATTTGAGACTAAGGGAGGTGATAGTTTAAAGATTCATCAAGATGCCATAATATCTCGAATTGATTTATCAAAAGGAGAGACTTTTAACTACACCATGAAAGACCAATATTATGGAGTATATATAATGAATATCCTTGGGAATATAGAAGTTGAAGGGGAGACTTTAACGTCGAGAGATGCGATAGGTATTTATGAAATTAATACTTTTGAAGTGCATTCTAACTCTGATAGTGAGCTATTACTAATAGAAGTTCCTATGATTACTTTATAATTTTATACCTTTATTATAATAGAAGCATCACATTTTGTGATGCTTTTTTTATATAAAATGCGATATTTGTAAACTAACTAATAAAACTAAGATTGATTATGGCAATGAATAAAAATACTGTGTTAGCTTGGGCTACATGGATTATGATTTTTGTAGGATTTGGGTTAATTGCCCTTGGCGCATTTCGTTATGATGATGTTGCTGGATGGGGATTTGCTGCTGTTGGAGGTGGATTTTTTTGTGTTGCATGGGTGTTTAACGCTTTAAAAGGAAGAGTATAATTAACGATTTTAAAATATAACTTTACGATATATTATGAGTGATGATAAAAAAGTGATTTTCGCAATGTCAGGTCTTACAAAGACCTTTTCTGGTGCTAATACTCCAGTGTTAAAAAATATATATTTAAGTTTCTTTTATGGAGCTAAGATTGGTATTCTTGGACTTAATGGCTCAGGTAAGTCTACTTTACTAAAAATTATAGCCGGAGTTGATAAGAACTATCAAGGTGATGTGGTGTTTCAACCAGGTTATTCTGTAGGTTACCTAGAGCAAGAGCCACAATTAGATGATGAGAAAACAGTAATGGAAGTTGTCCGTGAAGGAGCTGCTGAAACTGTTGCAATTCTCGATGAATATAATAGTATTAATGATCAGTTTGGATTAGAAGAAGTCTATAGCGATGCTGATAAGATGGAAAAATTAATGAACCGTCAAGCAGAATTGCAAGATCAAATTGATGCGTCTAATGCTTGGGAACTAGACACCAAATTAGAAATTGCTATGGATGCGTTACGTACTCCTGATGGCGATAAAAAAATTGGAGTGCTTTCTGGAGGTGAACGTCGTCGCGTGGCATTATGTCGTTTGTTGTTGCAAGAGCCAGATGTTTTACTTTTAGATGAGCCAACCAACCACTTAGATGCAGAATCTGTACATTGGTTAGAGCATCATTTAGCGCAATACAAAGGCACCGTTATTGCTGTAACGCACGATAGATATTTCTTAGATAATGTTGCTGGCTGGATTTTAGAACTCGATAGAGGTGAGGGTATTCCGTGGAAAGGGAACTATTCATCTTGGTTAGATCAAAAATCTAAACGTATGGCTCAAGAAAGTAAGACAGCTTCTAAACGTCAAAAAACATTAGAGCGTGAGCTAGATTGGGTACGACAAGGAGCTAAAGGTCGTCAAACAAAACAAAAGGCACGTTTAAAGAATTACGATAAATTAATGAGTCAAGATCAGAAACAACTTGACGAAAAACTAGAAATTTTTATTCCAAATGGTCCAAGGTTGGGTACCAATGTTATCGAAGCTGCTGGTGTTGCTAAAGCTTATGACGATAAATTATTATATGATGATTTAAACTTTAATCTTCCTCAAGCAGGAATTGTTGGAGTTATTGGACCAAATGGTGCTGGTAAAACCACAATTTTTAGAATGATCATGGGTGAAGAAACTCCAGATAAAGGAGAATTTAAAGTCGGAGAAACTGCTAAAATCGCTTATGTAGATCAGAAACATTCTAATATAGATCCAGAAAAAACCATCTGGCAGAACTTTAGTGATGAACAAGAATTGGTAATGATGGGTGGAAAAGAAGTAAATTCTAGAGCCTATTTAAGTCGATTTAATTTTTCTGGTGGTGAGCAAAATAAAAAGGTAAAACTATTATCAGGTGGTGAGCGTAACCGTCTACACTTAGCAATGACCCTTAAAGAAGAAGGTAATGTGTTACTTTTAGACGAACCTACCAATGATTTAGATGTTAATACATTAAGGGCATTGGAAGAAGGTTTAGAAAACTTTGCCGGCTGTGCTGTAGTTATTAGTCACGATAGATGGTTCTTAGATAGAATTTGTACCCATATTTTAGCTTTTGAAGGAGATTCTCAAGTATATTTTTTTGAGGGAGGGTTTAGTGATTATGAAGAAAATAAGAAAAAACGTTTAGGTGGTGATTTAATGCCAAAGCGAATTAAATATAAGAAATTAGTAAGATAATACTAATAGATGTTATGTAAAAAGAGCCGGCAAATTGCTGGCTCTTTTTTTATTCATAATTTTACTTATGAATTTTATATATGTTGCAGTTGTAATAATATTAAGGTTTTATAATGCATTCACATCTTTAATAAAGACATTAAGTTTTAAAAGAATTTTAAAGTTAAAGCGGATAAATGTGTATTAGTGATCTCCATATAGATGACCCCTTGTCATGTCTTCTCCGGCTTCTTCATAATCTTTATAGGCATTCGTTTGCATTAATTTTTTGTTCTCAGCTTTTAGCTTATACATCTTAACGATTGCAATTAAAATAAAAACTAGAAAAATAGTAGCCACTGCTATTAAAATCATAGTTAGTTGTGTGGTGGTCACAATGATAGCCTTTGGGAATAGGTTAATATTCATGATTTGTGGTTCTAAATTTGGGTTCTTCGCAGCTAATATATGAAAAAATGTTTGCGTTAAATGCTTAATATTAAATTATTTACAAACTATTAATGAGTAGTAAAATCGGTAAACTGTTAAATAAGTCCGTTAAAACACAGTGTTTTAAAGGGGTTAAGCTATTATTATACGTTTTGAAAAATTGATATTAATATGCTTTATCTGTAACAAATTTAATAAAAATGCTACGTATATTTTAGCAACTAAAGTTTTTATAGTCTTAAAAAATTACCGAAATTGCTTAGCAGAATTATGTCCAACCTTAATACTATTACACTCTATGTCTGATGATTTTGATTTATTAGAAACCAATTCACAAGAAAAAACTGAAAAAGTCGATGTAAATTGGGGGAAAGCCATTGACCAAATGAAGTCAAAGCTTGCTCAAGAGGATGACCCAGAAAGTCGTCAGAAAATACTGAATGCTACATTAGATAATGTAGTGGATATGGCAGAAAAAGATAGAACAACTTTATTAGATGCTATAAAAGACCTAACAGACTACCAAGATGAAGTAGGTATTATGTTCGAAGGTTTTTCAGCATTAAATGCAGCAGAACAAAAAATTATTGATGATGCGGTTAAACGTTTAGAGCGCGCAAAAGTAGAACTTGAAGATGCCAATAATAAACCAGATACATGGTGGAATAACCTTTGGGGACGTAAAAGTAAGATTAGAGACGCCGAGCAAGAGCTTCAAAATGCACAAAAAGAACGTGATGCTTCAGATAACAAAGCAAAAGCTATGTTTCAGCAGCGTATAGAAACGGCAGATGTTCAAACGTTGTTAAATGAACTTTCATTTAAAAGTCAGGCGGCAATAAAACGATTAAAAGACAGAGAGATTGAAATCAAAGAAGTTGAAGAAAGTCTTAAAACAGCTATTGTAGAAGCTTCTAATAATCATACAAAGGCACTTCAAAAGAAAAAAGAAGTAGAAGATAAGCTCGAAGAGCAGTATGCACTTTTAAAACAAGCACGTCAAGCTTTAGAAGAAGTCGCTGATAAACAATCTACAGAGTATTCTGACGCTCTAGGAAAAGTGACGTCATTAGAGCAGAAAGTTGAAGAATTAGAAGGACTTAAAAATGCGTATACCACTTTAGCGGCTTCAAAAGATAGTTTTGTACATAAGCACAATCTTACTATAAAGGTACTAACATCTTTACGTAGCAATTTGCAAACCCACCGTGCCAAATTAAAGAGTGATACAGACGAGCGACTCAAATATTACGATGGTTATGTTGTGGCTTTAAAAGCAAGAACAGATCAAGAATTTGCAGCGATCTTAGAACATTTAGGTGTAAAAACCGATGAACATATTGGTGAAACTTTAGCAGCAATGCATACGGCGAGTGCACGTGCACGACAAGAAATGATGGATAATATTCCAGTGCATGAAAAAGTAATGCAAGGTGTTTATGGTAGTTATGCCGAAGCTTTAAGTGAGATTCGTGAAAAAGATAAATCTATTCAGAAGAATTTTGCCGATCGTTATGGTATAGATATGAAAGAAATTTTTGAAGATTACTATGCTGCAGATGCAAACGCACCATCTGGTGATGGAGTAGGAGAACCAGCCGGAGAACCGCAACCAGAAGCTAGTGAAGATGACCTTTTAGGTTAGAAAATAGTTGTTAGTTTTTAGTATTCTGTTGGTAGTTACATGCAAATTGAATACTAAGACATAACATTCATTGTTAAATAATACCTTTCAAAAATTGTTGGCGCACTGCTAACTTAATACTGCCAACTACCTTCAAAAATGATTGTAACACCTTTAGATTCCGCCATATTAGACTCCAAAGAACAATATGTGTTCTATCATAAAATGATAGATTTTTCTCTAAAAGAGCTTATTGTAGCAGTACAACAAAAACAACTATTAAATCAACAAGAAGTGCTTCTCTTTAAACAGTACAGTGATTTATTACTGTATTCCATTGAAGCCATGCGCGTAAAGTACATGTATGATGATGAGGAGAACATGAAGGTCGATTTAACCGATTCTAGCTTTCCTAATTATTTAGAATTCCGTTATTTGTTTAATGATCTCGCTTTACGAGAAGAATATTTAGAGAAGTTAACCAATATAGATGTTTTAAAGGAGGAATTTTTAGATACCTTAATGCGAAAGAAAGAGCCAATTGCCAAGCGAAAACTCTTTCAAGCGGCATCTATAGTATATTATACTTCGGCTAAAAAAGAATATATATTTAACCGGTTTGTACAAGGTAAGATTATTAAGGCACCAAAAGGAACTGTTGCTGAATATTTAGTGAGTTGGAGTTTTTATGACGTTGCGCATAATAGGCCATTTATTTGCTACATGTACTTTGATTATGATGGTAAGGATCCTCAAAAAGACCGTAATGAAATTTATAGTGCTTTAAAAACTATTGCCGACCGAGAAATGGCCTTAGATACTATGGCCTATGGTATTGATAAGCGTTTGCCAAAGGTATTACCCAAACTGATAAAACGTGTAGATTTAGGACCTATCCACAATGTGTTTGCTAAAGACGAGAACAAGGTTACCCATGCCATATTGCAAGGGATTGCTAACAAAGAAATACCTTTAGAATCTTACGCTATTTCATTTAAAATAGATGGACTAGAATCTGGGAGCGAATTTAAAGAAGGTGGATTTTTTAGCAAGCAAACTTATCAACGATGGAATGCGATATATAGACAACGCTACGTATTTGCACCACATCGTATTATACAAATGCTTTATAATAAAACTCCTGAGATAATGAATAAATTGTCACAAAATCCAATTCAAGTTTCGGAGTTAAAAACAAAATAAAAAGTTTAGAGCTGTAGTCTTAGTTTTTAGCACTACGGTATAACTTCAAAAACGATTAAACTAAAAATGGTGTCAGAACAGTAAAGAGAACAGGGGTAAACAACTGTATGCTGAGACTAAATACTAAAACATGGAACACAATTCAACATTTCCTATAAAACAAACTGAATTAGACATGCTTCGAGATGAAGCTACATCATATATTAAGTCCATTCAATGGGAACAAAGTCAGCGTGCCAAAAACAAAGATAACGATCGTAGAGATGAATCTATCTTATTGTATTTGTCTAGAGCCAATAACGGCAGTAATATAAATGTGACGTCGGTTTCAAAAACTATATTAGCTCTCAAAAAACGGTTATTACCAGAATCTGTAGCACTTCCTGTAAATTTAAATCACACTTTATTTACGGTGCAAGAAGCATTAACACTAGGAATTTGGATTAAAGACTCTTATTATGATGCCTCAGGTTTATCGAGTTTAAGTGAAAATAAATCTGCTTTAGACAACTTTGGAAGACGCGAATATGAAAGTAAGATGCACACAGCAACAGCTTTCATGTTATTTTCAACAGCATATAAAATTCTTCACGATTTAAAACCACATGCATCAGATGATTTATCTGTGATGAAACAGAAGTTTGCTGGCATACCAGAAGTGTCGTTATTAACACCTTTAAAAGGAATTTCGTGTCAGTTGTTTTATTACGATAAGTATTTAGGACATCCAGAAATCATTACATCAGATAAAGATGTCATCGATTTTACGGTCGTTTATTTTGAAGCATTAATAGACGAAATTCAACTCAGAAAAAGTAGTTTAGAGTACACGGAAAGCATTTCGGACAGAACCTATAAACTAGAAAACAGTGATTTTGCAGTTTCCGGATGGGAAAATTCATTCTCAGGTACTGCAAAGAGTATAGAATTCAATAAGATTCAGTTTGAGCAAATTGTGGGAAACAGAGATGCTAAGCATTTTGCACGTCGTTTAACAGAGCGTTTATTGAGTTACGATATAGAAGCAAAAAAAAATCCATTTCAAGAATTAGGCGGATTTATGCCAGTGTTTATGGGTTACGGAATTCCAGGTACAGGAAAAAGTATGTTAATTGCAGCTATTGCAACCAGACTTAAAGAACATTCAGATAATTTAGATATTCCGTTTTTGTTTCATCCCATGCCAGACACGTTAATTAGTACGTTTCAAGGTGGTTCTGCCGAAAAAATGGTAGAATGGATGAAGCCATTGCAAGACCCAACAAAATTAATTTTTGCACCAATTGATGATGCCGAGAATAACTTACAAGAGCGTACAGCGCAAGGTGTTTCTGCAGGTGTAAAAGAAGTAATTGGAGTATTTTTAAGATATACCGAAGGTGCTTATGCTGTAAATTATGGAAACAGCTCTATTGGTTTATTTACCAATTTGCCAGAAATGTTAGATAAAGCGGTAATCTCTAGAGTACAAGGACGATTTAAAATTGATGGTGCACGTACTGAGCACGATTTTGTAGACCAAGATTACATTTGGTGGAAAAAATTACAAGATACTATGCCAGTTTTTGTAAACATGAATGACCCAGAAGTGTACAAATATCTTTCAGACCAAGGTTTAGCAAATAGTATGGGAGAAATTCTTAATGCTATTGAACATCCATCGGAAGCAAGAGTACATGATACCTTTGATAAAGTTGAAAAACTACATCAAAACAACGACCACATGTTTTATGCGGCTTTGTATAAAGAAATTCAGAAAATATTTCCGTTTTTCTCTTCAAGAGATGTTAGAAATATACAATCTGCCATTTCATTGCGTTTGACGGATTTCGATTTAGAACAAGATTGGTTTGAAAATCCTGAAACGTATTTCAAAAAAGATTACGAGACGAAATTTAATATGCTTCAAGAATTAATGAAATCTAACATGAAAGGTTTAAACTTTTCAGACATAAGAAGACAAGAAGTAATTAGATACTTAGATAACGTGGCAACGATTGCAGATACAGATTTTAAACGAAAAGTAGATGCTAGAGTGAATCAAATGAATATTGAAACTAAGGCTCGCGAGCAATTTGGCGAAAGGAAATAGATTTTGAAAAGAACTTGGTATGTATTTAAAGAGTATTATTTGGTATACACCTTGGGTTGGTTAGGTTTATTCTTAATCTACTTTTTCACAAATGAAAACGAAGATTTAAATGTTAATTCAGGTTTTTTATTTTGGTTTCTAATATGGTTAATTTTAATATTTATAGGAACTCTTGAGTTGTTAAGTCATATTTATTATCGCCCTTGGAAAATAAATAAAATTCTTAATTCTTCGCCTTTAGTCGAATTTACAAGAAAAGGTTTTGTTAAGGATGAAGAGAGTAATTTGATAGGAAGTATAAGAGGGTATAATTTATTTATCGGAGTTTTATGGGAAAAGCATGAAAAGCAACCTTCATATTTTTCTCAAATTATATTTAATCCTTTTTCAAATGAAAGATTTTTGTGTCAAGACGAGTATGATAAATTTGAAGAATCATTATTAGAAGAGAATAAAACATTTACATTAAATAGTCTGGTAATTTTAAATAAGACCAATAAAGGCTTTAAAAAGACTAATTATGAAAGTATTTTGAAAGATATTTTGGAAGCAATCGATTTTTTGAAAGCTAGAAAGTTAGAACCAATAAGTTTTAAAGATTGGGAAGATATTATTCCTAAACTCGAAAAACATCAAGAAAGATTTTATAATTAAATGAACAACCTAAAAAACATAACAAAAACAACCCTTTCTCATGATTGGGCAAAATTAGATCGTATAGATTACGATTACCAATTCAATAATGGAGAATGGAAACGTTTATCCCGAGAGTGTTATAATCGTGGCAATGGTGCAGCGATCTTGTTATATAATTTAGAAAGGGGAACAGTAATTTTGACCAAGCAATTCCGCATGCCAGCTTATGAAAATAATAAAAAAGAGGGTATGTCTATTGAAGCTTGTGCTGGTGCCATTGACAATAACGACAAGCCCTTAGAAACCATAATTAGAGAAACGGAGGAAGAAGTCGGTTATAAAATAAGCAATGCAAAACAAGTGCTTACGGCTTATACATCGCCTGGAGCGTTAACCGAAAAAATGTTTTTGTTCGTCGCAGAATATAAAGATGCACAAAAAATAAATGAAGGAGGAGGGTTAGAAAGCGAAGATGAAGAAATAGAGGTTTTAGAACTGTCATTTTCTAAAGCCATAGAAATGATTAAAACCGAAGACATTATTGATGCAAAAACGATTATGTTGTTGCAATATGCACAGATAAATAATTTGTTAGATTAAGATGCAAAAATTAAAGCAAGCCAACTTATACAGAAGTGATCTCATTCCTATTAGCGGAAAACTAGTGGAACGTTATAACAAGTGCTTAAAAACCTTGGGTTTTTCTGAAACCAAGTTGACGTCATTTTTTATAGATGGTATTGGCTGGAGTCCAGATATTGCAGAGGAAAAGAAGAATATGCATTACCTCAATCATGGAGATGCAAATCCACATGGTATTATTATTTCTCCATTGCAAAAAGGAAAACCTGTGTATTTACCGTTTCATTCGTTTGATAGAGAAATGATGCAACATGTGTTTAGAACGCATGGTCAGAAAATAAACGATATTACAAGAGATTCAGCTATTTGCATCGATTTTGATCAGGATATTGATGTGTTTTATGAACCTTTAGATGTTTTAAAATATGATGAGGTTAATATCATATTCAAACTCATAGACAATTTAGAACAGGTTCAAAAAGATCAATTAAGCCTAGTTGATAAGTTCAATACTGGTAATAATTTTATTGATGAAGACATTCAACAACAATTATTAAATTCTGCAAAGACTTACGGTGACTTAAGAGATAGAGATTTAAGTTTACATCCGTTACAATTTAGAACAGATTCATTTTATACAAGAGCGTTTGATGGAGTGTATTTACTTCGTGATTTTATAAAACCAATCGTTGTTTTTGAAAGTAAAGTACATTATAAAGAAGCCATAAAAGATACTATTCATGATGTTTTAATTTATCATATAGAACAACCAGAATTAGTAGCGAAACTGAAAGATCATATTATTATAGAATGTGATTTAGAACAGGTTGTAAAAACACCAAATTACGACCGTATTAAAAAATACGAACTCGCTCAATTTTTAAAAGACACAGAACACCCAATTTCGGCTATTTTAAATGATAAAGTACTATTCAAAAGCTATTTGAATAAAATAGATATCAATGCCAGAAAACAGGTGATGAGCGTTGAAATTTATCTTGAAAAATTAGAACGTAGTAATGCCTATAAAATTGAAGATATTGTGGATCAATCACTTTATTTCGCTTTACATCAGCCACATTCATCATTGTCTCCTGAGCATCGCGATTTAATCCATAAGTTATTAATTAATATAGCGCCAATGGATGTTTTGTTCCTGTATTGGTATGATAAAGAACAGTTTTATATAAATTATGAAACTTGGAACGATTCATTTAAGGATTGGGTTATAGAGCGGATTCGTAACAATATATAAGAAAATTAGACTAATTTTATAAGAACCTAAAACACAAAACGTCATGGGAATTGAACTCGTTATATTTATAGCAGCTATCTTATTTGGTATTTTTATGTATTGGAGAGAATCTAATGGAAATGGTGCTTACCGATTTTTAAATAAAATGGTAAATAGTAAAGAGCTTCAGATGAAAGCTAATAACCCTAAAGGATTTGTGTATAAGCAATCACTTTTACCACGAATTGTTTTTGTGGTGAGTCTGGTTTTAATAGCAGCATTAATTATTGAATTTCTTACTCCAATAGCTGTATTTAGTAGTTATAATGGAATTTCTGCATTTGCTTCTTTTGCCGTTGGAACACTTTTAGGAACCTACATTGCTAGTTTTATTATAAAATCTTCTGAAGTTATTGAAGAGCAAAGTGAATCCTTAGAAGATAAATTTGATGATGTTGTAGAAAAAGGAAAAGATTTTTTAGAAGATCTAAAAAACAAGGACAATAAAGCTGTAGAAGAAGCTAAAAAGGAAATTGAAAATAAGCCTGAAACAACAATGAAAGATAAAAGTGCAAGGGAACGTTTAAAAGACAAAGGATTGATGTAATATTAAAGGCAGTACATTTTAGAAATAGTGTAAACATAGTTGGTTATTCCATATTCTATACGTGATGCGGAATCCACAAGAAAAGTTTAATAAATATAGATTCTTGTCTTCGCAGGAATAACAGAAAATCATGATAAAAAACTATTGGAATAAAGGAGGAAAACAAAAAGGAATTACCATTGCGGTAGCATTATTACTATTGGTGTTATTATTCTTTTTTAGAGATGATTATCAACCTATTTTACTGTTTTTAAGAAAGTTTATTTTTATCATTCTTGTCAGTGGTTTGGTGCTATTTTTAGGATTGCGTAAATTTAGAAAATCAGCAAAAGTTGGAAGTCGTTTAGGTATTTTAGCACTTCTAATAATATTTTTTGGAATTCTATATGTTGTAGGTTGGCATTATAAAATGTACGATTACATGAAAACTTATAATGTGTTTAACGATCTTAACAAAGTTGAAATTAATGAGTTGCCATTAACGCAAAATGAACGTATTCAGCCATTGCGAAACATTTTTTCTATGGCTAATGAAAGTGTTGGTGAAACCAAAGATGTATCCTTACCGCACTTGGTACGTGTAGACGATCAAAATAAATGGACCATGGCTATACAACCTAGTGAGAAGTATGTAATGCAACAAATAAGTGATAACACAGAAGAAGTATTTTCAGTGAGCAGTACAACACCATTTCCTCGTTTTTCTAACGAAAATAGAATCTCAGTGACTTTTTCAATAGGTGAGTCTTTAAAATTTAGCCGAAATACTTATAATGCCGTAGTGCAACGCTTTAATCCTTGGATGCTATTTAATTACGAACCCAGTGATACGTTTTATATGAAAAACGATAATGGTAATTGGGTAGAAGTGGTGAGTTTAATAAAATGGAAAGGTTTCTTTTTTCCTTATCCAAGCTTTGGAGGAGTGATGATTATTGATAGTGGTGAGCACGATTTAAATGATTACTTAGAGCGCATCACCATCGGAAAAGGAACATATGTGAGTCCGGATGATATTAAAAATTATCCCTTTTTAAACAAACAAAACACTTTAGCTGAAAATGTATCTCAATTACAAGCAGAATCCTTAAAATTCTTAGGTGGCTTTAGTGATCCACTACCATGGAATATGGAAACAGCAGTAAAGATTCCGGTAATGCCAAGAGACCAGAACCAACAACCGTATGTCACGGATTTTAATTTTACAGGATCAAATTCTGATGCTTACAGCGGATTATATCATTGGTTTGGGTTAGAGCCAGTAGGAGATGAGCGTACCAGTTTAAGTTATAGTGTTTTTATTCCAGCAGATGGTATAAATAAATTGTATTATTACGATCATGCCACTAAAAAACAAGGGTATGCAGGTGTTTCTGCCATGCCTTTAAAGGTTAAGGAATCGCGAAAAGAATACGATTGGAGTGCTAGTACACCTGTAGAGTTTAGACCTTATATTAAAGATATTGCAGGTAGAAAACGTATGTTTTTCTTAGGAACAATATCTTCTATTAGTGCAGCAGATGCACAACAGTTTGATGGTGCTGCAACTCCAGATTTGGTTTTGATAGATAGCGAATACAGAGACGTTATTTGGATAGATGTAAAACACCCAAGTACATGGGATGAGGAAGTTTATAAGCAACTTAACGAAGCCTGGAGAGCTAGTGAAGGTATAGGTTATTATTTTAACGAAGCGCCAAAGGACAAAGACATAGTAGAGCAAGAAATAGATTCCTTAAAACGTATTCCAAAGGTAGAGGATAATACGGATAAGATCAATGCACTACAACGTCAGTTAGATTCTTTGAAGGCTGTTGGGAATTAGAATGAAATGGTTTAAACCAATATATATAGTTTTCATTTTTGTTGCCACTATATTTTTAACTTTCCTAATTAATAATCTTAGAGCGTTTCTATTTATTTACAACTTTGAAGATTTAGCGACTGCTTTTCGGATTCTAAAATTTAAGAGCGTTTTTACAAGTTTTTGTATTGCTTTGTTTCCGATGCTAGCAGTGTTTTTAAAAATAAAATTAGCTGGTTTACGATCTTACTATATTTTTATTTTCTACTAGTATTTCTATTTTATATTCTTGCTTATTATATAACTCTGGAAATTGCTTTTAATAGTGAAGATCTATTAATAATTATTGCTGCTTTTAGTATACCAATGATTCCAATTTATATTCTAAATAGAACTGATACATTTTTAAAAGTGTATGCTATCAAAAGGGAAAAGTTAAATCTTTATAACTTAATAGCGTTTATTCTAGGTTGTGGCATAAGTATAGTTGTTTTATTATGCATAATCGTGCATATTATTATAAATTCTAACGCTTTAAATTATCTGTAAAAGTATGCTATTTTCATTTTTGAAGACAATAAAGTTGATAGTGAAGGAATTGTATTAACTATTAAAGTCAGACTTATCAGGTTTTCAAAACCTGACAGGTCTTATTCGTTATTTATACCTTAATAGTTGTAACAAAACCATCATGTTTTAGACCTATAGTATAAAGACAATGTTATGGGTTATATGGGTTTGGGTTTGCAAAAATGGATTTACGGGATGCGCCCTCGTCAACCATTTTCTATGCAACGAAAAGGCTCATTTACTGCAGTTCCAACCTATAGTCGAAAATTTAAACTTCAATATTCAAATAATAAAGGAAGCTATAATTTTGGAATCATCTTGTTCTTTGTAATGGTTTTAGTAATTGCATTATCAATTCCGCGTTGTTTGGAAGATGCTAGATTACGACACAAGGAAGAATTGGCTTGGGTGATTCAAAAAGATAATGACGCATTTAACTTCTTACTAAAATCTGGTAAATCGCGATTACATAAAGGTAGGATTTCAGGAGCGTATTCAGAATTTAAATTGGCATATGCTATTAAACCGGATCATAAAGAATTGAATGCTTTACTCTTAGAAACCTTAGAAATTCTTTGTTTAGATTATAATAGACATTGTGATGCCTTTCTCGAATTAGAGTAGGAACTCTTATTTCTTATTTCTCCTATTATAATTTTTATCACCTCTAGTTTTTGGTTTTTTATACTTCGCAGCAATTTTGAATTTATAAGAACCACCTAAATTTTCCTTTTGATTTTTTTCTTTTTTCTCATGGAAAGCAGGTCCAGGTGCATCTTCATCCCGTCGTTTCGTAGGATTGTTTCGCTCTCTAATTTGCGGACGTTCTTCTTCAATTAATTCCGTTGAAATTGCAACCTCATCAGGAATGTCGAGTGTTTCAATTTGCATTTGCATCAAAGCTTCAATGCGTTTTAAACCTTCTTGTTCTTTTTCTGTAGAGAACAAAATAGAATGTCCTTCTTGTTCAGCACGTCCTGTTCTACCAATTCGGTGCATGTAGTTTTCTGGATAATCTGGTGTATCAAAATTAATAACATGAGATACTCCTTCAATATCCAACCCTCTGGCCATAACATCCGTTGCAATCAATAATCGGTTTTCACCTTCTCTAAATTGCTCTATACTACGCAGTCTGTAATTTTGTGTTTTATTAGAATGGATAACACAAGATTCATTAGGGAATAATTCTTCAAACTGATTAAATAATCGGTCAGCCATTTTCTTGTAAGCTACAAAAATCAATACTCTAGAAAATGTATTCTTATCATGAAGCAGATGTTCTAGTAAATTTACTTTGGTATAAAAATTTGGAACATCGTAGCGCTCTTGTTTAATATTTTCTAATGGTGTTCCAGAAACAGCAATTGAAATTTTAGTAGGGTTAATGAAGAAATCCGTAATTAAATCGTCGACGTCTTTAGTCATCGTTGCCGAGAACATAATGTTTTGTCGGCGTTGCGGAAGCACATCAAAAATATTCATTAATTGATGCCTGAATCCTAAATCGAGCATAACATCAACTTCATCGATTACTAATTTTTGAATCGATTTTAATTGCAACACACGACTAACGGCCAAATCATACAACCGACCAGGTGTAGCTACAATAATATCTTGACCCTCTGCAACAGCTTGTTTTTGAGTATTAATATTGGTGCCGCCATACACACCTAACACACGGTTATTAATGTATTTAGAAAATTTTTCGATTTCACTAACCACTTGCACTACTAACTCTCTTGTGGGAACTAAAACCAAGACTCTAGGATTATCTTGTCTAGAATATTTAAGATTTCTAAGTATCGGCAACATATAGGCTAAGGTTTTACCTGTCCCTGTTTGTGCTATACCCACTACATCTTTACCTGAAGCAACTACACTAAAGGATTCTTCTTGTATTGGTGTTGGCGCTGTAAATCCTAAATCGTCTAAAGCGTTATATAATGGTGTATTTAAATTAAGGTCGTTAAAAGTCACGGTATTGTTTTAAGGTGCAAAGATAGTTGTAAATAAATAACTATTTCTAATACGCTAAATAATCTGTAATTAGAGCGTCTTTTTTTGTTTTCCAGTCATCATCATATTCATCCCAATAGGTGTTAGAATCATACATTTTAAAGTCAGTATCTTGAGTTAATGTTTTTATCGGACCAACGATTCCAATATAGGATATACTTTCATTTGGATCGACGTCGTTATAGTCGAATTTAATAGCATAAAATTCAGAATTAGCCTTCTTTATTTTTTTAAGAATGGTAATGTCGTCCGGAAAGCCACCATCTTCACCAGCGTAATTGTAAAATGAAAGTGTAGCGAAAGCGTCTTCTGTTAAGTATTTTTTATCTATGACATGTAATTTGTTGATTTTATGAAAAGCTTCCATAATTTCGAATCTAAAATACATGTCTTCTAAATACGTGTTTAATTGGTCTTCTAAAATTGTATAACCGTTATATATGCGTGCTGTGATGGCTAGTAACCTCAACCATTTGTCTTCAGCTTGACTTAAAAGTTTAGAGGTGAAAGCATCACTAATGCTATCATTATATTTTACGGTGTTTAAGCTGTTTAAATAAGCGACCATTAAATTGTAGTATGCATAGTCATAAGCGTCCTCTTCGTCTTCTTCTGGTGGTGGTAAATTAAGGAAGGTTTCAGCATCTATAACTAAGTGAGATAATAGCTTTTGATAATGTTGCGTGATAATATCATTGGTGTTAAGTTCGGAATTGAAAAGATCATTAGTTAAATATATGAGGTCGCTTCTATAGGGCATATTAGACATTAGTGAGACTAATTTACCATAGTTTTCTACAGCATAATTTAATGAGTCTCTAAACGGTTGAAGCATGGCGTAATCATAAGTGCTCTCTTCGGTTGGTGCTTTAGAAAATAATAATGAATTGTAAAGCGGTAGCGCCTTGGCAGAGGTAATACTTGGAATTGCTACGAGCGTGGCTGTCTTTAAAAAATCGGATGTTGAGGGCATGTTATAAAACGCTTCTAAAATATCTAAAGTACTTTCCTTATTAATTAAACTAAATTCATGGATAATATTCGCTTTAATTTCGTCGTTTGTTTCTTCCGGAAAAGGATAATAGAGTGCTTCTTTTAATAGCACTATATCATCTTTGTTAAATTCGTAATATTCAAAAGATTTTATAGCTCTGGTATAGGTTAAAGAATCTGTAGATTTTAAATCTTCTATGATGTACTTTGCTTTAGACTCATAAATATCGATATTAGAAGTGACTGGTTTTATATCTATGGAATTAAAAATGTGTTCTACAGTGCCTGTATTTACTTCGTCTTCGGTTACAATAGCTCTAGCAATATGCATTCTGTAGTTACTATACCAAACTCTATTTACAGTGATTTGACCTGTGTTTTTATAGAGTTCATTTTTTACAGCAAATTGAATTACAGAATCCTTATTTTTAACCATGTATTTTTCGTCTATAATACTATCATTAGGTTCAAGCAATTCATTTTTATAAGCATCAAAAAAGGTCTTAGAAGAGGTTAGCCTAAAGTACTTCCCAATATTGTTATAGCCATATTGGTAGATACTCCCAGTATTAGGGTTTATGGTAGTATAATCATAAGAATCCTTAACGTTAGAGTCCATAAGGTCAACGGTGTCAATGTCTTCGTTTACTCTTTCAAACAGTTGAATTTTAAAATCTTTATTGGGCGATTGGTAATCCACGAGTTCAGGTGCGTTGTAAGGCAATAGGGTGAAGCTATTAAAAAAAACATCATCAGTACTTACTTTATCCGTTTCATTTAGTTTTTGCTTTAAAAGTAAGTAGGTTCTGTTTCCTCTAATATAAGCACGAACAATACAATGGTATTTGTTGTTGAGTTTTAATTCATATTCGCGTCCTTCAATACCGTCTAAAAAAATAATTTTAGGTTCTGATACGGCAACAGATTTTTGTAATAGCGTATTCTCGGTATCTTTAAAGGCTATTTCGGGATTTTGAAGAAAATATCCATTAGGCTGATCGTTGTATCGAATTAAATAATTATTAAGGTTTTTGGTATCTGTAGCCATATACAGATTTAAAAAATAAGGTTCACCTTCTGGATTAAGCGGGTTTGCTTGTTCTCGAGACATATCTTTTGCTGGCACTGGTATTTGCACTGTAAAAGCTCCTTGTTCACTTTTAAGCTCTCGCCAACCTTTTTGATCCTCAATTGGTGGTTCTATGCCATCTATTATAATAGAATCAAAATACCGATTAATATTATTTTCATCAATTTGTGCTTCAGGTGTTTCGGCAGAGAAATAATAAAAATGATTATACTTAACGATAAAACGCGCTTTTATTGCAATGTTATCAGGTAATTGGCAAGTTATATCATAGCCATGTTGATTCTTGTCTGTTAGTGGTTGACGCTCAATAATTTTACCTCCTCTTTTTTCTAAAATGTTAGATATCATAGATTCTAAGAAGGCCTCTCCTTGCTCTTCAGCCATAGTATAACCAGTATTAAATCCCATAAAGAGATAACTAGTGTTTGATGTCATATCTCCATAGCCATGAATAGTAAACTTCTCAAAATCTTCTTTAAGGTTTGGTGCTTTAGGTAATTCGAGCTGAAACCCTAATTGATTATTTTTGTAATTAAACCAATAGCCTTTTGAGGTATCTATTTTATAAGTGTCTGCAACTCCGGTAAATTTAGCTTCAACCACACTAACATTATAGCCTTCTTTTTGTAATAATTCTATAACATTTCCTTCACCCACTAAATGGGCAGCTCCTATTCCTGCAAAAAGACTACCTTTTTTCATGGTGTTTATAATACTTGTTTTCATCACTTTATTTCTAGAAAGCATAGAATTGTCAATCATGTCATTACGTTCTACAAATTCAGCAATCTTAGTTAAATCGCCTGTTGCATAAACTGTAGTCATGATTTCTTTAGTGCGATTAATGCTATCGATATCAACATCCAAATAACTTAAAATTTCCTCTCTTTTTTCTTCATCTGAAAGCCGATCGAAATAGTAGATTTGATCGTCAATATTTTCTAAACCAATAATATTCTTGTTCATGGTTTGAGCCTGGCCAAGAAGATAAAAATCTACAAAAGTCGATTTGTCATCAACCTTGTCTATATCTGGTATGAGCATACTTAAAACATCATCTGGACTCATAATTTCGGAGTCCTCTAAACTAAAGTCGTTTATGGTTTTAAAGCGTTTTAATAAGCGTCTGTAATCTTTAGGTGATAATAGATTTTTAAAAAAATCATTGGCAGTAACAGCATAGTTGCGTTCAGTAATTGCAGTCATTAACGAATCTGCATTTATTTCGAGAGCAAAATAATCTACACTTTCTATGGCTGGCATTACGGCATCGCTAAAGTTAAAGACTCTGGCATCATCAATGTGCATGGTTCCAAAGAGATAGGATGGAGAAGCTAAATTGTTTCCTTCAATTTTCCATAATAAACTGTACGCATCTTGATTTTGAGCGTAAGATAATGGTGTTAAAAACAAGAGAAATAACCAAGAAAAGAGTCGTGTTGTTTTTTTTGAGATTGGTGAAGTCATGATTTGGTAGTTAGGATTGGTGATAGAAAATAGCTGATTTATATAAGATGCTTTTGTGCGATTTCAATCGTATAAGTTGCATTAAATTTAGAACCTGCTTCCAAGCTCAAAATTCCTTCTTTGGTTTCTAATTTTTGGTCTGTAGTTTCATTATCGGCATAACCCAACCATGGCTCAATACAAACGTAAGGTGCATTTGGTTTAGCCCAAATTCCTAAGGAATTAAAATCTTTAAAATTCATCCGTAATATTTCACCTTTTGTAAGGTGTTTTAGGCGTACTATTCTAGAATTAAGTTCTTTAAAGATAAGTGCATCTTCATTAAATAAGTCTGGTCTAAGGTTTATACGATTACCATCAGCGAATATAGGCTTGGTTTTGTCAGTTAATAAACCATTGTCCATATTTAATAAATAAGTAGGGCTCGTTTCATCTGTTTCAAATTCTAAATAATAATCCGTGTAAGCTTCATCTTCAGTAAGCGGACAATTAAAAGCAGGATGACCTCCTAAAGAAAAATACATTATTTTATTATCTAAATTGTTCACAGTATGAGTTACGGTTAACTTATTCTCGTATAGTGTGTAGGTGATTTCAAATTCAAATAAAAAAGGATATAGCTTAAACAACTCCGAGCTAGAAGTTAGACGAAATGTAATACTAGCATCGGTTTGGTGTGTAATACTTAAGTTATCATTATGTCTAACAAAACCATGCTTAGGCATCTGGTAGGTTTGGTTATTGTAGTTGTATGAATCTGCTTTTAAAGCACCAATAATAGGGAATAGATTTGGTGCGTGACTGCCCCAAACCGTTGGGTCTGCTTGCCACAAAAATTCTGTTTGATGTTTTGTAGAAGTAATATGGCACAATTCTGCACCTTTCGGTTTTATTTGAATGTGAAGTAGGTGGTTTTTTAAACTAGGCATGTCATTTTATTTTTCTGAAATATACAACACTAATCATTTATCATGCAAGGATTCATAAACAGGGTAGGTAACTTATATAAAGTTTGGTAAATTGCAGCAATTATTTTTCTATTGAGAGCAACACAAATTTATACACCGAAAAACCTAGCAAAATTTAAGCAAAATCTTTTGCAATGGAGCCAACAGTTTGATGATGTCGTTTGGCTAGACTCTAACAACCATAACGATCAATACAGTAATTACGATGCGGTTTTGGCTGTTGATGCATTTACGGTTTTAAAAACAGATTATTTCGATGCTTTTGAGCGTCTTAGAGAGTATCAAAATACTACAAACGATTGGATTTTTGGATACCTCACTTACGATCTCAAAAACACAACGGAATACTTAAAATCTAATAATTTTGATGGCTTAAATTTTCCTGATTTGTATTTTTTTCAGCCTAAAAAACTCTTTTTAATTAAGGATAATCAAGTTGAAATTCAATACTTAAAGATGGTGGATGATGAGATTGAGGAGGATTTAAAAGAGGTATTAAATAAAGAAGAATGTCATTCTGTGCACAGTCGAAGAGGCTCTGATAATCCAATTAAAATAAAACTAAGAATCCATAAAGACGACTACTTCGAGAAGGTCAATACAATGCTGGCTCACATTCAAAGAGGTGATATTTACGAGGCTAATTTTTGTCAAGAATTCTATGCAGAAAAGAGTGTAATAAATCCAGTTGAAACTTTTAACAAGCTTAATGCCATTTCAAAACCACCATTCGCCAGTTTTTTAAAATTTGAAAATAAGTATATGATGTCTGCGTCACCAGAACGTTATATTAAAAAAGATGGAACTACTGTTATTTCTCAACCTATTAAAGGCACAGCAAAGCGTTCTAATGATAATGATGAAGATATTAAGTTAGCCGAAAACTTAGCAAAAGATCCCAAAGAGCGTAGCGAAAATATCATGATAGTCGATTTAGTACGTAACGATTTGTCGCATACTGCGGTAAAAGGTAGCGTAGAGGTAAAGGAATTGTGTAAGGTGTATTCCTTTTTACAAGTGCACCAAATGATTTCTACAATTCAATCTACCGTAGCACCAGAAACCACGATAGTTGATATTTTGAAGACAACATTTCCTATGGGAAGTATGACAGGTGCTCCTAAGATTTCAGCCATGAATATTATTGAAAACCTCGAAGCTACAAAACGTGGTTTGTATTCGGGTTCGGTTGGTTATGTTGCGCCTAATGGTGACTTCGACTTTAATGTTATTATTAGAAGTATCCTTTATAACGAAACCAAAAAATACATTTCTTATTCCGTTGGTGGTGCGATTACGGCTCTAAGCGATCCTCTTAAGGAATACGAAGAATGCTTAATTAAAGCAAAAGCTATGCGCGAAGCTTTAGAAGGATAGTTTTTTTAGTCACAGTCACAGTCACAGTCACAGTCACAGTCACAGTTTTCAAAATATTAGTTGCACTTCAAGTAATAGTTTATTTAACTTAACAACCAACAACCTATTCAATATGCCGTCTAAATGTACGCTTAACCTTATCAAAAATATCGACGACACGTTTCTCTTCTAGTTTTTTAATCTTAGCAATCGATTCAAAATCTAGTTTACCAAAAATGTACAAATCCATAATATTAGACACATTAAAAGGTAGCCAATTATAAAGTTTTCCAAATACTTCAGACTCTTGTTTTGTAGATAAATCCTTAACTTCAAACGCATTTAAAATCGACGTTTCTTTATCTGAGTAGAGTTGTAGTGTATTATTTTCATTTTGTTGGTATGAGATATCATTCAACTCTGTATTTAAGATAAAATCAAAATCGGCATCAACGGTATAATCTTCACTGAGTTTAGACAATTCATGCTTTAAAATAGCGTCTGTGCTAATGGTTTCTTTATGATAAGCTTCGTTTTTAAACAAAACATTCATGTAGTTGTCTACAATTCTAAACAACTCTAATTTTACTGCCATAGGTTCCGCATCAACGTTAAAGCCATTTTCGTAAAGGCTAATGATGCTCTCATCTATAATACCGTTAGAAGAAAACATATTCTTTGGCAGAATACCGGTTGTTTCAGCAATGTAAATTCTATGTTTTACATAAGGGTGTAAATGTGGTAATGCAGAAAGCACCTTTTTATCAAAGGCAGTTCGTGCAGGTGATTTTGTTAATTTGTCTGTAGCACTCATAACCTATTCATTTTAAATTCTCTTAAAGTTAATTAAAAAGAAAATAGGTCCTTATGATAAAAATCATTTTAACATCATAACATATGGACTAAGACTAATAAAATTTTGAGCTTTTCGGTTTCTAAAGGCATAAATAAATTCAATACCTTTGGAAAGTGCAATCAGACTTTGTAATACATATTAATAACAACCTTTCTATTCTAAAAGAAGGGAAGTTGCTTATCGCCATTTCTGGTGGTATCGATAGTGTTGTATTAGCTCACCTGTGTTCTCAAATGGAGCTTCAATTTTCTTTAGCACATTGTAATTTTAATCTTCGGGCTGAAGAAAGTGATAAGGATGAATTCTTTGTTACAGAATTGGCTGAAGATTTAAATGTTGAAGTGTTTATTCAAAATTTTGACACACAGGCTTATGCTGAAGAAAATAAACGGTCTATTCAAATGGCTGCACGAGAACTGCGTTATGACTGGTTTAAGGAATTAGCAGCACGACTAAATTTCGATTATATTTTAACAGCACATCATGCGGATGATAATCTCGAAACCTTTCTCATTAATTTTACAAGAGGTACAGGATTAAATGGTTTAACCGGAATCCCAATGGTAAATGATAAAGTAGTAAGACCATTATTGCCATTTTCTAGAATTCAAATTGAAGCCTTAGCAAAAGCAAATCAAATTACTTGGAGAGAAGATGCGAGTAATGCGTCTAGAAAATATTTACGAAATAAATTACGGCACGAAGTTGTTCCAATTCTTAAAGAAATCAATCCTCAATTATTAGATGGTTTTCAAAATACGTTGAGTCATCTTAACGATACCCAACTGATTGTTGAAGACCAATTATTGAATTTTAAAAAGCGAGCTATTATTTCGAAAGATGATTTAGGAACAACTTATAAAATTTCAGAATTTAAAGCCGTTAAAAATCCAAAAACTTATTTATTCGAGCTATTCAAAAATTATGGATTCACAGAGTGGAATGATATTGCGGACTTATTAGATGCACAATCTGGGAAGTTGGTTAAGTCTAATTCGCATCGTTTAATAAAGCATCGTGAGTTTTTAGTCTTAACCACATTATGTCATTCTGAGCGAAGCGAAAAACCTCTTTTAATTTCAGAAAATGATAGCCATGTAGAAACACCCTTTGGAGCTTTATTATTTGGTGAAGTTGATACGATTTCTGAAACATCAAACAACACCATTTACGTTGATAAAGACCTTTTACAATTTCCGTTAGAATTAAGACTTTGGAAAGCAGGAGATACATTTCAACCTTTAGGAATGACAGGCAAAAAGAAAATCAGTAAATACCTAAAAGACGAAAAAGCATCATTAGTAGAAAAGGAAAATACGTGGGTGTTAACTACAGGTAATAAAGTGGTTTGGGTTGTTGGCAAACGTGCAGATGAACGTTTTAAAGTAAAAAATACCACTAAAACAATACTTAAAGTTACTGTTTAATATATTTAATTTAAGTATTTGTAATAAAATATAATAGGTTTAAAATTAGTCTATTTAAATAACAGACATAAATTAAGTAATTTGAAATTAAAAGGAAACATCGTAGATATTGAGAATCGTAACATCTTTAAAGGAGAAATAACGATTAAAGATGGAAAAATTGCATCTATCGAAGAGAAAGATTGTGTAGAAAATCATTACATCTTACCAGGTTTTATAGATGCGCATATTCATATTGAAAGTTCTATGTTGGTGCCTTCAGAATTCGCAAAAATTGCTGTAAAACACGGCACAGTTGCTACAGTTTCTGATCCACACGAAATAGCTAATGTACTTGGTGTAAAAGGTGTGGAGTTTATGATTGAAAACGGAAAACAAACCCCTTTTAAATTTAATTTCGGTGCTCCTTCTTGTGTGCCTGCAACAAGTTTTGAATCCGCAGGAGCAATTATTGATTCCGATGCTATTAAAGCCTTAATGCAAAATCCAGATATTAAATATTTGGCCGAAATGATGAATTATCCAGGAGTCATTTACGATGATGCAGAAGTATTGAAGAAAATAGAATGGGCAAAACAGTATAATAAACCTGTTGATGGTCATGCACCAGGATTACGAGGAGATGATTTAACTAAATATATCGCTGCTGGAATTTCTACAGACCATGAGTGTTTCACTTATGATGAAGGTTTAGAAAAATTGCAGAAAGGTATGAAAGTCATTATCAGAGAGGGTAGTGCTGCTAAAAATTTTGAAGCTTTAATCGGTTTATTGGATGAGCATTGCAAGAATATGATGTTTTGTAGTGATGATAAGCATCCAGATGATTTGTTGTTAGGTCATATTAATCAAGTTTGCGCTAGAGCAGTGGACAAAGGGATAGATGTGTTTAAAGTGCTGCAAGCCGCTTGTGTGAATCCAGTAAAGCATTACAACTTAGATGTTGGATTATTGAATGTTGGAGATGATGCCGATTGTATTATTGTTGAAGATTTAAAAGATTTTAAAACGCTAGAAACCTATATTAATGGTGAATTAGTTTATGGTAATGGTGTTTCAAACATAAAGCATGTTGATTTTAAGAATTTAAATAATTTCAACACAGCTAAAAAAGAAGTTTCAGATTTTAGGTTTGAATCTGATGCTAAAGAAATCAGAGTGATCGAGTGTTTAGATGGTGAATTAGTCACGAATGAAGTTATCGTAGATTCTACAATTGAAAATGGAAATCTGGTGTCTAATATTGAAACCGATGTTTTAAAAATGACGGTCGTTAATCGCTACAAAAATGAGAAACCAGCTATAGCATTCATTAAAAATTACGGATTAAAAGAAGGTTCTATCGCAAGTTCCGTTGGTCACGATTCACATAATATAATAGTCATTGGAGTTTCGGACGAAGCCATTTGTAAAGCGGTTAACCTTTTAATAGAAAATGAAGGTGGCATTTGTGCAGTGAGTGATACCGAAGAAAAAGTAGTTGCACTTCCTGTGGCTGGAATTATGAGTGATAAAAATGCGGAAACTATAGGTAAGCAATACTCTGAACTCGATAAGATGGCAAAACAATTGGGTAGTAAACTACATGCTCCATATATGAGTTTGTCATTCATGGCCTTATTGGTTATTCCTGCATTGAAATTAAGTGATAAAGGACTTTTCGATGGAGGAAAATTTGAGTTTACATCCGTCGAAGCCTCTTAAATTTTAACAATTTTAGGTTATTTAAATTATTAAATTGCGTCAAAATCATCAATCATGAAACAAATTCTTTTAATCGTTGCCTTATTGTGTGCAGTAATTAGTAATGCACAACTAAGGTCTACAACCTATGTCACTGTAGGCGGTTCTGGAGATTATACCAACCAACCGTATGTGCCGCAAGCAAAATTTTCGCGTACGCAAACCATTTATTACCCGGAGCAAATTAATTTTAATGGGGAAATTACTGGATTGCGATTCTTTACCGCTTTTTCTAACACCACGACGTCACCAACGCCAAATACCAACTTAATTTTTAAAATTGGTCATACAACCAAAGAAGAATTTGTATCTGGAGACGGTTTTATTCCTGATGAGGAGTTAACTGAAATTGGCATTACAACCTATTATGCCAATGCGTATGAGTTTATTCTCATTTTTGATGAGTCATTTAACTATAATGGCATCGATAATTTAGTAATTGATGTTGATGATGTAAATCCTGGGCAATCGTCGAGTGCTTTATTTGGGTGGCGAGGCACAGAAAACTTCAATAATCCACCAACCAGAAGTAGAGTGAGCATTACGGAAGAATTTGACGATGGTTCTACTTCAACCTCTGTGTTATATCAAAATTCATTCGCAAAAACACGTTTCGATGGTGATTTACAAGTATGTCAGACCGTTTCTGTGAATAGTATTGATAATGTAACGGATTCAACAGCTGAATTTACCCTCAATGAAATCCCTGATGCTAATCATTATCGCTATGTAGTTACCGAAGCAGGAGAAGCGATTCCAGAGACATATACTGTAATTAGCGATGAAACATTTTCAGTAACCGATTTGTTGCCTTCTCAAGATTACTACGTAAATGTAAAAACTGATTGTGATGCATTTGGAGTCACATCGGGTTATCGTAGTTTTTATTTTAAAACAAGGCCAGTAGCTTTAACATTGCCGTATACTATTGATTTTGAATCCGAATTTGCAAGAGATTATGCAGTGCCTAATTATGGTGTAGAGGTAAATGCAGAGGCGGCTAAAGACAGTAACTTTGGTATAATGCTCAATGGTCCTGGCTATCCACAATATCTTAATTGGAATGATTATGGAGACCCGTTTGAAGAAAATCAAGATTTTATTAGAACCTTATCTATAGATATAGATCTTACTCAAAATGCCATTCATCCTGTACTTAAATTTGATATTAGTCAAACCGCTGAAGCATATTTGAGGGTTAAAATAAAAGCTTATGCAGATGATAACGTTTATATTGGTGTTGCTGAAGATTTTATTTATAACGCGGCTTATGATGATAATGATTTTAAAACCGCTTCTATAGATTTATCTGCCTATATAGGTGAAGTGATTACCATCAAGCTTGAAAATGTGAGTAAATCTACAACTAGAAAAACGTATTTAGATAATATTCAGGTGATAGAAAATGATTGCGAAACCATTACCAATATAGTAGCTACAAGCAGCGCAGATAGCATCGCTTTACAATGGGATGCAACAGTTGTAGATTCCTATGAAGTTATTGCCGCAGCGTTTGAAGAAAATCCAGATGTAGATTATATTCCAGTAGACAATACTACTAATTATACTTTTTCAGAATTGCCAGCAGCAACATCGTATAAGCTTTTTGTTCGTAATAGTTGTGAAACTTCAAATTCACCATGGAAAAAAATATACACTTCAACCGATCCTGAGTATTTAGAACCAGGTTACGATAATTATTTTAGCGATGAAGCTGTGTTAGAGACTAATTTATTTTCTATAATGCACAGCGAATCTTCTAAGATGGAATTTGTAAACTATTCTGTTTATGATCGATTAGTGCTTCATCAACGCGATTCAAATGCGGAGTGGGTTGGTGGTGATGCTACCACAGAAGCTCAAGCTTGGAATGAGAATAAGGGTTTTTTAACAGGTTTAAAATTTAAAATCGATGGTGCTCATCTTTCCGATGGTATTGTAGATATTACGTTTACTCAATTACACCATTATAGTTCTACACCTGCAAATTCATGGTTTAGGATTCTCATTAATGGCGAGCAATATGGTCCCAGTTACAATCCTACTACAAGATATCAAGATCCACAAACAACCATCAGTGTTGATTTAGAAGCGTATTTAGGTGAAGATATAACGTTTGAATTACAACATGTAGGGCGTACTAAAGATTATTTTTCATTCACGCCAATTGGAGGAGATGGTACAGTTATTAATAGGATAGTGTTTACAGGTAATGCCTTGTCTGTTGATGATTCAGAACATCTTTCAGTAAAGTTGCATCCTAATCCTGCAACATCAGAAGTTCTTATTGAAGGATTGCAGCATTATAGCGAACTTACTATTATAGATGTTAAAGGAAGAGTGCTTACGGCGTTTACCTCGCGCGACACCTTTACTTCATTAGATGTATCTGAATATAATTCGGGTTTGTATTTTGTAGAAATTAAATCAGGCGAGCAATTACAAACATTAAAATTTATAAAGCAATAACTATTTTAGGTGGATTCAAACGGATTTGGTATCGAATCGTTTTTTTAAGTCATCTTGTAAACCATAAAATATTAAACATATGATTAAGCATTGTCTTTTTATCGTCTTATTTGTCGTAGGATTATCGAGCTGTAGTGAAACTAAACATCAAGCAATTGCTACTTCAGAAGTGGATCAAATAGAAGAGACGTATGCAAAGGATAATTATACCAAAAAAGAAGTGATGATTAGCATGCGCGATGGCATAAAACTACACACCACCATTTACACCCCAAAAGATACTACCAAAACCTATCCTATATTAATGATGCGAACTCCGTATAGTTGTAAACCTTATGGTGAATCAGAATTTAAAGTGAAATTAGGGCCAAATAAATACCTGATGGAAGAAGGGAATATAATGGTATATCAAGATGTTAGAGGTCGTTGGAATAGTGAAGGGGTTTACGATAATATGCGTGCTTATATTCCTAATAAAACAGGAAAACAATTTGATGAAGCTAGTGATACCTATGATACTATTGAGTGGTTAGTTGAAAATGTAGAATATAACAATGGTAATGTTGGGACTTATGGTATTTCGTATCCTGGGTTTTACGCAACGTATTCACTTTTAGATGCGCACCCAGCATTAAAAGCAGTGTCGCCACAAGCCTGTATTGGCGACTTCTTTTTTGATGATTTTATTCACAACGGAGCATTTTTATTAAGTTACTGGAGAGCAACTTCTGTTTTTGGCTATATGAAAGATCAGCCGACAACAGAATCTTGGTACACATTTCCTAATATTGGCACCGAAGATCAACATCAATTTTTCTTAGATCACATGCCATTAAGTAAGCTGAATAAATTCTACGATAGCACCAATGTGTTTATGGAACAAATAAAAACACATGTTACTTATGATGAATTTTGGCAAAGTAGAGGGATCATTCAACATTTAAAAGATATAAAACCCGCAACAATGATTGTTGGTGGTTTATTTGATGCCGAAGATTTATATGGACCTTTCAATACTTATAATAGCATTGAAGTCAATAGCGACAACTATAATACTGTTGTTTTTGGACCTTGGAGTCATGGTGATTGGGCTAGAAATAGTGAAAGACAAGTGGTGGGTAATATCCATTTCGGTGACAGCATCTCAGATTATTTTCAAAAGCATATAGAAACCAAATTCTTTAATCATTTCTTAAAAGGGGAAGCTAATGGTGAAACGAGTTTAGCTGAGGCACATATGTTTAATACAGGAACAAAGCAATGGGAATCTTTTGAAACGTGGCCACCAGAAAACACGACTAAAGAAGATTACTTTATGCAACCTTACGAGCGTTTAACGCAACAAGCGAATCGTATGATAGCATCATCTGATTTTATAAGTGATCCAAGAAAACCAGTGCCTTATACTGAAGATATTAAAGTCGGGTTTACACCACGTAAATTCATGACAGACGATCAACGTTTTGCCTCTAGACGACCAGATGTACTCACTTTTGAAACTGAAATTTTAGAAAACGATGTAACGCTTGCAGGTGATATTCTAGCTAAACTTAAGGTGTCTACCACAGGAACAGCAGCCGATTGGATAGTAAAAGTGATTGACGTTTTTCCTGCAGATACTAAAAACACGGAAGATGTTCAAGATCATTTAAAATTAAGTAATTACCATATGATGGTAAGATCTGAAGTCTTAAGAGGGCGTTTTAGAAACAGTATGTCTAAACCAGAGTCTTTTGTGCCAAATAAAAAGACAGCGGTTAATTTGAAGTTGCAAGATGTGTTTCATACGTTTAAAAAAGGGCATAAAATTCAGGTGCAGGTACAAAGTACCTTTTTTCCGTATATCGATGCTAATCCTCAGACATACGTGGATAATATATTTGAAGCAAAAGAAAGTGACTTTAAAAAACAAACACATAAAGTATACAATGACTCATCCATTGAGTTTACGATTTTAAAATAGTATGAAGATGTCACCTTGAGCGCAGTCGAAAGGTTATTATTTAACAATGAACGCTTTAAATGATATCATTTTACACATGGCGTCACTTCGAGTGATTTTTGAGGAACGAAAAAATTGTATCGAGAAGCTTTAATTAATATGACTTTTTAAAAGTTCTCGATACAAAATTGAAAAAAGTCAATTTCACTCGAACTGACGTTCAACATCATCACTTTACTAAAAAATAAATACAGAATACGGATAATGCCAATATTAGAATCAACTTACAAACCACCGTTTTGGGCCAAGAAAAGCTTTGTGTCTACTGTATTTTCAGGGCTAGCCCGAAAAGTCAATGGAGTAGAACAAACCAGAGAACGTCTTACATTACCAGATACTGATTTTATAGATTTAGACTGGAGTTATGCACAGCAAAAATCGAATAAAGTGATTATTTTACTTCATGGATTAGAAGGTAAAGCACAACGACCCTATATTACAGGAACTGCTAAATTATTTAATGAGAATAATACCGATGCTTGTGCTGTGAATTTTCGCGGTTGTAGTGGTGAACCTAATTTATTATTTCGTAGTTACCATTCTGGCGCAACAGAAGATTTAGAGGCTGTGGTGCAACATGTGTTATCCAAAAGTCAATATGATGAAATCTATATTAAAGGCATTAGTTTAGGTGCTAATATGGTTTTAAAATATGTAGGTGGGGATAGGGTGCTTCCGGTAGAATTGAAAGCTGTTATTGCCGTGTCTACACCTTGTGATTTAAAAGGGTCCTGTGGAGAATTAATGAGTTTTAAAAACAAACACTACGCGATTCGATTTTTGGCACATTTAAAAGATAAGTTGAAGCCAAAGCTAAATCAATTCCCTAATGATATATCGTTGGCTGATTTTAATGCAATTAAAACTTTAAAAGATTTTGATGACGTCTATACATCAAAAGCACACGGTTTTAAAGATGCATTAGACTATTATAAGAAAGCCAGTTGCTTGCAATTCCTACCAAATATTAGAATACCTTCCTTAATTATTAATGCACTAAATGATTCGTTTTTGTCTGCAGAATGTTATCCTGTAAAAGAAGCTAAGAATAATCCTAATCTTTATTTAGAGATGCCAAAATATGGTGGTCATGTTGGTTTTATTCAAAAAGGGAAGGTGTATTACAATGAAAAACGTGCTTTAGAGTTTGTAAGAGATAATTAGGTTTATAGTACCTTCTTTGTCAAGTAATGTTAGAAAGCCATTGGTATACAAATACAATGAGTATCATAGTATTTCAATAGTCGAGAAATAGTAAATATCAATAATACAGAATCCATAGATATTCGTGATTTATCTAATGGAGTGTACTTTTTAGAAATTCAATCTGGAAATACTAAAACCGTTAAAAGGTTTATTAAGAGTTAATTAGTAAGTATAGATGTAATTAAAACCTTTTAATCTTTGTATTGAAAGGTTTTTTTGTTATATATTTTAGCATTTATTTAACAGTTTTACGACTTTGGCAGTATTGCTGTTGCATCATAGTTAGCTCTAATTGACCTATTAAACCAACCAAATGAAGTTTTACCAATCTCTTTTTGCAATACTGTCATGTATTGCAGTCTCCTCATTTTCTTTTTCTCAAAATGTATCCATTCCAGATGCTAATTTTAAAACCGCACTTTTAAATCATGATCCTGTTATCGATACGAATAGCGATGGAGATATTCAGGTGACCGAGGCTGTAGCATTTTCAGGAATTTTAAATGTAGCAGCATCAAATATTTTAGATCTTTCTGGAATAGAGTATTTTGTGTCTATCACAGCGTTGAATTGTAATAATAATGAAATTACATCAGTTGATTTAACTCAAAATAGTGCTTTAGAACAAATAGAAATTGCAGCAAATTTGTTGACGACTTTAGATATTTCTCAGAATAATAATTTACGGGAACTGGTTTGTAATGGAAATGATCTTGTGGAACTTTACACCGCATCCAATGTAGATTTAGAGATTTTAAATATTTCTGCGAATTCCATTAGTGATTTAGACCTCGTATCTAATGTAGCGCTAAAATCCATTGAAATAAATTTTAATCCTATTGAAACTATAGACATTTCAAATAATGTTAATCTAGAGTTATTTAGTGCCACCTATTGTTATAATCTAGGTACCGTTGATTTTTCAAATAATACCGCACTCGAGAATATTTTATTATGGTATACTAATCAGGAGGAGATTAATGTATCTAATATGCCTAATTTAACTAGTTTATATCTGCGTAATTTAAACTTAAGCAGTTTAGATGTTTCCAATAACCCTAACTTATATAATCTATATGTAACTAATAACAATATGGTAGAGTTAGATGTTAGTTCTAACACTAATTTAGCGTACTTATCCATTGATAATTTGTTTATGTCTACCATAGATGTTTCTAACAACCCCAATTTAGAGTGGTTGGATCTTAGTGGGTCTTTATTAGAAACTGTAAATGCCAAAAATGGAAATAATACTATTTTTACCTATTTCAATATAGATAATGCTGCGTCTTTAAGTACAATTTGTGTAGATGATGTAGCCTATGCTAACGCTAATTTTACAAAACCATCTACGAGTTATTTTTCAGAAATTTGTAGTCCTGATGATTGTGATAGTGCAGCCGTAAACTACACGCAAGGTTTTGAAACTACAATACAACCTTTTATAGAAGTGTGCTGGCGAAAATATCCACACATTACCACAAATTATAATTATGTTAATACGGTTGGTTATGCCTATACTGGGAATAATTCAGTAGGAATGCGTTCTATTACTAATAATGATGCCTTATTAATAACGCCAGAGCTCGTTGATTTTGATGCTACTAAACGGGTGACTTTTTGGTTGTATTCTGCTGAGAATAGCGGTCTATATGTTGGGACATTACCAAACCCTGATGATATTACAACTTTTGAACCTTATAGAACGATTAGCATAAACGATGGTGGCGGTAATCAATGGAGGCAAATTCATGTAGATTTCGAAAATTATACAGGCAATGCTAATCATGTAGCTTTTAAGCTAAGTGGCAATTATTCCTTTGCTTATATCGATGATTTTGTATACCAAGAGTCTCCAAATTGTATAACGCCAATAGATACTGAAGTTACTACGTATGCTACAGAAGCCTCAATCGATTGGTTAAGTTTGGGGAATGCGGAAAGTTGGGATATAGAATATGGTGCAGATGGTTTTACGCATGGTTCTGGTACGCTTGTCAATACTGCGTCTAAGCCATATGTGCTACAAGAATTAGACCCTAATACCGTTTATGATTTCTATATACGTTCGCATTGCGCTGGTGGAGATATAAGTGATTGGTCCTTTGTTAGTGAATTTACAACCTTATGTCCGGCAATTGTAGCTGATTATACTTATAATTTTGAAGATGGTTATAGTGGAGAATTCTATAGCTGTTGGGAAGTATTCGGAAGTGGTTTTATTACCCAAGGCGGAAATACAACAGCGTCGACGGGTGTGGTTAGAATTTCAAACTTTAACGAGGGAACAGTAATTACACCGGAATTGTTTGAGTTTAATAGCGCTAAACGCATCAAATTTTGGTTAAAAAATGAAGATGGAGATTCCGATCTCGTGGTTGGGACGCTTGCAGTTCAAAATGATTTATCCACATTTACACCTTATCAAACAATTTCCTCTTCGGATATGGAAGAAGGAGTGTGGCAACAAATGATTATAGATTTTGAAAATTATACAGGAAACGATCGTTACGTAGGATTCAAACAACAACAAATAGATAATTATGCCCAATTTTATATCGATGAATTTGTCTATCAAAATACCCCAAATTGTTTAGAGCCTGAAACCATTGAAATAGTAGAAATTACAGATGCTACCTTAGTTTTACAATGGTCTAATACCTCAGGAATCACCGATTGGGAAATAGAGTACGGTTCAGTGAATTTTGAACTAGGTACAGGAACTACCCTCAGTGGAAGTGGTGAAAGTGCAACGTTGGTAAATTTATATCCAGATTCTGCTTATGATATTTATATCCGATCAAATTGTGGAGGAGGAAGTTATAGTGATTGGTTTAAGCTTCAGAATGTACACACTATTTGTGGTCCGTTTTCGGGAGCATTTATTCAAGATTTTAATACGAATGAATTTGCAAACTGTTGGTCGCGATTACCAATCGTGGATCCAGAGGTTACAACTACTAATATCGTAAATGTCTCTAACCAATATCCATTAGGAGGTACTGGAAACACCATTAAATTCAACGATTACGAACAAAATGGTGAGCTGTTTTTAGTATCACCAGAACTAGGGGATTTAAACAATGGTAACAAGCGAATAAAGTTTTGGTTGCATCCTAGGTATAACAATGCCAATATGGTGATTGGTACCATGACCGACCCAGCCGATGCTAATACCTTTACAGCTAAAGAAACCATTCCGTATTCCGACATGATTTATAGAGATTGGAAGCAGTTTGAAGTTCTTTTTGAGGATTACTCAGGGGCTGATAACTATATCGCATTTCATATGCAAATTGAAGAAGAGCCTGTAGGTGGCACTTCAATCATTTATTTAGATCGCTTTGAGTATTCTGATATTCCAACATGTCAGGAACCAACTGATTTTGCAAATACTGGGATTTCAAATGGTGAAATTGAATTGTCTTGGAACGATGATAATAATGCTACACAATGGGAAATTTTATATGGTGAAGAGGGGTTCTGGTTTGATGATGGTACAGTTATTCCGGTAAATTCTAATCCTTTTAGTATTTCAGACTTGCCAACAGAAACCGTATACGACTTTTATATAAGAGCTGTTTGTGATGCTAACCATAGTAGCGATTGGTCAGAGAAAATTACGGTAGACATTGGTTGTGGACAGTCGTATGCAACAGGCTATACGTATGATTTTAATAATTCTACTTTAGATGCTTGTTGGATGGCTTATGAATATTCGTCTAACAGTTATACGACTAGTTTTGAAATGGTTATCGATAATAATTTTGGTGACGACGGCTATTCAGCATATATGGAAGATACCAGTGCGTATTCTAGTTACGGTGTTATGATGGTATCACCTTTATTTACCGATTTGTCTAACGATAAAAAAATAGAATTTTACATTAGTAATTACGATGGTGGATTAAAAGTGGGGACAATCACCGACCCTGAAGATTATTCAACCTTTGAAACTTTAGAAACTATAGAAGGCAGTGTAGAAGGCAATGTATGGGAAAAGCGTACCGTGTATTTGAATGACTACAACGGAACGGATCAATATATAGCCTTTAAATACCAAAGAGCGACTTCTAATTATGGCAGCCAGGTGGTTATTGACGATTTTTCTTATTTGCAATCGGTGTTGTGTGAGATTCCTACAGGTTTAACCGTAGAGCAAGTGTATGATAATAGTGTGGAGCTTAGTTGGGTGGCTGGCGAATCGGATATAGAATGGGAACTCGAGTTTGAACGACTCGGAACTTATAATTCTGAAGAAACGATTGCGGTTACTTCAAATAATTACACATTAGAGAATCTGCTTGAAGGTACTGAATACGGCATTAGAGTTAGAGCTAAATGCGATGACGAAGGTTTGTATTCAGATTGGTCAGAAGTCATTACATTTTTCACTACCTGTATGCCTGTAGAGGATTATTACTTTGAGTCTTTCGAGTTTGAGAATGCAATTAGCCCATGTTGGACAAAAATTGTAGAAACGGATAATACCATTATTAATATTTATGCCGTAGATGATTTTACTGTTAGTTATAATGGTGTAGACAGAACTTTATATCCACATAGCGGTAATCAGTTCATTCAATTTTCTAATAGTTTTGATAATGCAGGAGGAGGAGTCGATAATTTAATGTTGGTTTCAAGAGAAATTTCAGATATAGATAATGACAAGAGAATTCGACTTCAGTTAGTATCTCGTCAAGGGAGTTCAGGTTCGGATTACAATCAATCGAACTTGCATATCGGGACCATGTCAGATCCAAATGATAGTAGCACTTTTACTTTGGTGCAAACCATCACACCAGCCGAAATGAATGAATACAAAAGCTATGAAGAAGACGTTGTAGCTTGGAAAGAGCATACCATCTATTTTAATAATTATTCAGGTACCGATCATTATATAGCCTTAAAACATGGAGACGAATTTGTTGGAAGTGAGTTTTTTGTAGATGATTTTGTTTATGAAGCTATTCCAGATTGTACAGAGCCACTTTATCCTAAGGTTTTAGACGAACGTTATGATAGCGTAGATGTGAGTTGGGAATCTTACGAAAATTCTTCCCCTATAAGCTGGGAAATTGAGTATGGTTTTTCTGGGTTTGAAATCGGAACCGGAACTATTATAACAGCAAACGATAGTTCTTTTGCTACAATTTCAAATCTTATGGAAGATACGGCTTATGATTTTTATGTGAGAGCAAGTTGCGGTCCAGGATTTAGTGATTGGTCAGTAAAACAAACCTTTTTAACCAAATGTGCAGGTTTTGAAATTGGTTATCAGGAAAGTTTTGAAAATCATCCTACTGGATTTTTAGAACACTGTTGGACAGGGTTATTACCACAAGTAGGCTCATCTTATTGGGATGAAATCGGACAAATTAGAGTGTATAATAATAGTGCATATAATACGCCAGATGCCCATACTGGTGAGCAAGCAATTTGGTTTTTAAATGAAACTAATCACCCTTTACACGATGAGGTATCCGAGCAAAGCATATTGGTGTCTCCTAGGCTTATAGATTTAAACAATTACAAAAAAGTTTCATTTTGGATGTATCCTATTTCTAGTGCTTATGCCACACCAACTGAGGTAATCGTTGGTACCATGACAGATCCAAATGATTATACCACATTTACACCGTACTATACTATAACGGATGCTCCTGAAAATGAAGATACATGGACGCAGTACGAAATAGATTTGTCAAATTTCTATTTGGAAGATGAGTATATTGGTATAAGGCAAGTAGCTATCAATGAGCGTCAGGTGTTACTTTTTGATGATTTTGAATATCAAGAATCCGATTGTGTTACTCCTACAAATCTTCAAGCCACGCAAACAGGATCTGGTGAAATTACGTTGTCTTGGCAAGATAACAATACCCAACAAGCCCCTCAGGATTGGCAAATTGAATATGGGCCAATAGGTTTTGAAACCGGAAATGGTACGCTTGTAGTAGCCGATTCCAACCCGTTTACAATTAGTAATTTAGCATCATTTTCGGATTATGAATATCGGGTTAAGGCTTACTGTAGTGAAGCTTTTGGATATAGCGACTGGAGTGTACCTTATACATTTACCATAACTTGTACGGTTCAAGCCCCTTTTTATGAGAATTTTGATCAGTATGATGCAGAATATCAATATGCGTACAATCAAAATATTCCTAACTTTTGTTGGACCAGAAATGATAAGCAAGTGTCAGGAATTTACGATACTGATGGCCTTGTGGTAAGCCCGAGTTCATCACCAAATGTTGGTTTTGTTAACTACTACGGTTCAGATACCTCACCTTTACCTGGAGTTATGGTGTCTCCGTATTTATCGGATTTCGATACTAATAAAATTCTTAAACTTTGGGTAAGAAATGAAACGACAGGCTCTGTCTACAATCAATCCGGAATTATTATAGGAACTATGACCAATCCATTAGATAGTGACACGTTTGTGCCATTTACTACCATTTGGGCCGATGAAATTCCACTATTTGGAAGAGAATTTATTATCGATTTTTCAACTTACACAGGTGACGCACATCATATAGCCATTAAACATAATGAAGAAAATGATTATTCTCTGGTGATGTTTGATGATATTGAGTACAAAGAACGTCCGGCTTGTCAGGAGCCAATCAGTGCAGATTTTATGTCTGTGTCAGATACAAGTGTAGCAATCACCTGGGAAACTAGTGACACTGAGGTAACATTCGACGTTGAATATGGACTGGCAGGATTTACACCAGGTACAGGAACTGTAGAAAATACAGATACCAATACTATTTTTATTGAAGGATTAGCTGTAGAAACGGCTTATGAATTCTATGTAAGAACTAATTGCAGTGCTTCAGGAACGAGTGAGTGGGTAGGGCCACTGCAAGCAACTACGGCATGTAGCGTGGAAAGTGTGCCGTGGGTAGAAAATTTTGATACTATGACATCTTATGGTCAAGGGATTTTGCCTAATTGTTTTCAGCATGATGATGTTTGGGTGTCTAGTAATACTAATCTCAGTGACTATCAGGTTGGAGATGGAGATTCAAGTTACCTCTATGCTGTATTTGATGAATATGGTATTGAGGCGTATATGATAACGCCACTGTTTAATCTAGAAGCAGGAAGAACCTATACATTGTCTTTTAAAATGAGAAAAGAGCAAGGAGATTATAGCTTTCAGAGTGTTAAGGTGTGGACAGGCCAAGGGAATACCACAGAAGCTTTAGATAATTATATAAATTATTTTTCAGAATTTAGTTTCGGATTCTATAATTATCACAATATTGAAACCACTTTTACACCAATTGTAGATGGTGATTACTCGTTTTTATTAGATTTTGGGTATTCGTCTATTATTCGTACAATTTCGGTTGATTCGTTTAGTTTAGAGGGCGAATATGAAGAGCGCGTAGCGCTAGAAAACGGGGAAGTTTTAACTTATGATTTCAGTACTGAAGATATAGACGCTTTAATTTTAGAAGAAACAGAGAATACACAATGTAGATTTACGAGTGATGGTGGAGAAGATGTTTTAATGATGGCAGGTGGTCAAGATACAACCGCTTGGTATAACGCTGGAGATTCAGAGTTAAATTGGATTGAAAATCAAAACTTTATTTCTAAGGTAAATTTTGAAGTGGATGCCTCTGCGATTTCGGAATTATTTATGAATTTCGATTTAAGGCAAACATTCCTAACTTCTAATTCAGAATCCGTGTTTAGAATTGTGGTTAATGGAGACGTGTTAGAGGTTTCTATGGCTGATAATGCAACAGATTATCAAAATGTAGAGATTGATCTTTCTAGCTATGCAGGTAATAGTTTAAGGGTGTCGTTACAGCATCTTGGTAAAAATAGAGACGACAGAGCTTATTTAGATAATTTAACTTTTGGAGACGAAAGTAGTCTGAGTGTTACAGATCATTTGTTTTCAGAATTTGTATTCCGCCCAAATCCTGTAAAACATAATTTGTTTATATCTAATACCACACGTATTGACAATGTAACGATTTTGGATGTTACAGGAAGACGATTACAAACCGTGAAAGTTAATGGAAATAATGCAACACTCGATATGGCTTATTTGCCTTCTGCGATGTATTTTGTAGAAGTCAATATTGGGGAGCATACTAAAATTATAAAAGTCTTAAAAGATTAAATGATAGTACAATTAATAAAGGAGCCTTTCAAGATTACATTTTGAAAGGTTTTTTTATTGCCTTGGTTTTCTTACATTTAGAAAAACTAATCATTCATGCTTAAAAAAGTATTCGCAAGTGCCGTTTTTGGAGTTGAAGCCTCAACCATTACCGTTGAGGTTAATATTGACAAGGGTGTCGGCTATCATTTAGTCGGATTACCAGATAATGCCATCAAAGAAAGTAATTACAGAATAGCTGCTGCGCTTCAAAATAATGGTTACCGCATTCCAGGTAAAAAGATTACCATAAACATGGCACCAGCCGATTTACGAAAAGAAGGTTCGGCTTACGATTTAACATTGGCTATCGGTATTTTGGCTGCGTCTAATCAAATTAAAGCAGATAATTTAGAGGATTATCTCATCATGGGAGAATTGTCTTTAGATGGCAGTTTGCAGCCGTTTAAAGGAGCGTTACCAATTGCGGTTAAAGCACGAGAAGAAGGTTTTAAGAACATCATACTTCCTATTCAAAATTGCAAAGAAGCTGCTATTGTGGATGACATAAAAGTCTTTGGAGTAGAAAATATTATGCAAGTCATTAACCATTTCGACAAAGGCGAACCTTTAGAGCAAACCATAATTAATACACGTGAAGAATTTTATAAAAGTTTAGATTTTCCAGAATTTGATTTTGCGGATGTAAAAGGCCAAGAGTCCATTAAACGTTGTATGGAAATTGCAGCGGCTGGTGGTCATAACATTATACTTATTGGTCCGCCAGGTTCTGGTAAAACAATGTTGGCAAAGCGTTTGCCTAGTATTTTGCCACCTATGACTTTACATGAGGCATTGGAAACTACTAAGATTCATTCGGTTGTAGGTCGTGTAAAAGCACATTCAGGGCTTATGGCTCAGCGCCCCTTTAGGAGTCCGCACCACACGATATCGAATGTTGCCCTCGTCGGCGGCGGAAGTTACCCGCAACCCGGAGAAATATCGCTTTCTCATAACGGAGTTTTGTTCTTAGATGAATTACCAGAATTTAAACGTGAAGTTTTAGAAGTGATGCGTCAACCTTTGGAGGATCGAGAAGTGACAATTTCTAGAGCCAAATTTACAGTAACCTATCCATCATCTTTTATGTTAGTAGCGAGTATGAACCCAAGTCCTAGCGGTTATTTTAATGATCCTGACGCACCTATAACGTCATCACCTGCGGAAATGCAACGCTATATGGGTAAAATATCCGGACCCTTATTAGATCGTATTGATATTCATATAGAAGTCACTCCGGTGCCTTTTGAAAAACTATCGGATGAGCGTCAAGGGGAATCTTCTGTTGAGATTCGTAAACGCGTGACTAAAGCTCGGGAAAAGCAAACGCAACGATTTAATGAATTAGAGCATATTCATTACAATGCGCAAATGAGTACAAAGCAAATCCGGAAATATTGTAAGTTAGATGACGCTTCTATGTCACTTTTAAAATCAGCAATGGAGCGTTTAAATTTATCAGCTAGAGCTTATGATAGAATTCTTAAAGTTGCTAGAACAATAGCTGACTTAGAAGAAGCTCAAGATATATTGGGAGCACATATTAGCGAAGCAATTCAATACCGAAGTTTAGATCGTGATGGTTGGTTGGGGTAGTAATTATAATCGGTAATTATTTGTTTTTAAAATGATTGTGCTGTTTTACTTAAATTAAATATTTAAAAATAATATTTTTATATAATACATGAAAAAACAAGCTTTGTATGTTGCAATTCTACTTTTGTTTAATTGCGGAAATAATGACAATAAAACAAAAAAGACTTCTGGGGAATCAGATGCGGTTGTGGTTGAAGACGCTTTAGGTTTAAATCTGGAGCAAGCTAATCGCTTAGCGCAGTTACCAATTCATTGTATTAATGCAGAATATCCTAATAAACTCAATCAAACTATTGGGAGGGCTTCCGATTTAAAAACACCAAAAGAATTGCATCCTGCATTTTATGGTTGTTTTGATTGGCATTCAGCCGTTCACGGACATTGGAGTTTGGTGTCTTTGCTAAAGGAGTTTCCTGATTTGGATAATAGAGCGGAAATCGGCCAAAAATTACTTCGCAACATTTCAAAGGAAAACATAGCGCAAGAATTAATCTATTTTGAAGGTGAATACAATTCGTCTTTTGAGCGCACTTACGGTTGGGCCTGGTTGTTAAAGCTCGCAGAAGAATTGCATGCCTGGGACAATCCTTTAGCTCGAAAATTAGAGGCTAATTTACAGCCAATGACAGATATGATAGTAAATAAATATTTAGAATTTTTACCAAAATTAAATTATCCCATTAGAGTAGGTGAGCATACGAATACGGCATTCGGGTTAAGTTTTGCTTATGATTATGCGCTTGAAGTAGGACATACGGAGTTGAAAACCTTAATTGAAAATAGAGCTAAGGACTTTTATAATAATGATAAAGATTGTCCATTGGAATGGGAGCCAAGTGGTTTCGATTTTCTGTCTCCATGCCTAGAAGAGGCTGCTTTAATGAAACGTGTGCTGTCAGTTGATGATTTTAAAAGGTGGATTGCTGATTTTATGCCAGAGTTAAGTTATGAGGATTTTAATATCGCTGTAGGCGAAGTGTCTGATAGGGCTGACGGTAAATTGGTGCATTTGGATGGTGTTAATTTTTCTAGAGCTTGGAGTCTAAATTATATCGCTAAAGATTTGCCGGTGTATCAACACCTTCAAAACATAGCGAATAAACACATTAATTATTCATTACCAAGTATCGTTGGCGATAGCTATGAAGGCGGACATTGGTTAGGTAGTTTTGCAATCTACGCTTTGAATTCTATTGAAAAATGATTCTAAAATTCTTTAAAAATATTGGGCCAGGTCCGTTGGTTGCTGCTGCGTTTATTGGTCCAGGAACAGTGACGGTTTGTACGTTGGCTGGAGTCAACTTTGGTTATGCGTTATTGTGGGCAATGGTATTATCCATTTTTGCTACGGTTATTTTGCAAGAAATGGCAGCGCGATTAGGAATTGTGTCTCAAAAAGGCTTATCCGAAATTATTAGAGAGGAAATAAAGCATCCAATAATAAAAGGTGGAGCGTTGCTTTTAATTATTAGTGCAATTGTTATTGGAAATGCAGCTTATGAAGCCGGAAATATTAGTGGTGGAGCGTTAGGTATGGAAGCTATGATTGGAACTTTAACATGGCAAATTGGTGGGTTAGAACTAAATATTGCAAGTGTGTTGATTGGAGTTGTAGCGTTTGTTTTGCTTTACATTGGAAATTATAAAGTGCTAGAAAAAGTATTTATTTTCTTAGTGATTCTAATGAGTTTTGCATTTGTGACTACTGCAATTTTAACAAAACCGAATCTTTTCGCAATTCTTAAAAGTGTAGTGACTCCTGTAGCGCCTGAAGGTAGTATTCTTATGATTATTGCTTTGATTGGAACTACCGTTGTGCCATACAACCTCTTTTTGCACGCGTCATTGGTTAAAACCAAATGGAAATCTACGCAAGACTTACCACTCGCTAAGAAAGATACTTTAGTGGCTATAATTCTTGGTGGTAGCGTGTCCATGTGTATTATCATTGCGGCATCAGCAATTCAAACTCAATCGATAAGCAATGTGTCAGATTTGGCTTTGGGTTTAGAGCCTTTATTTGGGAGTTATGCAAAATATTTTTTAGCAATTGGTTTGTTTGCTGCGGGAATTACGAGTGCGATTACAGCACCTTTGGCTGCAGCATTCGTGGCTAGTGGGTGTTTGGGATGGGATCCGGATTTAAAATCTAAAAAATTTAAATCAGTATGGATGGTTATAGTTATTTTGGGAGTACTGTTTTCTAGTATAGGACTTAAGTCTATTGAGATTATAAAATTTGCCCAAGTCGCTAATGGCTTGTTATTACCTATTATTGCTGGATTTCTGTTGTGGGTCATGAATAAATCCTCTGTTTTGGGTACTTATGTGAATTCTAAATTGCAGAATTTTTTAGGACTCATTATTTTAATAATTACAATCTTTTTAGGGTTGAAAGGGGTTCTTAGTGTTTTTAACGTCTTGTAAAATGAAAAATAGATTTCAAATAGATATAAATGCTGATGTCGGAGAAGGTATTGATAACGAGTCGGACCTTATGCCGCTTTTATCGTCTTGTAATATTGCTTGCGGAGGACATGTAGGTGATTTAAAGAGTATGACAGCGGTTGCTAGGCTCGCTAAACACTATGATGTAAAAATCGGAGCGCATCCATCGTTTCCTGATCCAATAAATTTTGGAAGAGAAGTTATGGAGCTTTCAGATTCAGATTTATTTCTTAGCCTGAAACAGCAAATCAATGCGCTGCTAACGATTTTAAATTACGAAAATGTAGAGTTGCATCATATTAAGCCGCATGGTGCACTTTATAATTTAGCAGCAAAAGATGAAAAAACAGCACAAGTGATTGTTGCGGTTATTAAAGAATTTTCTATGTCAATTAAATTGTACGCTCCATGGCGTTCTGTGATAGCGACTATGGCTAGGCGAGAACAAATTGAGGTTATTTATGAGGCTTTTGCGGATCGAAATTATAATCATGATTTGTCTTTAGTTTCACGCAAAAATGAAAACGCTATTTTGCATAAAAAGGAGGCAGTTTTAAATCATGTTTTAGGTATGATAAAAGATCAAAAAGTGACATCTGTAAATGGGAAAAAAGTACCAATAAAAGCTTCTACAATTTGTGTGCATGGAGATACAGATTCTGCTGTAGAAATTGTAAGGTATTTATCAGAACATTTAAAGAAAAATAACATTGAAATTAAATAAGGAATCATGAGTTTTCAACTTCGGTATTCGCAATATAGTGAACGTTCTATTTTGATAGAATGGCCAGTGATTATTGATGAAAATACACTTAAAGATATACTTGGTTTTAAAATAAAAATTGAAAACACTAATATTAAACATTTGGTTGAGGTAGTGTCTGCATATAATTCAATTTTAATTATTTATGATATTACTATTGATAATGTCAATGATGCTTTTTTTAGCTTAAAAAAACTATATGAATGTACAGATGAAACTATTGCGGTTAATTCTAAAATGTTTAAAATCCCAGTTTGTTATGATGCTGAATTTGGTATCGATTTAGACCGTTATACTCAAGAGAAAAAGCTATCGAAAGACGCTGTAATAAGCTTGCATTCGGAAGCTGTTTATACGGTTTATTTTATCGGGTTTTTACCTGGGTTTTTATACTTAGGAGGGCTTCATCCAGACTTGCATTTAGACCGAAAAGCAACACCTAATTTAAAGGTGAAAAAAGGATCCATTGGCATCGGAGGAAAACAAACCGGAATCTATCCACAAGACAGTCCAGGAGGTTGGCATATTATTGGAAATTCACCTATCGAATTATTTAATCCAAAACAACATCCACCGTGTTTTATTAAAGCTGGAGATCGCGTCAAATTTCATCCAATTCCAACATCAGAATATCAACATATAAAATCAGAAGTCAACAATCTAAGCTTTGATTTTAAAACCTTGGAATTACATGATTAAGGTTTTAAAAACAGGATTATATTCCACCATTCAAGATCAAGGTCGTTTTGGGTATCTCAGTTATGGAGTGTCTTTTTCTGGTGCTATGGATGCTTATTCTAGTCAATTTGCTAATGCGCTTGTTGGCAATGCTAAAGATGCTGCAGTTATAGAAATGACCATGACAGGTGCGGAATTATTATTTTTAAAGGCTACAACAATTGCTATTACTGGTGCAGACATGAGTCCTAAACTTAATGGGAAACCTATTAATATGTTTAAATCCATTATGGTGAATGCGAATGACACACTGACTTTTGGAAGATTAATTAACGGGTTTAGAACCTATTTGGCTATAAAAGGAGGTGTTTTATCTGAAAAAGTGCTAGGAAGTAGAAGTATGATGAAAGGTGTTACAGACGACTTCCGAATTAATAAAGGGGACTATTTAGAAATGAGTAATGTTTCGAGTGAAAGTATTCAAAAAAATGCAAAGTTAAAGTTTGACCCATCGTATTTAGATGAAGGCACCTTAGAGGTATTTAAGGGTCCAGAATTTAACAAACTCGCTAAAAAACAACAAAAATTGCTTTTTAACCAGATATTGCAGGTTTCAAAATATAATAATCGTATGGCCTACCAACTCCAACCTTTGATTCAGAATGATTTGGAATCTATTTTGACGTCCCTTGTGTTACCAGGTACTGTGCAGCTTACACCTTTAGGGCAGCTCATCGTTTTAATGCGCGATTGCCAAACTACAGGAGGGTATCCTAGAGTTCTTCAATTAACCAAAAAGTCAATAAACATTTTAAGTCAGAAGGCTACGGGTGCTCAACTCAAATTAAGATTATGCGACTATTAATGTGATAAAACATTTAATATTAATTTTTTATATAGGATAAAATTAATAATTTACCACCACTATTAATTTAATCAATCATATATTATGAAAAACTTTGGATTATTGATCCTAGGCTTTGTTTTGGGTATATTAGCAATGTATTTTTTTTGCTATAATAATCAAAATATGTCACCTGAACCACCTGAAATTAAACCTCCTTCGGGTATAATTTCTCCAGATGTTATTAAAACGCTCAGTCAGGCCTATAACGAACGCTATCAAATTATTAATGATTCCTTGTTTAAGGGATCTAAAACAGGGGATAATAGATCATCTTGGTATAAGCTTGAAGAGATTGAAAATTATTTAGCCTATGCAAAACAACAAGCCAATAACAATGGTTATACCTTAGACGGATTACGTTTATACTTAGGAGCTCATCCAGACACTGGTAATGAAAAAGGATTAACAACGTTGTTTTTTGTGCCCACAGGTTATGAAAACGTTTCTGAAGGAACTTTCTTTTCTTTACAAGATGGGAGTAATGACCTAGTGGGTTCTGATGGATTAGATATGGGTAAAAATGGAAGACCACCAGGAGCGAATTATCCTCAATAAACTTAATTGAATGCATGAGTTTTTAAGAGAATATTATTCTGTAATTACACATTCAATTGAATTTTTAGCCGCTTTAACGGGTATTTTGTGTTATAAAAAATACAAATTTACAGTGGCTAAATATTTAATCTTTTTTTTGATTTATGCATTTTTCGTCGATTTACTAGGGAGTTATCCAGAGTATCTATATGATATGGATTTGTATTATTTAATTGAAGGCACACTGATTCAAGATAATTATTGGTGGTTTACAATATTTTGGTTTTTTGGTATTGTAGCATTTATCTCTTACGTTAATTATAATATTGTAAAGAAGACTATTTATAAAAAAACTGTAAAATATGTATTTTATAGCTACATCATTTTATTTCTTATTTACTGTATTGTAAATTTTGAAAAAGTGTTTTTAATGCTAGATCCTTTTATAATGACTTTAAGTCTTTGGACTATTTTTGTCTGTGTGTGTGTGTATCTAGTTGAAATATTGCAAAGTGATGATGTTATTTACTTTTATAAATCTATTTACTTTTATATAAATTCAGCATTTTTATTCTGGATATTATTATTAGGTCCAATGGTGTTTTATGAAATATATTTTTCAACGGCAGATTGGAACTATATCATTTTAAAGTATCAAGTTTATTTATCTGTCAACGTTATTTTTTACCTAACACTCTCTATAGCCTTAATATGTTGCGAGCCAGAAACCAAATAGTTACTTCAGACGCTGAGCGTTATCTGTTAATTTATATGATTAGTGTATTAGTCGTTGTTTCTGCACTTGTTATCGTTTTCTTCATTGTTTTTCAAAAACGAAAAAATCAACTTCTATTAGATAAAGTTAAGCAACAGCGAAAATTTGATGAAGAGCTAGTTAAAACGCAACAAGAAATACAAGAAGAAACTTTAAAACATATTGGTAGAGAGCTACATGATAATGTTGGACAAATGTTAGTCTTGGCAACCATGCAAATGAGTGCTGTAGTGAATATTGTTACAGATGAAGCTAAAGCTAAAGTGGAAAATGCCTCAGAAGCTTTAAAGGATGCTTTAGGGGAAGTTAGAGCCTTATCAAAATCACTTAATAGTGATGTGATTTTTAACTTAGGTTTTGATGCTATAGTAAAAAATGAAGTTGCACGTATAAATAAGACCGGACTTTTAGAATCTGCGTTGACCATAATAGGCGAGAAGGTTGATTTTGAAAATAAAAAAGATGAAATAATTTTATTTAGGATTCTACAGGAGTTTTTCTCAAATACTTTAAAGAACGCAGAAGCAGAGCATTTAAATATCGCCTTAGATTACCAAAAACAATTCTTAAAAATTAAAGTAGAAGATGATGGTAATGGTTTTGATATTGATTATGCCGAAAAAGGATCAGGTTTAATTAATATGAAAAAGCGAGCAGAGCTATTAAATGCTAAGTTTAATATTGAATCTGAAATCGGTGGTGGTACGGTCCTTACTTTAGAATATCCTTTTAAAGGCATATAAAAATTACAGACATGCATCCCAAAGCGCATCTTTTGGTAGAGGAGCGGTGATGTATATTTCTTCTTTTTTTACTGGATGCGTAAATCGAAGGGTTCTAGCATGTAGACTGATACTTGCATCTTTATTACTACGATTAAATCCATATTTTAAATCGCCTTTAATCGGACAACCTATAGACGCAAGTTGTACACGGATTTGATGATGTCTACCCGTTTCTAAATCTATTTCTAAGACAAAGAAGTTGTCTAGTGTTTTGATTACTTTATAGTGTAGTATGGCTTTTTTGCCTCCTTCAATCTCTTTTTTAAAGGCTGTTGACTTATTGTTTTTAGGATTCTTCTTTAACCAATGAATTAAAGTTCCATTGGTTTTAGGTGGTTCATTTTTAACGATGGCCCAATAGGTCTTTTTAGCCGTTTTTTCTGCAAATAATTTATTGAGTCTTGGTAGCGCTTTACTTGTTTTAGAAAACATTACAATTCCTGTCGTTGGTCGGTCTAATCGATGAACAACACCGAGATATACATTGCTTTCTTTGTTGTATTTGTCTTTTAAATAAGATTTTACCACCTCGCTAAGTGGTTTGTCGCCAGTTTTGTCCCCTTGCACAATATCGCCAGCACGTTTGTTAACCACAATAATGTGATTATCCTCATGGATGACTTGTAGGTTGTTTTTGTTTGATAAGATTTTCTTAGACATTTTAGATATTTAGACGTTTAGAAAATATTAGATTAAAGTAGATTTAAATTTTGAAATCATTTTGGTAATTTCATCTAATTCCGGTAGATATGTTTGGAGTTTATTATTTTCTGAATCAGGAAATTTTGAAGTTATAGCATAAATTTCAGAGCAGAATAATCTACATCGTTTCCATATCTGCAATTATTTAAATTTATGAGCCATGTTCATGATCTAACGATCTAAATAATCTAAAAAAGTCTAACAATCTAAACTAATATTGTTCCTCATCATTAGGAAAATCTTCAGACTTAACATCGTCAACATATTGTCCTATAGCATTTGTCATGTCTTCATACAAATTCATATATCGACGTAAGAAACGTGGATTAAATTCATGTGTCATACCCAACATATCGTGTAGCACTAAAACTTGTCCATCTACACCAGGTCCTGCACCAATACCAATAACCGGAATAGAAACACTCTCGGCAACTTCTTGAGCCAAGGTAGCGGGTATTTTTTCTAATACAATTGCAAAACAACCTGCTTTTTCAAGCATTAAGGCGTCTTCTTTTAAGCGTTTTGCTTCTTCTTCTTCTTTAGCTCTTACAGTGTAAGTTCCAAATTTATAAATGGATTGTGGTGTGAGTCCTAAATGACCCATAACTGGAATTCCAGCATTTAAAATACGTTTTATAGAATCTTTAACTTCTTTACCTCCTTCCATTTTTACAGCATGCCCACCAGATTCTTTCATAATTCTAATCGCAGATCGTAAGGCTTCTTTAGGATCACTCTGGTAGCTACCAAAAGGCAAATCAACTACAACCAATGAGCGATCTATAGCTCTAACGACGGAAGAGGCATGATAAATCATTTGATCTAACGTTATAGGTAATGTAGTTTCGTGGCCAGCCATAACATTACTGGCAGAATCACCGACTAAAATAACATCTATACCAGCACCATCTACTATTTTTGCCATAGTGTAATCGTAAGCTGTAAGCATAGATATTTTTTCGCCTCTAGATTTCATATCAACGAGACTTTTAACGGTAATTCTTTTATATTCTTTTTTTGCTACTGACATTGTTATTCTATTAATTGAATGTAAAAATAATGAGATTTGTTAAGCTTTAGTTTAATTCAAGCTATAAAATTATGAAATCAATATTTTGACATTCGTATTTTCACAGAATTCTTGAATTAGAGTTGTAGGTTATACAACGTATAAATTAGCAATCCGTTAAATGAACACCTACAGCTAATCCTCCTTCAGAAGTCTCTTTGTATTTAGAACTCATGTCTTTTGCGGTTTCCCACATGGTTTTAACCACTTTGTCTAAAGGTACTTTTACATTCTTAGGATCTGTATCTAGGGCGAGCTCAGCAGCATTTATGGCTTTAATAGCTCCCATAGAATTGCGTTCAATACATGGAATTTGTACCAAACCACCAATGGGATCGCAGGTTAAACCTAAATGATGTTCCATAGCGATTTCTGCAGCGACTAAAACTTGCTCTGGCGTACCACCAAGTAGTTCACATAATGCACCTGCAGCCATAGCAGATGAGACACCTATTTCTGCCTGACAGCCGCCCATTGCAGCACTTATTGTGGCATTTTTCTTAAAGATACTACCAATCTCACTTGCGACTAAAAGGAATTTTTTAATGTGTTTAAAACCCGCATCATGATTTTCTATAACCAAATAGTACATTAAAACTGCCGGAATAACACCAGCGCTTCCGTTGGTTGGTGCGGTGACCACACGACCCAAAGAGGCGTTAACTTCGTTAACTGCTAAAGCAAAGCAGCTGACCCATTTTAAAATCTGACGGAATTTAACTTCTGTTTTTCTTATGGTTTCAAGCCATTCTTGTGGAGTGTCATAGGTGTAAGTGCCTATAATGTTTTTA